>ERZ1023499.9-NODE-9-length-87909-cov-116.846825_pt1 | contig 87909 bp, 76 predicted proteins | sample MGYA00380544_ERZ1023499 | MGnify/ENA primary metagenome ERZ1023499 (study PRJEB33173, sample SAMEA4830353) | metagenome | study: EMG produced TPA metagenomics assembly of the PRJEB25223 data set... | reverse complement strand
AGATTATCACAATTGCTCTTTATTTTTTAGTGGGGTGCTTATCCCGAACTCAGGTGTTATAGGGAAAATTAGCTGCGAGCTTTATATCTCTTTTTCTGTGTTTCAATGTAGAAGTCAATTTCTTCTTTTGAGTATCCTAAGATTTCTCCTATTTCTCTTTCGACTGCTTCATTTAATTCTTTGGTTTTACGAGTTTCTTTTATGAGCTGTTCTAGTCTTATAGCGCTCTTTCTGTGTCCTACTAAATAAAAAATATAAACACAGGGGTCTTCTGCAAAATCATAAAATTCTATTTCTCTATTATATTTGTATCCGATTAGAAATTCTGGAGGTATTTCCATGAAGAAATAGCTTACATTCTTTTTCCCAGCAAGCATCAGGTCTAATTCAGCTAAGTTGTGGGGGGATAATCTAGGGGCTGTCATCTTCGACCTCTTCCGCTTCCATAACCACCACCTATATGGCATGAACCATTACAACCACCGCCACCGGGAATAAATCCTCCACCACCTCCTCTCCTAGCAGGATTGGAACCGTCAGGACGTACTCCAAATTCCTTAAAATAGCAATCAGGGCATAAATCCCACCAATACTGCCGCTTTTAGCTCCGCAATTTACACAATCAGTTCGAGGTGAGCGTTTACCAGTTTTTTCAATCTCATTAATGTAATTATGTACTTCATCATCGAAACCATAATATGAGAGTTTTTCTTCATTTGATGTTTGAGCATGCGATGCAAACATAAATATGAATATAATTGATGATAAGAGTCTTTTCATTGGTTTTTAAAAACAATATATGTAATAAATTAATTATACTTGGATGGGTGCTAGATAGCAATCGTAGGCGATTAATAAATATATGTTACTGAGACAGATTTCTGAACGTCCTCTAAATTAGCAAGGGCAGTACTTTGCTGGAGGCGTTCAGAAATCTGTGTCAGTTCAATCAAAGGCTCATCACCTTATCTAAGCGCCCGGGGAAATGGATAGACAACTGCATCATAGTTTGTCCCCAATTGTTGATAGGTCTTGTCCATTTCTCACCGGCATTTAATATAGCCGCATTTTCCCCCTCTGGAAATAAATTTACCTCATTATTAATATATAAGTGTAATAGCTCATTCATTTTTATCCTTTTATCACTTTTTATTAGGTCTAAATAATCTATGGTTAATAGAGCGCTATTAGGTTATTTAATGTATTCAAACACCCCATTTTTATCCCTGTAATAACTTGGTGTCTATAATTTTTGACGCAACCCCCCCCCATCACCTCCTTTAATTTTAGTTACCTTTGATAAAGTCTATCTATTCCGCATGTGCGGCTTCGCGGTGGTAATGGCGCAGGGCGTGTTCTTTACGCCGCCCGCCGGAAAAGGCGGAAACGCGTTTGAGGTAGCCGATGACGCGCGTGCCGTAGTCGATATTATCCGAGCCGCAGGCAGGGCAGGCGCATAAGGTGCGTTTGTCGATGTGTTCGCAGTCATTGCAGATGGTAATGCGCACGTTGACGCAGAAATAGTTGCAGCCTGTTTTGGCGGCGATATTGAGCAAAGACAGGTAGCCGCTTGCCGGTAGTGCTTCATCAAGATTCAAATGCAGAGCAGAGCCGCCGTCAAGCCAGTCAATCAATTCTTTGCCGTGCAGGAGGAATTTGTCTAGGGCATTGATGCTGTCGTCTTCCACGGCGTAAAAATAGGAGTTGTAGCAGTCGCGTTTGACGGCGTAGCCGTCGGCTTTATCCCATTTGGCGTTTTTTACGCCGAGATTTTCCGCCGGCACGAATTCGGTGTTGAATTTAACGCCGTAATGTTTGGAAGCGGCTTGATTGGCTTCAAAAATGGTTTTTAAGCGACTTTGTACAAATTCTACGTATTGCGCATGATAGCCGGGGCGAATGCCTTGAGATTCCGCCGCTTCGACCATGCCGTTGATGCCGATGGTTAAGAATTGTTTGTCGAGCGTGATGAAACCTGCATCATAGACCGGCAGCATGCCTGCCGCTTGGTAGTCTTCCATCAGTTTGCGGTAGGCGTATTGATATTGATGAATTTTGGCGACTTCTTGCGCCAAATCGCGTCCGTCTTGTTCAAGACGGTTCATATTGATGCTGATGACGTTGATTGAGCCTGTCGCGACGCCGCCCGCACCCAAGGTGTAGGAAAAGCTGCGGTCTTCAACGGCATTGCGCAGGCGGCAGCAGGACGCCAATGAGTCGGGATTATCCGATAGGTACATGAAAAAGGAGTTGCCTTCTGCCAGTTGCTGCGCCAGCATTTGCGCAAAAGGCATGTCTTTGCAGCTGCCTTCGGCGGTAAGCATAGCGGCGGTAACGACAGGGAAGGTTAATAAGGCGCGGCGGCGTTCTTGGTTAAACCATGTCAGGAAAAATTCCTGCAAGGCGGAGACGCTTTGCCAGTCGGGGCGCGACAAATCCGGAAAGACGAAGTTGCCGAACATCGCTTCAAAATAATGGCGGTCATATACTGAGATGTTCCAGAATACGCTTTGATAGCCGCGCGCCGCCGCCGGTTGGTTGATGCTATAGACGACTTGCTGTAAGTGATTGGCGATTTCCGCGCGGTGGCTGCGTAAATAATCATCGCCGTAATCTTTGCGGGCGAAATAATCAAAATAGCTGAGAAATTCTACTGTTGCCACTGCGCCGGCAAATTGCGCACTGATGGCAAATACTAAGTTCACAAAAGAACCGCAAAAAGAAGCCAGATGTTTGGGTGCATCGGATTCGCCGCCCAATGTGCGCAAGCCGTCCAATAAAAACGGATAGAGCGTTACCGATACGCAATAAGGCTTGAGGCTGGTTTCATCATGCACATAAATTTCATGTGCTTCGATTTGGCGCAAATATTCATCGGCGCAGTCCTGCCCGAATAATTGCGCGATTTTGCCCGATACTTGTGCGCGGTTGATTTGCACAAAGAAATCTTTCATCAGCTCGGCTTCCATCGTGGCGATGTTTTTCTGCGTGACATTGGCATTGGCATCCATCGTCGAGCCGTCGGCGGCATTGTTTGCCGCGATGTAGCGGCGCATAAAATCCAATTTGCCTGCGATTTGCGCATTATCCAAACGAATCATTTTTCCTCCTGTTTAATAAACCGATACGGTATTGATATTAGCATTGCGGGCGAGAAACAGATGGTTCAATACTTTGCCGCTGCTGACCTCGATAAAACGCTGATTGCTGCAAGGGTTGTCCAATCCGCCCAAATCCGCTTTCCAAGGCCCTGTTTTCACATAATCCAAATAGGGCAGCAAAGGCGGCGTCAATTGCTGCAAATCCTCAAGTTCCGCTCCTGTGTAAAGGCAGGTTTTCAAACCCTGCGCCCGCGCGATGCACAGCAATTCCTGCAAGGCTTGCGGCTGCCATTCGCCGCCCATAAATAGCAGACAGGTAATGAGTCCGCGATAGATGTGCAGGCGCTGCCGCAAATAATCGGCGCTTAATGCCTGCGCCTGCTGCGGATGCCAAGAATCCGCACTATGGCAACCATGGCAGCGCAGCGGACAGCCGGCAATCAAAAAAGCTAAAGAGGCTTCCTGCGGCACTTCCTGCCAGACAATGTCTTCGGAACAGAAAAATAAGGAATTTTTCACAATATATGGTGTATTTTGTTTTGTCATGCACAATATATTGTGCCTAAATGTATCGATTGGCAAGGAGATTTTATTAACTTGGCAATAGATATTCATTAAGCGGCAGATAAAAGAAAGATTTTTTCGCAGAGATTTTTGCGGTTTTTGTCTTTGGTAGATTTTTTCATCAAAATTTCCTTACTGGTTGAAACCCCTTCCTTTAGGGAGGATAATCTTGTGGGAGAGGTGTAACCTCTTCCAATTCAGGGCAACACACAGAGCGACGCTTTATGTGTCGCTCTGTATGTTGAAACATGTCGGATTCTTGAATGACTAGCTATCTATTTGATAATCATGTTTTTTGATTACATTTTCAATATTTGAGGCAATAAAAAACCCGCTAAAAAGCGGGTTTACAAGCAAAGCAGGCAAAAATCTTAAGCGGCAATCGCTTTGATTTTGGCATTCACGCGGCTTTTAAGGCGCGCGGCTTTGTTTTTATGAATGAGTCCTTTGCTCGCGGCGCGGTCAAGCAGGCTGACGGCGTATTGATAGTTGCTGCGTGCAGCGTCCAAATCTTTGGCTTCAATTGCTTTGAGAACTTTTTTCACAGAAGTACGCATTGCAGAACGTTGGCTTGCGTTGCGTGCGCGGGCTTTTTCCGCTTGGCGGACTCGTTTTTTGGCTTGTGCTGAATTTGCCATGAATGCTCCTAATAAAATTAGCTTTTGCTTGAAATTTAAGGCGGCAGATAATGCCTGAATCAGGTAGAAAAGTCAATGTTATTGCCTGACTATCTCAAATAACGGTATTTTGCGATTTTGCGGCGTCTAGAAGAAGGCGGCGCCTGCTCCGCCTGATTTTTATCTGTTTATTTTGCCGGTATCGGCTTGTAATTGCCTGCGTATCCACAGATAATGCCAAAATTTTATCAAAAATTCCTTGTTGTTTGATTGCTTGAAACGCTTTTCTTCAGCGAGGATAATGAAATGGAGAGCGATTGCTCTCTCTTGATTTGGGACAAAATATAGAGCGACGCTTTATTGCGTCGTCCTGCGTGTTGAAACATCGTAAATGAGAGGATTATATGTCATACCCAGCTTCGTATCAGGCTTTTGAACGTGCTAAAAAAGTGATTCCCGGCGGGGTGAATTCGCCGGTGCGGGCTTTCGCTAGTGTGGGCGGCGATCCCTTGTTTATCCGCCGCGCCGAAGGGGCTTTTATTCAAGATATTGATGAGACGCGCTATATCGATTATGTCGGCTCCTACGGTCCGATGATTAACGGGCATGCGCATCCCGAGGTGGTAAAAGCGGTGCAGGAAGCGGCGGCTTTGGGTATGAGCTTCGGCGCGCCCACAGAGGCGGAATCGCAATTGGCGGAGATGGTGGTGGCGCGCGTATCGGGTATCGATATGGTGCGGATGTGCAATTCCGGCACCGAGGCGACCATGAGCGCTTTGCGTTTGGCACGCGCTTTTACCGGACGCGATAAGATTTTGAAATTTGCCGGTTGTTATCACGGGCATTCGGACGGTTTGCTGGTAGCGGCGGGTTCGGGTGCGCTGACTTTCGGTGTGCCGAATTCTCCCGGTGTGCCGGCGGCGTTTGCGGCGCAGACCTTAACCGCTGTCTATAACGATGTGGCGGCGTTGGAGCAGATCTTCCAAGCGCAGGGCAGGGAATTGGCGGCGGTAATTGTCGAGCCGATTGCCGGTAATATGAATTGCGTGCCGCCGACGCTTGAATTTCATCAGCGTTTGCGCGCTTTATGCGACGAATACGGCGTCTTATTGATTTGGGACGAGGTCATGACCGGTTTTCGCGTGGCTTACGGCGGTGCGCAAGAATTGTTCGGCATTCAGGCGGATATTCTGACTTTCGGCAAGGTCATCGGCGGTGGCATGCCGGTAGGCGCTTTTGCCGCGCGCGCCGAGATTATGCAGCATTTAGCGCCTTTGGGCGGCGTGTATCAGGCAGGGACTTTATCGGGTAATCCGGTGGCGATGGCGGCGGGGATTGCCAATTTGCGTTTAACCGAGGCGGAAGGCTTTTATCCGTATTTGGCGGCTTTGACGGCGCGTTTGGCAGAAGGAATTCGCGCTGCGGCACAAGCGCATGCGGTGGATGTGGTGGTCAATCATACCTGCGGTATGTTGGGATTGTTCTTTACGCAAGCGCCGCAGGTGGCGAATTTTGCCGATGTGCAAACGGTCGATACGGCGAAATTCGCGCGCTTTTTCCATTTGATGCTGGAAGAAGGTATTTATCTTGCGCCTTCGGCTTATGAGGCTTTGTTCGTCAGCACAGCGCATACGGAGGAAGTGATTGATGCCACGATTGCCGCCTTTGGGCGCGTCTTCGAGGTTTTGTAGGAGCGGACGATGGATATTGGCAATCTTCGCAAGGATTTTACCGACCACGCGCCGCTGCTGCGCGAGAATTTGGCGGATAATCCTTTTGAGCAGTTTCAGCAATGGCTGGGCGAGGCGATGGCGGCAAAAATAGACGAGCCGAACGCCTTTGTTCTGGCGACTGTGGATGCGCAGGGCATGCCTTCGCAGCGCACGGTTCTGCTGAAATTCTTTGATGAGCAGGGTTTTGTTTTTTATACCAATTATAAGAGTGCGAAAGCGCAGGATATTGCGCATAATCCGCAGGTGTCGATGTCCTTTCCTTGGTATGCCTTGCAGCGGCAGGTCAAGATTCAGGGGCGAGCGGAAAAAATCAGCCGCGAACAGTCTTTAAAATATTTTTTAAGCCGTCCTACAGGCAGTCAATTGGGAGCATGGACGTCGCCGCAGAGCAAAATCATCGATTCGCGCGATTTTCTGATGTTGCAATGGCAGAAAATGCGCGAAAAATTTAAAGAAGGGCAAATTCCTTTGCCCGATTTTTGGGGCGGCTACTGCATTTGCGCGGAAAAAATCGAATTCTGGCAGGGACAGCCGAGCCGCCTGCATGATCGTTTTGAGTATCGCCGCCGCGATAATGATTGGGAGATTGTGCGCCTAGCACCCTAAAAACTAGGGAGGATACAGATGAATAAAACCGCTGTTTTGCAATTAATTCAGGATTTTTCGATAGAAACCACACCGCGCGGGCTGAGTAAATTAGCGCCCTTGGCACAATACCTGCCTGCCCAAACGCGCGTATTCATCACATTCCTGCCCGGTGCGGCATTTGCCGATACGGTGCGCTCGGCGCAAGAGATTGCGGCGCAAGGTTTCACACCCGTCGTGCATGTGGCGGCGCGCAATCTGCAATCGCAGGCGGAATTGAAGGAGGGTTTGGAAGCCTTGCAAGCCGGCGGCATTCGCGATTTGCTGCTCTTGGCAGGCGGCAGCATCCACACCCGTTCGCCGTTTCAAAATGCGTTGGAGATTTTAGACAGCGGCATTTTGGAATCATTCGATTGGCGCAGTATCGGCTTTGCCGGACACCCCGAGGGGCATCCTGATGTGCAGGCGGAAGAATTGCGCCGCGCCTTAGAAATCAAATGGCAATATGCTCGCCAATATCCGCGCGAGTATTATTTAGCCACGCAATTCTGTTTCCAAGCCGAGCCGGTAATTGCTTGGCGGCAATCCTTATTGGCGGCGGATATTCATTTTCCCCTGCGTTTGGGCGTAGCGGGCTTGGCGAATACCGCCGCCTTGATTCGCCATGCGCAATTATGCGGCGTCGGGCCTTCGATTAATTTCCTGATTAAAAACGCGGGCGTATTCCGCCGTCTGTTGGGCGGTGTAGCGGCACCGGGGCGTTTGGTGGCGGATTTGGCGCAGGCGGTACAGGACGGCAGCATTGACGAAGACGTGCGTCTGCATTTCTTCCCTTTAGGCGATTTTTCGCGTACCACCGCTTGGATTGCGGCCATTCAAGCCGGAAAATTTTATTTGGATCATCAACAGGGAGTACACATTGAACAATAAACTCGGATGGCTGGCGACGGCTTTCGTATTAAGCGCTTGCGGCACAGGCGCAGGTTTGGATTTGCCGCGTTTGCAGAGCGGAGAAGCCCGTATTTATCATTACAATTGCGCCGATGCCGAAGGCATGGACGTCGAATATGCCCACATGGCGAGCATTTATAGCGCGACAATCCAAATTCTTGACGGCAAAAAGGTGCTCAATCGCGAAGCCGACGGTGCCTTCCGTTTAGACGACTGGACGTGGCAAAGCGGCGCCGACGGGCGTTTTGAGCTGAAAGAGGGGGATAAAGTCCTGCGCAGCGCCTGCATCGCCATGAACCAAGCCGCGCCTGATGACAAACGCAGCGCGCGGAAAAATCTCTTCGGCGGCGATGAGGATGCGGGGCGAAAAACGCAGTCGCGGTAGCTTTCGCGGGCATTTCTCGCTATCATAGACGCCCGAATTTTCTCAATATTTAAGGACAGCTATTCATGGCAAGAGTTACCGTAGAAGATTGTTTAGTAGAAGAAAACAACCGCTTTCGTTTGATTTTGGCCGCCAGCGGTCGCGCGCGCGAAATCGCTTTCGGCGCCAGTCCGCTTGTGGCGCCGCTCAATGACAAACCCACCGTGATTGCTTTGCGCGAAATCGAAGAAGGACAAAGCAGCATCGCCCAGCTGCTGCAAAAAAATCAAAAAGGCATGTTTTAATCGGGACGCATCATGGCAATCGCGCTGACTTATCAACCCTTTGCAGGACTTACCGGCGCAAACGAATTAATCGCCGCTTGGGAGGCTTTGCGGCAGGAATTAAGCCATTATCTTGATGATGAAACGATTGCCGAAGTCTTGCGCGCCGCCGTCTATGGCGCGCAAGCCCATGAAGGACAAATGCGCCAGTCCGGCGAGCCTTATTTTGTCCACCCGATTGCCGTCAGCAAAATCTTAGCCGCGCAGCGCTTTGATTTGCCTGTCTTGCAGGCGGGCTTACTGCACGATGTATTAGAAGATACGCCGATTAGCAAAGCGGAAATGGCGCAGGTTTTCGGCACGGAAGTAACCGCCATCGTCGACGGCGTGTCCAAATTAGACCGCCTCAAAGACCAAGCGCCGCAAGAAGCGCAGGCAGACAGCTTTAAAAAAATGCTGGTGGCGATGACCGATGATCCGCGCGTGATTATCATCAAACTTGCCGACCGCCTGCATAATATGCAGACCCTCGGCGCGCTGCGTCCCGACAAGCGCATTCGCAAAGCCCGCGAAACCTTGGACGTCTATGCCTCGATTGCGGGGCGTTTGGGCTTATTCTATTTCCGTATACAATTGGAAGATTTGGCGTTTTCTCATTTGCATCCTTGGCGTTACGCCGTCCTGCAAAAGCATTATCAGCAGCGTTTTACCAATAAAACCGTGATTAACCGCCTGCGGCAGGAAATGCAGCCGCAATTGATGCGTTTAAATATCCAAGCCAGCATTAGCAAGCGGCAGCGCCATTTATGGGGCGTGTATTTGCGCATGAAGCGCAAGCAGAGTTTTGACGAGGCCTGTCGCACCATTCCCGTGCGTATCATCACGCAAAGCGAAGACGATTGTTATCGCGTTTTGGGTGTTTTGCACAAATCCTGCCGCCCGATTTCGGGCAAATTCGAAGATTATATCGCCGCGCCGAAAAGCAACGGCTACCGCTCTTTGCACAGCAGCGTTTTGATGAAAACCGTCGGCGCCGTGCTGAATGTGCAAATCCGCACCCGCGATATGCACAGTTTGGCGGAAACGGGGATTATCGCCGTCTGGCATCAGCATTTGAAAAATCTCTCTTTGCGCAATGAACATCATAATGTAGTTGCGGAAAAATACATGCGCGACTGGTTGTCGCGGCTGCGCGAAGTGCAAAATATCACGGACGACCCTTTGGAATTTTACGATGCGGTCAAAAAAGAGCTGAGTTCCGGCGATATTCATGTCTATACGCCGACAGGGCAAATCATTGATTTGCCGCATGGCGCCACGCCCGTGGATTTTGCCTATGCTATTCATTCGGAAATCGGCAATCATTGCGTGGGCGCGAAAGTCAACGGACTGCCCTATGCGATTTTCCGCCCTCTGCAAAGCGCGCAAACTGTGGAAATCATTACCGATTCGCAGGCACATCCGCATGCCGGCTGGCTGCAATTCGTGGTAACCGCCAAAGCGCGGGCGGGCGTGAATCATCATTTGCGCAGTCTGGAGAAAAAAGAAGCGCGGACTTTAGGCATGCATTTGCTGGATGCGGCTTTGCACGAATTCGGCAGCGACTATGCGGCGGTGGAAAAAGAATTAGCCGCCTATGCCAAGATGCAGGAAATTGAAATCAATGATTTATTAGATGATATTGCCTATGGGCGCAAGCAGTCGGGCCTGATTGCCGCCGCCTTATTGGGCAAGGCGAAAAGTGAGCTGGGGCAGGAGCAGGTCTTGTACGTGCATAGCGCCTTAGACAGCGGCGTCTATTTGGGCGAATGCTGCCATCCCCTGAATCAGGATGCGATTATCGGACATATTGAACGCGGCAAAGGCATTCAAATTCACCGCCGCGATTGCGTTTTGGCGAAAGTCAGCGACGGGCAGGATTGGTTGCGCGCCGAATGGGCGGAAGATGTGCACGGCATTTTCAACAGCAAGTTGGTCTTTGTGGTGCAGGACCGTCCGAAAATGCTTTCGCAAGTGGCGCAAATCATCGGCGATTGCGGCAGCAATATCACGGATTTGCAATTGGAGCGCTTGGGGCATCGCAATGATCAGCAGCGCTTTATTATGAAATTGGAAGTGCAGGGTTTGGAACAGTTGGAAAAGATTATGCAGCAATTGCGCTTGATTGACGGCATCAGTCAGATTGAGCGCGTCTAAATAAGGAGGAATGTATGTTTGAAAAGCAGATTATTCAAAGCGATAAAGCACCGAAAGCGATCGGACCTTACTCCCAAGCGGTGCGCGTGGGCGATTTGGTTTTCGTATCGGGACAAATTCCGCTCGACCCGAATACCGGCGAACTGGTCGGCGAAGATTTCAAAGCCCAAGCCGAGCAAGTGATTGATAATCTTGCCGCGATTTGCCAAGCGGCAGGCGGCGATTTAAGCAATATCGTGAAATTGAATGTCTATCTGACGGATTTAAGCCGCTTTGCCGAATTTAACGAAGTGATGAATTCGCGCTTTGCCGCCCCTTATCCGGCGCGTGCGGCGCTGGGCATCAGCGCTTTGCCCAAAGGCGCGCAGGTGGAAGCGGAAGCGGTGCTTGCGCTTGCTTAATAATGCTGGATTTTGACGACAGTCTGCAATCTGCTTTAGGTCTGAGTGATGCCCTCACTCAGACTTTTTTACGTGCGGGTCTGCGCCGCGTGCGCGATGTCTTGCTGACCTTGCCGCTGCGCTATGAAGACCGCTCGCATCTCACGCCGGTCGCCGCTTTGCGCGACGGACAAACGGCACTAGTGCACGGTTATGTGCAGCGCTGCCAAATTCAGGAAGGCCGCCGCCGCTTGCTGCGCGTGGAGATTAAAGACGATAACGGCGATGTCTTCCGCTTGGTATATTTCCGTTTTTACCCCAGCCAAATCAAACCGTTTCGCGAAAACCGCCGCGGCTTGTTTTACGGCAAGGTTGCCTACAACTCCTATGGCTACGATATGGCGCATCCTGAAATCACATGGCTGGACGAGGGCGATGTGGTGCAATTGCCCGACAGTTTGCAGGCGGTTTATCCCAGCGTGAAAGGCTTAAGCCAAATGCGTTGGCGGCAAGCGGTGCATCAGCTCTTAGCGCAATTGCCGCCTGCGCCGCAGGACCCTTTAAGCGCGGCGGGTTACTGGGATTTTGCCCGCGCTTTGCATGCCCTGCATCAGCCCTCATTGGCGGAGGTCTTGCCCTGTCCCGATGATAATCAGCATCCTGCGAAAAAACGCCTGATTATCGAAGAATTAGCCGCGCATCAATTGTCCTTGCACAATGCCCGCGCCCAATTGCGCCGTCTGCCTGCGCCCGCCCTGCCGGCGGATAGTCCTTTAGTGCGGCGTTTTTTGCAAGGCCTGCCTTTTCAGCTGACAGAGGCGCAAGCACGTGTATATCAGGAAATTGCCGCCGATATGGCGCGCCCTGTGCCGATGCTGCGTTTGGTGCAGGGCGATGTCGGTTCGGGCAAAACGGTGATTGCCCTGCTGGCTTGCTTGCAGACGGTGGCGGCCGGTAAACAGGCTGTCTTTATGGCGCCGACGGAGCTTTTAGCCGAACAACATGCGCAAAATATGCAGCGTTTGCTGGCGGATTTGCCGCTGCGCAGCGTTTTGCTGGTCAGCAAATTACGCGCTAAAGAGAAGAGACAAATATTGGCGGAGATTGCGGCAGGCGAAGCACATCTGATTATCGGCACCCATGCCGTCTTCCAAGAACAGGTGCAATATCAGGATTTGGCTTTGGTGGCGGTGGACGAGCAGCACCGCTTTGGCGTGCATCAACGTCTGCAATTGCAGGAAAAAGCCGCCGCGGGACAGGCGGTGCATCAATTGGTGCTGACCGCCACGCCGATTCCGCGCACCCTCGCCATGAGCGCTTACGGCGAATTGGATACCTCAATTATCGACGTATTGCCGGCAGGGCGGCAGCCGATTCGTACCTCCGTGATGAGCAATGCGCGCCGCGACGAGCTGATTGCCAGAGTGGGCGCCGCTTGCCGCCAAGGCGCACAAGCCTATTGGGTCTGTCCGTTGATTGAAGAATCGGAAGTCTTGGAATGCGAAAACGCCGAGGCGGTCAGCGCTCATATTCAAGCCCTCCTGCCCGATGTGCGCGTGGCATTGGTGCATGGGCGGATAGAGAGTAAAGAACGCAGCGAGACCATGCGGCGCTTTGCGGCGGCGGAGATTGATTTATTAGTCGCCACTACCGTGATAGAAGTAGGCGTAGATGTACCGAATGCCTCGCTGATGGTTATTGAAAACGCCGAACGTTTCGGACTCTCGCAATTGCACCAATTGCGCGGACGGGTCGGGCGCGGCAGCGTGCAATCGGACTGCATTTTGATGTATCAAGCGCCTTTGGGCGAGACCGCCAAACGCCGCCTGAATATGATGCGCGACAGTACGGACGGTTTTCGCATCGCCGAAGAGGATTTGCGCATTCGCGGCGCGGGAGAATTACTCGGCACGCGGCAGACCGGCGCATTGGGTTTGAAAATCGCCGATATCGAACGCGACCAAGCCTTGCTTGCTGAAGCGGAGCAAATCGCCGACGCATTGGAAGGCAGCGATTATGCCGCAGTCCTACTGGCGCGCTGGATTGGGAAAAATACAGAATATTTGAAGGTCTAGACGCACTGCCGCGGATATGAGGGCAATGCTCAGACACAGAAGCTATAGTCGAAGAATTGAAAAAGTATTACGGATTTGGCTCGCCTTGCCGTACGCTCTTGTACTGTCTGCGGCTCGCCGCCTTGTACTACTTTTTCACTTCTCCGACTATAGAGGAACTGAACGAAAGCGCTTGCCAAGCGGTGATTGCGCCGACGAGCAAGCGAAAACTGCAACGTGCTTATGACCGGCATATGTGCAAATGGCGTCATTTGCTAGAAAATGTTTTCTGTGATTTAAAGGAGTTTAAGAAGATAGCCATGCCTTCGGAGAAAACAGACAGATCCTTTGCGGCAAACATTTACCTCGCTGCAACCATTATGGCTTTAAGGTGATTGTCACAGACCCTAGAATAGAAACACGAAAGACACCTTAAACAGAAAGTGCCTTTTTATATAGTACCTTAACTTCAAAATGAGACTTAGAGATACACATTTTGTCAGGAGAAGTGCTTAGAATAATCTCATTTTGAAGTTAAGAGACTATATTTTTCAATTCCTTATAACACGCAGACTTGTAAGCCGAAGGACACCGGTTTTTCTGTTTGCGCCGAGCGCAGCTGCGGATCGGGTTGCTCCATAAAACGAATCGCAAAGCGATGATTGTCGCCGCTGATGCGCGGAAAGACTGAATATTGCGGGGCAAGATGCACACGTAATAATTGGTTTTTTTTGTCCTTTTCCAAGGTTTTTAAAAACATGCCGTCATCGGTATGTTCTTCGGTAATCGTTGCACCGCAGCGCACTAAGGTCAAAATTAAGCCGATGGCTTTGGCAATGGGAGAAAATAATGAATAGCAGTAGGGCAGAAAGCCGTTTCCCTGCTCGCAATTCTTTGCCAGCCAAAATTGATAGGCCGGCACTTCAAACAGGCAGTTGCCGCTCTGATTGAAATTGCGTTGGCGCAGACTGTTAAATAATTCATTCTCGCGCAAAGCGCTAATCGGATTGAAATTCATGTCGTGAATCTCAATGAGACTGCGGTCAATATCTTCGTCATGCCGGCAATGGATATGCACATGTTCGATTTCACGTGCCAGTAAAATTCTTAAGCGCTGTAATTCTTTGAGAATTTCCGCACGGATTTCATAGCGGTGGAGAAAATCCAAGACATCGAATAAAGCATCCAAAAAAAGCTGAATCGAATAATATTCGTCGGCTTTGTGAAACAGACGCATCTGTTCAAACATGCTGTCAAGACGCATAAATAAACGCATACGTTCCGAAAGCGGATGTTCATAGATATAAGACTTTGCTTCAATGGGATTATTCTGCATAAAACTTCCTTTATTTTGCGGCATATCCTGTCATAAGATAGGGACTAGGGCAAGCTTGAGAATTGCCTATATCGGTCCAAATTGGTATAGTTTAGCGCCTCAAGATTTCACTACTAAACGGAATTTTTTCGTGTTACACGCGTTCGGAAACGACAGATTTTTTACAGCAGCGGGCTACGCATTTGTTTTTGCTTGGCTTGATGCTTATTTCTATTGTGTACTTAACCTACTATCACCGGCAAAAAGCGCCTTGAGAGCGTTTGTCGGCTCTTGGAGAATTCAAAATAATGAAAAAGATGCTTATCAATGCCACGCAGCACGAAGAGCTGCGCGTGGCGCTGGTCGACGGCCAGCAACTCTACGATCTGGATATGGAAACCCTCTATTCCGCCCAGAAAAAATCCAATATCTACAAAGGCAAAATTACAAGAATTGAGCCCTCTTTAGAAGCGGTTTTTGTCGATTACGGCAGCCAAAGACACGGTTTTTTGCCCTTTAAGGAAATCGCTAAAGAATATCTGATCGGCTCCACCAATACCCAAGGCGAAAAGCTCGGCATGAAAGACATGCTCGAAGTCGGACAAGATGTTTTGGTGCAGATTGAAAAAGAAGAGCGCGGCAATAAAGGCGCGGCACTGACGACCTATATCAGTCTGGCAGGGCGTTTCTTAGTCCTGATGCCGAATAATCCGCGCGCCGGCGGCGTTTCGCGCCGCATTCAGGGCGATGAGCGCAAAGAATTGCGCGATACTTTGGACCAATTGGAAATCCCTGAAGATATGGGCGTGATTGTGCGCACCGCAGGGGTCGGACGTGTGCAGGAAGAATTGCAATGGGATTTGGATTTTCTCATGCAAGTCTGGACGGCGATTAGCGAAGAATACGTTAAAAGCCCGCCGCAGCGCCTTGTTTACCAAGAAAGCAATATTATCGTGCGCGCATTGCGCGATTATCTGCGCCCCGATATTGCGCAGATTTTGATTGACGATCCGCGCGTCTATCAGCAAGCCTTGAGCTTCATGAATTTGGTCATGCCCTCTAGCGCGAACAAACTCAAATTATACGAAGACACCACGCCGCTCTTTACCCGCTATCAAATCGAAGGACAAATCGAAAGCGCCTATCAGCGCACCGTCAAACTACCTTCCGGCGGCGAGATTGTGATTGACTACACCGAAGCCTTGGTCTCGATTGATATCAACTCCTCCAAAGCTACCAAAGGCGGCGATATTGAAGAAACCGCCTATCAAACCAATTTGGAAGCGGCGGACGAAATTGCCCGCCAAATGCGTCTGCGCGATTTCGGCGGATTGATTGTGATCGATTTCATCGACATGCTTTCGCAGCGCAACCGCAAAGATATTGAACAGCGTCTGTATGATGCCACCACTATCGACCGTGCGCGCGTGCAAATCGGGCGGATTTCGCGCTTCGGTTTATTGGAAATGTCGCGCCAACGGCTGCGCGCTTCGATTGACGAAGCCAGTCATCAAGTCTGTCCGCGTTGCAAAGGGCAGGGCAGCATCCGCGGTATTCAGTCGCAGTCATTATCGATTCTGCGCCTGATTGAAGAAGAGGCGATGAAAGACCGCACCGTGCGCATCATCGGCGAATTGCCGGTTTCGATCGCCACTTACCTGCTCAATGAAAAACGCAGCGCCCTGCGCGGCATCGAGCAGCGTCATGAAGTAGATATCGTTTTGATGCCGAACGTGAATTTGCATACGCCGGATTATTGCATCGAGCGTGTGCGCGATGACGAGGTCGATGAAGAGCGGATTCCAAGCTATCGCATGCCGCTGCGCCATGAAAGCAACGAAGATACGCCGCTTCAGCACGGACACATGCCTGCGCCGGAGCAGGCGGCGGTATCGAATATTGTGCCGCATGCTCCTGCGCCGCAGCAGCCCGAGAAAACGGAAAAACGCGAGAAAGGCGGTCTGTCCGCTCTGTTCTCGAAAGTCGTTGCCTTGTTTAAAGACAGCGGCAGTGCTGCGCCTAATGCCGAGCAAGTGCGCGAGCAGGTAAAAAACAAAGAAAAAAATAATCGTCAGCTGCGGCAAGACCGTCAGCGGCAAGCGCGTCAAGAACGCCAAGAAGCGCGCGGCGAGAAAGAAAATCGCGATGAAGAGCGACGTCAGCCGCGGCGCGAACGTCAGCGTCAGCAAGACACGACGGCGCTTGAGAAACTTGCTGCGCAAGAGCGTGTTGAACCAAATACCGCTGCGGGAAACCTGCCGCGCGAAGAGAAAAGCAATCGCCGCCGCGCCAAAGCCGAGCCGGTGCAAGATGATGTGAATCCGAGCATCGAGCAATTGCAAAATCCGCCGGAAACGATTAACGGACGTCCCGTCGGCAAAGGCCGTCCGCGTGATGTGCATGCGGTACGCGGACAAGGCAAAGCGCCTGAAACCCGCCGTGCCGCCCAAGAGCAGCAAGCGGCTTATGAGGTGGAAGCGGAAACCGCAGCGTCCGAAAATCTGCAAGCCGATTTGCCCTTTGCTCCTGCGCAGCATAATGAAGCCGCAGCAGTCCAAGAGTCGGCACCGCAAGCTCCTGCCGTTAAATCCGCTCAGCCGGGTTTGGTGAGCTTTTTAAGCGACAGCGAAACCGCAACGACAGCCGAAACGGCGGAAACCGCGGCAGAAGAAGCGGCTACAGAAGCAGACGAAACGGAAGAAACAGCGCCAATAACGGCGGACGTGGTCGCAGAAGCGCATGAAAGCGCCGCAACAGCCGTCGGTGAAAACGCGGAAGCCGCCGAAGCGCCGGCGAAAAAAACACGGACGCGCCGCACGAGAAAATCCGCCGCAGAAAAAGCGGCGGCAGAAGCGGCGCAGGCAGCAGAAGCCGAGACGGAAATCCCTGCCGAATCCGTAGCGGCAGAAACGCTTAGCGAAACTGCCGAAGCGCAAGTCCTAGAAGTGCAGGAAGAAAAGCCTGTGCAAGCGGTAGAAGCGGCTGAAACCGCCGCTCCGCTTGAGCAAGCCGAACCAAGCAGCGAAGAAACGGTCGCTGAAGCGGAAAAGGCAGTAACTGAGGAAGAAGCGGCTGTCCAAGTGAAGGAAGAAGCGACAGAAACTACAAAAGTCATTGCGGAAAAAGCCAATCCCCTACAGCAATTGGCGCAATTCGGGCAGAGCGCTTGGTATGACAACATTCACCGCGCCATGCTGAAAAACGGCGAATTGCAACGTCTGATTGAAGAAGACGATTTGCGCGGCGTAACCTCCAATCCGGCGATTTTCCAAAAAGCGCTGGCGGAAAGCGAAGGTTATGACCAAGCCTTGCAGCACTGGCTGGAGCATAATACCGGCGGCGTGCGCGACGCTTTCTTCGCCTTGGCAATCGAAGACATTCAAATGGCCTGCGACCAGATGTTGCCCGTATTTGAGCGCACAGGCGGCGTGGACGGCATGGTATCTTTGGAAGTCTCGCCCGATATTGCCCATGACAGCGAAAAAACCATTGCCGAAGCCAAAGCCCTGTTTGCCAAAGTGGCGCGTGAAAACGTGATGATTAAAGTGCCGGCGACCGAAGCAGGTGTGCGCGCCGTTCGCGAACTGACGGCGGCAGGCGTGCATGTCAATGCCACTTTGCTCTTCTCCGTCTCGCGCTATCAGCAAGTGCTGGAAGCCTATATCGACGGCTTGAAAGCGCGTGTGGCGGCAGGTGAATCGATTGATTACCTGCGTTCGGTGGCGAGTTTCTTCGTCAGCCGCGTGGACAGCGCGATTGACGAAGCCCTGCCGGAAGAACATGCCGCTCTGCGCGGACGGGCGGCGGTAGCCAATGCGCAATTGGCGTACCGCTACTTCTTGGAGCGAATTAGCCATGACGATTGGCTGGACTTGCAGCAAAAAGGCGCGAAAGTGCAGCGTTTGCTCTGGGCAAGCACCGGCACGAAAAATCCGCAGTATTCCGACACCCGCTATGTCGATTTATTAATCGGGCGCAATACCGTCAATACCATTCCGCCTGCCACCTATCAAGCCTTTAAAGACCACGGACGCGCCAGCGACAGCCTGCTGCGCCGCATAGAGGAAGCGCCGCAATTGATGCGGCGTATGGCGGAAATCGGCATCGATATGGAGAAAATCGCGGCGAAATTGGAAAAAGAAGGCATCGCGCAATTTGAAAAAGCCTTTGCCGATTTACTCAATACGTTATCAGGCAAAATCAAAGCGCTGCGTCAAGCACCAGCCGATGAGGGGCAAAATGAACACGAAGAAGAGGGTGCGGATGATGAACAATAATCTGCTTGCCCTGCTGCGCTGCCCGATTGACGGCAATCCCTTGGAATTGAGTGACGACGGCGCTTATTTAATCAATCAGGCGGCGCAGCGCCGCTATCCGATTGAAAACGGCATTGCCATGCTCCTGCCCGAGCATGCGCAAAATCCGGCATCTTTACCGGCGCCTGATGAGCCGCAAGATGACTGATATTCAAATCGTCATTCCTGCCCGCTATGCCGCCACGCGCTTGCCGGGCAAACCCCTGCAATTATTAGCCGGCGAGCCGATGATTGTGCATACGGCGCGCCGTGCCGCCCAAAGCGGTCTGCCTGTTTTAGTCGCTTATGATGATGAACGCATCGGTGCGGTATTGGCGCAATACGGCATTGCCGCTATTGCTACTAGTGCCGCACATGAAAACGGCACGCACCGCTTAAGCGAAGTGGTACAGAAAAAAGGCTGGAATGACGACACCCTGATTGTCAATGTGCAGGGCGACGAACCGCTGCTGCCGCCGACTTTGATTAGACAAGTGGCGGATTGCCTTATCCGCCACCCCGAAGCGGCGGTCGCCACCCTTGCTACGCCTTTTCAGAGCGATGAATCGCCGGCATCACCCAATATGGTAAAAGTCGTCAGCGATATGCAGGGTTATGCCCTGTATTTCTCGCGCAGCTTATTGCCCTGCGTGCGCGACGGCGGCGATTTTCCTTACCGCCGCCATATCGGCATTTATGCCTACCGCGGCAAAGCCCTGCGCGCCTATCCGCAATTAGCCGCCACCCCTTTGGAGCAGGCGGAAAAGCTCGAGCAACTGCGCTTTTTGGAGCAGGGTTTCCGCATTGCGGTGGACAATGTGGCGCAGGCGCCGCCGGCAGGCGTGGACAGTCCCGAAGATGCGCAGCGCGTTGATGCGCTCTTGCGTGTCGGCGCAGACTAATCGGCAAGCGTGTTTTGATGGCGATGAGCGAACAGCGCCGTTTTGATCCCAAAACCTTTTTAAGCCATGTGACTACCCGCCCGGGAGTGTACCAAATGCGCGATGCCGCCGGCGTTGTTTTATATGTCGGCAAAGCCAAAAACCTGCGCAAACGCCTCTCGAGCTATTTCCGCAGCCAAGGCTTGTCCGGTAAAACCCAAGCATTGATGAAAGCGGTGGTCGATATCGATACCACCGCCACCGCCAGCGAAACCGAAGCCCTGATTTTAGAAAACAATCTGATTAAGGCGCATCGTCCCAAATTCAATATCTTATTGCGCGACGATAAAAGTTACCCCTTCATTCATCTGTCGGCGCATGCTTTTCCGCGTCTGTCCCTGCATCGCGGCGCGCGCAAACAGGGCGAATATTTCGGACCTTATCCGAATGTGCAGGCGGTGCGCCATGCCTTGGATTTGCTGCAAAAAGTCTTCCGCGTGCGCCAATGCGAAGACAGCTATTTCGCCAACCGCAGCCGTCCTTGCCTGCAATATCAAATCGAGCGCTGCTACGCCCCCTGCGTGGACTACATCGCCAAAGCGGACTATGCGCAAACCGTTGCCGCTACGCGCGATTTCCTCAAAGGACGCAGCGACAGCCTGCTGCAAGACTTAGACCAAGCCATGCAAGCCGCCAGCCATGCACAGGAATACGAACAAGCGGCGCGTTTGCGCGACCAATTGATGCAATTACGCAAACTCACGGAGCGCCAGCACATGGTGGCAGGCGCGGCGGATGCCGATATCTTGGCGGTGGTCAGCGACTACGGCGAAGTCTGCGTGCAAGCCCTGTTTTATCGCGACGGACACAATGTCAGCTCGCAGGCCTTCTATCCCAAACTGCCCGAGCCTTTGCCGGAAGCGGAAGTCTTGGCGGCATTTATCGGGCAGTTCTATCATGAACGCCTGCCGCCGCCGCAACTCATCCTTAGCCATGAACCGCCGGATGCCGATTGGCTGATGGATTATTTAAGCGAAAAAGCGGGGCGCAAAGTGCAATTCAGCACCCAGCCGCGTGAAGACCGCCGCCGCTGGCTGGAAATGGCGCAGGAAAACGCCAAAATGAGCCTTAGCCTGCGTTTGTCGGGCAAAATGACAATGGAAAACCGCTTCCGCGCCCTTGCCGAAGCCTTTCATTTGCCGTCGATTCCCCAGCGTCTCGAATGCGGCGACATCAGCCATATGCAGGGCGAATATACCATCGCTTCCTGCGTTGTCTTCGACCATCGCGGCGCGCTGAAATCCGACTATCGCCGCTATAAAATTCAAGATATTCAGCCCGGCGACGACTATGCCGCTATGCGGCAGATGCTCATGCGCCGCTTCACGCGCCTGAAAAACGGCGAAGGCATCATGCCGGATATCTTCTTTGTCGACGGCGGACGCGGACAACTCAATCAAGCGATAGAAGTCTTTGCCGAACTCGGTATTCAAGGCGTGCAGCTTATCGGCGTCGCCAAAGGGCAGGGGCGCAAAGCCGGCTTGGAACAATTCTGGTTTCCCCATGAAAGCCAAGCCCGCTACCTGCCGCCGGACAGCCAAGCCATGCAATTAATCGTACAAATCCGCGACGAAGCCCACCGCTTCGCCATCACCGGACACCGCAGCGGACGTGATAAAAAAGCCAAACAATCGGTCTTGGAAAACATCGCCGGCGTAGGTGCGAAACGCCGTCAAGCCCTGATTCGCCATTTCGGCGGCATACAGGGCGTATTGGCGGCAAGCAGCGAAGAGATTTCGCGCGTTCAAGGAATTAGTGCTACACTGGCGCAGGAAATTTATGCCAGCTTGCACGAAAACGGCTGAAATAAAGCATTCAAGGGAAAAAGGATGAATCATGGCAGGTCTTGCTACCAAACTCACCATATTGCGCGTTGCCTTAATACCGCTCTTTGCGCTCTTTTACTATTGCCACCCCGAATCATGGGGACAATGGCTGGCCTTATGGGTCTATGTCATTGCCTGCGTGACCGATTATTTCGACGGCTATCTGGCGCGCCGTATGAAGGAAGTCAGCGCTTTCGGCGCCTTTCTCGACCCCGTGGCGGATAAACTCATGGTCTGCGTGATTTTAGTCATCGTCCTCTCGCACTTTCCCGAGCAATGGCTGCTGCTCTGCACCCTCATCATCATCGCACGCGAAATCTGGATTTCCGCCCTACGCGAATGGATGGCATCGATGAACATGCGTGATGTGGTTGCCGTCGGCAAAGTCGGCAAATGGAAAACCACCGCCCAAATGCTGGCATTAGGTTTTTTAATCTTCCGCGAACCCTTTATCGGTCTGCCCATTTGGCAAATCGGACAAGTGCTGCTGATTATCGCCGCCGCCTTAACCCTATACTCCATGCTTCTCTACACCCAGCAGGCATGGCAAGCCCTCAATCAAACGAAATAAAGCGCAGGAGCGCATGACAGAAAGAAAAATCAACCGGCGTTTTCGCGGCTTTTTGCCCGTTGTCGTCGATGTGGAAACAGGCGGCTTCGACCGCAGCAAAGACGCCCTATTAGAAGTCGCCGCCGTCTTTGTGAACTTTAACGCCGAAGGCAAACTCGTGCCTGTGGACACTCTGCATTACCACGTCAAACCCTTTGCAGGCGCCAACATCGACCCCGAATCCCTCAAAATTACGGGCATCGACCCCTTTCATCCCCTGCGCCCCGCTCTGGACGAAGGCAAAGTCGCAAACAAACTCTTCGGTGCCATCCGCGAATACCAAAAAGTCCAGCAATGCACGCGCAGCATTCTAGTCGGACACAACGCCCAATTTGATCTAGGCTTTATCAACGCCCTTGCCGAGCGCACCAAATACGACCGCAACCCCTTCCATCCCTTTAGCGCCCTAGACACCGTATCCCTCGGCGCATTGGCATACGGGCAAACCGTATTGGCACGCATTGCCCGCCAAGCGGGATTGGAATACGACAGCAGCCGCGCGCACGGCGCCAAATACGACACCGAACTCACAGCAGAAATCTTCTGCCGCATCGTTAATCTATGGTCTGAAAAATACGGAGAACTGCCATTTTATGAAGCAAGCGACCCTGATAGCCCCTGAAGGCTGGACAGTACTCAAGCCCGCCGAGCAAAACGCATTCATTCAAGCGGAATTCGGACAAGAACTGGGGCGTAACATCCTCGCCGTGGCGCGCAAAAACGGCGCGCAAGACGTATTCGCGCTATTGGAATACCGCCAAACAGGCTACATCGAAAATCCCTCATTGCAGCAAATCAACGAACAAGTACTGATTCAAAAAGCCAATGAAGACCTGCAAATGATGAACCAAGAAAACGGCTTCTCCGAAGCGGAAAAAGTCCGCTGGAAAGGCTTTGTCCTCAAACCGCGCTTTGACGAACAACACTATGTGCTCGATTACGGCGTAGAACTGCGTTTCGGCGACCTGCCGGCAGTCAATCTCTACCGCATGCAACTGCTGCGCGACGGCGTGCTGATTCTGACCCTTGTCGGCATGTCGCAAGACCAACTCAATTTCAACGGCTGGCAATACCGCTACGACAGCGCATGGAATTATCGGCAATACAATCCCAACCGCGACCGCAAAGCAGAAGGCACGTTAGCGAACCTTATGCTGATGAACCGCTTTATCTAAAAAAGTCGGATATTTATATCCGACTTTTTATTTGTTAAAAACATTATTTTAAATCATAAAGATATCGGATTTGAGAATCCGACCTAGCGCTGAAGCAAATAATCCTTGTAGGGTGGGCAACTTGTTGCCCACGCGGTTTAATCTCCCACCGTAGCGCATTATTTAGTACCTTAAGGTCAAAATGAGAGGTATAGTCGAAGAATTGAAAAAGTATTACAGCGTTGGCTCGCCTTGCTGTACTGTCTGCGGCTCGCCGCCTTGTACTACTTTTCCACTTCTCCGACTATAGAGATGTGCATTTTTGTCATAAGAAGCGCTTGTATAGTCTCTTAACGTCAAAATGAGATTATTTCAGGCGCTCCTCCTGATGAAATGTGTATCTCTCAATCTCATTTTGACGTTAAGGTACTATAATAATCTCATTTGACCTTAAAAGACTATAAAATCCTGAAAAAAGCCCGCATTTTATTAAAATGTCCCGCTTTTACAGCAAGCAACTCATAGGAAATCGCCATATGGACACTGCCCATTCTCTCCATGCTTCTCGCCGTCGCCACTATGCTGACCGCGCCGCTCGGCGTCAAACTCTCGCACCGCCTGCCGGCAGACAAACTCAAAAAAAACCTTCGGCATCTTCCTGCCCTGCATCGTGGCAAAAATGATCGATAAAGTCTTTTTCTAAGAAAATGGGGAGAGAAAAAGCTTTCGCTGCAAGCAGAAGGCGGCGGAACAGCGCGCTAAGCTGTAGTGAAAAAACAACAAAAATTTTTTTGTTGGTAAAATGCAACAAAGTTGTTGCATCCCTGCAAAAAAAGCAGTACTATTGCGCTCGGATTAGGCAATCCTTGAAAACACTTTTATCTCATTGGAGAAAACACATGAAAAAAGCTCTTATTGCATTAAGCGTTGCCGCAGGCATGATCGCATCAGCTCAAGCTGAAAACACCACCACTCTTTATGGTTCATTGGGTGTTGAAACTCAAGTTAACAAAAACAATACTGATACTATTAGAAGCAGTATCACTGATAACCGTTGGAACTTAGATACTTCATCCGCTAAATTCGGTATCAAAGGTACTGAAGACCTGAATAACGGTCTGCAAGCTTTCTATAAAATCGAATTTGGTTTTGACCCTAATGGCGGTGTTGATAGCACGCGTTACGCTTACCTTGGCTTACGCGGTAATTTCGGTGAAGTAACTTTCGGTAAACAAAATTCGCTCTACAAAATAGTAACTAACAAAGCCGATATCTTCCAAAATAGCTTCTACGGCGAAACTACGCACTATGGTAAAGCGACTGGTGGTTCACGTATTCCTAAAGTGATCAGCTATGTATCGCCTAATATGAACGGCTTCCAATTCGGATTGGCTGGCGTATTAGATGGCGACCATGATGTAGTTGGTTTCTCTGATAACAAATCATTCTCTGCTTATCAAGCAGGTATTTGGTATGCACAAAACGGTTTCTACGTAGGTGCTGCTTATTCATCTCTTGATGTTCAAAAAGGTAAATCAGTAACTTTCCTTTCTGCTAATACTACTGATCCTAATAATGTTATTCCTGCTGCAACAGCTCCGTTTGATAATTCATCAAGCATTAATGTAGTTGGTGTTGCTGCCGAATACAAAAATGATCAATTTAAAGTCGCTATCAGTGCTGAGCATAAATCAGGTAATGATGTAGCTGGTGTTAGTGGTCCTTGGGGTGTTAATGGTGATAGTAGCCCTGCTAATTTAGCTGCTATAAATCAAAAAATGGCTGCAGAACGTTTAGCATGGTCTGATGGTGAAAAATATGCCTTAGCTGGTGAATACTATTCTGGTCCTAATACCTTCCGTGCAGGTTTTGGTGTAGCTGATCTTAAAGACTACTTTAATAGCAATATTTACACCTATGGTTTAGGCTATCAATATAACTTCAGCAACCGTACTTACACCTATGTTGAAGGTGAATACATTGACTGGAACGTTAACGATATAAAAAATGGCTACACTGTACGTGTAGGTCTGCGTCACGATTTCTAATCTGATTAGAGATTTTCTACAAGGATGTAGAGGGCGAGAGAGCAATCTCTCGCCTTTTTCTTTGTCTCATTATTGTAGGTCGGATACAAGTATCTCCGCTACCTCTTGAAAAGAAATTCATCAAAATTTCCTTACTGTTTGAAACCCCTCCCTTTAGGGAGGATAATCTTGTGGGAGAGGTGTAACCTCTTCCAATTCAGGGCAACACACAGAGCGACGCTTTATGTGTCGCTCTGTGTGTTGAAACATTTTGCCATGAATTAAGCTTATGTCGCTTTGGCAAAGACTTCCTATAAAGCATTTTGGTATAGTCAAAGAATTGAAAAAGTATTACGGCGTTGGCTCGCCTTGCCGTACGCTCTTGTACTGTCTGCGGCTCGCCGCCTTGTACTACTTTTCACTTCTCCGACTATAAATGCTTACTCAAGGTTTTTTGCAAAGGTATCAGACTTGGTATAATCTTGCGCTTGGCGCTTATGCGCCGTCTTTCCCATAATGATAGAGGAGTGTATCTGATGAAAAAAGCATTAAGCGTGGCCATTTTGGCGGTTTTGGCAAGCAGCGCCAGTGCGGAAATGATATTTCGCCGCGGTAACGGCAGCGAGCCGCAGATTTTAGATCCGCAAATTTCCGAAGGCGTGCCCGAATCGAATATTCAGCGCGATTTGTTTGAAGGCTTGGTGGCGGAAGATGCCGCAGGGGAATTGGTGCCGGGTTTGGCAAAATCTTGGGATATTTCTGCCGACGGCTTGGTCTATACTTTCCATTTGCAGGAACAGAATTGGACGGACGGCAGCCCTTTCACCGCGGAAGATGTGGTATTTGCCCTGCGCCGTCTCGTTGACCCTGCTACAGGTTCCAAATATTCCTTTATCGCTTATCCGATTAAAAACGCGAAAGAAATTACCGAAGGGGAAATCAAAGACAGCAGCGAATTGGGCGTCAAAGCCATTGACGCGCACACGGTGGAAATCACGCTGAATGCGCCGACGCCTTATTTCTTGGGCTTGCTCACGCATTCCTCCACTTATCCCGTGCCGAAAGCGGTGGTGGAAAAACACGGCAAAGAATGGACGCGTCCGGAGAACATCGTTTCCAGCGGACCTTTTAAAATGAAAGACTGGGTCTTGCAGTCGCATATCACGCTGGAAAAATCCGATACTTACTGGGATAAAGCAGCGGTAAAACTCGATCAAGTGATTTTCTACCCCACCGAAGACCAAAACAGCGAGCTTAAGCGCTACCGCGCCGGCGAATTGGATTGGACAAATGAAATTCCTAATGACCAACTCAAATGGATTAGAGAAAATCTAGCGGAAGAATTGAAAATCGGCGATTATTTAGGTACTTACTACTACGGTCTGAATCTAAGCAAAGCGCCCTTTAAAGACAATCTGAAATTGCGCCAAGCCTTGAGTCTGGCGATTGACCGCAATATCTTGACGGAAAAAGTAACCGGTGCAGGCGAGAAAGCCGCTTATACCATTGTGCCGCCGGGCGTGATGCACTATGAGCATTATGTGCCGGAATATGCGAGCTGGCCGCGCGATAAGCAAATCGCCGAAGCACAGCGTTTATACGCCGAAGCAGGCTACAGCAAAGACAATCCGCTGAAAGTGGAACTGCTCTACAACACCAACGAAAACCATAAAAAAATCGCGGTTGCCGTTTCCAGCATGTGGAAGCAGGTTCTAGGCGTGCAAACGGAAATGACCAACCAAGAATGGAAGGTCTATTTGCAAACGCGGCGCGAAAAAAATACGCAAATCTTCCGTGCCGGCTGGATTGGCGATTATAACGATCCCTATACCTTCCTTGAGATGTTCCAAGCAGGCGGCGGCTTAAATGACGTGAACTTCGCGCAAAGCGAATTTGACGAACTTTTGGCACAGGCGGCAAAAGAGCAGGATTTGGATGCGCGCGGCAAGATTTTAAATCAGGCGGAGCAATTGTTTACCGATGATTTTGCGATTTTGCCGATTTACTCCTATGTCAGCAAACGCTTAGTCAAGCCCTATGTGAAAGGCTATGAAATCAATATCATGGATCACTCACGCTCCAAATATATCTATCTGGAAAAATAATCCTAATAACCGTCTCAGCCACGGATAAAAGACCCGCCTTGCGCCAATTCGCGTCAAGGCGGGCAAGACGGCAAAGCCGCATTTGTCCATCTAAGGAGCCTTTATGTTTGTTTGTTTCAACACACAGAGCGACACATAAAGCGTCGCTCTACGTGTTGCCCTGAATTGGAAGAGGTTACACCTCTCCCACAGATTATCCTCCCTAAAGGGAGGGGTTTCAACCAGTAAGGAAATTTTGATGAAAAAACTCTTAGCCCTATTATTGCTTGCCGCCTTGGGCGCACAGGCAGAAAACGTGCTGCACCGTAGCAATGACGACGAACCCTCTACTTTAGACCCGCAACTGGCGCAGGGTATGCCGGAAATGCACATTCTGCGCGATATGTTTTTGGGCTTGGTGGACGAAGCGCCCGACGCCTCTTTAATCGCCGGCGCAGCGGAGCGTTGGGAGATTTCCAAAGACGGACTGACCTACACCTTCCATCTGCGCGACGGCAAATGGTCGGACGGCACGGCGGTTACGGCGCAAGATTTCGTTTACGCTTGGCAACGCGCGCTCGACCCTGCGGTGGGCAGCAAATACGCCTTCTTCCTCTATCCGATTAAAAACGCCAAAACCATCAACGAAGGCAATGCGGAAGTCGCCGCATTGGGCGCAGAAGCGATTGACGCACGCACCCTGAAAGTGCAACTGGAAAATCCGACCCCTTATTTCTTAGGTATGCTGACCAATGCGGTCGCCTATCCCGTGCCGAAAGCGGTGGTGGAAAAACACCAAAAAGAATGGACGCGTCCGGAAAACATCGTCAGCAACGGCGCATTTACCCTGCAAGAATGGCAGCCGCAGGCGCGCCTCGTATTAGCTAAAGCGCCGCACTATTTCAATGCCGATCAAGTGAGTTTGGACAAAGTCATTTATTATCCGACGCAGCCCAATGCCGCCCTGCAACGCTATCGCGCCGGCGAATTGGATTTCACTTCCGACGTACCGGTGGAACAGCTGAAATGGGTGCGCGAAAATCTGCCGCAAGAACTGCATACCCATAGCCAATTAGGCGTGTTTTATTACGGTTTCAACCTGACCAAACCGCCGTTCAAAGACAACATCAAATTGCGCGAAGCCCTAACTTTGGCGGTAGAGCGCGAGCCGATTGTGAAAAACATTACCGGCAGCGGCGAAGAACCCGCTTACAGCTTTGTCGTGCCGGGGGTGGATAATTACGGCGCTTCCTATCGTCCTGCCTATGCCGATATGCCGCGCGAAGAACGCATCGCCCGCGCCAAGCAACTGTATGCGGAAGCCGGCTATGGCAAAGACAATCCGCTGAAAGTGGAACTGCTGTACAACACCAATGAAAACAATCAGAAAATCTCCGTTGCCATTGCCGCCATGTGGAAACAGACCCTCGGCGTGAAAACCGAGCTGATTAACAAAGAATGGAAAACCTATCTCAGCGACCGCCGCAGCTATAATACCCAAGTCTTCCGCGGCTCATGGCTGGGCGATTATAACGACGCCAACACCTTTTTGGATTTGTTCGTCAGTGGCGGCGGCTCTAACACCGTCGGCTTGGCAGACCCCGAATTTGACGCCCTGATTGCGCAAGCCGCGCAAACCCAAGACATGGGCAAACGTTCGGAAATTCTGCATCAAGCCGAAAAACGCCTGATTGATAATTTCAGCCTCATTCCCGTGTATTACTTTGTTTCCAAACACATGGTCAAACCCTATGTCAGCGGCTACGAAGCCAATGTCATGGACCACTGGCAAAGCAAATATCTGAAGGTCAACCGTCCGTAAATACGGACAAAGGCGACGATAAGCCGCCTTTTTCTCATGGTATAGTCTCTTAACTTCAAAATGAGATTATTCTAAGCGCTTCTCCTGACAAAATGTGTATCTCTAAGTCTCATTTTGAAGTTAAGGTACTATATAATCTCGCGCCAATCTGTACGCGAATGGAGGCATGCAATGGCAATCAAAGAAAAACTTGCGGATAAACGCATTCAATTAAGCCCGAAAGACAGCAAAAGACTATGGCAAAAACTTTCCGCCGTCGATGTCAGCCCTGAACGGCGTTTGCAATTGCAAGAAGCGGCAAAACAGCGTCTTCACATCATTTCTTGGGTTAAAAAATAATGCTTTATGTATCCCATTGTTGTTTTAGACGATCTTTCTGCCGATGATGCGGGCAAAGCCTTATTAGCGAATTTTAGCTGCGGCGATGCCGCTCTCGATAATTTTTTACACAATGAGGCGCTCCATTTACATAATGCCGGCATTACGAGAAGCCTCCTGTTTTTAAGCCCCAATCAAGAGGAAATTGTTGCTTGGGCAGCTTTATCGGCTTCAGAAACCCACCTCTCTGATTTTGAAATCGGCGAATTAAGCATTAATAGCATGTTGCCCACGCGCTTTATACCCTCCGTTCGCTTAATGAAATTTGCTCTTGCCGCAAAATATCAGAAACAAGGTCTCGGAAGTCTTGTCCTATCAAGGGTAAAAGATTATTTAATCAGCAATATCAATTCATTATGCGCTTATCGTTTATTAGTTCTTGATGCGCGCAATGATGAGTCGGTGCTTGCCTTCTACCGCCGCAATGGCTTTGAAGAATGCGCACAAGAGACGCGCAATAAAAAACATGATCGTGATCGCAGTTCGGTAGAAATGTATTTTGATTTATTAAACCTCTCTCAATAAAGGAAAACCGATGGACTTAATCGCTTATAAAACCATGCCGCAATGGGGTGCTGATGATCTTCCCAAGGCTTTTTTGCAGCATCACAATACCAAGGCCGGCACATGGGGGCATGTGCAGGTGCTGCAAGGCGAACTGATGTATTACGCCATGGACGAAGCCGGCAATATCCTTTCCGAAACACGGCTTAATCCGCAGAATACGCCGCTCTTTGTCGAGCCGCAGGCTTGGCACAAAGTCGCGCCGCTGAGCGAGGATATGCGGATGCAGCTGAGTTTTTACTGCGAAAAAAGCGACTATTTCACGAAAAAATACGGCATGACGGCGATTCATTCGGCGGTCAAACATATGCTCGATATCGTGCCGCCATGCACAGTGCTGGATTTGGGCTGCGGACAGGGGCGCAATGCCCTGCCGCTGAGCTTGATGGGCTATCGCGTCAGGGCTGCGGATTATCAGCCCGCCGCCGTGGAGAGCATCGCGCGCCTTGCCACAGAGATGCAATTGCCGCTGGATACCGCCGTCTATGATATTCATCAGGCCGATATTGCAGGCGAATACGACTGCATTATCTCTACTGTGGTCATGATGTTTTTACAGGCGGATAAAATCCCCGCCATTATTGCCGATATGCAGGCCAAAACACGCCGCGGCGGCTATAATCTGATTGTCTGCGCTATGCACAGCGCCGATTATCCCTGCCACATGCCTTTCAGCTTCACTTTTGCCGAAGGCGAGTTGCGCCGCTACTATCAAGATTGGCAATTGCACGTCTATGAAGAAGCGCCGGGCAAAATGCACGCCACCGATGCGCAGGGCAATCCGATTGAATTGACATTCGTTACGATGCTGGCGCAAAAGCATTAAAAACTCGTTTTGTCGGGCATCGCATCGATGCGGCGCAGGTCTTCATCCAGCGAAGCGCCGCCGATTTTCTTTTTCACGCTGCCGTCGCCGAACCGCAATGGCGGATTGACATCGATATCGTTGAACGATTGCCGCCTTACTCAGCGCGGAAAAACTGTGCGGCGTCGATTGTCTGCCGCGTCCTCTGCAAGGTTTGCCGGACAGTGAAAAGGCGCATATTCTGGAAGCATTAGAGGCTTTGGCGCGTTTCGCACCACAGAATAAAACGCTTATTGATTAATAAGGCCAGCATTAAAAAGCTGCGCGGCTTAATGTTTTATTATCATGCCGTTCAACCACGCCTCAGTTTCGACGATATTGCCGACGGCGGGGGCTTGGGGGAAGAGGTCGGGGTGGGCAAGCAGATCGATTGCGCCGCCGTAGCTGTCAATCACAAGATGATAGAAGACTTCGCCGCTCAGCGGATTTTCGCGCAATGCGGCGGCTTTGATGCTGCCGCTGATATAAGCTGTCGGCAGGATTTTGCCCTCGGCATTGTCTTGCGTTTCCTGCTGCATCAAGCCGATAGGGATAAAGGTTTGGGCGGCATAAGGCGTTTCTCTTTCAGCGGCGGTAAAAGCTTTTTCATCGGCATAGAGGCTGATTCTGTGCGGGAAAGCGGTGAGCTGTACGCTGAATTCGATGATTTCATTTAGGCTGTCATCTAGCGGAAATGTCTCGCGGATATGGTCGAAGCCCATCAGATTGAAGAGCAGGGGATAAAGTCCTTCCGGATTGTCCGCTGCTTCGCTCGCGCTCTGTTTTGCCTTCGCCTGCGCCCAAGCATAGCAGCAGCCGACAAAGGGATTGTCTTGTGTATTTAGGTAGCGGTGGGCATGAATGCGGCGGCGGCTGTCGCCGAAGAAATGCGGCTCGAGGCTGTTGAAATCCTGTGCCTGATTGACGCTCACCCAGAGTGAGATGCCTGCCGCCGTATCGCTTTCGCGGTAGCAATAATAATAGCCATTGGGCGTTTCAATGCTTTCAAGCGTTTGTGATTGCAGGGTTTCTAAGAGTGCTGCGAAATCGCTTTCACTATGAATAGCAAAGCCGATATGGTCAAAGGCATTGTATTGCGCTTGCGGGGCGACAAATTCGCCCAATTCGTCCAGTATGCCGTATTCGTCCATCAAATCTTCAACCATGTCGAGCAGGTTGTCATTGTTTAAGCCCTCGTTTTCTGTCATAAAATCCAGCCATTGATTTAAATGACTAGCCGCAAGAATCGGCATATAGCCTTCGCCGTCTTCGTCGGGATGCAGCAGCATGATAACGGGGACGGCGGCTTGGCTATGGTCGAGGCAGAAAGTGCCGACTTCATTGCGGTAGAAGGGCAGCCATAACGGATGCAAAAGAGTATTGGCAATGCCGTCTTCCGCGTTTTCAAGCGGATGTGTCTGCCAGTTCTCGCCAAAAGTCTGTGCCAGAAAATCCATGATAGCGGCGCGCGTGCGGATAATGTCTTCACAAGACAGCCATTGCGCATGGATTTCGCTGTCTTCAATGTATTGCGTCGCGCCATCGGCGGTCAGCAGAAATTCCCGCCATTGTGCTTGCAGCGCGCAGCCGAGTGTTGCTTCCAAAGCGCGGATAGACGCTTCTTCGGCGGGCGAATGTAATTGAAAATCGCTGTCTTGCAAGGCATTAAGAATGGGGTTCATCTTGGCTGCGTTCCTGTAGGTAAGGGATGGTTTTGTCTAAATAGAGAGTCCATTGCTCTTTGTCGTATTCGGGAAAGATAATCGGGCTGACGGTGCTGATGTGTCGGCGCAGGAAGTCCCAATCGACTTGCAATAAGGCCTGTCCTGCGCTGACGCGTTTATGGATGCCGACTAAGAGGCGGATGCCTTCGCCGCGCAGTTTGATGCTGTCGATGCCGATATGGATTAGGATTTCCGTGCCGTTATCGGCGCGGATGCCAATCGCATGTTTGGTGGGAAAAATGGCGATGATACTGCCGTTGACGGGCGAACGTACCTCGCCATCGCTAGGCTCAATCGCAAAGCCGACGCCCATGTCGCCATGTGCGAAACTTTCTTCCGGCACGGCGCTCAGCGGCAAGATGTCGCCATTGATGGGCTGCTGCCATTCCAGTGGAATGGGATTGGCAGGAAGTGCTTTGCTGCGAGGCGGCGTTGAGGTATTTTCTGCGCTGTTATCGCTGCGAAAGAGGCGGCTCAGATTGCGCCAGAGTTTATTAAAACCCGTATTCGGATTTTCCGCCATGACGGCTTCAAAGGCGGCATAGGCGGCTGTGATATGCTCCGCAGCAAAGACGATTTGAAACTCTCCGGCATTGAAAAAATAGCCTTTAATCAAAGGTTCTTGGTCTAGGAGTTCTTGGCGGATACGGCTTTTATTGTGCAAGACAAGACGCAGGCGCAGCGCGCAATGTGTGGCGGAGGCGATATTGTCCTTGCCCACCGCTTCAATGACGCATTGCGCGGCGCGGCGAAATTCCGCATAGCTTGGCATAAATGTAGCTCCTCAGCTGATTCTTGTGATGATGTTCGGGCGCATCATGGCATGTTCGCATCTTTGCTGCAAGCCTGCTGCGACGCTGTCGGCAGGCAATAAAAAGCCGCTTCAATGAAGCGGCGTTGTTTAATAGACTTCGGCAAACAGGTCATGTTCGTCGGCGTCGTGAATTTCCACATGCAGGAGTTGCCCTTTTTCCGCGCCTTCGATGTGGCTGATATGCACCACGCCGTCGATTTCGGGGGCATCATAGGGGCTGCGGGCAATCGCGCTTTGGCTGTCTTCGTCGATTTCGTCTATCAATACCGGCATCACGCTGCCGATTTTGGCTTCCAATAAGCGGCGGCTGACTTCATTATGTTTTTGCATAAAGCGCGCCAGCCGTTCTTGTTTGACTTCTTCCGACACCGCATCGGGCAAGGCATTGGCGCCGGCGCCTTCTACGGGCGAGTAGGCAAAGCAGCCGGCGCGGTTGATTTCCGCTTCGTCAATGAAATCCAGCAGTTCTTGGAATTGGGCTTCGGTTTCGCCGGGGAAACCGGTAATAAAGGTGCTGCGGATGGCAATGTCGGGGCAGATCTCGCGCCATGAGCGGATGCGCTCGAGGGTACGCTCGATATTGCCGGGGCGGCGCATGGCTTTGAGAATCTCGGGATTGGCATGTTGCAGGGGAATATCCAGATAGGGCAGGATTTTGCCTTCCGCCATCAGGGGAATGAGTTCGTCAACATTGGGGTAGGGATACACATAATGCAGGCGCACCCATACGTCTAATTCGCCCAAGGCTTTGCAGAGTTCGAATAAACGCGATTTGACCGGTTTGCCGCCCCAGAAATCCAGTTTGTGTTTGATGTCCGCGCCGTAGGCGGAGGTGTCTTGCGAGACGACCAACAGTTCTTTCACGCCCGATTTGGCCAGTGCTTCGGCTTCGCGCATCACATCGCCGGCACTGCGGCTTTGCAGGCGTCCGCGCATACTGGGAATGATGCAGAAGCTGCATTTATGATCGCAGCCTTCGGAGATTTTCAAATAGGCGTAATGGCGCGGCGTGAGGCGCAGCCCGATATCCGGTACCAAGTCGATATGCGGATTTTTTGCCGGCTTCGGCACGGCTTGATGCACGGCTTGCATCACCGATTCATAGGCTTGTGGGCCTGAAATCGCCAGTACACCGGGATGGAGTTCGCGAATCATCTCGGGCTTGACGCCTAAGCAGCCGGTAACAATCACGCGTCCGTTGGCATCCAGCGCTTCGCCGATGGTGTTCAGCGATTCCGCCACGGCTTCGTCGATAAAGCCGCAGGTGTTGACGATGACGACATTGGCATCGTCGTAGTTATTGACGATGCGGTAGCCGTCGGTAGAGAGTTGCGTGAGAATGCGTTCGGAGTCCACAAGGGCTTTGGGACAACCCAGGCTGATAAAGCCGACGGAAGGAGAGGATGTGTTCATGATGATGTATTTTTGTAGATATTAGAGCGTATCGAGGCGCGTTTGGCGGCGTTTGACATACCATTCAAAGGCAAAAGTGCCGAAAGGAATGACGGAGGCGAAAAGACCCGCCAGAAAAATCAGCAATGACCAGCGGTTCACATGCGCGGCGGGAATGAGGGCAAGGATGTAGGCGAGGAATAAGCCGCCGTGCGTCCAGCCGCCGTAATAGACGGGCAGATGCTGACTGCCGTAGTATTTCAAAGGCATGGCGACAAAAATCAGGAATAAGAGCGACAGCCCTTCCAAAATAGCAATAATGCTAAAAATACGGTTGATCATAAGGTCTTAAGGTTAAAAATAGGGCGCGGATTATAGCGGAAAAATAGTATTGGACGGAATGATTTCAGCAAAATAGGGGGAATGAAAAACCCCGCTGAGCGGGGTTTGGTGGGATTAGGCATATCCACTAAAAATTACTGGGTAACAATACCAGTACTAGGTTGTTGAACGCTGCGCTCAACAACGCCGTCAACAGTGATGTCAACACGGCGGTTTTGTGCACGGCCTTGGGCAGTGTCGTTAGAAGCAACAGGGTTGCGCTCGCCATTGCCGTAAGCTTCAATGATTGTTCCGGGTACACCGTTTTCAATCAGAAAGTTGCCGACAGCCGCAGCACGACGCTCAGACAATTTTTGGTTATAAGCATCAGAACCTTTAGAGTCGGTGTTGCCTACAACGGTGATTTTCTGCACGTTGGCGCCACGAGAGTTTAATTCTTGCGCCAATTGTTGAATGGCCGCTTTACCTTCAGGCTTCAATACGGATTTGTCGAAATCGAAGTAGGTGTCGGCAGATAAGGTAACCACTTGACGTTCTGCTACTTGCTGAACAGGTTGCGGTTGTGCAGGTGCATCGCCGCAGCCGGTCAAGTTGCGATTAGCCATAACGGTAACGCACTCGCCGAAGTTGTTTTTAACAAGGATTTGAGTGTCTGCATTAGACGTCAAATTTTCCAGTTGTTGTGCAGAAGCGTAGCTTGCGCCAGCAAGTACGGCAACTGCAAGCAGTTGTTTCAGTTTCATTATGTTCTCCCAAATTAAACAAAAACTTGCAAGTTCATTGTTTGCGAGGGGGTAAAACTACCCACCGCAGCGCATCATAAGCTGTTTGTCGTAAAAATGCAAAGAGAAAGTATTAAAAATGCAACTTTCTTGCTTGGGGTTTGTTGTTTTAATGATACAAATACTTTTCAGATTTGGGAAAAATGCTTGTTCGTCGAGAAAAACAAAATCAGGCATGAGGATTTTTTATGTTTGTAAACCCACTTGCCCGATAGATGACGCAATTCTAAAATAAACATGTTTCTATAGTTGGAGAAGTGGAGAAGTGGAGAAGTGGTACAAGGCGGGCCAACGCCGTAATACTTTTTCAATTCTTCGACGATGGCGAATTTTTGCAAATAAGGAGCGGCTTATGTATATCGGCATTGATCTTGGAACTTCCGGAGTAAAAGCGGTTTTGCTGGATGAACAACAGAATATTCTTGCGATTGTGCAGCAGTCTTTGGCGATTGCCCGTCCGCAGCCTTTATGGTCGGAGCAGCAGCCTGAGGATTGGTGGCAGGCGGTGGAAGAGGTGATGCTGCAGTTGGCAGATACACAAGACTTATCCGCGGTGAAAGCCATCGGCTTAACGGGGCAAATGCATGGCGCGACTTTGTTGGATAAGGCGGATCGTGTTTTGAGACCGGCGATATTGTGGAACGACGGGCGCAGCGATTCGGAATGTCGGGAATTGGCGCAAATGCTGCCCAATGCTGTCGAAATCACGGGGAATTTGATGATGCCGGGCTTTACTGCGCCTAAATTAAAATGGCTTGCCAAGCATGAGCCTGAGATTTTTGCTCAAATTGCAAAGGTTTTGCTGCCGAAAGATTATTTGCGGCTAAAGATGACGGGGGAGTATGCCTCGGATATGTCCGATGCTTCAGGTACGATGTGGTTGGATGTCGGTAAGCGCGATTGGAATGAAGATTTGTTGGCAGCCTGCGGATTGACGCTGAATCATATGCCGAAATTATTTGAGGGCAATCAAATTACGGGCTATTTGCTTAAGGAATTGGCGGATAAATGGAAGATGCCGTCTGTGCCGGTGGTTGCGGGCGGCGGCGATAATGCTGCCGGTGCGGTAGGTATCGGTTTGCATAGGGCAGGGCAGGCAATGCTTTCCCTCGGTACTTCCGGCGTTTATTTGGTTGTGAGCGACAGTTTTATCGCAAATCCGCAGAAAGCGGTGCATAGTTTTTGTCATGCTTTGCCAGCGCGTTGGCATTTGATGTCGGTTATTTTAAGCGCAGCATCGGCGGTGGATTGGGTGAAAAATCTGACGCATACGGCGGATGTGGCGACTTTGTTTCAAGAGATTGAACAAAGCGGGGTGCGTTCGGAGACGATTTTTCTGCCCTATTTGTCCGGCGAACGTACGCCGCATAATGATGCTTATGCCAAAGGGGTGTTTTGGGGTTTGGGTCATAATGACAATGCGGCGACAATGGCAAAAGCGGTGGTGGAAGGCGTGAGTTTTGCTTTGGCCGACGGTATTGATGTGCTGCATGAAACGGGGCTGGAAAGCGAGAGCATTGCCCTCATCGGCGGCGGGGCAAAGAGCGCCTATTGGCGGCAGCTCTTGGCGGATATCAGCGGAAAAACTTTGGAATACCGCAGCGGGGGCGATGTCGGGCCGGCATTGGGCGCGGCGAAATTGGCGCAAATTGCCTTGCATCCGCATGAGGATATGGCGAGTTTTTGTCAGCTTTTGCCTTTGGAAGCGGTTTATCGGCCGCGCGAATCTTTAAGCGCGTTTTATGCGGAAAAACGCGCGAAATACGCAGCGCTGTATCAGCGTTTGAAAGGTTTATAGGCGGCGCAAACGTATCAATAAGTCTTCTTGTTTGAAGGGTTTATTGATAAGTGCAAACTCGCTGAGCTGGCTGATGTATCGGGTGTGGTTGCCGGTCATTAAGAGTATTTTGATTGACGGCATTTCGGATTTGAGTTGATTGGCCAAATCGATGCCCGTCATTTTTCCGTTGAGGACGATATCGGAGAGGATGTAGTCCGGCGGCGAATGGCAATGCTGCAAATATGCCAATGCCTGCTCGGCATTTTCTACGCTTATCGTGCGATAACCGCTTTGATTGAGTTGTTCTTGCAAGGTTTCTCGCAATTCGGCTTGGTCTTCTATCAATAATAGGGCGGCTGTTTTTTCTTCCGCCGCCTGTTCTTTGAGGCTTTGCGCGGCTAAATGCGGCGCTTGCGCAGCGATAGGCAATTGCAGATGAATGCTTGTACCGATGCCTAATGCAGATTCTACTTCCACTCGCCCTTTGGACTGGCGGATAAAGCCGTAGACCATAGATAGACCTAGGCCGCTGCCTTTGCCGTTTTGCTTGGTGGTAAAAAAGGGTTCAAAAATATGCGATAAGGTGTCGCTGTCCATGCCGCAGCCGTTATCGCTGATGGAAAGCTGAATCATCTGTTCGCTTTTGTGGGTGCGCTGAATGAGGCGTTCTTGCGTGCGGATTAGGATTTCGCCTTCGCCGTTCAAGGCGTCTTTGGCATTGAGCAACAGATTGACTAGGGCGGTTTCCAGTTGGTTTTTGTCCATATATACGGGCGGCAAATATTCGTCGAGGTGCAAATTCAGCTTAATGCTTGGCGGCAGGCTGTGTTTCATAAAATCGGAAAATTCCAGCAGCAGGCGGTTGATGTCCAAAGCGCTGGGGTTTAATGGTTGTTTGCGGGCATAGGCTAAGAGGCGTTGGGTAAGCGTGGCGCTGTTTTCCGCCGCTTTTAAGGCGCGTTGCAGACGTTTCCTCTGTTTTTCGCTGAGGCTGCCGGCGTCAATGAGGTCTAAATTGCCGATGATGACGGCTAGTAAATTATTGAAATCATGCGCGATACCGCCGGTTAAATGCCCGATGCTGCGCATTTTCTGACTATGCGCCAAATCGAGTTCCAATTTTTTGCGCTGGGTGCGGTCAATTAAAAACGCGACCAAGCCGCCATCTTGCAGGGCGCTAATCCGCCATTCCAAAATCTGCTGTTTATAGTCGATTTCCAGCGGTTCCTGCTCGCTGCGGATTTCGCGCAGCGCATCTTCGTTCAGCACTTGTCCGCTGCCGTAAATGCTGCCTTGCTGTTGCTGCAAAAAAGCCGCCAGTTGTGAGAAGTTCATAGCGATTTGTTCGGTATCCAAATGCAGCAATTCGATGAATTGGCGGTTGTAGGAAATCAGCTCGTCTTGCGGATTGAAAATCGCCAAACCGTCGCGCATGGCGAAGAAGGTGCGTTCCAGCAATTCGCTTTTCTCTTTTAAGAGGGCATCGGCATGGTCCAGTTTCAGCACATTTTGCTGGAAAATATAAAATGCCCGCGCCAATTCGCCGATTTCATCTTGACGCTGCTGCTGCGGCACTTGTATGGCTTTATCACCTTGCGATAAACGGGTCAGGGCTTGGGTAATGGAATATAGGCGGTTGCCGAATAGATGATAAATATAGCCGCCCAGAATACATATCAGCGCAATGGTAAACAGTGCGGTCAGCAGGATTAAGACAATTTGCTTGGATAGTGCGGTTTGAATTTGTTTTGAATTTTCATTTACTTGTATGATTTTATCCTGTGCCAGACGGCTGTAGTCGCCATCAATTTTGGCGACCAGAAAATCGATTTGGAAAGTCAGAAACTGAATCCGTTGGTTGATGGCTTCCAATTGGTAGGCGGCTTGAATAATGTGGGCAAATTCCTGTTCTATTTTTTGCCATTCCTGCTGAATATCGGGTTGTTTTTGTTCGGGCAGAAAATTAAAGACCGAGCGGATGGCAATGAAGGTTTCGAATGAAAACGAACCTTTGGTGGCGGTTTCTATCAGGGTTTGAATTTGGCTAAACGGCGATGCGGCTGCCGAAGCAGCGGTATGGTGCGAGATTTCGGGCAGAGCAGAGGCGCTGCGTTTTTCCAAGCGCTTGATGTGTTCCAAATACAGCAGGGATTGATTGAGTTTGCTGATGATGGTGGTGTTTAAGACATGGCGCTGATGAGTCTGCTGCAATAAATCTTGTACGCTGTTTTCCAGCAATTCAAGGGAATGAATGATATCGGCAAATTGGCTTTGTTCCACTTCGCCGTACTGCCTGCCTTCTTCCAGATATTGATGCACTTGCTGCAAATGCGATGCCAGTTGTGCCGATGCTTCTTGGTATTCCAAAGCGCGTACCGTTTCGCGCAGCCTGTTGGCGTAAGTGGAGATTTGCGTGATTTTTACTCCGAGAGTCATCGATAAGAACATTTGGCTGAGGGAGCGTTCACGCAAATTAGACAGGGAATGGTAGGTGGAATGAAGCCCTGCCGCCGACATGATGCTGATAGAGCTTACGAGTAGCACCGCCAGCGCCACAAAAGCGATGAGGCGCAGTTTTACGCTGTAGGTTTTTTTAGAGAAGCGGGGTGTTTGCATCATTTTTTCGCCATAGTGTTTTCTTGGATTCTAAGCCTTGTCGCTCGGCGGATTATGACAAATATGAACGGATGTTTAACATTTTCTGTTCATAAAGCTGTGTTTTACTGGGCGTCCATCAAATAGCCTTGAGGGACATTAAGCATGGAAGACGCCGTTAATTCTATCGCCAACGATAGCGCCCCGATGAACGGTAGCGCACCCTTATTGGAAATGCGCCAAATTGCCAAGCGTTTCGGAGATTTTTATGCTTTGCAAGCGGTCGATTTAGATGTTTATTCGGGCGAAATCCATGCCTTGATGGGGGAAAACGGCGCGGGCAAAAGTACGCTGATGAAGATTCTCGCCGGCGCCTATGTCGCCACTTCGGGCGAAATTAAGATTGGCGGGGAGATTTTTCCGATTGCTTCGCCCAAAGATGCGATTCGTGCGGGCATTACCCTCATTTATCAGGAAATTCATCTGTCGCCGAATTTGACGGTTGCCGAGAATATTTTCTTGGGGCGCGAAATCAAAACGCTGTTCGGCTTAAACCGCAAACAGATGGAGGCAGAGTCCCAAGAGGTTTTAGACCGTTTGGGGGCGCAATTTTTTGCGCATCAGAAAGTCTCTTCTTTAACGATTGCTGAGCAGCAGCAAGTAGAAATTGCCCGCGCTTTGCACCGTAAAAGCCGCATTTTGGTCATGGACGAGCCGACGGCGGCGCTGTCTTCCCGCGAAACCGAAAAGCTCTTCGCATTGATTAAAAAGCTGCGTTCCGAAGGTTTGGCGATTATTTATATCAGCCACCGCATGGCGGAAATCTACGAGCTGGCGGATAGGGTCAGCGTGCTGCGCGACGGCAAATATGTCGGTTCTTTGGTGCGCGAAAACCTGAATTCCAACACGCTTGTACAGATGATGGTAGGGCGTCCTTTGACGGATTTGTTCAATAAGGAAAAAGTGCCGGCGGGCGAAGAAGTGATTCGCATCGAAAATCTCGGCGACGGCAAGAAAGTCAAAAATGCGTCGCTGACGGTCAAAGCCGGCGAGATTGTCGGTTTGTCGGGCTTGGTCGGTGCCGGACGTTCGGAATTGGCGCATTTGCTTTTTGGAGCAAGCCAACCGACGCAGGGCAAAATCTATCTCAATGGCGCGGAAATCCGCTTTAAATCGCCGCGGGATGCGATTGCCCAACGTGTCGCCTTATTACCTGAAAACCGCAAAGAAGAAGGTTTGTTCCTTGATATGAACGTGTTTAAAAATGTGATTATCGCTACGCTGGAACGCGATGCCACTATGATGATTGTCAATCAGAAAAAGGGCAAACAGGATACCGAGCAGGCGATCAATAATCTGCATATCCGCGTACCCAATGCCAATGTGGAGGTGAGCGGTTTGTCCGGCGGCAATCAGCAAAAAGTTCTCTTGTCCCGCTGGATGGCGATTCAGCCGAAACTGTTTATTTTGGATGAACCGACGCGCGGCGTAGATGTGGGGGCGAAAAGCGAGATTTATAAAATGATGACCGAAATGGCGAAGCAGGGCGTGGCAATTTTGATGATTTCCAGCGAGTTGCCTGAAATCGTAGGCATGAGCGACCGTGTTTACGTGATGCGCGAAGGGGAAATTGCGGGCGAAGTCGCCGGGCAGGATATTAAGCAAGAACACATCATGGCGCTGGCTTGTGGTGTAAACATCTAATTTTGCAGTAAGGAGTAAAAAATGGACAATGTTGCCGCGAAACCAAGTTTGAAAAAGTCGGTCTTAGCCGATGCCATGCAAGCCATGGGTATTTTGCCTGTGCTGGTGCTGATTGTGGTGGTTTTTTCTTTTATCGCGCCGAATTTTATGACCGAAGCCAATATCATGAATATTACGCGGCAGGCATCGATTAATATCGTTTTGGCGGCAGGCATGACTTTCGTGATTTTAACCGGCGGTATCGATTTGTCCGTAGGTTCGATATTAGGCGTTACCGCCGTTTTGGCGTTGGTGAGTTCTTTAAATCCCGCCATCGCGCATTTTGCCGTTCCGATTGCTTTGCTCGCCGGTTTGGGTATGGGGGTGTTTAACGGTTTGTTAGTGGCCTATGCCGGATTGCCGCCTTTCATCGTGACGCTCGGCACTTATACCGCGCTGCGTGGCTTCGCTTATTTGGCGGCGGATGGCACCACAGTCATTAATTCCAATATCGCTTTTGCTTGGATTGGCAACGGTTATCTCGGTTCGATGCCTTGGTTGGTGATTATCGCTTTTGCCGTGATTGCGGTCTGTTGGTTTATTCTGCGCCGCACCACCTTGGGCACACATATTTATGCGGTCGGCGGCAATTTGCAGGCTGCCCGTCTGACAGGAGTTAAAGTTTCCTTCGTCCTGATTTTCGTTTATGCCGCCAGCGGTTTATTGTCCGGCTTGGGCGGCGTGATGAGCGCTTCGCGTTTGTACAGCGCTAACGGAAATCTTGGCGTCGGTTATGAATTGGATGCGATTGCTGCCGTCATTTTGGGCGGTACGAGTTTTGTCGGCGGTATCGGCACGATTACAGGCACCTTAGTCGGCGCCCTGATTATCGCGACATTGAATAACGGAATGACATTGATGGGCGTGTCCTATTTTTGGCAACTCGTTATTAAGGGTGCTGTGATTATCGTGGCGGTATTAATCGACAAATACCGTACGCGCAAATCAAATTAGCACTTTTTTAACTACTCTCAACAGGAGATTCTGTATGCAATTAAAAACCTTAGTCATCTCTGTCATGCTCGCTGCCGCGCCTTTTGCACAAGCGAAAGAGTTAACATCCATCGGGGTAACCGTGGGCGATTTGGCTAATCCGTTCTTCGTGCAAATCGCAAAAGGAGCAGAGTTGAAAGCCAAAGAATTGGCGGGCGACAAAGTGAATGTCACCTCGGTTTCCAGCGGCTACGATTTAGGTCAGCAAGTAGCGCAAATCGATAATTTCATTGCCGCCAAAACTGATATGATTATTCTGAATGCGGCGGATTCCAAAGGCATCGGTCCTGCGGTGAAGCGGGCGCGCGATGCCGGCATTGTTGTGGTTGCGGTGGATGTGGCGGCTGACGGCGCGGATGCCACCGTAACATCTAACAATTACCAAGCAGGCGAAATCGCTTGTCAAACGATTGTGGATACCATCAATGCCAAAGGCAATGTGGTGATTATCAACGGCCCGCCGGTATCTGCCGTGCAAGACCGCGTGCAAGGCTGTATGGATGTCTTGGCAAAACATAAAGACATCAATCTCTTGTCCCATAATCAAAATGCGAAAGGCAGCCGTGAAGGCGGTTTGGAAGTGATGACTTCTTTGCTTATCGCCCATCCGAAAATCGATGCGGTATTTGCCATCAACGACCCGACCGCTATCGGCGCGGACTTGGCGGCGAAACAGGCACAACGCAAAGAGTTTTTCATTATGGGCGTGGACGGCTCTCCTGACGGCGAAGATGCTTTGAAGCAGGCGAACAGTTTGTTCAAAGGCACGCCGGCACAAGATCCGCAAGTCATGGCGGCGGAAGCGGTGCAAATCGGCTACGATATTTTGCAAGGCAAAGCGGCGCCGGAAAAACCCGTCTTGATTCCGGTGACCTTAATTAATCGCGATAACATCAAAGATTACAAAGGCTGGACAGTAAAATAAGCTGCAAAGTATAAGCCGTTGCCTTGTGCAACGGCTTAACGATGCAATCAAACAGTAAATAAGGAATGTGTTGCCGAAAAACAGACGGAAACATTCCTTTACAGGAGATAAGAATGTTTCAACACACAGAGCGACACATAAAGCGTCGCTCTACGTGTTGCCCTGAATTGGAAGAGGTTACACCTCTCCCACAAGATTATCCTCTCTAAAGGGAGGGGTTTCAACCAGTAAGGAAATTTTGATGAAACGCTCCGAAATCAATCAGGCAATTAAAGACGCCAAGCAAATCATGGCGCAATACCGTTTTTCCTTGCCGAAATTTGCCGAATTTTCTGCAAAAGACTGGCAGACATTTTCCTTAGAGCCGTATGCGGAAATATTGGAATCCAATTTGGGCTGGGATGTGACCGATTTTAATTTGGGCAATTTTGCGCAAACAGGATTAACCCTGTTTACTTTGCGCAATCAATCTGAAAAAAACGGCAAACCCTATGCCGAAAAAATTATGCTGGTCAAGCAAAATCAAGTTACGCCGATGCATTACCATTGGAAAAAAATGGAAGATATTATCAATCGGGGCGGCGGCGTTTTAAGCCTGCAATTATATAAGCGCGATGAAATCACGGATTTGTTGGACGAGGTATCCGCCATTGAAGTCAGCATAGACGGCGAAAGACGGCAAATTGCCGCCGGCGACAAAATCCGCCTGCATCCCGGACAGAGCATTTGTCTGCCGCCTACGCTTTATCACAGCTTTTGGGCGGAAGAGGGTGATGTTTTGGCGGGCGAAGTCTCGATGGCGAACGACGATCTTACCGACAACCGTTTTTTAGATCCGCTGGGACGTTTTTCCACCATTGAGGAAGACGAAGCCCCTATCCATTTGCTTTGCAGCGATTATAAGGAGTTTTTATGCCGCTGATTAATTTGAAAGATATGCTTGCTCTTGCCGCAGAACACAAATTTGCCGTAGGCGCCTTTAATGCGATTGATTCGAACTTTATCGATGCAGTATTTGCCGCCGCTCAAGAGCAGCAATCGCCCGTCATTATCAATGTGGCGGAAGTGCATTTGCAATATATCGATTTGCCTTCGGCTGCCGAATATATCAAAAAGAAAGCGCATCAAGCCGGCATTCCCGTGTGCCTGAATTTAGATCACGGCTTAACCCTGCCGACGATTAAAGCGGCAATCGATTGCGGATTCTCATCGATTATGTTTGACGGCTCTTCATTGTCGTATGAAGACAATATCCGCCAAACTCGAGAAGTGGTGGAATTGTGCCGTCCTTATAATATTTCTGTTGAAGGCGAGCTTGGCGCAGTCGGCGGCGACAAAGGCGGCGCATTGGAAAGTAGCGCGGATGCCGCCTTATATACCAAAGTCGAAGAAGCAAAAGCATTTGTCGAGCAGACGGGCATTGATGCGCTTGCCGTTGCTATTGGCAATACGCATGGCAAATATAAAGGCGAGCCGAAGCTCGATTTTCAGCGTTTGGAAGACATCAATAAAGCCGTCGGCATTCCTTTGGTGCTGCACGGCGGTTCGGGCATCAGCGCAGAAGATTTCCGCAAAACGATCGAACTTGGCATTTGCAAAATCAATTTCTTTACCGGCATGTCGCAGGCGGCATTGGACAGCTTAGCTGCCAGCATGAAGGCGGCGGAATCCAGCGGAAAATATAATCAATATTTGATTATCATGGCGCATATGCAACAGGCGGTTCGCCAAACGGTCGCCGAACAAATGCACATTTTCAACAGCGTGAATAAAGCAGGGCATTATGCAGGAACGTAAGGGAATTCTGGCGCTGGGGAATTTATTAGTCGATCGTACCTTAGTCATCTCGGAATATCCCAAAGAAACGATGCTGGCGACCATTTCGCAGATGGGGCTACATTGCGGCGGCGGCTGCACCAATGTTTTATTCAATTTAGCCAAACTGGATGCCGAGCTGCCGCTGTTTTTAAGCGGCGCTATCGGTAAAGACAGCGAAGGGCAATTTATTTTGCGGCAAGCGCAAAAACATAAAGTGGCATTAAGCGCGCTCATAGAAAGCGAGTTACCCACATCATTTACCGATGTGATGATTAACAGTCAAAATGGAGAGCGTACTTTTTTCCACTATATCGGGGCGATGCAGCATTATGACGCGCAAGCGGTGGCGGCGATTGATTGTGATGCCAAAATCGCGCATATCGCCTATTTACCGCTGCTGCCGGCATTATTGGATGTAGCGGTATTGAAAGAGACGCTCCTTACGCTGAAAGAAAAAGGTTTTTTAATTTCCATCGATTTGGTTTCTGTCGAAAATCAGCAGATTTTTACCGATGTGATTCTTCCGGTGCTGCCCTATGTCGATATTGTGATTATTAATGATGTCGAGGCGAAAAGTTTGACCGTCGCGAAGCAGACGGCTTCTACGGAAAAAGATTTGATAATGGCGGCGCAAAACATTATGCGCTTAGGTGTGAAGCAGGCGGTGGTCGTGCATTCGCCGAAATATGCGGCAGCCTGCGATTGGCAGGGCAATTCTTTGACACTGCCTTCCTATTGGGTGGAAAAAGACAAAATTGTCAGCACCTTAGGAGCAGGCGATGCCTTTTGCAGCGGTATTTTGTACGGATTGCATGAGAATCTGCCTTTGCAGGAAACATTGCAGCTGGGGCATGGCTTGGCTTATTTCAATTTATTTTCCGTTTCCGCAACCGAAGGCGCAGTTGATTATCCGCGCTTAAGGGATTTTATCCGCCATCAATCGCTATCAGGTATTGGGCTTTGATTATTCTGATTTTTCTACCGAAAAATTGAACATATAGCCAATGCCACGTACCGTTTGGATAAAAGTAGGTGCTTTCGGATTCGGTTCGATTTTTTTGCGCAGGCGCATAATCAGCACGTCAATCGTACGGTCGAAAATTTCCAAGTTTTCGCTGTGCGTTAATTCCAGCAATTGCTGGCGGGACAAGGCTTTTTGCGCATGGGAGAGTAAAGTGAATAGCAGTAGGTATTCCCCTTGAGTGAGCTCGATTTCCTGCCGCTGCGGCGAATACAATTTATGTTTATCGGTATCTAAAAACCATTGTTGAAAACGCAATCCCTGCTGCTGCGGCGACGGGCAGTTTTGCGGCTGGCCGCGGCGAATGGCAGCTTTGGCGCGAGCGACCACGACGCGCGGATAAAAAGGCTTGGCAATATAATCGTCTGCGCCCATTTCCAAGCCTACCACTACATCCGATTCCGCGTTTAAGCCGCTTAACATGATAATCGGCGTATTGACGAGGTTTTTGAGCTGTTGCAGCAACACAAGCCCATTGATATCGGGCAGGATAAGGTCTAAAAAAATCAGTTGGAACTGCTGACCCGTGCTTAATAAATCCAATGCCGCCTGCCCGCTTTGTACGCAGCTCACCTGATAGCCGTATTCTTCAAAAGTATCGCTGAGCAGCTCGCACAGCGAAATATCGTCATCAATCACTAAAATAGACATGGCAGGCGACATGAAAGGTATCCAAAAGAGGTGTGTTAAAAATACAAGTATATAAAATATTAGTATAAAATCCTATGTTTTATCGAATGGACTGGTTATTCATCATTAAGGAGCAATTATGCGTATCGGTATTGATTTGGGCGGCACAAAAATCGAGGTAATCGCTTTGAGCGACAGCGGCGAGGAATTGTTTCGCAAACGGATTGCCACGCCTCGCGGTTCTTATCCCGAGACCTTGGCGGCGATTAAACGTTTGGTCGATAATGCCGAAGCGGCGACCGCTCGGCACGGCACGGTCGGCATCGGCATTCCCGGCACGATTTCGCCTTTTACGGGCAAGGTGAAGAATGCCAATTCCGTTTGGCTGAACGGGCAGGCATTGGATGCCGATTTGAAGGCGCTCTTGGGACGCGAGGTGCGTATCGCCAATGATGCGAATTGCATGGCGGTATCCGAGGCGACTGACGGTGCCGGTGCGGGTAAAAAAGTGGTGCTGGCATTGATTTTAGGCACGGGCAGCGGTTCGGGGATTGTGATTGACGGCAAACCTTGGAACGGCGCGAACGGTATCGGCGGCGAATGGGGGCATAATGAATTGCCTTGGCAGGATGAGGAGGAGCGCTCGCATAATGTGCAATGTTATTGCGGAAAATACCGCTGCGTGGAGCAGTTCGTATCGGGCACGGGCTTGTGCGATGATTATGAACGCCGCAGCGGTCGGCGTTTAAAAGGCAATGAAATCAGCGCGCTTGCCGAGCAGGGCGATCCGATTGCCGAGCAATCGCTGCAAGCCTACGAGCGCCGCTTGGCAAAAGCCTTGGCGGCTTATGTGAATACGCTTGATCCTGATGTGGTGGTGTTGGCAGGCGGTGTCTGCAATATTGATCGTCTGTATCGAAATGTGCCGCCTTTGGTAAACGAATATATTTTCGGACGTGAATTTTTCACGCCTATCAAAAAAGCCTTGCACGGCGATTCGAGCGGCGTGCGCGGCGCGGCGTGGTTGTGGGGCGTGAATGAAGGCTGATGCGCCTTTCGGCTCAGAAAAAACGGCGCCGACGTGCTAGAATAGCGCGTTATTTTTAGAGATTCAGCAAAAGAGAAGTCAAATGAGTGATTTTGCCAAAGAAGTTCTCCCTATCAATTTAGTCGATGAGATGCGCAGTTCTTATTTGGACTATGCGATGAGCGTGATTATCGGGCGTGCTTTGCCTGATGCGCGCGACGGTTTGAAGCCTGTGCATCGCCGTGTGATGTATTCCATGCATCAAAACGGCAATGCTTGGAATAAGAAATATGTGAAATCGGCGCGGGTTATCGGGGATGTGATGGCGAGTTACCATCCGCATGGCGACAGCGCGATTTATGACACTTTGGTGCGCATGGCGCAGTCTTTTTCTCTGCGTTATCCGCTGGTAGACGGGCAAGGCAACTTCGGCTCGATTGACGGCGACCCTGCGGCGGCGCACCGCTACACCGAAGCGCGTATGGCGAAAATCGCGCATAGTTTGATGACGGATATTGAAAAAGAAACGGTCGATTTCACGCCTAATTACGACGGTAGCCAGTTGGAGCCGGTGGCTTTGCCCGCACGCTTTCCGAATTTATTGGTCAATGGCAGTTCCGGCATTGCGGTGGGTATGGCGACCAATATTCCGCCGCATCATTTGGGCGAAACGATTGACGCCTGCCTGCATTTGCTTGCCAATCCGCAGGCCGATACTACGGCTTTGATGCATCATTTGCCCGGTCCTGATTTTCCCACTGGCGCGATTATCAACGGCGCTAAGGGGATTCGCGAGGCTTACGAAACCGGCAAGGGACGGATTTATATTCGCGCCAAAACCCATATTGAGGGCGATGAGGGCGGCAAGCAGGCGATTATCGTCGATGAATTGCCGTATCAGGTCAATAAGGCGAATTTGCTGAGTAAAATCGCGGATTTAGTCAAGGAAAAGAAAATCGACGGCATTACCGCTTTGCGCGACGAGTCGGATAAAGACGGCATTCGCATGGTGATTGAATTGCGCCGCGGCGAAGTGGCGGAAGTGGTGCTGAATAATCTGTTCCAACTCACGCAATTGCAAATCGTCTTTGGTATCAATATGATGGCTTTGGTCGGCGGACAGCCGAAATTATTGTCATTAAAAGAAGTCTTGCAGGTATTTTTGGCGCACCGCCGCGAAGTGGTTACGCGCCGTACGATTTTTGAGCTGCGCAAGGCGCGCGAACGTGCGCATATTTTGGAAGGCTTGTCGGTGGCTTTGGCGAATATTGATGAAGTCATTGCTCTGATTCGCGCTTCCAGCGGGCCGGCGGAAGCCAAAGAAGCCTTGATTAGCCGTGTTTGGCGCCCCGGTCAGGTCGTCGATATGCTGGAAAGAGCAGGTGCGGAAAATTCGCGCCCCGACGGCTTGGCGGCAGAGTACGGCTTATTGGCGGACGGCTATCATTTGTCGCCGGAGCAGGCGCAGGCGATTTTAGATTTGCGTTTGCACCGCCTAACGGGGCTGGAACAGGATAAGATTCTTGAAGAGTTTCAAGAAATTTTAAGCAATATCGAAAACTTGCTTGAAATCTTGCAAGTGCCGGAGCGTTTGCAGGCGGTCATACAGGAAGAATTGCTGGAGATTAAAACCCAATTTAATGATGTGCGCCGTACGCAGATTTTAGACACGCATTTGAATTTAAGTTTGGAAGATTTGATTGCTGAAGAAGACCGCGTGATTACCTTATCCCATGAAGGCTATATCAAAGCTCAGCCTTTGGGCGATTACGAAGCGCAGCGGCGCGGCGGCAAGGGAAAATCGGTGACGGCGGTCAAAGACAAGGATTTTGTCGAGCAATTGTTTGTGGCGAATACGCACGACACTATGCTGTGCTTTTCCAATAAGGGCAAAGTCTATTGGCTGAAAGTCTACGAATTGCCGCAGGCTGGGCGACAGGCAAAAGGCAAACCGATTGTCAATCTGCTGCCCTTTGAAAAAGACGAGCGTCTGAATGCCGTGCTGACCACGCGGGAATATCCTGAAGACCAATTCCTATTCTTCGTTACTAAGGCGGGAACGGTGAAAAAAACGCCTTTGTCCGAATATTCCCGTCCGCGCGCCAACGGCATCATTGCCATCAGCCTGAGTGAAGATGACGAATTGGTAGATGTGGAAATTACCGACGGCAAGCAGGACATTATGCTGTTTTCCAATGCGGGAAAATCCGTGCGCTTTAATGAAGAGGATGTGCGCAGCATGGGGCGCGGAGCCGGCGGCGTACGCGGTATGCGTTTGGAAGATGATCAGCGCGTCATTGCCCTATGTGTAGTCAAAGAAGAGGGCGCGATTCTGACGATTACCGAAAACGGCTATGGCAAACGTACGCCGATTAGCGATTACCCGACAAAAGGTCGCGGCGGCAAAGGCATTTTGTCGATTATGTGCAGCGAGCGCAACGGAGAAGCCGTATATGCGGTGCAAGTGGAGGAAGATGAGCATATCATGTTGGTTACCAATAACGGCACTTTGGTGCGTACACGCGTGGCGGAAATTTCTACCAGCGGACGCAATACGCAGGGCGTGCGCCTCATTCGCACCAATGAACAGGAAAAACTGATTGCGGTGGCGAAAATCATTGCCGAGCAAGGCGGCGACGAAGAGGGTGATGCCGAGGATGGCGACGATGCGGAGAATGCCTAAGCCTCTGCTTGTTCTATTGATATAGTCGATTCATGGCAGAATTAATCATTTTTCAATCGGGTAGGTCGGATACTTGTATCCGACATTACTTAAAACATAAATTTGTCGGATTCAAGAATCCGACCTGCTTCTTTATAAATTAGTAGCTTAGGTGTTTATGCCCAACACAATTCATTATGATGTGTGCTTTCAGGCATAAATGCCTAAGCTAAGGTTAAAAATATAATATTCTTCTTTGTCATGAACTGACTATAACACTGACACATAAAAAAACAGCCGTTCGGCTGTTTTTTTGATGCTCGGCAATTAACCTTTGATTTTGCGCGTTTTGACGACGCGGCAATCTTTATGCGTAATTTCATTGGCAGGGTCTTGTACCGTTGCCAAACCGATTTTATGGTAATTGTTTAATTCCATATAATCGGCGTCCAAGCGCCAATTGTCTTCGCTTTCGCCGAATGTGGTGCCGGCAACACTGGAGAGATTTAGATTAATCGGCATGAAACGCGTTTTGCCTCCTAAAAACGCTTCTGCGTATGTCGGCAGCCTCTGGGCGTTAAATCCGTAGGTAACGACTAAGTTTCCGCCTTGTCGGCAAGAATAGCTGACTTCGCGTATTTTGACGGTATCGGCATCGGCTTGCGCAGCATCAGTTGCCATATTGCTTTGTGCCATGCCCATACTGCTGGCAAGCAAGAGTGTAGAAACTAATAATTTTTTCATAATTATTCCTTTTTTGTTAAGCATTTTTTACTGCAATATAATTGCATTTATTAATCTAACACGCTTTGATTAGTTGATGCTAGTGAAAATGATTAAAATTATTTAATTAACGAATAAAAATATACTGCGCCTTTTGAACCGTTTAGCGCTTTTTAGATAAAGCAATTCTAGGCGGTTATTTTTTATATGATTATTCGTCAGGATAATCTTGGATGAATTGCATGACGTTTTCTACCATTTGCCGCGAACCTGTAAAGAAAGGGCTGCGCTGATGCAGGCTTTGCGGTTGGATATCAAGAATGCGCTGTTTGCCGTCAGTGGCTAAGCCTCCGGCTTGTTCGGCAAGGAATGCCATCGGATTACATTCGTAATTAAGCCGCAATTTTCCTTGCGGATAGCTGCTGGCTTGCGGATACATGTAAATGCCGCCTTTGAGCATGTTGCGGTGAAAATCGGAGACTAAGGAGCCGATATAGCGTGATTTATAGGGGCGATTCTCCTGCGAGGCTTCTTCTTGGCAGTATTTGATGTATTTTTTCACGCCTTGCGGGAAGCGGACATAGCCGCCTTCATTGACGGAATAAATGCTGCCTTGCTCGGGAATGCGGATGTTTTCATGCGACAGCAAGAACATGCCTAGCGAAGGGTCGTAAGTAAATCCGTTTACGCCGTTGCCGGTGGTGTAAACCAGCATGGTGGAAGAACCGTAGACGACATAGCCGGCAGAGACTTGGCGGCTGCCGGGCTGCAAGAAGTCTTCCAATGTAACGGGGCTGCCGATAGGGGTTACGCGGCGGTAGATGGAGAAAATCGTACCGACGGCGACATTGACATCGATATTGGATGAGCCGTCGAGCGGGTCGGTAAGAATGATATATTTGGCATTTTTGCCGCGTTCGGTATTAAAAGCGATGAAGTCTTCTTCTTCTTCGGAGGCAAAACCCGCCACATCATCGCGCATAAAAAGGGCTTTTTTAATCGTTTCATGGGCAAGGACGTCGAGTTTTTTCTGCTGTTCGCCTTGTACGTTTTCTGCGCCGGCATCGCCGAGGACGTCATTGATGAGCCCTGCTTTATTGATGTCGCGGTGGAGGAATTTGGCGGAGAGTCTGATGGCGGATAGGATGCCTGACAATGAGCCTTTGGCTTCCGGATATTCGCTTTGTTTTTCAATAATGAATTCGCCTAAACTTTTCATGATGCCTTCCTTTGAAAATGATTGCGGCGTTTATTGTAGCGCAGGAAATAAAAAACCGCAGAGGATTTCTGCGGTTTTGCTGTGAAAATGCTTAAGGAAGACGTTGATGAAGCAATTGGCGTACGGCAATGCCGTCGTCTAATTGCAAGGCTTCTTCAAGCAAGGCGCGACAATCTTTGGCGCTTAATTGACGGATGCGGTGCTTAACGGCAGGAACGCCGCGACCCGAAACGGAGAGTTCGTGGAAGCCCATGCCGACTAAGAAAGGCGTGGCTTCAATTTGTCCGCCCATTTCACCGCAAACACCGATTTCAATACCGGCGGCATGTGCGGCATCTACCGCCATTTTCATGGCGCGTAAGACGGCAGGATGCAAGCTGTCGTAAAGCGAGGAGATTTTCGTATTGCCACGGTCTGCGGCGATGATGTATTGCGTCAGATCGTTTGTGCCGATACTGAAGAAATCGGCATGTTTGGCCAATTGCGGCGCAATCAGGACGGCGGCAGGCGTTTCAATCATAATGCCGATTTTGATGTTGGGCTTACAGGCTTTGCCTTCTGCCTGCAAAGTGGCGACTTGCGCGGCGACTTCACGGCGCACGAACAAAATTTCATCGACATTGCTGACCATGGGAATCATGATTTGCAGATTGCCATGAACCGCAGCACGCAGAGCGGCACGGATTTGCGCGTCAAAGACATGGCGCATTTCATCGTAAATGCGCACGCCGCGCCAACCTAAGAAAGGATTTTCTTCATGCGGAAAGTTGAGATAAGGCAGGGGTTTGTCGCCACCGATATCGGCTAAGCGCAAAATCAATTGGCGTTCGCCCAAATGTTCTGCCGCCTGTTTGTAGGCCTGATACTGCGCTTCTTCGCTGGGCGCGCTGTTGGCGCTCATGAATAAGAATTCGCTGCGGAATAAGCCAATGCCTTCGCTGCCATTGTCCTCGACAAGGTGCAAATCCTTGGGAGAGCCGATGTTTGAATACAGTTTGATGGTCTGTCCGTCGGTCGTAGTGGCGGGTTGATGAAGCAGGGCAGCATATTCGGCCTGCAATTGCGCTTCCGCCGCTGCTTTTTGGCTGAATTGCGTTTGCGTGGCTTCATCAGGTTGCACGATGATTTCGCCGCGGCTGCCGTCAAGCAAAATGCTTTCGCCGTTTTGCACTTGTTCTAAAACGTTGCTGATGCCCATCACTGCCGGCAAGCCGATGTTACGCGCTAAAATCGCCACATGGCTGGTTAAGCCGCCGCCTGCCAGAACAAAGCCGCGTACGTTTTTGGGATTGAGCTGTGCGGTTTCGCTAGGGCTTAGGTCTTGAGCGAAAATAATCGTATCGGCAGGCGCATCGCCTAAAGAGGCAAAGGGCATATTATTAAGGGCGAGCAATAAATTTTTTTGTAGATCTTCAAATTCCGCCGCGCGTTCTTTGAGGTAATCGTCGTCTAAGGCGCGCATGGTGGCGGCGGCTTGATCGAGATATTCTTTAACGGCTCTGGTGGCGCTGTATTGTTCGTCTTTCATCAATGCCAGTACGTCTTGCTCGAATTCTTCGTCGCGCAAGAGTTCGATATGGCTGGAAAAGATTTCGGCTTCCTCTTCGCCTTGCTCCGCCAGCACTTTTTCATACAGGCTTTGCAGATGCACTTCCACCGTATTTTGCGCATGGCGGAAGGCTTCAATTTCTGCTTCGGCATTATCGCTGGCTTGGAAATGGATTGCAGGGCTTTGGGGGATGAATATCCAAGCATTGCCTGCCGCAATGCCCGGAGAGGCGGCAAGCCCCTTTAATTGGCGGTTCATTATTCTTCTAAGGTGTTGATGTATTCAACAATCGCGGCTAATGCGGCGTCTTCGTCCGCGCCGTTGGTTTCAACCGTCAATACGTCGCCTTGGCTTAAGCCTGCTTGCAAGAGTTTCATCAGCGATTTGGCATTATAGCGTTCGCCGGCTTTGATGAGGGTCACTTCACTTTCGTAGCCTTTGGCCAATTGGACTAATTGCTTGCCGGGACGAGCGTGTAAACCTGCCGGGTTGGTTAATGTGACTTGTTGTTCTTTCATCATAATTCCTTATTTCATTGTGCAAAAGCAACGTGTGCGACACACGCTGCGCGCATTTTGTAATAAAAATTAAATTTTTGCTAGTGAAATTTCGTATTTTGCCGCTAAAAATCAGGTTTTGCTCTTGTTGCAAAAGCAAAAAATAAGGAATGTTTTTGTTCGGTGCTTAATCGACTTCTATTAATTCCACATCGTTTTCCGCTAAAAAGGCGCGGTATTTTGCCGGCACGCCGCGGTTGGTAATGATGGCGTCAATGGCTTTGAAGCTGCAGATGGTGCGGAAAGATTTTTGGTCGAATTTGCTGTTGTCGGTCAGTACGAAGACTTGGTCGGCCTGCTCGGTCATTTGGCGGGCGGTGCGCGCGGTTAGTTCGTTGGTACTGGTCAGCCCCGAGAGCATGTCAATACCGTCCACGCCGATAAAGGCTTTGGCAAAATGGCATTGTTTCAGGTTTTCCTGCGTCATTGCGCCGCCAAATGCCATCACGTCTTTGCGTAGTTCGCCGCCGAGCGAGTAGAGGTTGGTATGGGCGTGGGTGCTGAGAATGGAGAGGGCTTCCAAGCTGTTCGCCATGACGTTGATGGGTACGTCGGGCAATTGGCGTACGAATTCCAAGGTGGTGGAACCGTTTGCGATGATAATAGCATCGTCTTGGGTATCGATAAGGTGGCGGGCGGCATAACGACCGACGGCACGTTTGGCATCTAAATGAATATTGGCTTTTTTGCCGCGCAGACGAGCGGAGACAAAGCGGTTGGCGAGAATGGCGCCGCCGTGCTGGCGTTTGGCAATGCCTTGTTCTTGCAGACTGTCAAGGTCGCGATAGATGGTCATCAGAGATACGTTAAATAATTCCGCAAGCTGTTGTGAGCTGACCACATTATTCGCTTCGAGCATTTGACGGATTTTGGCGCGTCTGTCTACGGTCGTTTCTGCTTTCATATTTATCCTTTAGAAGAATATGTTTGTGGCTTTATAGTGTAATACTTGTGGATTTGATTTGGAAGTACTGTGAAAGTAGAAATAAATCGTCAGCATAAAGAAAAACCTACTGATTTGAAAATTCTTAAGTGTTATCAATTTATTGTTAACGATATTATTTTTACTGCAGAAGGCTGATGTCGCCTGCGCCTTGCCGCAAAATAAGGGGAGGCATTTCGGTTAAATCCAGAACGGTGCTAGGACGCAGGGGCAGTTCGCCACAATCGACGATGATGTCCACCGCATTGATAAAGGCCTTGTCCATATCGTGCAGATTGATGAAGTATTGTTCTTCATAGCTGTTGAGAGAGATGCCCATTAGGGCTTCTTGATGTGCGGCGATGATGCTTTGGCAAATGCCGTGTTCGGGAATGCGGATGCCGATGGTTTTGCGTTTTTCATGTTGCACGAGACGTGGTACTTCTTTGCTTGCCGGCAATATGCAGGTAAAGGCGCCGGGGAAGAGGCGTTTGAGCAGGCGGAATTGCACATTATCCACACGCGCGTATTGCGACAAATGGGTTAAATCGCTGCACATGATGGTAAAGGGATGGTCTTTATCCAGTTCGCGCAATTGGCGGATGCGGTTGCCGGCGTTTTTATCGCCCAGACGGCAGACGAGGGCATAGCCGGTATCGCTGGGAATGACGGCGATTGCGCCGCCGGCGAGGGCATTGCTGATGTTTTGTAGGTCGCGAGATTTGATAAAACCCGCTTGGCTTTCAATCCATTGACTCATGTGTGCTTGTCCAAAAACGGTTATTTTACGCTTTTTCCGAGAGGAAGGTTTGCGCTTCTTGCTTGTCGGCATGAATATTTCTGTTTATGCTTGTGTTTTTAACGAGGGGAAAACGATGAAGATTCGCAAATTATGGTTAAGCGCCGCTATAGCTTTTAGTGCGGCGGTCATGGCGCAGGAGAAGGCGGCTAAGATTGCTTATAGCCAGATTATCGCGCATCCTGCTTTAGACGAGATTTATGCCGGCATGGTGCAGGGTTTGCAGGAGCACGGCTATGTGGTGGGCAAAAATTTGCACATCGATTATCAGATTGCGCAAGGCGATATGGCAATCAATAATCAGATTGCGCAAAAATTCGTCGGCGATAAGCCGGATGTGATTGTGGCAAGCACCACGCCTTCGGCGCAGGCGGTAATTGCCGCGGCAAAAGGGCGTTTGCCGATTGTTTTCACCGGGATTACCGACCCGATTTCCGCAAAATTGGTGGATAATTTGGAAAAGCCGGGCGGCAATGTGACGGGAGTCAAAGAGGCCTTGGCTTATGAACAAAATGTGGCGATTTTGCACAGTCTGCTGCCTGAGGCAAAACATATTGGCACGGTGTTTAATCCGGGCGAGGATAATTCCAATGCCAGCAATGCGATGTTGGAAAAAACCATGCGCCCCCGCGGTTTGACCTTGGTCAGCGCGCCGGCAAAAAATACCGGCGAAGTGTTGGATGCGGCACGTTCTTTGGTAGGCAAAGTCGATGCTTTCCTGATTACTTTGGATAATACCGCGGTCAGCGGTCTGCCTTCTTTGGTACAGGTGGCGGAGCAGCATAAATTGCCTTTGTTCGTATTTGATACTTATTCTGTGCCGATTGGCGCGGCGGTAGGTGTTGGTTATGATGAGTTTGATGTCGGACGTTTAACGGCGGATAAGGTTGCTGCGATTTTGCAAGGCGCCAAAGCGGGCGATTTGCCGGTGGCGGAAGTGGAAAAAAGCCGCATTGTGCTTAATCCCGCAGCGGCGGCGCGTCAAGGTTTGACTCTGCCACAAAATTTATTGGATCAGGCTTCTGAAATTGTTGAGGAGAAGAAATAATGTTGAAAAAATCATTGTGCGCCTTATTGGCTTTATGTACATGGCAAAGTTGGGCGGCGGATGTGCCGGTGGTGGCGATCACGCAGATTGTCGCGCATCCTTCTTTGGATGCGGATTTTAAGGGTTTGGTCGATGCTTTGGCGGAAGCCGGTTATAAAGACGGCGAAACGGTGCAGATTAAACGCGAATTGGCGCAGGGCGATATGGGCATTGCCACGCAAATCGCGCAAAAATTTGTCGGCGAAAAACCGGCGGTATTGGTCGGTATTTCCACGCCGTCGGCGCAGAGTTTGGCAGCAGCGGCGCGCGGACGTTTTCCGATTGTGTTTACCGCCGTTACCGATCCTTTGCAGGCAAAATTAGTGGATAATTTAGAAAAACCCGGCAAAAATGTGACAGGTACCAGCGATGCGGTATCGCTTGAAAAAAATATTGAATTGATTCAAAGCCTCATGCCTGAGGTAAAAACCATCGGTACGGTGTTTAATCCGGGCGAGGCGAATTCTGTTGCCGCCGTTGCGGAGCTGGAGCAGGTTGTCAGCAGTAAGGGATTGAAATTACTGCAGGCACCGGCAACAAAAACCGGCGAAGTATTGGATGCCAGCCGTTCTTTGGTAGGCAAAGCGGACGCTTTCTTTATCACGACGGATAATACGGCGATAACGGCTTTCAGCTCTATCGTGCAAGTGGCGGAAGCGGAAGATATTCCTTTGTTTTCTGCCGATACCGGTTCTGTGGCAGAGGGTGCGATTGCCGCTTTAGGCTTTAGTTTCTATGAAATCGGTCGCGAAACCGGCAAGCAGATTGCCGCGGTTTTAAAAGGTGAGGCGATTGGCGATATGCCGGTGAAATTTATGCAACACCCTGAATTGTATTTAAATAAAGCGGCAGCAGAGAAAATGGGACTGACTTTGCCGCAGTCTGTGATTGACAGTGCGGCGCATGTCCTGCCTTAGGCAGCTGTCATTTTAAAACAGGATTGCCGCTTGCTTGACCGGATTGAGAGTGTCAAAATAGCGGCAATTGCCGAATTACCGCCTGCGGGCGGCTTTTCTATTGGCAAGATGTCTAAAATAAACAAGAATTGTGAAGCATTATGTTGAGTTCAACCGCATTTTGGGGCGCGATGGAAACCGGGCTGGTCTATAGCCTTGTGGCTTTTGCGATGTATTTATCTTTTCGCGTGTTGGAGTTCGCGGATTTGACCGTAGAAGGCAGTTTCCCTTTGGGGGCGGCGGTATCGGCAGCCTTGATTTTGCAAGGTTGGCATCCTTGGGCATCGATTGCCGTTGCCGTTATAGCGGGCATGTTTGCCGGCGCGATTACCGGTTTTTTAAATGTACGCTTTAAAATCATGCACCTGCTTGCCTCAATCTTAGTGATGTATGGTTTGTATTCGGTTAATTTGCGGATTATGGGACGCCCGAATCTGCCGCTGTTGGGCGAAGACAGCATTCTCACGCCCTTTTACGAATTGCCGCTGGCATTAGAAATTGTGCCCGTGATGTTGTTTGCTATCGTTCTGACGGTGGTGGGCATTTTGCTGTGGTGGTTTATGAATTCCGAAATCGGTTTGGCGATGCGCGCCACCGGAGCCAATCCGAATATGGCGCGTGCGCAAGGCGTAGCGACAGGTTTGATGGTCATTTTGGGCATTTCTATTGCCAATGGTTTGGCGGCTTTGGCGGGCGGTTTATTTGCCCAAAGTCGCGGTTCTGCCGATGTGACTTTAGGCGTCGGCGTATTGGTCGTCGGCTTGGCTTCCCTAATCGGCGGCGAAGCGGTTCTATCACCTAAAACGGTTTTGCGTGCTTTATTGGCCTGTGTGATCGGCTCGATTATTTTCCGCCTGGTTATCGCTTTTGCCCTAAGCGGCGGCGATATCGGCTTGCAGCCCGGAGATATTAATTTGATCACTACCGTGCTGATGTTATTAGCGATTAAATTAGGCGATATCCGCAGTTTTACCGCCAAATGTTTGAAGCGGGGGCAGTCATGATTGAAGTACGCGAGATTTATAAAACCTTTAATCCGCATACGCCTTTGGAAAATCCCGTCTTGCGCGGCATGTCCTTATCTCTACAGCAAGGCGAGTTTGTAACTGTCATCGGTTCCAATGGGGCGGGTAAATCCACTTTGCTCAATGCCATTTCGGGAGAAATACGCGTGGATAGCGGTGCCGTGCTGATTAATGGGCAAGAGGTGAGTAAATTGCCGGCGTATAAACGCAGCGCGCAAGTGGCGCGTGTTTTCCAAGATCCGCTTGCCGGCACCTGCGCCCATCTCAGTATCGAAGAAAATTTGGCTTTGGCAATGAAACGCGGACAAGGACGCGGCTTGGCACGCGCTGTACAGGCACGTTATTTGAGCCAATTTACAGAAGCGTTGGCGGCTCTGAATTTGGGTATCGAACAGCGCTTGAAAGACCGCATGGGCTTGCTTTCGGGCGGACAAAGACAGGCGGTAAGCCTGCTGATGGCCAGTCTGCAACCCTCGGGCATTTTATTGCTAGACGAGCATACTGCTGCCCTTGACCCTAAAACGGCGAATTTTGTCTTATCTTTAACCCAGCAAATCGTGGCGGAAAAAAGCCTGACGACTTTAATGGTCACGCACAGTATGCGCCAAGCCTTGGATATCGGCAGCCGTACCGTCATGCTGCATCAAGGTCAGGTCATTTTTGATATTAGCGGCGCTGAACGCGCTTCTTTAGATGTACCGGATTTATTGGCATTGTTTGAAAAACAACGCGGTCAGACCGTAAGCGATGATAGTTTGTTACTGGGTTAAGCTTTCTTATTGATTCAAATAAGCAATACAAAGCAGGATTAATCCCTGCTTTGTATTGTCTTTTTTAATAACGACGTCTGGGTTTCTCTTCTTGAGTGATTTGGTCATGTCCTTTAATGGAAAGGATTGTAAAATCACCTAGGAGATTGCGTTTTAATTCTATATCAATTTTTCTATTAATTTTAAGTTTATCTTTTATAATAGAAATTTCAATTTGGCTTTTTCCTTTATTAAATGGTAATTCTTCGCTATGCTGATGGGAAATGACCTTAGTATGTACTCGGACAGTGTGAGGCTTTGCACCAGGAATAATATTTTGCTTGTAATAATTACATAGAGAACTTGAATTTGGTTCTATTGTTTTAGTGCTACGGCTGTTGATTGTGTAATTAAAATTAATAATAGTTTCTGCTTGCAGCATATTGCAAAATAATGCAGTGCTTTCTTCATCAGGAAATTGGCTTTTTTTCGCCCAACGCTGAACTGCTCCTTCTGTAAAAGAAAAATAGTTGACGCCTAAATAAAAAGCGATAACACCGACGAGAAAAAGAAAAGATTTCATACGACCTCCATTGTCAAAATGCGCTTATGATAGCAGAAAATCAGTCTGTTGCTTGCTGGCGGCGGATAATGTCGCGAATAAGGGCGCGTGCAGGCAGCAGTTGGCTGATTAATGATTCTTCGATAGGTAGAGGACTGTTAAGCATCATGGCGGCAAGGAGTTCGGCGCCGTAAAAGGCAGTCAGACAGCCTTTGGAACCAAGCCCTGCATGCAGATACCGTGCGCGCGGATATTCGGGATTGGCGCGTATGGGGATATGTTTGTCGAATTGCCATTTGTGATAGGCTTGCTTAAGCGCTTGAGGATTAGGGATTGGTCCGATAAACGGCAGATAATCGCGGCTGCTGGCGCGTACGCCGGCAAAGGCGCTGTCGTAATGAGCAGTATATTGCGGATAGCTGTCTTGAAAATGTTTGAGCAGCAGCTCGTTATCGGCGTAACGGATGCTGCCGTCTGCGCAACTAGGCTGGTATGCGGAGCCGATGTAGATTTTTTGTCTGTCCGCAAAGGGCAGGATGCTGTAGTGGGCGCAGGTGGCGGCTGGTTCGAAATGCGGTGTGACGCCTGCGATGCAGGCTTGTCCGCGCAAAGGGCGCAGATGGCGATGCCAGTCTTGAGGGAGCAAATCATGATGCCAAGCGCTGGCAAAAATGACGCTGTCGTTTTGCCAAGTCTCTAGTTGTTTGCTGTCAATGTCTTGCTCGATGAGCCGAATCAGCGGATGGCGGCTTAGGATGTTGAGCAAAGCCGGTGTGTCAATGGTGCCGCTGCCGTGCAAGATGAGATGGCGGTCTGCTTCTAAACGGTATTCATCGGGGCTGAAGAGCCGGGCGGCGGCAATTTGTCGGTGGCGTTCGGCAGCGGCGTCGTCTTTGGCGCTTAAGACGATGTCTTGCGGATAAAGAAATATTTGTTCGGGGAATTGTGCGCTTAGTTGGGCAAAAAAGCCTTTGTTATAGCGCCATGCCGCCAGTTGAAAGCGGCGCATCGGTGTATCTTCCCGCCCTACTTGCAAGAAGGGGACGGCAATCGGTACTTGGCTGGCGGCAGGACGCTGCGGCGAGTGATAGATTTCTACGGCGATACCGCGTTTGGCTAATGCCCAAGCGCTTGCCATGCCGGCAAGCCCTGCGCCGATGATTTTAACGCTGTTGTGAGGGTTTATAGGCGGGGCGAGCCTTGTCCAATGGGGCGCAGAATTATGATTGGATTGGAATTCGCCGACCAACATGTCGCGTTTGCGTCCGAAGCCGCTTTGTTTTTGCAGCCTGAAGCCGACTTGATTTAGCCCGTCGCGGACTTGTCGCGCGACGCTGAAGGTGGCAATGGTGCTGCCAAGACGGCTATGGGCGGCAATGGCTTGAAAAATGCGCGGCGACCACATGTCGGCGTTTTTACTGGGGGCGAAGCCGTCTAAAAACCAAGCGTCAACGCTGCCATGCAGTTCGGGTAAGAGCTCATTGGCTTCTCCCCATAGTAATAAGAGGTCGATGCGCGGATGCAGATGCAGCCAATGAAAGCCGTGGCGGCAATGTGGGTATTGCTGATAGAGGGCTGCGCGCCGTTCGGGATTTTCCCAGTTTTGATGGATGCGGCGCAGGTCTTCTAGCGGAATCGGGTGTTTTTCGCAACTGATGTAGATGAGGCGGCAGTCATCAGGCGCTTGTTTTAAGAAACAGTCTGCCGCCAACAGGCAGTTCATGCCGCTGCCAAAGCCGGTTTCGCCGATGGTGAAATGTGTGCGTCTGTCTAAGGCGGCAAATCGTTCGGCAAGGCGGTTGCCGCGGATAAACACATGTTCGCTTTCGGCAAAGCCTTGTTGCGGATTGAAATAAATATCGCCGTAGAGCCTATTGCGCAGACTGTTGCTGTCGTATTCAATCTGCGCGTAATCCAGTAGTTTAGCCAAGATAGTGCCGCATTTGCTCGTTGAGGCTGTTTAAGAGCTGATGGAGCGTTGTGGGAAGCTGATTGGCGCTGACGCTCATGCTCAGCGGTTTGGCTTCAGGATATTGTCTGAAATAGTGCTCCATGAAGACTTGGCGCAGCATAGGGTCGAGATAATCCAGATTCAGCGTGTCCGTCTTTATCGGCAGATAACGCAGGGCACGGTTCGTGAAGCGGTAATCTGTGCGGAAATCGTATTCGCTGCTTTTTTTAAGAACTTCGATTTGTTCGGCGGACAGCGTGCATTGTAGCAGCGGGCGGTCAAGCATCACTGCCTGTGCACCGGCAAGCAGAGCGCCGACAATATCGGCGCCGTGGGTGAAATCGCCCCATAAAACAATCGGCAGGGACACATGATTGCGGACTTGCTGCAGGAGCGCCAAAGCGCTTTGTCGTAATTCGGGCAGGGCGTTTTCAAAACGATGCTGCTCGCCGCCGGCTTCGACGCCTTGCAAGACTAAATAATCAATGCCGAAATCGGCAGCGGCAATCGCTTCGGCAACGCTGTGACAAATAGCGAAAGTGGGAATTTGCTGCGATTGAATAAAGGCGATGGTGTCTTTTTCGGGAATACCGTTGGCAAAACCGATTAGACGCGGCGAAGCTTGTATGGCCGTATCGAGTAGGTCTAAAAAATGATCGTTTTTCGGCAAGGGATAATCGATTTGATATTGATGCGCCAAGTGTTGCAGCTGTCCTTGTGCGTCCTGCGGTATTTGCCAATGCGGGGATTGCGGCAGGCGGTGGCTAAAGCAGATGCCGGGCTGCTGATGATATTCGCCGTATTGTGCAAGGGCGTCTTGTAATTGCCGGCAATTGCCGCTTTCGCCGATGGTGATGATGCCTAAAGCGCCTGCTGCGCTGATTTCTCCCGTCGTCTGCGAACTGATGAGTTCAAAGGGCAGGGGGGCTTGCCAAAGGGGAGTGCGCAAATCCAAGGATTGGGTCAGGGCATTGTCTAAAAAAGCCATAGTCTTTCTCTTTATAAGATAATGCGCGGATTATAGCGGTTCTACCGCGACGAATAAACTCGCAGAGAAATTGCGCTCTATAGCAGGGAGCGAATTCTGTTATCATAGTCACATTTTTCGTCATGGCTTGCTTTTTGCTTTTGCGCAGCCGTTATTCATTTGAAAGGATTTTCATGTCAGACCAAAAACAAACCTGTTCTTTGCTCTTTATCAGCCGCGATATGGAATGGTTGAATGCTTTCCAAAAAGGGGTGCAGCGTTTTTTCTTTACGCAAGAGAAAACGGCGGATACGCTTGAAGAAGTGGAAAATGTTTTAAAAGATTATCGTGCGGATTTGATTGTCCTGTCGGTGGATGAGAGCTTGCCGAGCATGGATAAAGTCAAGCAGCTTCTGCACCGCTTGGGACGGCATATTCCTGTTTTGGCCGTAGCGCCGGATTGGCAAAGCGGCAGCGACGCTTATGTGAAATTAGGGGCGGAATTCGTCAGCGCACGCCGCGATTTGCTGACTGCGATTCGCGCCGTCCAACATGTGATGCGTCTTCATGCCAATGAAGCGGCGATGATTCATGCAGAGCATCATTTGCAGGGGGTGGAACAGCGTTATCAGCGTTTGTTTGATGATTTGCCCGATCCTATTTGCTATTTGCAGGACGGTTTGTTCTTAGATGCCAATCCTGCTTTTTTACGCTTATTCAAAGTCAAAGATAAGGCGGCGCTTGAGTCCTTAACCATTATGAGTTTTGTGCCGCTGAAATCCGAGCGTAATGTGAAGCAATTGATGAAATTAGCAATGGAAAAAGACGTCGTGCCGAGCGAGAAACTCGAATTTCACGATAATGAAGACGGCAAATTAGAACTCACTGCACAGGTCAGTCAAGTGAAATTCCGCGGCGAAGATGCGGTGCAGATGTATTTGCGCAATGCCAGTGCGGGCGGAGGCGGCGGTGTCGACCCGACCACAGGTTTAGGGGTAGGCAATATTTTAAAAGCTTCTATCACGCAGACCCAAGAGCGTTCGGAAAATCAGTTTTTGGGCGTCTGGATTTATTTATGGCTGGAAAATTACCGCGAAGTCTTGCAAAAAGACGGCTACAAACCTGCTGAAATCTTGATGCACAGCGTGGCGGAAACGGCGCAGCGTTTGCTGCCGCCGTCGACGGAAATGGCGCGATTTACCGACGATGCCCTAGTATTGTGGATTGACGGCGATAAAGAACAAGCGATTACGCGCGTGCAAAATTTGGTCGCCAATTTAGACGAATTGGTGCCGGAAAATATCGGCCGTCTGATTCATCCGCATACTTTTGCGGGCATGCAGGAAGTGCGTAAAGACAGCGACTATGAAGACTTGATTGCGAAAAGCTTCCGTGCCGTACGCGGTTTGGCTTTGGGGCAGGGTAAAGATCGGGTGGCGGAGCCGGCGGCGGCAGATATGTCGCGCAAAGATGAACGCCGCTTAAATATGATTAATAAATTATTGGATAATAACCAAATTAACTTCCTCTATCAGCCGATTACCATGTTAGAGCCCGACGGCGTGCCGCGCTTTGCCACCCGAATTAATATTTTGGCGACAGCGGAAGAAATGGAAGAAGAAATGGAATTGGATATGATGCTGCAATTGGCCGACCGCTACGGCTTGGGGCGGCAGTTGGACCGACTCAAAGTCCGCCAATTCTGTCAGGATGTCTTATCTTATGACGGTGATCAGCGGCATCTGATCGGCTTTTTATCGCTGAGCAATGATGCCTTGAACGATGAGGAATTTCCGGATTGGCTTGCCAATCAGCTGAAGCAAACCGGTATTGCGCCGCAGCAAATTGTCTTGGAAATCAGTTTGGACGGTGCGACCAATGCCTTTAGCGGTCTGCTGCGTTTAGCAGAAAAAATGCGTCCGTTGGGCGCCAGAGTGGCGATTACGGAAATCGCGCGTTTTGACGAGGAAATTAAAGAAATCTTCGGACGCATCAAGCCGGATGTCATCAAGTTGGATATGCGCGAGATTGACACCTTTGACGAAGATGAAGAGCCGCGTTTTATGGAAGCGATTAAAGGTTATGCCGAAGAGCATCATGCCACTTTGATTGTCGATCACATGGAATCTCCGGCGCAGCTGTCGCGCGTTTGGCCTTATGATTTGCAAATTCTGCAAGGCGACGGCATCGTACCGCCGCTTGCCAACTTTAATTATGATTTCAGCGAGGCGCCGATTTAATTTTCAACACCGCAAAAGCAGCGCAAGCTGCTTTTGTTTTATGATAAAAATGCCGATAAAACCGATGTTTATCGAAATTTTTCAGCGTTTATCCGACAAAGACCGCTACACTAGCCGCGTTTTCCGCCATTGTGAACCTTCATGCCGCGACCGCCTGCCGCTTCTCTGCTTAATGATTTGATACGCCCTTACCGCCGCCGTTTGCGGCTGCCGCTGATATTGGCGATGCTCGGTATGGGCTTATTGATTGTGCAAACGGCATTATTGGCGATGATTTTTGCCGATTGGCTGAATGCCCTTGCCCGCAATATCCCCCCGCAGGCAGACATTTTGCAGCAGAATGCACCGTATTTATTGCTGTGTTTCGTGCTGCGCCCCAGCCTGAATGTGTTCAAAGATATCTTATTGCAGCGCTTAAGCCTGCTTGTGCGCGGCGATTTGCGCCGCCGTTTATTAGATGCTCTGACAACCCTCGGTCCGGCGCGGGCGCATATCGGCAATGACGGCGCCTTAAGTATGCAAATCTTAGAACAAGTCGATGCCTTGGACGGCTTTATCAGCCGCTTTTATGTGCAAAGCAGAGTCGCCGCCCTCACGCCCTTATTGATTGCGGCGGCGGTGTGCTTCCACAGTCCCTTGGCGGCAGGATTGCTGCTGCTCAGCGCGCCTTTGGTGCCGGTGTTTATGATATTGGTCGGCAGCTTGGCGGCGGAGAAAAGCCGCGAGCAATTGCAGGTCTTGGAACAATTGGGCGGACGTTTTTTAGATTTGCTGCGCGGTTTGCCGACCCTGCGCCGTCTGCGTGCGCAGCAATGGGCGCAGCGGGAAGTGCTGTCTGCCGCCGGTGCCTATCAGCGCAGCAGCATGCGGGTGCTGCGTCTGGCATTTTTATCCGGTGCGGTTTTGGAATTATTTTCCGCCTTAGCCATTGCCTTGGTAGCGGTCTATTTGGGCTTGGGATTATTAGGCATTCTGCCTTGGGCAAAGGGCGAAGTGCCGGTGCCTTATCAAAGCGCCTTATTTATTCTCTTATTGGCGCCGGAATTTTATCTGCCGCTGCGCCAATTGGGCAGCGATTACCATGCCAAAGCGCAAGCCCAAGCGGCAATTGAATCTTTGCAAGGCTTATTGCAAACGCCCGCATTACCCGAGGCGGACGGCACAGTACCGCTGACATCGCAGCCGCCGCAGATTCGGCTGCACCATCTCAGCATACAGACGTCTGAGGGACGCCGGCGACTCGCCGCCTTATCGGCAGAAATTGCCGCCGCCGAACGCATCGGCATTATCGGGCGCAGCGGCAGCGGTAAATCCAGTCTTTTAGAAGCGCTGCTCGGCTTTGCCGCCTATCAGGGAGAGATACGGATTAACGGCATCGCGCTCAATACGATTAAACGCAGCGACTGGCAGCGACACATCGCTTATTTAGCCCAATCGCCCAGTCTGATGCGCGGCAGCATTGCCGCTAATTTGCGCCTTGCCCAAGCTGATGCCGATGATGCCGCCTTGCAAGCCGTATTGGAACAAGTCGGCTTATGGCAACTGATTGCGTGCCTGCCGCAGGGCATCAATACCTGTTTGGGCGAAAGAGGCAGCGGCTTATCGGGCGGACAGCAGCAGCGTCTTTGTCTCGCGCAATTATTGCTGCGCGATGCGCCGCTGTGGCTGATAGACGAGCCCTGCGCCCATTTGGACGCTGAAACCGCCGCCGAAATTTATGCCCTGTTAGGCGAATTGAGTCGGGGCAAGACCCTGATTCTGGTCGGGCACGACATCGGCGGTCTGCCGTGGCTAGACGGTTTAATCGATTTGGAGCGGAGATGAAAAACAATCCTTTGCGGCTGAGAGATTTGTGCCGCCTGCAAAGCGGCAAATGGCTCTTGGCATGGACTTTGGGCGCGATAACGCTGTTTGCCGGCGTGGCTTTGCTTGCCGTTTCAGGCTGGTTTATCAGCGCCGCCGCTTTGGCGGGCTTGACCGCGCTTGCCGGCATTTTCAGCTTCGACTATTTCCGCCCCGCCGCGATTATCCGCGCTCTGGCGATTGCGCGCACCGCAGGACGCTACGGCGAACGCCTTGCTTCGCATGAAGCGGTCTTGGCATTGCTGCGCGATTTGCGCGGACATTTCTTTGCTCGCATCGCCGCTAATCCCCAGCGGCAATTCGTTTCCGTCCATGCTCTGCAAGGATTAAGCAGCGATATCGATTTGCTAGATAATTTGCCGCTGCGCTTTTTCATGCCTTGGCTGTGGGCATTGGCACTGCAAGCCCTACTGCTGCTGTGGCTGCTTTGGATTGCGCCTTCTTTGGTGGCTTGGCTGAGCCTGCCCCTATTACTGTCGGGGATTATCTTGCCTGCCGCCGCCGCTATACAAGGTCGCGCCCTCGCGCGCGCCGATGCCGATTGGGCGCAGCAGCGGCGCAGTTTATTATTGGAACCCCTGCGTTTGCTAACGCCGCTCTTATTATGGCAGCGCTGGGCGGATTGCCGCCGCGACTTTCTTGCCGCCGATGCCGTTTACCGCAACGCCAAACAGCAGCAGCAATATTGGGCTTCATTTTATCAATGGGCGCAGCATTGCCTCTTGGCTTTCGCCTTGCTGCTCTTGCTGTGGCAAGCCTTGCCGCTGCTGCAAACGCAAGCCTTAAGCCTGCCGCTGCTGCTGGCGATTGTTTTGGCGCTCTTGGGTTTGACGGAAAGTCTGCAAGCCTTGACGGTGCAATATCTGGCACTCGGCTTTGCCCTTGCCGCGCGCGACCGCCTCAATGCCTTAGCGCCGCCGCAACGCTCGGTCGCAATTGTCGCGCCGCCGGTCAATGCCGCGCTGAATGAAGCCGAATATCTGATTGCCGAACAGCTTTCCGCCCGCCATGCAGGAGCTTTAAACGGCGTTGAGAATTGCTCTTTCCGCTTAGCGCGCGGCGAAGCCCTGATTGTGTGCGGGCGTTCAGGCGGCGGCAAATCGACTTTGCTCGATGCCCTAGGCGGAGAATTGCCGCTGCTCTCGGGCAGATTGCGACTGGATGCACAAGCCTATCATCCCGAATGTAGCAATTATCTGGCGCAACAAGTGGATATTTTCGATTTGAGCTTGGCGGATAATCTACGTTTAGGCGAGAATTTCAGCGATGAGGCGCTGTGGATGGTCTTGGAAAGCGTCGATTTAGCCGACTGGGCGCGGTCGCAGCCGCAAGGTTTGGCGACCGCTTTGGGCGAATACGGCAGCGCCGTATCCGGCGGACAGGCGCGGCGGATTGCCCTTGCCCGACTATTGCTGCGTCCCAAGCCGGTATTGCTGCTGGACGAACCTTTTGCCGGACTGGATGAAAACACACGGCACAAGCTGTGGCGGCATCTGCGCACGGTGCAAAAAAACGGCTGGCTGATTGTTGCCAGTCATCACTTACCGGATAATGGCAGCATCTTGTCGTTGGATAAGCCGTTTTAAGCAGAAGAGGAGAATATATGGACGTTGTCGAGCTGTCGCGACTGCAATTCGCCGTCACGGTGCTGTATCACTTTATTTTCGTGCCCCTGACCTTGGGACTGTCGTGGATTTTAGTGATTATGGAATCGGTCTATGTCATGACCGGTAGAGTGATTTACCGCGATATGGTGCAGTTTTGGGGCAAATTATTCGGCATCAATTTCGCCCTCGGCGTAACCACGGGCATTACGATGGAATTCCAATTCGGCACCAATTGGTCGTATTACTCGCATTATGTCGGCGATATTTTCGGCGCACCGCTGGCATTTGAAGGCTTGATGGCGTTTTTCTTAGAAGCGACCTTGGTCGGCCTGTTCTTCTTCGGCTGGGAAAGAATGTCGCGCCGCCAGCATCTCTTAGTTACGCTGTTCATGGCATTGGGTACCAATTTGTCTGCGCTGTGGATTCTGATTGCCAATGCTTGGATGCAAAACTCTGTGGGCGCGGAATTTAATTTTGAAACCATGCGCATGGAATTGGTGAGCTTTGGCGCGGTCTTTTTCAATCCCGACGCGCAGAATAAATTCGTCCATACCGTCTCCGCCGGCTATGTCGCCGGCTCGATGTTCGTGCTCTCGATTTCCGCTTGGTATTTGCTAAAAAAGCAAGATGTGGAATTTGCGAAAAAAAGTTTCCGCATTGCCGCCGCTTTCGGCTTTGCCTCGATTGCCTCGGCGATTGTACTGGGCGACGAATCGGGCTACAGCATCGGCAAGGCGCAGGAAACCAAATTAGCCGCGCTGGAAGCGATGTGGGAAACCGAGCCGGCGCCGGCGAGTTTTAATGTGATCGCCATTCCCAATGAAGCGGAAATGAAAAACGATTTCGCCATTCATATCCCCTATCTCATGGGCATTATCGGCACGCGATCGCTGACGCAGGAAATTCTGGGCATCAAGGAAATCGTGGCGCACAACCGCGAACGCATTGCCTCGGGACAGCAGGCGGTCATCGCTTTGGAAGCCCTGCGCCGCGATAAACACGATGCGCAGGCGATGGAAATTTTCCAAGCGCATAAACAGGATTTGGGCTTCGGCTTATTGCTCAAGCAATATGCCGACGATGTGGCGCAGGCAAGCCCCGACATGATGGACAAGGCGGCGCGCCATTCGGTGCCGAAAGTTTGGCCGATGTTTTGGAGCTTCCGTCTCATGGTCTTGTGCGGCGTCTTGATGCTGCTGCTTTTCAGCCTCAGCCTCTGGCATTCGGTCAAAAATACCTTTACGCACAAACCTTGGCTGCTGCGCAGCGCCTTTTATGCCCTGCCGCTACCGTGGATAGCGATTGAAGCCGGCTGGTTTTTAGCCGAATACGGCCGCCAGCCTTGGACGATTTACGGCGTTTTACCCACCCATCTCTCGGCATCTTCTCTAACAACGAGGGATTTGTATCTGTCCTTGTCGGGCTTTATCCTGTTTTACACGGTGCTGCTGATTGTGGAAGTCTATTTGATGCGCAAATACGTGCGCCAAGGTCCGGGCTCTTTAGGCACAGGACGTTACGACAAAGAAAGCGGCGAGGAATAAACCATGGACATTATTAATCTTTTCGACTACGCCACCTTGAAATTCCTCTGGTGGCTGTGCATCGGCTTTTTATTAATCGGCTTTGCGATTATGGACGGACACGATATGGGCATCTGCTCGCTCCTGCCCTTTGTGGCAAAAAGCGATGAAGAGCGGCGCATCGTCATCAACACCATCGGCGCGCATTGGGAGGGCAACCAAGCTTGGCTGATAACCGGCGGCGGCGCAATTTTCGCCGCATGGCCGATGGTTTACGCCGTCGCCTTTTCCGGCTTTTACTGGGCGATGTTGGCGGTTCTATGGGCGATGTTTTTCCGCCCCGTAGGCTTTAAATATCGCAGTATGATTGTCAATCCGCTTTGGCGGCGCACTTGGGATTGGTGCTTATTTGTCGGCTCATTTGTGCCGGCGCTATTATTCGGCGTGGCAATCGGCAATGTCATACTCGGCGTACCCTTCCATTTCGACGCCGATATGCGCATCTTCTACACCGGTTCTTTCTGGGCATTGCTCAATCCTTTTGCTCTGCTATGCGGTCTGCTCTGCGTCGCCATGCTGATCTTACACGGCGGCATCTATTTGATGCACCGCAGCGAAGGCGCGATTTACGCCCGCACCCGCCGCAGCCTGCCCTATTTCCTCTTACTCAGCCTAGTCTTATTCAGCCTCGGCGGTATTTGGATCGCCCATATCCAAGGCTATGCAGCGGCGGCAGGCAGCATCGACCCGCAGGGAATTGCCAATCCGCTGGCCAAAAGCGTCAGCCGCCTCCAAGGCGCATGGCTGAATAATTATCGGCAATATCCGCTGACAATGCTGATTCCCGCCTTGGCTTATCTCGGCTTTAGTGTCGCATGGATCTTGGCGCGCAAAGACAAAACCTTATTGGCATTTGCCGCCTCCTCCGTCGGCATCATCGGCGTCATCGCCACCTTTGCCGTCTCGCTCTTTCCCTTTATTTTGCCGAGTAGCAGCGATTTGTCTTCGGGGCTGACCGTCTGGGACGCCACCGCCAGCCACCGCAGCCTCATCGTGATGCTTCTAGCCACCATCGTGATGATGCCGATTGTGATCGCCTACACCTCATGGGCATTTCGCATCATGAGCGGCAAAGTAACCGCGCAATATCTGCGCGAAAACGACCATAATGCCTATTAGGAGAAAATGATGTGGTATTTTGCATGGATACTCGGACTCGGCTTCGCCGTCTTACTCGCGATTTTAAACGCCCTATGGGGCGAATTTGAGCAAGACCGCGACAAAGTCTTTAAGCCACAATCTCGCGATTAGCGGCTTCATCCAAGCGCTTGAGCAAGGCTTGCAGCGGGTGCTGCAAAACCGTGCCGCTCATGCGCTTGCTTTGGCTGCGGCAGGAGTAGCCTGTAGCCAGCAATTGTTCGCCGTATCGGGCCACCGGCGCTTGCCAAGACATGTCAAATAGTTGCGCCGATTGTGCTTGATGTTCGCTTTCATGCCCGAAGGTGCCCGCCATGCCGCAGCAGCCTACCGCTACCGGCTGCAAATCCAAGCCGAAATGTTGGAAAATCCGCTGCCAGTCTTTGTCCGAGCCGGGCAATTGGGTTTTCTCGGTGCAATGCGCGGCGAAATAGTAGGTTGTGCCTTGCTTGTTTGATGGCTTATCTAGTGGCACATGCCTGGGCAGATAGTCATCGCGCAACCATTCCTGCGGCAGCAAAATGCGGCGGCCGGGCTGCTGCGGCGTATCTTTCAGATATTCTTGACGAAATACTAAGGTCATGGCGGGGTCTAAGCCGATAATCGGTAAGCCGCTTTCTGCGGCGGCGGCAAGCAGTTGCTCGTTATGGCGGCGCAGTTTGTGAAAATGCGTAAGGAAACCGTGTACATGCAGGGGTTTGCCGTTGGGAAAATAGGGTAGCAGATAGGTTTTGATGCCCAAAGTCTGTAAGAGCCGCAGCCAGTCGAGAAATACCGGCGTGTCGAAATAGCGGGTAAAGGCGTCTTGTAGCACGATGACGGCATTGTCTTGCTTGGGCGGGGTTTCGCCTTTGCGCAGCATTTGCACGCCGTAGGCGGCAAGGTCTGCGCGCGCTTGGGGATGAAAGAGCGGCGCATCGCTTAAGCGCAGATACTTGCGGTTGATGCTGCACATCAGGCGGTTGTTCTGCATCAGGTTATACAGCGGCGCGATTTTGACCAGATGCGGAATCAGGTATTCCAAATAGCCGATCAGATAATCGCGCAGCGGACGGCGGTGGCGGCGATGATATTCGGCTAAAAAGCGGCTTTTGCCGTCGGGAATATCGACTTTTACAGGGCATTGTCCGGCGCAGGATTTGCAGGACAGACAGCCGTGCAGGGCTTGATAGACTTCCTGCTCGAATTCGGATGTGAGGTTGCTGTCTGCTTTGCGGCGCAGCCATTCTTTTAGCAGCATGGCGCGCCCTTTGGGCGAATGTTGGCGGTCGCGCGTCACTTTCCATGAAGGGCACATGGGGTCGTCAAAGGCAAAATTAAAACAGGCGCCGTTGCCGTTGCATTGCAGGGTATTGCCGAAATTCTGCCAGTCTTGTTTGTCGATACGGCGGTCGAAATCGCCGCGCATCGGTACGGCGGTCAGCGGCGTCAATTCGGCATCGCCGGCATAGGGCACGGCGATTTTACCGGGATTGAGCTGATTATGCGGGTCAAAGGCAGATTTGATTTGGCAAATCAAATCCCAGCAATCGCCGAAAAAGGTCGGCGCATATTCCGAGCGCAGCCCCTTGCCGTGTTCGCCCCACAGCACGCCGCCGTAGCGATGGGTCAGCGCCACGACCGCTTCGGTAATCTCACGCAAGCTGTCTTTCATGCCCTCGACTTTCATATCCAATTGCGGACGCACGTGCAGCACTCCCGCATCCACATGCCCGAACATGCCGTAGGCCAAGTCTTTGTCGTCTAAAACTTGGCGGAAGGCTTTGATATAGGCGGCAAGATGCTCGGGCGGCACGGCGGTGTCTTCCACAAAGGGCAGGGGGCGCTGCTCGCCCTGCACATTGCCTAGCAAGCCCACCGCGCGTTTGCGCATATGATAGACCGCCTCGATTTCCGCCTCGCCGCGGGCTACCGTGCAAGTCAGGCGGGTAACGCTGTTATCGCTTTGCAAATGCGCGAGAATGGCGCTCAGATGCGCGGCTAAAGCATCGGCATCGGCGGCATCGATTTCCAAGAGATTGATACCCTGCACGGGCGCACCCTCGGCAGCGGGGAAAAAGCGCGCCACGCTTTCCCAGACAATATCCTGCTGCGCCAGCGCTAAGACTTTGGAATCCACCGTTTCAATCGACAGCGGCGATTGGCTCATCAAGGCATTGGCATCTTCCAAAGCGGATTGGAAATCGGCATAGCCGATATTGATGAGAGCGCGATGCTGCGGAATCGGCAGCACATTGAGCTCCGCCTCGCAAATAATACCCAAAGAACCTTCCGAACCGCAGAGAATACTGTTGATATTAAAGCTTTGTTCGTCCAACACATGCGGCAGGTCATAGCCGGTCAGTGCGCGCGTCAGCGGCGGAAAAGAACGGCGGATTTTGTCCTGATTATCAGCGGCAAGACGGAAAATCTGCGCGTACAAAGCCTGCTGCGGCGGTGATTTATCCGCTATCCGCGCCTGCCAGTCATGGCGCGGCAAAGCGGCGGAATCCAGCACTTCACCGCCCAGCAAAACCGTGCGCAAGTCAAGCACATGGTCATGGGTTTTGCCGTAGCGCAAACTGCCCTGCCCGCAAGCATCGGTATTAATCATGCCGCCGATAGTGGCGCGGTTGGAAGTGGACAATTCGGGGGCAAAAAACAAACCGTAAGGCTTAAGCGCGCGGTTCAACTGATCTTTCACTACTCCCGCCTGCACGCGCACGCGGCGATGTTGCACATCAATCTCAAGAATATCATTCATAAAACGCGACACATCCAGCACAATGCCGTCGGTCAGCGATTGTCCGTTAGTACCCGTACCGCCACCGCGTGCGGTAATCACGATTTGACGAAATTCCTCGCGCGCCGCCAAAGCCAACACCGCCTGCACGTCCGCCGTGCTGCGCGGCCAAATCACCGCCTGCGGCGTGCGTTCGTAAACCGAATTGTCCGTGGCATAGACGCTGCGCTGCGCCTCCGCCGTAGAAAATTCGCCATGAAAACCGCTATCCGCCAAAGCAGACAAAAACGCTTGATTCAGCGCTGAAAGAGAAGAAAACATTGCCTTGTAATGATGAGATGAAAAATGCGATTGTGCCATAAATTGCGGCGCAGGCAATCGGCTGCGGGAAAAATCCCGCTTTTTTATCGCAATGGTGTGCCGGCTTGCCTGATTTTAAGAGGGTGCAAGCACGGGCGGGCGGGGGAGGATTTCGTTTCCAGCGGCGGCTTTGCTATCATGCCGCTTTTGCCGACGGGTCTGACGGTGTCCGCATATCCTCCTTCTTCCTTTCTGTTCCGCCTCACGGTGGCCTTTATCGGCGCCCTGGCGTTTATGCAGGTTTATTCCATTCAGTCGATTTTACCGCTGCTGATGCGCCATTTTCAGGCAGACGAGGTGCAAATCGGTTTGGCGGTGGGCGTTACCGTGATGGGCATGGGGCTGATGTCGCCTTTTATCGGCATGCTTTCCGATGCTTTCGGGCGGCGTTGGATGATTTGCAGCGCGATTTTCTTCTATAGCCTGCCGGTGGCTTTATCGGCTTATGCGCCGACGATCGAGAGTTTTATCCTACTGCGTTTTTTGGTCGGCGTTTTTGTGCCGGGGATGACGGTCTGCCTGATTGCTTATCTGGGCGAGGAATTTGAAAGCGAGCATATCGGCAAATTGATGGCGTTTTATGTCTGCGGTACGGTGTTCGGCGGTTTCAGCGGGCGTTTTCTGCTCGGGCATTTAACGCAATGGATCGGTTGGCAATTCAGCATGTTGCTGCTTTCGGGCTTGAGTTTCGCCGGTTTTTTACTGGTGCTGTGGCAATTGCCGCCTTCACGGCATTTTGTCGCCAAACCGCAATTGAGCACAGCGATGCGCAGTTTGGTTTCGCATCTGCATAACCGCATTGTCTTATCTTCCTGCGCTTTGGGCTTTTTCGTTTTGTTTTCTTTAGTCGGCTGTTTTTCTTTTATCAATTTGCGCCTTGCACAAGCGCCTTATCATTTGAATACCGCGCAATTGGCAAATATTTTCAGCGTCTATTTAATCGGCATGATCATTACGCCGGCGGCAACATGGCTATTGCGAAAATTCGGCGCGCCGCGCACAATGGCGCTTTCCCTCGCGCTGTCCGTGTGCGGGATAGTGATCAGCCTTGCCCAGCCGCTGATGCTGGTCTTTTGCGGCTTGATTTTGATGAGCACCGGCGTGTTTATCACCCAATCCGCCACTATCAGCTATATTTCCCTGCATGTGCGCGAAGGCCGCTCTTTGGCGACAGGTTTGTATTATATGGCGTATTATTGCGGCGGAACGGCTGGCGCATGGCTCTGCGCTTTGAGTTTTCAAACATGGCAATGGCAGGGTGTGGTCGGCACTTTGCTTTTGGCACAATGTATCGGTTTAATTATTATTTTCAGCGTGATATGGCAGACTTCGCCGCGCGCGCAAGGATAAGATGGCAGAACAGATTCCTTTAAATCCGCAGCAACAGCAAGCGGTTACCTATCTTGGCGGGCCTTTGCTCGTGATTGCCGGCGCCGGTTCGGGCAAAACCGGCGTGATTACGCGCAAAATCGCCTATTTGATTCAAGAGGCGAATTATGCGGCAAATAGCGTGTTTGCCGTCACTTTTACCAATAAAGCCGCACGCGAAATGGGCGAGCGCAGCCGTCATCTACTCGGCAGCGCGGCGCGGGGTTTGCATATTTCCACCTTTCACCGCTTGGGGCTGGACATATTGCATCGCGAATATCCCAAACTGAGACTGCGCAAAGGCTTCAGCATTTTAGATGCACGCGACGGCATCACGCTGCTACGCGAGCTGACCAAAAGCGAAGACAATGCCCAATTACAAGCCGTACAAAGTCGCATTTCCGCCTATAAAAACAGCAATATTGATGCGGCGCAGGCTCTGCAATTAGCCGATGACGAACTAAGCAAATTAAGCGCAATCGCCTACGGCGCTTACCAAGAACGCCTACGCGCCTATAATGCGGTGGATTTTGACGATTTGCTGCTGCTGCCCGTGCAATTGCTCAAAACCGAAAGCGAGACGCGCAATTATTGGCAAAGCCGCGTCCGCTATTTATTAGTCGATGAATATCAAGACACTAACGACTGCCAATATCAGCTGATGCAATTGCTGAGCGGCGTTTCCTGTGCCTTTACCGCTGTAGGCGACGACGACCAATCCATCTATGCATGGCGCGGTGCGCAGCCGCAAAACCTACTGAATTTGCAGCAAGATTATCCGCAGTTAAAAACCATCAAATTGGAGCAGAACTACCGCTGCCATCAAAAAATCCTGCATGCCGCCAATGAACTGATTGCCCACAACAGCCATTTGGTAGAGAAAAAACTCTGGTCCACTCTCACATTAGGCGAAGGCGTCAGCGTGATTTCCGCCCGCAATGAAGAAAACGAGGCGGAAAACATCGCTTATGACATTCATGCCCAGCAAATCCGCCATCAAGCCCGCCCCAGCGATTTCGCGATTCTGTACCGCAGCAATTTCCAATCACGCGTTTTGGAGCAAAAACTGCGCGAACTCAGCATTCCTTACCGTATCAGCGGCGGCACCAGCTTTTTTGAACACAGCGAAATCCGCGACCTGCTTTCCTATCTGCGCCTTATCAACAACCCTGAAGACGATGCCGCCTTTCTGCGCGTCTGCAACGTGCCGAAACGCGAAATCGGTGCGGCAACACTCAGCAAATTAGGCGAATATGCTCACCGCCGCCAACAACCGCTCGCACAATGCGCCACCGATTTAGCCCTGCAAAGCGAACTCGGCAACCGCGCCGCCCAAGCCCTCGGCAGCTTTTGCAACTGGCTTAACCATATGGCACAAATGGCGGAAAACGAATTGCCGCTAGACGTCCTCGAGCAAGTCATTGCCGACATCGAATACAGCGACTATCTCTACGAACTCTATGCCCTGCCCAAACAAGTAGAAACCCGCCTCGAGCGTATCGGGCAACTCAAAGCATGGATTGGCAAACTGCAAGAAGAAGAACGTTTTCAAAATCTTGCCGCCTTGATGCAACACCTTATGCTGCTCGATATTCTCGACCGTCAAGAAAAAGACAGTGAAGCCGTGCAATTGATGACCCTGCATTCCGCCAAAGGCTTGGAATTTCCCTTCGTCTATATGATTGGCATTGAAGAAGGACTGCTGCCGCATGCCAATAGCAGCGAAACGGAAGAAGGCATCGCCGAAGAACGCCGCCTGATGTACGTGGGCATGACTCGCGCCAAACGCAACCTCACCCTCAGCTATGCCAAGCAGCGCAAAAAAGGTGGACAGTGGCAAAGCAGCGAGCCCAGCCGCTTTTTAGACGAATTGCCCGAAGAAGGGATTAACTGGCAGGACGGACGCAAAGCGCAAGACCCTGCCGCCGAAAAAGCGAAAAACATGGCGACGATTAGCGATTTGAAGAAATTATTGCAATCTTAGGCGATTAGTCGCCGAAGACTGCAATAATAGATTGAAAATGTATTTTTGAAACTCCCTATATGTAAAGGCAGTATTGCCCTTTAATTGATGAATAGGGAAGCATTGTACGCTATTTCACACTCAATTCCTGTCTGACGATTGCCGCGCCCACGCTTAGAGCTTGCATTTTACCTTTGGCAATATGGCGCGCCAGCGGCGCCATGCCGCAGTTGGTGGAAGGATAGAGTTTGTCGGCATCGACAAATTGCAAAGCCTTGCGCAGGGTTTGCGCCACTTGCTCCGGCGTTTCAATCTGATTGCTGGCAACGTCTATCGCGCCTACCATGACTTTTTTACCGCGGATAATCTCGATTAACTCCATCGGCACATGAGAGTTTTGGCATTCTAGGGAAATAATATCGATTTGAGATTGTTGAAGTTTCGGGAAAATTTCCTCGTATTGCCGCCATTGCGAGCCAAGGGTTTTCTTCCAATCGGTATTGGCTTTGATGCCGTAGCCGTAGCAGATATGCACGGCGGTCTCGCAGCGCAGCCCTTCGGTGGCTTTTTCTAAAGCCGCAATGCCCCAGTCTTTGACTTCGTCAAAAAAGACATTAAACGCCGGTTCGTCGAATTGAATAATATCCACGCCGGCAGCGGCGAGAGCTTTGGCTTCTTCATTGAGAATCTTGGCGAATTCCCAAGCCAGTTTTTCACGGCTGTGGTAGTAGCCGTCATAGAGGGTATCGACCATGGTCATCGGGCCGGGCAATGCCCATTTAATCGGGCGGCGGGTGTGGCGGCGCAAAAAAGCTGCATCTTGCACGAAGACCGGCTTGGAACGCGCAACCGCACCGACCACTGATGGCACGCTGGCATCGTAGCGGTTGCGGATTTTCACGGTCTCGCGGCGGTTAAAATCCACACCGTCCAGATGCTCGATAAAAGTAGTAACGAAATGCTGGCGGGTCTGTTCGCCGTCGCTGACGATATCAAGCCCTGCGTGTTCCTGCTCTTGCAGGCATAGCAATAAAGCGTCCTGTTTGCCGGCCGTCAGTTGCTCGTCGGTGAGTTTCCAAGGCGACCACAATTGCTCCGGTTCTGCCAGCCAACTGGGTTTGGGCAGGCTGCCGGCGGTGGAAGTGGGTAATAAAATGTTCATCAAAATTTCCTTACGTGTTGAAACATTGTTAATAGTCCTCTGAAATGATGGTTAGCATCATGCGAATAGCCGGAAGCTGAAGGTTGTCACATTCAGCTTCCGGCGCGATTGTATCAAAGCCATCAGGCTAAGGTGTTCAGCCATTGCGCAATGAGCTGCTGCTGCGGTTTGATGAAATGTGCTTCCGCGTATTTTCCTTGCTTGATGGCTAATTGCGTCCGTTCTTCTCTGTCGTATTCGATGGCGGTTTTTGAAAAATCCTGATACTGCAAACTGGCGCGGTATATCTGTCCTGCCGCTGAGTTGGCGTTATACACTTCCGGACGGTAAATTTTCTGGAAGGTTTCCATAGTAGCGATGGTGGCAAGCAATTCCAGATTGCTGTAATCGCTTAATAAATCGCCGCCAAAATAGAAGGCGAAAGGCGCAACCGATTTCGGCGGCATGAAATAGCGCACCTCCAAGCCCATTTTGCGAAAATATTCATCGGTCAGCGAATCTTGGTCTTGCCGGTATTCAAAGCCTAAGACGGGGTGGTAATTGCTGGTTTTATGGTAGGTTTTGGTGGTGGAAACGCTCAGACAAATGACCGGCGGTTTTTGGAAATGCGCTTGATACACTTCTGAACGCAGGAAATATTTAAACAATTCACCGTGCAAATCGCCGAAACCTTGCGGAACGCTGAATTGCGCTTTGTCTTTGTTGTAATCCAAGAGCAGGACGCTGAAATCATAATCGCGGATATAGGATGAAAAGCTGTTGCCGACTAATCCTTCAATCCGCTGATTTTTCTCGTGATCGATGATATTGGTTTTCAGCACTTCAATCGAGGGAAAGGCTTCTTCATTGCCTTCAATATGCAAATCTGCCGAGATAATTTCCAGCTCAATGCTGTAGCGGTTGCCATTGGGATTGTCCCAATGGACTAAATCGTTGAATCTGTGATTAATCATGTCGATGGTATTGCGCAGATTTTGTTGACGGTTCTCACCGCGCGCCAAATTGGCAAAATTGGTGGTCAGGCGCGTGCTGCTCGCCGGCTCGTAATGCTCGTCAAAAACATGGCTTTTAACGGAATAATAAAAAATATTAGACTGGCTCATAGGGATTCCTTTCTTGCGTAAATTAATGAGAAATACTCTAAGCGAAAGATTAGATGAATAAAAATGATTTAATATTATGGAAGAATGAAAAAAATTTATGGATAAGGTTTTCTTCCGCTTTCCTGATATGGCATTTAATCAGTTGTATGTTTTGCAATTTTTAGATATGGTAGCTGAACGTCAAGATGAGATGTAGAGATGCGCATTTGTCAGGAGAAGCGTTTGGAATCATCTCATTTTGAGATTAAGAGACTATATTTGTCTTTAATCTTATGGTGTTCAGGAGTGCTGTGTGAAAAATACAAATAAAACCGTGCAAAATTCCGAGTCTGCTCATGGCTTGCCGAAAGGGGTGACGATTGCAGTCTTGGCGGCTTTGCTTGCTTTAGCAGCTTTCATATGGATAAGTGTTAGCGGCAGACAGGCGGAAGAGAAGTCGGGATTAGGTTTAGGGCTGCAAACGGAAAGACAAGGCGCGGCGGATAATGTGTCGGCGCGTGCAGAAGCCGGCGATGCCGAGGCGCAATATCGTATTGCTCATGACTATATACGTAAAAATGATTGGGCAAACGCCGTACCGTGGTTGGAAAAGGCAGCTGCACAAGGTCATGGCAAAGCGCAGAATAATTTGGGCGTGGCTTATGTGCAAGGTTTGGGGGTTGCCAAGGATAATGCCAAAGCCTGCGAGTTGTTCAAATCGGCATATCAGCAGCTCAAAGATGCCAAGACAGCGGATAATTTGGGTATGTGTTTGGACGAGCGGCATACGGCAAGCGGCTATGCGCAAGCCTTTGAATATTTTCAAATAGCGGCGGAGAAGGGCGACTCTCATGCGCAAAACGCGCTGGCGCAGATGTATGAAAAAGGCGAAGGCACGAAGATGGATAAGGAAAAGGCGATTTATTGGTATCGCCAAGCGATTATTCAGAATGGCAATGTGGAATCGGCTTATGCGCTTGGTTTGATGTATGCCCGCAATGAGGGTTTTCCAAAGAATAAATCGAACAGCACGGCGGCATATATGCTGTTGAAATCGGCGTGGATAAAAGCTGCGGGAAGAGAGCGGCAGCGTTTGGCGGAGGCCAATTTGCCGAAACTTTTGGAGGAGCTTGAGGCAAATATGCCTAAGGAGATAAAAGCCCAAGCGCTTGAGATTGAAAAATTTATCAAAAATCATCAGATGAAGGATGTTTTATCGCGGCTTGAGAAATTGCCTTTTATTTCGCCGCAGGAGGAAGAAAAAGCCTTAGAGCCACTGGCGTTCTAAGGCTTTTAAAATCGCGCAGTCGGGGCAGTCATTGCCTTGGCAGGCGTCGTGCCAGTCTTGCAGCAGGGCGAGCATTTGCTGCAAATCGGCAATTTGCGTTTTGATTTCCGCGATATGGGCGGCGGTCAGACTTTTGACTTCGCTGCTGTGGCGATGCGGATTTTCCTGCAGATGCAGCAGGCGGGAGATTTGTGCGAGGGAGAAGCCGACGGCACGAGCTTGTCGGATAAATTGCAGGCGTTTGATGTCGGCGGGGCTGTATTGGCGATAGCCGGAAGGATTGCGGCTGCTGTGCAAGAGTCCGTATTTTTCGTAGTCGCGGATTTGTTTGGCGGATAGTCCTGATGCGGCGGCGGCTTGGCTGATATTCATCAAAATTTCCTTACTGGTTGAAACCCCTCCCTTTAGGGAAGATAATCTTGTGGGAGAGGTGTAACCTCTTCCAATTCAGGGCAACACGTAGAGCGACGCTTTATGTGTCGCTCTGTGTGTTGAAACATGTTTGACCTTAACCTATGGTAAAGGCTTATAGTAGCAGTTTTGCGGCGTGGCCGCGTTTTTGGAGAGTACAGATGCAGAAGATTGTTTTACATATTGAGGGTATGACTTGCGGCGGTTGCGTGAAGAGCGTCAGCAATATTTTGCAGGGCTTGGACGGCGTGCAGAGCGCGGAAGTCAGTTTGGAACAAAGTCAGGCGGCGGTTGCTTATGATGCCGCGCAGATTACGCCCGAGGCGATGATTGCCGCGATTGAAGACGGCGGTTTTGAAGCGCAAGCCGAGTAAAGCATGACACAGAGTAATGCCGCCGCCGCGCGTTTTCAGATTGAGGGCATGACTTGCCAAGTCTGCGCCGCAAGAATTGAAAAGGTGCTGAATAAAAAGCCTTTTATCAGTGAGGCGAGTGTGAATTTTGCCAGCGAAGAGGCGCAGGTGCTTTTTGATGCCAATCAAACGACGGCAGCGGCTATTGAGGAAATCATTGTTAAAACGGGTTTCGGCGCGAAGCTGAAAACAGATGCCGATGAATGGACGGAGCAGGAAGCGCCGCAGATGGGCTGGCGTTTGGCTTTGTTATTACTGATTAATTTACCGTTTTTGTTCGGCATGGCGGGCATGCTGATAGGGCGGCATGATTGGATGTTGCCGCCGCTGTGGCAATTTGTTTTGGCGAGCGTGGTGCAATGGGGACTGGCTCTGCCTTTTTATCGCGGCGCATGGGCGAGTGTGCGCGGCGGTGTGGCGAATATGGACGTACTGGTCAGTTTGGGGACTTTGGCGATTTATTTTTACTCGGTTTTCATGTTGTTTTTTGCGCCGCATCAGCATCATGGTGCGCCGGTGTATTTTGAGGCGGGCGTGATGGTGGTGGCTTTTGTTTCTTTGGGCAAATTCCTCGAGCAGCGCAGCAAGAAAATGAGTTTGAACAGTTTGACTTTGCTGCTTAAGCTCACGCCGCAGCAGGTTAATGTACGGCGCGAGGGGAATTGGCAATATCTGCCGCTTGCCGAAGTGCGCATCGGCGATGTCTTGCGTGCCAGCCACGGCGAGCGGATTGCGGCGGACGGCGTGGTTTTGAACGGTCAGGCTTGGGCGGACGAAAGTCATCTTACCGGCGAGTCTTTGCCGGAGCCGAAAGCGGTAGGTAGCCGCGTGTTGGCAGGGGCGATGTTGAGCGAGGGCAGCGTGGAATATCGCGCCGAGCAATTAGGCAGTCAGACGGTCTTGGGCGATATGATGCAGGCTTTGTCGCAGGCGCAGGGAACAAAAGCGCCGATTGCGCGTTTGGCGGATAAGGCGGCGGCGGTGTTCGTGCCGAGTGTGGTGGCGATTGCCGCTGTGACTTTTGTCTTAACGTTTTGGCTGCAAGGCGATTGGACGCAGGCTTTGATGCATGCGGTGGCGGTCTTGGTTATTGCCTGTCCTTGCGCCTTGGGTTTGGCAACGCCGGCGGCGGTGATGGTCGGCATGGGTAAAGCGGTGCGGCAGGGCGTGTGGTTTAAAGATGCGGCGGCATTGGAAGAGGCGGCGCGTGTAGATACGGTGGTCTTGGATAAGACCGGCACGCTAACGCAGGGCAAGCCAGAGTTGGTGGCGGTATTGCCGGCGCAGGGCGTGAGCGAGGAGGAATTGCTGCGCGTGGCGGCGGCGGTCGAGCAATATGCGCGGCATCCTTTGGCGCAGGCGCTGTGGCAGGCGGCGCAAGCACGCGGCTTGGAGATTCCCTCGGCAGAAGCAGTGCAAACGGTGGTCGGCGAGGGCGTGCAGGCGCAAGTGGCGGGGCTGGGCTTGGTTAAGGTCGGCAAGGCGGCATGGTGCGGATTTGAGTTGCCGCCGCATGCGGATAAGGTATGGGAGACGGCGAGTCTTGTGGCGGTGGCGGTCAATGATGTGCCGCTGGGTGCTTTTGCTTTGGCGGATACCTTAAAAGACGATAGCGCGGCGGCGGTAGCGGCATTGCAGGCGCTGGGTATTGAAGTGCTGATTATGAGCGGCGACAAAAACAGCGTGGTGCAGGCGGTGGCGGCGCAATTAGGCATTGCCGATGCGCAGGGTGAGATGAGTCCGCGGGCGAAAGCGGCGGCGGTGCAGGCACTGCGTGCGGCAGGTAAGGTCGTGGCAATGGTTGGCGACGGCGTGAACGATGCGCCTGCTTTGGCTGCGGCAAATGTGAGTTTTGCCATGCAGGAGGGGGCGGCGGTGGCGGCGCACAGCGCTTCGGCAACCTTGATGCGGCATAGTCTCAAGCAATTGACAGAGGGCTTGACGGTGGCAAGAATGACGCTGAAAACGATTCGGCAAAATCTCTTTTTCGCCTTTTTCTACAATCTCTTGGGTATACCGCTGGCGGCTTTCGGTTTGCTCAGTCCCGTGATTGCCGGCGCAGCAATGGCGGCGAGTTCTATTTCCGTATTGGCTAATGCCTTGCGTCTGAAAAAACAGAAGATAGCCTAATATAGTCGATTAAAATTGCAATGATACAGTGTTGGCTTGCCTTGCCGTACTATAGTACCTTAACTTCAAAATGAGACTTAGAGATACACATTTTGTCAGGAGAAGCGCTTAGAATAATCTCATTTTGAAGTTAAGAGACTATATTTGTACTGTCTGCGGCTCGCCGCCTTGTCTCATTTTTATTTAATCGACTATATTTAGCTACATATGTGCCTGCCGCTTTTAAATGGCCGCGAGGAAAAGCGCGATGATGCAGCAAAATCCGCCTGTCCACATCAGCGAACGCAGCAAGGCTTTATCGGCAAGATAGCAGGCGATGAATGCCAAGCGAAAGAGAATGAATAAGACCGCGAAAAGGTTGATGGTATTCGGTGCGGCATTGCCCGAAATATGGGCGATGATGACGGCGGCGGCAAAAGGCGCAAAAACTTCATAGCCGTTTTGCTGCGCTGCATTGGCACGGGCGGCAATGCCTGTGCTGCGGGCAAGAAAAACACGCGGTTCGCCGTTATCGCGTTGAAAATCAAAACCGCCGGCGATTTTGGCATAAAAAGCACAGAAAAGCGGCAAAAGTGCGGCAAGCAGCACGCAGAAAAAAGCAATCGTCATGAGAATGTCCCGATGGTTGAAAACAGGCGATTGTAGGGCTTTTTGTCGGGCGCGTACAATATCGCGGATTGAAGACGGTTTTAGAAGCAATAATGAAAGTCTTATTATTAGGCGGCAGCGGCTTTATCGGGCGCGCGGTAAAGCAAGCCTTGTTATCGGCGGGGCATGAAGTCAAGGCATTGGGACGTGGGCAGATAGATTTTGCCGCCTTATTAGGCAGAACGCCTTTGGGCGCAAAGAATTTTTATTAGCAATAGTATTTTAACGTCAAAATGGTATTTATAGTCGAAGAATTGAAAAGGCTCTAGACTAGCAGAATCACTCTGTTAGACTAGAAAAATGAGATACAACAGTAAATTAAGCACATATCATCTCAAAAAAATTATTCGGCACTTTTGTGCCGATATTGAAGCCTCAAAAACCGCTTTGCTGACTGGTTTTAATCGCAATACCATCAATCATTGGTACAACATCTTTCGTCAGGAAATCTATCGCCATCAGAGTGAACTTAAGGAACAACTCTATGGAAGCATAGAAGTCGATGAAAGTTATTTTGGCGCCAAGCGGCAACGAGGCTTTCATGGCAAACTCAAACGCGGCAGAGGAACGTTGAAACAGCCTGTATTCGGTATATTCGAACGTGAGGGCAGGGTTTATACGGAAATCGTTCCTGATTGTAAGAAGCAGACCTTGCAAGACATTATACTGGGTAAAGTCAGCTTGGACAGCGTCATCTATTCTGATAGTTGGCGTGGATATAGCGGATTGGTTGATGTGGGTTATAGCAAGCATTTGCGGGTTAATCACGGACAAAACGAATTTGCACATGGCAGCAGACACATCAACGGTATAGAAAGTTTTTGGAGTTTTACCAAAAGAAGGCTTGCAAAATTTAACGGTGTAAGCAAAAATTTCGAATGGCATTTGAAAGAATGCGAATGGCGCTGGAAGCAGAGTATTGATGATTTAGAAAAACATTTATGGTCGCTTCTGCAATAAATTATACCAATCACTCTGCTAGTCTAGAGCCTTGAAAAAATATTACGGCGTTGGCTCGTCTTGCCGTACTATCTGTACTGTCTGCGGCTCGCCGCCTTGTACTACTTTTCCACTTCTCCGACTATAGAGATGCATGTTTTATCAGGAGAAGCGCTTGAAATCATCGCATTTTGAAGTGAAGAGACTATTTTTCGGAGAACAATATGCAAAAACCACTTATTAAAGGCATTTACCGGCATTACAAAGGCAATTTATATCAAGTCATTGAGATGGCGAAACATTGCGATACGGAAGAAGTCTTTGTGCTATATCGCGCGCTATACGGCGATTACGGCTTGTGGCTGCGCAGTTTGGCGGATTTCTGCGCGGAAGTGGAAAGCGGCGCCGGGAGGCAGGCGCGCTTTTTACTGGAAACGGCTTTGGAAGCGCCTGCGCCATAAATGCGGATTTACGCGGCGTTTTTGGAGAAATATAGCGGCAGTCGGGCAGGTATTCGCTGATGAAAGGGAAGTCGCTAGTGCGGCAATCAAATCTAGAGCCGCCAAAATAGTCGTTTTCTTCGCCCATATTTTCGGTTTGTTTCATCGCAAGGGTGACACTGCCTTGGATGCCGTAATCGGGATTAAAATGCAGAATAAAAACAGGCTTTTCTAGCATTTCTACTTTGGCAATAGCGGGATGCGGCTGCCAGTTCTCAGGATAGGCAAGATCATTGAGGCTCTGCGGCAAGGTGCCGTGTTCAGAAAGGTATAGGTCAATGCTGATGCGCAGAGCAGCATCGCTTGCCCTAAGGGCATTAACGATGCGTTCGATGTTAAGCGATTCTTTTAAGGCGTCTTTGCGTGCTTGTGTGATGCTGTGTCGGGTTTGCTGTTCAATGTCTTGGTAGATGGCGTTTGAGAAAAAAGTGATAGCTTATAGTCGGAGAAGTGAAAAAGTAGTACAAGGCGGCGAGCCGCAGACAGTACA
>ERZ1023499.7-NODE-7-length-126357-cov-98.006199_pt1 | contig 126357 bp, 115 predicted proteins | sample MGYA00380544_ERZ1023499 | MGnify/ENA primary metagenome ERZ1023499 (study PRJEB33173, sample SAMEA4830353) | metagenome | study: EMG produced TPA metagenomics assembly of the PRJEB25223 data set... | reverse complement strand
CATTCCTTGTTTTCTGGATAGTTTATGGGAGTGACACAGTTTTTTGAACACTACCGGGTCGGGGGAATTTAGAGGATTTTTGGGGTTTTGCAAAGGTTTCAATCTGCATCAAAGGCTTTGTCTGCCAGTAAAGCATTAAACTTTCTGTCTTTAATTAGCGCTTCGACACCGACAATGTCGTGACGTTGCCCGGGTAATAGGGTGAATGAAACCAAATTGCCCAATGCGTCGATCAAGACCAAGATTTTGGTACTCATGACACCTTTGGATTTACCGATGAACTGATTTGAAGCCCCCCTTTTGCACCTTGTCCGTGGCGGTTGACTTTAACAATGGTGCCGTCAATCACAGCGTATTCCATATCAGGATCTCCCCGCAGTGCTTCAAAGATTACAGCAAAGCGCTCAGCCTTGACCCATCTGCGATAGCGTTGGAACACGCTGTTCCACTTACCGAATTCTTCAGGCAAATCACGCCAGGGACTGCCTGTACGAATAATCCACAACACTGCTTCGATAAACAATCGGTTGTCTTTTGCGCTTCTTCCGGCATCTGTGACTTTACTGGCGCAAAGCGGCTCTATCTTGGTCCATTGGGCATCAATCTGTTCATATCAATAGCATGCCATTAATTCAACGTATGTCAACAGCCCCTAAATTTGTAGAGTTTTTCATTTCTTTAAGCGTAAACTTTCTTTTTGATATAGTCGGAGAAGTGAAAAGTAGTACAAGGCGGCGAGCCGCAGACAGTACAAGAGCGTACAGCAAGGCGAGCCAACGCTGTAATACTTTTTCAATTCTTTGACTATACAGAGTTACTACTTTGATACAGAGTTACTACGGTAGGTCGGAATAATTTCGTCCAATGAATTATGTAAATTCATGACAAAAATCGCAAAAATCATACAAATCTAAATCCTAAATCAACAGGCAATATAAGTCTTATATTTGAATTTAACATAACGTTCCTTCTACGAATTGCGCCGTTGCGCCTGATGCTTCGGATTCCTCAATTCCTACGGAATTAAGGAATCCGAAGCATCAGGCTTAGGCTGGCTGTGTCTCTTTTTTCTTTCCTGTTTGCTGTTGGGCTGTATTTTTTATTATTTTTTTGGCTGACCAAGGGCGTGTAAACTTTGGCGGAATTTAACCGTATGCGAGGCTGCCACCATCGGAACTATTAAGACGGCAGGGAGCTGCTTCGCAGCGCTTCGGTCGGTACGGGGCTGCCGCCCCTTGACGCCTGACGGCTACCTCCCTTATACGCCGACGCCCTTCGGGCTGGCGTGGGCTTCACCGACCTCCGAGGCTTAAAACTTAAGAAAAGATTGATTTAACGGGCTTTTAATAGCGTTTAGAAGATTTTTTAGCAAGAAAAGAATGTTGATAAAATTTAACTTGACTTTTAATTTGTATATTTTAATCAATTAAATACGCTTTAATAAATTAAATAGATTGAAAGTAAAAATATTGAATTGATTGTTTATATTTTGCTTAATTTATATGTTATCAAATAAATCCACCTATTTTTTCCTTTCGTATCGACAGTAGACTGCCCAGACGCCTGATGACTTCGGATTCCTCAATTCCTGCGGAATTAAGGAATCCGAAGCATCAGGCTTAGGCTGGCTGTGTCTCTTTTTTCTTTCCTGTTTGCTGTTGGGCTGTAATCTTTGGACATTTTTTTGGCTGACCAAGGGCGTGATAATTGAGTGCTTCGATTAGGGCATGAGAGGCTGCCACCTAAGGCTAATCAATAGCCTAAGGCTCAGGGCTTAGGGGCGGACTTCGTCCGCGCTTACGCCGAACAAGACTTATCACGCGCTACGCTGCTGCGCAGCTTGCGTGATGATGAGGGGCGCGGCTACTTATTAAGGCTATTGTTGGCGGTTTTTCGTTCGTATCGGCAGTAGGCTGCCCAGACGCTCAAGGCGTAATAGACCACATAGGGCATCGGCTTGTAGCTCTTGCTTTCAGGCTTAGCAAGATAGGCTCTAAACTCGCGCGTATGTAATTGCAATTGTCGTGCAATCTGCATTTGCGATAAGCCAACATCTGCAACTAGCTGTCGCAGATGTTCAGGTGCAAGATTAAGAGAAATTTTTTCAGGTTGCATAAAAAGAGAGGGGCAATTACCCCTCATCAGTTCAGAAAAACAATTTAACCACTGCTGCAATTGCACCAACTAAGCCAATCGCCACAACAAAAGGATAAAAAAGTACTTCTTTATACAATTTACGCGTTTCAGCATTAATTTTCTGTGTTTCTGCATTCATCTTCTGCATTTCAACAATCATTTTCTCAATTTCTGTACGCATTTTTTCATGTGTCATATCCATAGAAACTCCTTGTTAAGTTAATGAAAAACGCCAAGTATTGCTACTGGCAATTGCCATTATATCTTTATTTATTTGTCTTGTTGTGCTTTATTATTTCTTGGCTTAGTCGCATCAAAATAGCCATCTTTGACATAAGCGCGGCAGACGCTTTGGGGATAGTCGCGCATCAGCGTGCCTTGCTGCGTATAGCAAACACAGCTGCGTTTTGAGGACACGCATTGAGGGCGCGGAAAATCAACGGGCTTGCGCAATTCATCATAAGCCGGTGCGGTTTCGGGCATCGCCTCAATACGCGGCACATAGTCAGTCATGGGATTAAAAGACCTGCGCTCTTCATAGGCGGTGTTTCGAGTGAGACTGCTGCCAAAATCAGATGAGGAGGCTTCATAGATTGCCGGCGTCGGCGCCGATTCAGCAATCTCTTCGTTTTTCCCGACCAGATGGTCATCTTGTTGTTGCAACTGCTTAAAACCATTATAAAAACCAAAAGGGACAACAAATAAAGGCAATATCAGCATCATCAGCATTTTGCGGTTAACACGCTTATTGCTGGTATGGAATGCTGCGGATTTATATTTGTCATAGTAGCTTTTATCAATTTTGATAATTGACCTAATGGCATCACGCCCGACTAAGGCGGTATTGCGTGGGTTGTCAATACAGGATTCATTAACAAACTTCACAACGCGGCTGCTACCCCAAAGGCGTTTGAAATGGATATGCGGCTGCACCCAGTCTCTAATTAAGGGATTGATGAGATTCGGACCTTGCGTGATGAGATACATAGACAGACCGAGATGCCGAAAAGTTGCCATTTTCGCAATATGATAGGGCTGTTTCGCGGCGGCATGCAAAGTGGGGAAAACAAATTGACATTCATCGATAACAATTATCGAACCTACAGGGGCGTTATACCATGAATGAGGTGTAATTAAATCAGGGTTTTGCGCTAACTGCTGCTGCCAAGTGGGCGGATATGAGGGCATGCCGAAACTATCGTTGTCAGGATCAGGCATTCGATGCCAATTGAGTTTTAAATCATTGATACCATAATAAAAAACTTCTCGATTTTCCGCGATACGTCGTTCTTCGACCATCTTTAGGGTGTTGAGAGTTTTAGACGCTCCGGGTTGCCCTGTTACCAAATTCAAATCCATCAATCACCGCCTAATCTGGCTTTTTTAAGACCACCGGCGGCATTAAGCCCCATGAGGAGAATTTTTAATCCTATGGCGCTAATAATGATGCTTAGACACACATCCACCTTGAGGACACCAAGCCAATCTTTAATCGGCATCATCTCGGCGTTTTGAATACTGGCGGTATCGAGAATAGCATTAATGAGATTATCGTATAAGGGCTTAATGCCCTGATAGACCACATAGCCAAAGCCAATAAGGGCAAATATGCGTCCTATCAGCCATTTAAAAACGGATAAAAGCAAAGAGCCTAGAGCTGCAATTAAATAAGGCATTTAATCCCCCTTGAATATGTATGTACACTTTAAGCTCTGACCCAAAAAGAGAACTACTCGCTATGACTAAGCCCAGACTCATGCTAAATGATAAGCAATATAAAAGACTTAAACCCATTCTACTTGAAATTGGATTGTATGACAAACCCAACTTACGAAAGACTGTAGAAGGTGTATTGTATCGAATGCGAGTAGGCTTACCATGGCGAGACCTACCCAAATATTTTGGGAAACACAATACAGTTTACAAAGCTTTCAACCGTTGGTCAGCCAATAAGCAGAAAGATTTATACTTAATTGTAAAACAACAAACGGATGTGATGCTCCCGTTTCCTGGTCTAACTTAGCTTCTGGTACTGCTCATGAAAGGGTAGATATTGAAATTAGGACAGGTAAGGCGTTCGAGTAATGGAAATTGATAATATTTTAAATGATAAAGATTGGGCTAGAAATTTAAAAAAGTATAAGATTATTGAAGATTATATTTTCCAAATATTTCAAGATACTCTAAGGTATATCGACGGTGATATTAAATTTTGGAAAATTCCTTTCTTCAATACTCCTTTTTTTGAAAATGAAGAAAATGGTAATCCAATATTTTCAGCTTTAAACCAACAGAGAAACTATATAATTAAGGTAATAATTGATGAAGAATATTCTGCATTGACATCATGGAAAAGTGAATTTAATTCAATTCCCCTAGATGTTATTTATATGAATTCTAACTATTTGAAAGAAATCAAAGAAAACTTTAAAGAGATAATTCTTAACCATGAAAAAAATATTCTTAATTCCAAAAATGGAAAGTAAGAAGTCAAATACAAAATAATAGAAAGAAGCTGAAGGGGTATCTGCGATAAAAGCCTTGCAAATAGCAAGTCAAAAAGGACAAACCATTTACCATATTACCAAAGATAATTACAGTCAGATTTTACCTCAATTAAAGTTAAGTTCTCATGTGATGAGTGATATCCGTGATGCCATATCTGCAGGTCGTGAAGTGACTGCTCATGAAAGAAATATTAGTGTAAAAGGTTGGACTGGTTTGGGTTATGTCATTCTTGTCCCGACTACTGGGGCTGGGGCTTATTTGATTGAAGGTGGGGCGAATGGGAGACTGGCTTTTGCAGTCGGAGCAGCATTGGGGTCATTATTAGCTTTGATTGTTCTATCTATGGCTCCTGTAAGTGTAGGTGTTGCTGTTTTATTTACTCCATATATTCTTTTCGCTATTGCTGCAATTACAGTTTTATTGTATTTGTTCTGGGATACTATAAAAGATAACGAGTTTGCTAGGTCATGTTTCTTGTTAAGACTAGGTTTTGGGTTTGGGATTCGGTTGGGGTTAGGTCAATTAACTCTTACTATGCGGAGTTTAATTCAGTTTGTAGCTGGCATAGGAGTAGCATTTGGTGCTGGTTGGTTCACAGGGGTTGACAAATGCTTAAAGTGAGTTTAGTTAAATTTAAGTTTTATTTTAATAAATTTATATTTTAATCAATGTCTTAACTTTTATATTATTTTATTTTCTATTAGTTCAGCAGAAAGATTTTATATATCTTCTACTTTTAACTACCGCTTTAATATCACTTAGAGTATTAAAATGTTTTTTTCAAAAATCACTAATGGCGTGTTGAACATTGAGAAAGAAAATTTTGCCAAAAAAATAGCGAGATAGTACACTTTAAGCTCTGAACCAAAAAGAGAACTACTCGCTCAAACATTCCACGAAAATCAAATAGTAAGCAATCCAATGACCATATGGACTGGTATTTATATAAGTTTCGGCATTTAGTCGAAAACGCTTTTTGCAAAATTAAAGATTATCGAGCGATTGCCACACGCTTTGATAAGCTAAAAAGAAACTTTGAAAATAATGTGGCTCTAGCCTTTGCTTATCAATGGATTAAGATATGAATGTTCAACAGACCCTAATAATAACTAGCAACAGGTATCTGCCTGCGTTTGTAGCTGCTCTTAAATGAGCGCTCCTAAAAGTAGGACTAAACAAGACCAACTAATAAAGACGCAGCTCAAAAAACAAACATGTACTAAATGCCGTACTTCAAACTTGAATCTAAGAACAAAAAATATGAACTTTAGGCAGATTTATACTTATGAACTTACTCCAAATTCTGCACTTGTTCGCGCATTTGTTCGATAATCACTTTCAAATCCACCGCCGCTTTGCTCAATAGATTGTCGCCGGCTTTGGCGCTAAGCGTATTGGCTTCGCGGTTAAATTCCTGCATAAGAAAATCCATTTTGCGCCCGATAGCGCTTTGCTCGTTCAAACTTTGTCGCGCTTCCTGAATATGAAAGCGAATGCGGTCGATTTCTTCCCGTATATCGCTTTTATTCAGCATAAAAACAATCTCTTGCTCAAGCCGGTCTTGATTTATTTCCATCTGCAAAGCGGCGATTTTCTCCTGTAATTGCTCGCGGCGCTGCCGTTCAATCTGCGGCACTGCGGCATCAATTGTCTGCATCTGCTGTTCAATCTGCTCCAATTGCTCTAATAACACCTGCTTGATTTGTTCGCCTTCGCGCTCGCGCATCTCCAATAAATTGGCAATCGCGGTATCTAAAGATTCCAAAATCGCCTGATTCAGCTCCTCTTGGTCAACCGCCGATTCGACCAATACGCCGGGCAAATTCAGCATCGTCTGCCAATCAGGTTTGCCTAGCGACTGCATCACGCCGCTGTCGGAGAAAGCTAATAACCAGCGTTTCATAATCGCCGGGTTCAAGCTCACTTCCCGACCGGCCTGCAGCCGCTTCACGCCAATCCAAATATCCACTTTGCCGCGATACAGGGCTTGCTGAAATTTTTGGCGGATAATGTTTTCAATGCTGCGCATTCCCTCGGGCAATTTGACCTGTACTTCCAAAAAACGATGATTCACCGTTTTAATTTCAATCGAGTAAGAAAAATCCGCAAAACTTCCTTCGCTCCCCGCAAATGCGGTCATACTCATTCTCACGACATAATCCTTTGGTCTTAGCTGCAAAAAGCCCACTGTACACGTTTTTGCAGGCAATTTCATTGCTTTTACCGCCGCTTTTTTTGCTAAAATGCCGCGTTTTTATTTCAAACTTTTATAGATAAGGATAATTATGCGCCCCAGTCATCGTCTTGCGGATCAAATGCGCCCGCTCAATATTGAATGTGATGTGAACTGCTATGCGGAAGGCTCCGCCCTCATCAGCATTGGCAAGACGAAAGTACTCTGCACCGCTACCGTCGAAGACAAAGTACCGCCCTTTCTGCGCGGCAAAAATCAAGGCTGGGTCACGGCGGAATACAGCATGCTGCCACGCGCCACGCACGAACGCACGGCACGCGAATCCGCCCGCGGCAAGCAGCAAGGGCGCACGGTAGAAATTCAGCGTCTCATCGGACGGGCTTTGCGCGCCGTTGTCGATTTACAAGCTCTAGGCGAACATTGCATCACTATCGACTGCGATGTCTTGCAAGCCGACGGCGGCACGCGTACCGCCGCCATTAGCGGCGGCTTTGTCGCTATGGCGACAGCCATCCGCAAATTAATGGCGCAAGGCAAATTGAAAAACAATCCCCTGCACGGACAATTGGCGGCGGTATCGGTAGGCATTTACAATGGCAGCCCCGTGCTGGATTTGGAATACGCCGAAGACAGCGAAGCGGAAACCGATATGAATATCGTCATGAACGATGCCGGCGCTTTCATCGAAATACAAGGCACTGCCGAAGGACATGCTTTCCGCCGCGAAGAAATGAATCAAATGCTCGATTTGGCGGAAAAAGGCATTCGGGGAATCATGGAGGAGCAGCGTCGCGTCTTAGGATTGGGCGTATGAGCGACATCGTCTTAGCCAGCAATAATGCCGGCAAAATCGCCGAGTTCAATGACCTGTTTTCAGGCTTAAATCTAAACATTATCGCCCAAGGCACATTAGGCATCGGCGAAGCGGAAGAAAATGCCGACACCTTTGTCGAAAACGCCCTGATTAAAGCGCGTCATGCCGCCAAAGCCGGCGGCAAAGCGGCTTTGGCAGACGATTCGGGCTTAGTCGTTCCTGCATTGGGCGGCGCGCCCGGCGTCTATTCCGCACGTTATGCAGGCCGCCACGGCGATGATGCCGCCAATAATGCCAAACTGCTTGCAGAACTTGCAGATAGCGCAGCGCGCGAAGCCTATTTCGTCTGCATCATTGCTTATCTGCGCCATGCCGACGACCCTTTGCCGATTATCGCGCAGGGCATCTGGCAAGGCAGCATTGCGCACTCTGTCAGCGGCGCAAACGGCTTTGGCTATGACCCGCTATTTATCCCGCAAGGCATGAACTGCTCCAGCGCGCAGTTAAGCCCCGAAGAGAAAAATGCCCTTAGCCATCGCGGTCAAGCCATGCAGTCTTTGATGCGACAATTGCATCCGCTTTATGCAAAAGAAAGCTAGAACTTTTTTAGGCAAATGCCATTTCATTCATTTGCCGGCGGTTTTTTTACTTAGCTCGAGGCTATAATAGCCCTTAAATTTTAATAATGGCATTATCATCATGAATTTTTGGAAACGTCTGGAAAAATGGGCGCATCAATGGAACAGTCCGGCAGGTTTTGACCGCTTAAGCGGTAATATCCTGCCTTGGCTCAGCCCCTTGGCTTGGCTACTGCTGACAGTCGGCATCATTTGGGGCTTGGCATTTGCGCCGATGGATTACCAGCAGAAAAACTCTTTCCGCATCATCTATATCCATGTGCCGAGTGCCGCTTTGTCGATGTCGATTTATCTCATGATGGCGGTCGCTTCTTTTGTGTATTTTGTCTGGCGCATGCGCTTGGCGGCGATTTTCGCCCGTGCCGCTGCGCCTTTCGGCGCATTAGTCACCGCGCTTGCCTTATTAACCGGCGCAATTTGGGGCAAACCTACTTGGGGCACCTATTGGACTTGGGATGCCCGCCTGACCTCCGAATTGATTCTGCTCTTTATCTATATTGCCTACATGAGCCTGCAAATGAGCATTGACAATCGCGATCAAGCCGATCGCCTAAGCGCCATTCTCGCCATTGTCGGCGTCATCAATATTCCGATTATTCACTATTCCGTAATTTGGTGGAATTCCCTGCATCAGGGCGCGACCTTATTCAAAGTTTCCGCTCCCTCAATTAGCAGTAGCATGCTGTATCCGCTGCTGATTTGTCTGGCAGCGTTTTATATGCTCTTTTTCGCTTATGTGATTCGGGAAATGCAGAATCAAATTTTAAAAACGCGGATTAAGCGTTTATTGGAGGTCTAATGGCATTTGTCAATTTCGCAGAATTTTTACAGATGGGCAAGCACGGCGCTTATGTATGGACGGCTTACACCCTTGTACTAACGGGATTAATCGCTATTCATCTCATCACCCATATCCGTTATAAACGCCTGCAAGCACAGCTTGCCGCGCTCAAAAAAGAGGCAGATACATCATCATGAAACCGGTCAAAAAGAAACGTCTATACCTTGCTACGGGGATTTTTTCCGTCTGCGCCATCGCCATCGGACTGATGATTTATGCCATGGGCAGCGATTTAAACCATTACTATTCATTAGAGCAAATCGCTGCCGGCGAAGCGCCTAAAGACCAAGCGGGCATCCGTGTCGGCGGCATGGTAGCGGCGGGCAGTCTGCAACGCGAAGGCGAAACCTTGAACATCTCTTTCCGCATTACCGATTTTCGTCATCCCGAACTGCCGATTCGCTACAGCGGCATCCTGCCTGATTTATTCCGCGAAGGACAAGGCGTTATCGCCCGCGGTACACTCGGCAGCGACGGCGAATTCCGCGCCACCGAAATTTTAGCCAAACACGATGAAAACTATATGCCGCCCGAAGTCAAAGCGGATATGGAAAAAAGCGGCTACCAACACAAAAGCCAACAAGGAAGTGCGCCTTGATCGACTGGGGAGAATTCGGACATTACGCGCTTATCTTAGCTGCGGCGGTTGCCGCGATTGCCGTCGTCAGCGCCTTATTCGCCGCAGACAAACTCCGCAGCACACAGCTAGTCTTGCAAGCGAGCAAATTGCAGTTTTATTTATGCAGCTTCAGCATGTTGAGCTTAGGCATCGCCTTTTACGACAATGATTTTTCCCTGCAATACGTCGCCAATCACAGTAACAGCCTCCTGCCTTGGTATTACCGCATCACCGCGATTTGGGGCGGACACGAAGGCTCCTTACTGCTTTGGATTTGGATGCTCAATTTATGGACATACTGCGTCGCCATCTTCAGCCGCAGCCTGCCTGCCGGTTTCCGCACTCGCGTATTGGGCATACTCTCCTATATCGCCCTAGGCTTTTATCTCTTTATATTGCTGACCTCCAACCCCTTTGCGCGTTATGATTTTGCGCCCTTTGACGGACGCGATCTCAATCCCCTCCTGCAAGACCCCGGACTCATCTTCCATCCGCCTCTGCTCTATGCCGGCTATGTCGGCTTTGCCGTGGCATTTGCCTTTGTACTTGCCGGCTTATGGCAGGGACGTTTGGACAGTTTATGGCTGCGCCGCGCCCGTCCGTGGACACTCTGGGCATGGCTGAGTCTGACATTGGGCATCAGCCTCGGCAGCTATTGGGCATATTACGAACTCGGCTGGGGCGGCTGGTGGTTTTGGGACCCTGTAGAAAACGCCTCATTGATGCCTTGGCTGCTCGGTACTGCCCTGATTCACAGCTTAATCGCCTCGGAAAAACGCAGCCTGTTCCGCATTTGGACGGCGCTGCTTGCCATTTCGACCTTCTCTTTATGTCTGATCGGCACCTTCCTAGTCCGCTCCGGCGTGCTGACGTCCGTCCATGCCTTTGCCAGCGATGCCACGCGCGGCATCTTTATTCTCGCCCTCTTGATTGCCATCAGCTTACCGGCGCTTATCCTATTGATTATGCGCGCCAATACCATCAGCCATAGCGGCGATTACGCCATCTTTTCCAAAGAAACGGGGCTGCTCATCAATAATTGGCTGCTCTCGGGATTATGCTTAGTCGTCTTTGTCGGCACCCTTTATCCCTTAGTGGCAGACGTACTCTCACTAGGCAAAATCTCGGTCGGCGCGCCCTATTTCAACCGCTTTACCGTGCCGCTGGCGCTGCTGATGCTCTTTTTAATGGGCTTTTATCCGCTCCTGCGCTGGAAGCGCGACCGCCTACAGCGCCTCAAGCCGCATCTTGGCATTGCCCTTGTTTTCGCCGCCGTATTAACCGCAATCTGCATGAAATGGCTGCTGCCGCATTGGCAACACACCGCCGCTCTCAGCGTCTTTTTAAGCGCCTTTGCTTTAGCGGCGGTATTGATTGATTACCTCGAGCGGATTAAGCAGCAAGGCAGCAAAGCCCTGAAACCGCGCGGTGCCATTGCCGGCATGCTGCTGGCGCACGCGGGTTTAATCGTGATGATTTTCGGCATTACCGGCGCTTCTCTTTATGATGAAGAACGCGATATTAGCATCAAAGAAGGCGACAGCATTCAGATGCACGATTACCGTATCACACTCACAGGACTGCAAAGCTACAGCGGCGCAAACTACCGCTCCGTGCAAGGACGCTTTTTGCTGCAAAAAGACAGCGACGCGCAATTTGCCGCCCTGCTTCTGCCTGCCAAACGCAATTATTTCTCCTCAACCATGCCGATGACCGAATCCGACCGCCTCGTTACCCCCAGCCATGATGTATACATCGCGATGGGCGAAGAAATCGGCGCGAACACATGGGCGGTGCGCGTGCAATACAAACCCTTTATCAGCTGGGTATGGATCGGTTCCTTAATCATGGCATTAGGCGGCATCGTCGCCGCTTTCGACCGCGCCTACCGTAGCCGCCTCAAAGAGGATATCGCATGAAAAACAAACAAATTCTACTTGCCGTCATTTTATTGGGCGCTTTTGCGGGACTGCTCTTTTTCTTTGTCAAAGGACTGGGCAAAGACCCGCGCAGCTTGGAAAATACCGCCGTCGGCAAAAACATCAACAGCACGCAGCAAATCAAATTAGAACTGCCCGATTTGTTCAGCGGCGAAATGCGCAGTCTTGCCGACATGCCGCTGCCGCCCTATCTGCTCAACGTATGGGGCAGCTGGTGTCCCGCCTGCTACACCGAGCATCCCTATCTCTTGCAACTAAGCAAAACCATTCCCATCGTCGGACTCAATTGGCCGGCAAATAATCCTAATGAACAGGCGGATGCCCAACGTTTTTTACAAGAACTGGGCAATCCCTATCAGCAAACCCTGACCGATATTAGCGGCACGACCATTATCGATCTAGGCGTTTACGGCGCGCCCGAAACCTTCTTAATCGGCGCGGACGGCAGCATCTTGTACCGCTATGCCGGCCCATTAAACGCCGACATTTGGCAACAGCAATTCCTCCCATTGCTCAACAAATAAGACTATGAATACTATCGACTTACTTCTTTCTCATCACAGCGTGCGCCAATTCAGCGGGCAAAGCATTACAGAAGAAACTCTGCAGCGCCTGATTGCCGGCGCACAAGCCGCGCCCACCTCACACTATGTGCAAGCCTACAGCATTATCGGCATCACAGACCCCGCGCTCAAACAAGCCCTTGCCGCTATCTCCGGACAAGCCCATGCCTTGAACAACGCCCGTTTACTCGTCTTTATTGCCGATTTCAACCGCCATGCCGAGTTACTGGAAGATAAACAACACCTCGGCAGCGCCGAAAATCTACTGGTTGCCGCCATTGATGCCAGCCTTGCGGCGCAAAACCTCTGCATCGCTGCGGAAAGTCTGGGCATCGGCTGCTGCTATCTCGGTTCATTACGCAATCAAGTCGCAGAAATCATTCGCTTATTAGAATTACCGCGCTTTACCTTCCCTCTATTCGGCATCGCTCTGGGCTATCCCACCGTCGATGCCGACAGCGAACAAAAACCGCGCCTGCCGATGGCAGAAATTTATCATCAAAACCGCTACGACAGCCGCGAACGCGCCCGACATCTCGCCGATTACGACGCGCAAGTACAAGCCTATTATGCCGCCCGCGCACGCGGACAAAAAAACCAGCAATGGACGACGCAAATGCGCGACTTTTTCAGCCGACCGCGCCGTCAAGAAATTGCCGACGTTTTACAATCACAGGGATTTTGGCAGTTATGAAACGCCTTATTTGCATACTCGCACTCAGCTTCGGCATCCATGTCAGCCATGCGCAAGCCATTGACAGCGGCAGCCAATTCGACACGCAGGAAGAAAAAGCCCTCTATCAGGAAATGGTGCGCGTCATCCGCTGCCCCACCTGTCAAAACCAAGACATCGCCGAATCCAATGCCCCGCTTGCCAAACAATTGCGCGACCTCATCGCCGAGCAAATCAAAGCCGGCAAAAACGGCGATGAAATCACGGATTATCTGGTAGAACGCTACGGCGATTTCATTACTTATGCGCCGCGCCTGCAAAAAAACACCGCCGTTCTATGGTTTGCACCTATCACATTCATGCTCTTTGCCCTCGGCTTCTGGCTCTTTATCCGCCACAGCCGACAATATAAACAGCAGTGCCTCAATCCGGAACAAGAAGCGCAATTACAGGCATGGCTCAAGCAATACGGCAAGGTGGGCTCATGATTTACCTGCTCATACTGCTGACCATCACCAGCCTCATCTACCTACTGGGTGGACGCTCGGCGCCGATTATCGCGCGCGAAGAAGAAGCCCGCCGCCTCATCGCCCAATACCAAGAACACAGCGAGGCCGATAAAGATCCGCAAGGACAAAGCGAAAGAGATTACCGTCTCTACCAAGAACTCGTCGCCCTGCTCGGCAAAGACAATGGCGGCGCGCAAGGCAAACTCTCCGGCATCATATATCTGCTGGTGCCGGCATGCTTTTGCCTTGCCATCATGGCATGGCAGCTGCGCGGCGGCGCGGAAATGCAGCGCTGGCAGGGGTTATATCGCAGCATCGGCGCAGAAATCGCCCAACATAAAATCTATGGCAAAAACCTGCTCGATCAAGCCGCCTTTAGACAAAACATCAACCAACGGGTCAACAGCTCCGGCTTTTTCCCCGCAGGCAGCCGCCACACCCCGCTGCTTGTCTATTGCCAAGCCCTGCAACGCCAACTGGATCGCAGCGACATCATTCAGCTGGACGCCCTAGGACATTGCTACAGCGAATTAGGACTGTTTGAACTCGCCGCGCCGGTCTATGATCGCATCGACCATCTGCAACCCGATGCCACCAACCATATCTTGGCATGGGCGCAAGCCAAAACCCTTGCCAATCCCGAGCAGCCGCCGGCGCCGGAAGTGATGCAGAAACTGCACAAACTGCTCGCCGTCGAGCCGGATAACAGTCTCGCCCTGCTCTTTCTAGCCTCCGCCTATCAGCAGCATCAGCAAATGGACAAAGCCCTGCCCCTATGGCAGCAATTGCTGACACTCCTTCCCCAAGACGACCCGCTTTACCCTGCCATACGCCAAGCAGCAGACAAAGCCCGACAACAGCTAGACTCTGGCAGCGCAAGCCAAGAGCAGAACATCAGCGGCGATAATCCTCACACTCAAAACCAAGCAAACGCCAGCGCAAACAAAAGCTATGCGGTCAGCGTCAGCATTGCGCCCGAAATCCTAGCGCAACTGCCTGCCACCGCCCGATTATTCCTCATCATCGCGCCGGCAGGACAGAAAATGCCCTTAGCGGTAAAAATGCTCCCGCCGCAAGCCGCGCAAGACATCAACATCAGCGATGCCGACAGCATGGCAGGCGCCTCGCTGAGCGAATATCCGCAACTGGTCATCCGCGCCCTGCTCAGCCCCTCGGGTACCGTCGGCGACAATGCCGTCTATCTTTTGGAAACAGCGGCAGACGACAGCCGCCGCATCGAACTGCACTTCAAGCCATGACCTCACTCATCAGTGCAGAAAACATCAGCATCTTACGCGGCCAGCATTTCATCATCCGCCAAGCCTCGTTGGATATTCAGGTAGGGCAAGCCATTCATCTGATTGGCGAAAACGGCAGCGGCAAAACCACTCTGCTGCAAGCCCTCGCGGGACTGTTACCAATTAGCGCCGGCAACATTATCCGCCATAGCGAACTACTCTATTTAGGACACCGCGCCGGCATCAAAGGGCTGCTCAGTGTCACTGAAAACCTCTACATGGCAGCACGCCTCTATCACGGCATGAACAAAACAGCAGCTCATGCCGCCATCCCTCAAGCCCTAGCACAAATGGGCATCGCACATCTTGCCCAACGCCAAGCCCGCCACCTCTCCGCAGGGCAGCAGCGCCGCGTGCAACTCGCCCGTTTATGGCTGCCTAGCCCCGCATTATGGCTGCTAGACGAACCCCTGACCGCACTGGATATCAAAACTGCCGCCGTACTCGCCGCACATTGTGAAAACCACATCGACAAAGGCGGCGCCATCCTCCTGACCTCGCACCAACACTTTCCCATGACGGCAAACAAACTCAGGCAAATCGACCTTAGCGATTTAAGCCCTGCGCAAAGCACCGCAGGAGCAAATCACGACTGGGACGAGGACAGTTTTTAACAGGCTCTATAGTCAAAGAATTGAAAAAGTATTACGGCGTTGGCTCGCCTTGTCGTACGCTCTTGTATAGCCGTTAAACTTTAAAACAAGACGGAATTTCCTACGAAGAGCAAAGAAAGCAAAGTTTTGAGCAAAACTCGCTACGCAGAGCCGGCGAAACTGCAAATTTCCACAAAACCAGTTACGGAGCACTCAAAATCCCCTTTTGCCTTGCCGCAGACAGCGCAGGATTTTTCGGGAACAAGCGCGTCACTGTTTGAGCGATTAACGAAGTCCGAAGCGTTTTGACGCGCGCCGAACCATAAAAATTAATTTGGCAAGCTGGCAAGGGAACTCCGCGTAGCGGAGCAAGGCAAGGGGCTGCCTTTACGTTGCTTACTAGCGTTTCTTTGGTGATTGCTTTGCGTACTTTCTTTGGCAGCGCAAAGAAAGTACGGCACAGCGCAGCGTTAAAAATAAATCATAAGAATTAAGCAATGCCAGAAATCTGGACGTTTTCAGCATAAATAGATTTTTGGGTTGAATGGCTATAAAAACGCCCTGATTGCTCAGGGCGTTGTTTAAGGGTTTAAAGATCAGGTTTAGATAATGCTAATACCGTCTTGGATATAAACCATCGTCTCTTTATCAGATCCATTCCAATAGGCGTTGTAGCCTTTAGGTTTATTATCGCCTGTATATTCCTTAAAGTCGTTACTAAAATTTGGTCTATCGACGCTGCCACCATTAGCACCCAAATCTACAGTATCGCCTTCATTGCCGTTGATAAATAGACCTGTATAGCTAATACCATCAATATCGATAGTAGTATTACCATTTAGTTTTACCGCACTAATAGATACATCTAAGCGATTGTTACCTGTTCCTGTAAGATCGATAGTTTCAAAATTAAACACTCGATCCAGACTGGTGTGTACACCAGATCCGGTAAAAAACAAGCTGTCATTGCCCTCGCCACCATCAACACGAACATCTTTATGAACACTACTTCCTATATTGCCTGCAAGCATGACTGTGTCATCACCAGCACCCATATTTATCTTCGTGTTACCAAAAATAGAAATGCCGTCTGTTCTTCCCTTGCCATTAACAATCAAGGTGTCATCATCTGTGCCAAAATCAAAGTTTTTATTGCCGGCAATATAACCATCAACAATAACTGTGTCGTTTCCTTGACCAAGATTAACGTCACCACCAATGCCGTCCAAATTAGAACCAACACGAATGAGGTCATTACCAGCACCAGCATCTACATTCATTAGTGCCCCGTAAGCTACGTCTTTACCAATATCTAAAATATCGTTTCCATTACCTAAATTAAAGGTATATTTTCCAGTAGCCAAACCACCACCGATTTGAATCTTATCATTACCGGCGCCCATATCAATTTGAGGTCCACTGGTGATTGTATTAGGAACATATAAATAATCATCGCCGCCCGCCATATCAATATTAGGTTTTATTGATCCTGCTTGTCCTCCCAGATTTTCTCTAATGAAGATCCAATCACCTTCGACAGACATAATTATGGCTTTTTTAGGATCCGAGTCCATTCTTTGGGAACCATTACTATTGTCTATGGTAGCAAAAGTTAAGCCTTTTTTAGTATTTAAATCGGTATACAAATTTCTGATTGTATAAAGATTAACTGATGAAACATTTCCTGCTTGATCTTCAATCACCAATTGCGCATTTTTAGATTTGCGATCCCATGTTGAAGGTAGATTTAATTCAAACTTGCCTGAAGCATCTGCATTGACACTCTCTGAGCCTGAACTACCGTCTTTATTTTGGTAAGTAAGTCTGATTTTGGCGCCTTTTTCGGCTATGCCGGCAATAGTGGTGCCATTACGATTATGTTCCACAACAGTTTTCGTATCAAAGGCTTCTATCATGGTATCCAGTTTTATGCTGAATTCTTTTTTTGCCAATACACCCAATTTACCGACAACTTTGGCGGTGTAGATATATTCTGTGCCGTAACTGTCTTCTAAATTGTCTGTAAAACTGAATTTAGTGCCTGAGTCCTTGCTTGTATACACGGTTTGCTCAGCAGATTTACCAATAATAGCACCACTGCTGTCGCGGCTAATGGCTTGACGCACCACAACTACGCTTTCACCTTCATCTAACTCACGGTTTGTTTCAAAGCTTATTTTCGGTGTTTTGTCGTTAGTTAAGCCTGTTTTCAAGTCAGTGTAAGAAGTTGAATTTTTACTGTTAATTTTTCCTTGATATCCGCCGCTGTAACCCGCAGGCGTTGGACTGGTATTGGCGGCAACATTATCTTCAGCTTGCAAGTTTTCAATCTTAATTGTAGATTTCTGAGTGCTCTTATTATCCACTTCCATTGCCGCAAACGTCGCTGCATCATTACCTGCCGCATCTTGGATGGCATTGGCATCGTCTCCAGTGCTTGGATCCTTGTAGGCGACTGTGACGTTGTCGGTGCTCACAAACGGTATGGTGAAGTTCAGCTCAATATTGTTACCGTTTACAGTGACGCTGTTTGGGGTGACGGTACTGCCGTTTTTTGTCACCGTAAAGGCGGCAAGATCAGGAGCTTTATCACCTGTAGCCAAGTTTTCATCATAAGGAATGGTGATTTTTGTGCCAGAGGCATCAATGCTTGGCTCGTTCGCTGTGCGAGTAGGCGCAGTCAAATCGACTGTGCTGCTATCTTTCAGTGTATCGTTAGATGCAGTATTGCCCGCTTTGTCTTTAACTTCAACGACTCTAGCAGTGAGTTTTTCTTCGTCTATGATTTTACCCGCATCCACAGGAATATCTATGGTTCCACCAGGAGCGACTTGCCCCTCACCTGTGCCAATAGTGATTTCTTTAGTTTTATCGCCAATCTTCAGCTCGATAATCTCGCCTTCTACTGCTTTAGGAGAGGCGGTGACTCTCACCTTAACACCGGCTGTTTTTTCGGCGGCATTGATGTAATTATCACCACCATCAAGGATTTCCACATTCATACCGCCAAGGAGTGGCTTAGTGTAGTCGATGTTTAAGGAAAATTCGCCGCTACTTGCCACCACTTTGCTATCAGCATCAACAATTTTTGCAGTGAATTCTGCAATGCCTTCAGACAGCTCGGCGGTGGTGAAGTGATATTCAGTGCCGCCGGTGGCGTTGGTTTGGGCAGTAGCTTCGCCAAGTTTTGTGCCTGCTTTGTCATAGACAGTCACGACTTCGCCTTCTTCCAAGGCTCTATCTAAGGTGATGACCAGAGTCGGGGTTTTGTCGTTGCTGTGTCCCTGATGCATCACGTTGCCGGTTTGGGGGTCAACGTCATCAATGGCGTGCGTGATGTTCAGGCTAGGCTTGGTAACACTGCTGCCGTTGCTCACCGTTGTGCCTTGAGTAATGCTGGTATTTGAGTTGCCAGCTGTGTCCACAATGCCTGCTGAGTCATTCGGTGTGCTGTCCGTATAAGCCAGCGTGACTTCGGCGTCTTTAGCGATTGGGGTGTTGAATCTCAGGGTGACTTCTTTGTCCTTGATGCTAACACCATCTGGTTTGATATTTGTGCCGTTAACGGTGATGGTAAAGTCTTTAGCAGTTGGTGCATTAGCGTCACCGCCTTTTAGCTCTTCATTGAATGGAATTTTCAGTTCTTTACCTGTCTTGTCAATTGTCGGCGTGCCGTCAATGCTCGGCGGCGTGGTATCGACTGTGGCTGTAGCTTCTGAAGCTTCGCCTGTGTTGCCTGCTTTGTCGGTAATGGTGGCGGTGACTTTCAGCGCATCCTTGCCATCTGCTGGGATTTTGCCGGTTGGGATATCGGCTTTTTTGTCTTCGCCTGCCTTGATGTCTGTGCCCACGGTGTATGTGGCAATCACATCATTACCCGCTTTCACTTCAATCACATCGCCTTCTTGTGCTTCGGCAGGGGCGGTGATTTTGACTTTAACGCCATCTGTTTTTTCTTTGAGATTGATGATGCCATCGTCGTCTTGAATCTCCACAGTGGCTTTGTAGTCCGGTGCGATGAGATCAATATTGAGGCTGAAGTTGTTGCTGCTGGTGACCAGATCTTTGCCTTTGTGCACTTTGGCAGTGAATTCTGCAATGCCTTCAGACAGCTCGGCGGTGGTGAAGTGGTATTCAGTGCCGCCGGCGGCGTTGGTTTCGGCAGTAGCTTCGCCAAGTTTTGTACCTGCTTTGTCATAGACAGTCACGACTTCGCCCTCTTCCAAGGTTCTATTTAAGGTGATGACCAGAGTCGGGGTTTTGTCGTTGCTGTGTCCCTGATGCATCACGTTGCCGGTTTGGGGTTTAACGTCATCAATGGCGTGCGTGATGTTCAGGCTAGGCTCAGTAGCATTACTGTTGTTGCTCACTGGATGGCCAGAGAGATTATCCGCATCATTGCCTGCTTTGTCTTGGATGGCAGGGTTGCTGGGATCTTGGTGTTTTTTGTCGCCACTGCTGTAGTCAATGCTAACGTTGTCGCCTTGGTAGATTGGGGTGTTCAATTTTAAGGTGACTTCTTTGTCCTTAATGCTCACGTCTGTGACGGTAACGGTCTTGCCGCTATCTAGCTTGACGGTGAACATGTCTGTGCTTGCCTTGGTGCCGCCCAGATTTTCATCATAGCTAAGCACTATGCTTTTGCCATCGCTGCTGACTTGCGCATCAGTAATCTTCGGCGGCGTGGTATCAGGCGCAGTGCTTGCCACAGCGGTGTCTTTGCCACTAGTGCCTGCCGGAGTTTCTTGTTGTGCAGAGACGATGCTGCCATCTTTAACGGCTTTATCAGGAATGCTGATGATGCCGGTATTCGGATCAATCCATGGGTATTGCTCGCTAGGCGTGGTGTCTAGCGCTTTGTCGTCTTGGTTTTTTGCTGTCCATTTGCCAGTGTTTGGATCTTTGGTCGCCATAATTGTGTTAGGCAGGTCCTTGTCATCCACATAATTAGTTGTTGTGCTTGAGGCATCTTCACTGGGTTTGATGGTGACTGAGGCATCTTCATGCGCTTTCACTTCCGGTTCAGGAATGTTGTCCTTAGCAGTGGCACTGCTGTCTTTGCTGGTGCCTGCAGGGGTGTCTTGCGTGGCGGTGACTGTTGAGCCGTCTTTTACTGCTGTTGGCGGCAGGGTCACTGTGCCGGTCTTGGGGTCGATACTCGGTTTGTCCTTGCTCGGCATGTCGCTAATCGGATTGCCGTCTTGGTCTTTGCCCTTCCATGAGCCATCAGGCTGTTTCGTTGTGGTGATGGTTTGTGGTTTGCCATTTTCGTCTTCATAGCTCACGTCCACTCCGGTGGCGTCTTCGGTTGGCTTGACTTTGACTGAGCCATCTTCTTTGGCATCAATGTCCGCCGGCGGTATGTCGCCATTGGTGATGGCGGTGCTTGGGCGGCTAGTGCCATCCGGAGTTTCTTGTGTGGTTTCCACAGTGCTGTTGTCTTTGACCGCAGAATCAGGAATGCTGATTACGCCGGTGTTCGGATCAATGCTAGGCTTGTCCTTGCTCGGCGTGTCGCTAATCGGATTGCCGTCTTGATCGGTGCCTGTCCATTTGCCAGTGTTCGGATCTTTGGTCGCAACGATGGTTTTCGGTGTGTCGTCTTCGCCCACATATTCGGTGTTGGTGCCGGTGGCATCGCCGCTAGGGCTGATGGTGACATTGCCTTTATCATCCGCATCCACATCTGCTGTGTTGACCGCAGGCGGTGTTTTGGCGGTGGCGGTGGCTTCGCCGCTGGATTTGCGATTGCCATTGTCGTCAACTACTTGGCTTGCGCCCACGTCGGTGCCGTCTTTAACGGCTTTATCAGGAATACTGATGACGCCTGTATTGGGATCAATCCATGGTTTGTCGCCATTGGAAGCAGTGGCAATTGGATTGCCCGTGGCTTTATCTGTTGCCATCCATGTGCCATCATTCGGGTTTTTTTGAGCCTCGATTTGATGTGTGTTGCCCTCATCATCTGTATAGGTAGTGGTGCTGAAGATGGCTTTATCATTCGGTCTAATGATCACATCGCCATTTTTCTCGGCGCTCACTTCTGGTTTGGGGGTATTGTCTTCAATGGTGCTAGAGCTGTCTGAACCCGTACCATCAGGTCCTGTTTGCTCAGCGATGACTGTTGAGCCATCTTTTACTGCTGCTGGCGGCAGGGTCACTGTGCCGGTGTTGGGATCAATCCATGGTTTGTCGCCATTGGAAGCAGTGGCAATCGGATTGCCCGTGGCTTTATCTGTTGCCATCCATGTGCCATCAGGCTGTTTCGTTGTGGTGATGATATGACCATCTCCTTTTTCGTCTGTGTAGTCGGTGATGACTTCTGTCGCGCTTGCCGTCGGGGTGATGGTGGCGCTGCCATCGTCTTCTGCCACAACTTTAGGTTTATTATTTTCGCCTAAGACTGTGCCTTGCTCCGGCAAGGATGGCGCAGAATTGCCGCCACTGTCTTTAGTGGTTTCGGCTTTAACGTCTGTATGATCTTGCACTTGGCTGGCAGGAATGCGCACTGTGCCTGTGTTCGGATCAAAGCTGGGCTCGGCGCCTTTAGGCGATTCTGCAGGCAATATAGTGCCATCATCGAGGGTGGCAACACCATTGCTCACGGTAATCGTGCGATCATCGCCTGTGTTAGAGTCTTTATAAGTAATGATGGTTTCGCCTGCATCATCGGCAATTTTCACCGTCGCACCGCCTGTCGGGGTGGAAGTGACTGTAGGTGAGGCGCTTAAGTTGCTGTCATCAGTACCATCGTTATAGCCTGTTTTGCTGGCAACAACTGACAATTTTTGTCCTTGTTTTATTTGTGCAAGCACTTGTCCATATAAGACATTGTCAAAATTTGTTAGCCGAGTGTCGATGGCTAATTTGTGAAGGTCAAAGCTGTAACCATTGATTGCATTGCCATCTTCGTCTAAACGTGCTAAATCTTCTTCTGTGAGAGTGAAAGCTCCACCGCCCGGCATTGAAAAGACTACTTTATCCGCACCTTTTTTTAGGGCAACTGATATCTTGGCGTCATAGGTTTTGGCTGAAGGATTGTATTCACCGGCTTGCATATTCAGTTCTACCGGCAGTTTGGGAGCACTGAAGCTTAAATCATCACTTGAGGTATTGCCGGCGTCGTCTTGGCTGACGGCCTTAACTTCTGAGCCATCTTTCACGATGGTGCCGGGGATGGTGACTGTGCCTGTATTGGAGTCGATACTCGGCGCAGTATCGCTGGCTGTATTGCTAATGGGATTGCCGTTAGTATCTGTGGCAGTCCAATTGCCGCTTTGCGGGTCTTTCACCGCTATGATGCGTTGCTCATTACCATTGCCATCGATATATTTACTGGTGACTTTGGTCGCATCACCATTCGGCTCGACGTTTACATTGTTGTCGGCATTGGTGCTAACGTTGGGTTTATCAACGCTGTTATCCGCCGGCGGGGGGGGGGGGGAGGCAGGCTTATTATCATCACCGCCGCCACTGCCGCCTGCTGCCGCCGCAATCCCTGCCACAGCCAATAAGCCGATCAGCCAACCGGGATTAAATGCCCATACCGGGCTGGTGATAAATTCTTGTGTGCCTAATACTTGTCCTGCAGAAACTTGATCCGCCAGTTTCACCACTGCATCAAGCTGTTGTCCGCTTTCCGGCACATAGGCATAGTAGTTGCCGTTTTCATGCAAGCCAATCAACAGATTGTCGCCGGCTTCGTTGTAGTAGTCTTCAATGATTAAGTCGGGTTGGGAGATCTCTGAGCTTTCAAAGGCAATGTGCAAATCATTGCCAGAGCGCGCCACCATGATGTTTTCAGGCGCAACTTGAGTCAAGTCGTTAATCAGCTCATAGTTCACATTGCTATGGGCTTGCACGCGCACGGCATCTGTGCCGACGGTGTTAATCTTAACAGTCTCGATAGTACCGTTAGCACTGTTGATTTTTAAAGTGATATTCATGATTTCATCCTTTGATTAACTTAAGGTGAGTTCGGGATAAGAAAAATTTGCAAAATTAAAGGGCAAATGTGATAAGTCATTGTTTCCAAATAAACAATTAACACATAAACCCTTTAATCATGGATTATCTTACTGCACTTTTCTGTCAAATCGATGACTTCTGCAAAAAAAATTGAAGCTGAATTTAATAGTAAATTGATTTCAAATGGAAAATTTCGAAATCCTAAGCCTTGCATCAGTACTTCTGAAATTATTGCTATTTGGCTTTACTTTCATCATATTCGTATGCGCGATTTTATAGCCGTTAAACTTTAAAACAAGACGGAATTTCCTACGAAGAGCAAAGAAAGCAAAGTTTTGAGCAAAACTCGCTACGCAGAGCCGGCGAAACTGCAAATTTCCACAAAACCAGTTACGGAGCACTCAAAATCCCCTTTTGCCTTGCCGCAGACAGCGCAGGATTTTTCGGGAACAAGCGCGTCACTGTTTGAGCGATTAACGAAGTCCGAAGCGTTTTGACGCGCGCCGAACCATAAAAATTAATTTGGCAAGCTGGCAAGGGAACTCCGCGTAGCGGAGCAAGGCAAGGGGCTGCCTTTACGTTGCTTACTAGCGTTTCTTTGGTGATTGCTTTGCGTACTTTCTTTGGCAGCGCAAAGAAAGTACGGCACAGCGCAGCGTTAAAAATAAATCATAAGAATTAAGCAATGCCAGAAATCTGGACGTTTTCAGCATAAATAGATTTTTGGGTTGAATGGCTATAAAACTTACTACCAATGGCAGGTCAAAACCATCTGGCAAAATGAATTCCCACATATGCCTAGCTACAATCGTTTTCTAGAATTATCCCAAGATGCTTTACCCATGATGTTATTGTTTTTAATTTCAAAAATGGGAATCAGCATGAGCTTTGTCCAAACCCCTTTGTTGCGCCAACGAATAAAGCGGCGGTGGGTATTGCTCCATCCGCCATAGTCTGGCGACAGATCCCGCCAAGGTGCGCCTGTACGCAGTATCCAAAATACGGCATTGATGAATTGTCGCTTATCGCGGGCTTGACCGCCCCTGCTGCCTTTGCGTCCAGGCAGGTGGTTTTCAATAAGGCTCCATTGATGGTCGCTTAGGTCGTGGCGGCGGTGGGCTGCTTGGTTCATGGCATCATTGGGCATTGTGGGTGAGGTTGAATGATCTCATGTTTTGGATTGTGACTACACTATCTAAGAATATTCTGCAATATTTCGCTGCTGCAAACAAGCACGATTGTCTTCGCGCCGCATTTCAAACAGGGCATCGCCAAAATATTGTGCATCGGCAATATCGTGGCTAATCAATAGCATGGGAATGCGGTATTCGCTTTGCAAATCCGCAATTAGGCGGCGGGTTCTGGCGCGCAGGGCGGTATCTAAGGCGGAAAAGGGTTCATCCAGTAATAAAATGCGCGGTTGGCTGACCAGTGCGCGTGCTAAGGCGACGCGTTGTTTTTGTCCGCCCGAGAGTTGGGCGGGGTAGCTGTCGGCGACGGCGGCTATTTCTAGTTTTGCCAACCATTGCGCGGCTAATGCTTGGCTGCTACGGCGGCGCGGATTCCAATAGCGGCGGCGCAGGGAAAATGCCACGTTTTGCGCCACGGTGAGATGCGGAAAAAGCGCGTAATCTTGAAACAGATAGGCGACTTGCCGCGCTTGGGTGCTGAGGTTGATGCCGGCGTTTGAGTCGAAGAATACGCACTCCTGCACGCGGATATGTCCTTCATCGGGCGTCAGCAAACCTGCTATCATTTTTAAAAACAAGGTTTTGCCGCTACCTGAAAAGCCGAGAATGACATTGCGCGCCACATCACTTTTCAGCGTCGCTTCAATTTGCAAGCCGTTGGGCAGACGTTTTTTCAGCGCGATATCCAGCATTATTTCAATCCGTCCTGCGGCACTTTTCCGCCCGCCAATGCGCTGACGCTGAGCAATACGGCTAGGCAAATCAGCGAGACGACCAAGACCAAGAAATGTGCGTCGCCGTCGCGCCCTGCCTGCACGGCTTCATAGATGGCGGTGGATAAAATCTGGGTTTTGTGCGGAATGCTGCCGGCGACCATCAGTGTCGCGCCGAATTCGCCTAAGGCGCGGGCAAAGGCGAGCAAGATGCCGGCTAAGATGCCGCGCCAAGCCAAAGGCAGGGTAATCCGCCAAAAAACCGCCGCATTGGAAATGCCCAAGCATTTCGCCGCCGCTTCGTATTGACGATCGACTTGCTCAAAGGCGGCGCGTGCCGGTTTGAAAATTAAGGGAAAAGATACGACTACCGCAGCCAAGACCGCGCCCTGCCAAGTAAAAATCAGTTGAATATCATGGCTGCGCAGCCATTTCCCCAAACTGCTGCGGCTGCCGACCAAGACCAACAAATAATAGCCTAAGACGGTCGGTGGCAAGACCATCGGCAAGGTGCAAAGCGTATCGAGCAGTTCGCGTCCCCAAAATTTTTTCCGCGCCAAGAGATAACCGAAGCCGATGCCCAGCCAAAGATTGATACCGATTGCCCATGTAGCCACTTTCAGCGATAAGAGTAGCGGCGGCAAAGCCTGCTGCCAATGCTGGGCGATGTCTTGCATTACCACGCCTTGGGATATGCCGATACGCCTGCAAACCCCTGTTTACGCAAAAGCGTTGCCGCGCTTAGCGAGCGCTGTCCTGCTGCACAGACCAGCAAGACCGCTTCTTGCCTGCCGATATATTGCAGGGGATTGTCTAATAAAGCCGACATCAGGATGCAGTTATCGGCTTGCAGCAAAGGTTTTTGCGCGATTTCTTCCGCGCTGCGGATATCGATAATGCGCAAACCCTGCATTTTGGCGGCGGCAAAATCGCCTTCAAATACCGCTTCATCAACCATATCGGAGGCTTGTTTGTGATGATTGCAATCTGCCGCTTTTGCCACACGCAGGCGCATTTGCCGCATGGAAACAAAATCATATTGCAGCAATTCGCCCGACAGCGGCGGTGCAAAACGCGTGATGAGTTTTATCGCTTCCAATGCCTGCCAAAGCCCCAAAGTCGCGGGTACAGGACCTAACACACCCAAAGCATCGCAATTGCCGCTCGGCAACACCTCTTCCGACCACAGACAGCGCCAACAAGGCAAATCGGCATGCGGCTGCATGGTAAAGAGTTGTCCGCCCATTGCCGCCGCATTGGCAAACACGACCGGTCGCCCTGTGAATAATGCGGCATCGCTTAGTTGATAGGCTAATTGGCGGCTGTCGCTGCAATCTAAAACAATATCCGCCGCCTGCATTGCCGCTACGATTTCCGCCGTCGATAAACGCCGCTGAATCGCCTGAAAACTGCCTTCGGCGCGAGCCTCACAAAATGCGGCGGCAGCGACGGCTTTATTTCTGCCGATATCGCCGCGCGTAAATAAAATTTGCCGATGCAGATTGCTCAAAGCTACCGCATCGTCATCCACAATCGTCAATGCGCCCACGCCAGCCGCAGCCAAATAAGGAATGGCTGTCGCGCCCAAGCCGCCTGCGCCGAAAATCAGCACTTTGGCGGCGGCAAGACGGGCTTGCGTTTCTGCATTCATGCCCTGCACTTTGAGTTGGCGCGAAAAATCCATCATGTTTTCAATCCTTACGAATAAACAGCGCGATCAGTATCTGCGCAATTCCTGCGATAAGCAGCAAAATCCCCATGCTCAGCATCACGGCGGCTTTGACTTTGCCTTCGGTAAAAAAAGCCGCCAGCAATGCCAGCGCCAACAGCAGATACAATAATTTGAGCAATAAACGCGCAGGAGCGGCTTTCATTTTAGCCACAGCAATGATGGTTCAATGTCCATTCGGCGCTACCGTCTCGATAGAACTCATGCTTCCAAATCGGCACTTCACCTTTAATCGTGTCGATAATAAAGCGGCAGGCTTCAAAGGCGCTGCCGCGATGTCCGGCGCTCACGCCAATCCACACCGCAATATCGCCGATCTGCAATTCGCCGACACGATGAATGCACACTGCCGCTTCGATATCAAAACGCGCCATCGCCGCTTCCACAATTTTCGCGCCCTCTTTTTCAGCCATGGCTGTATAGGCGCTGTAAATCAGCTTGTCCACCGCTTTGCCGTTATGATGATCGCGCACCCAGCCCTCAAAGCTGACGAAACCGCCACAATCAGAGCGCAATATACTCGCGCGTGCCGCTGCAATATCAATCGCTTGTTCACTAATCTGAAATCGCATTCAGCCTCCCGATACCGGCGGAATAAAGGCGATTTCATCGCCCTCTGCCAAGTCGTCCTGCCAGTCGGCAAAGGCTTGGTTACGCGCCACGCGCAATTGGTTTTGCGTCAAGCTGAAGCCGTAGCGCTCGCGCAATTGTGCATAAACTGCGGCTAAGGTATCTGCCGTGGTATCCAGCAATTCTTCCGCTTTTGCCGCTTCTTCGCCTAATTGGGCGAAATATAACACTTTAATCTGCATTGTCTGTCCTTGTAAAATCTGATTTGCCACCGCTCTTGGCCAATAATTGCACGCGCTCAATCACAATCTCATGGCTTAATGCCTTGCACATATCGTAAATCGTCAGCGCGGCTATCGATGCCGCCGTCAAAGCTTCCATTTCCACCCCGGTTTTATGCGTCACGCGGCATTCGCTGATAATGTTCAGGCAACATTGCCCGTCATCATAGCTAAATTGCAGCCCGACTTTATCCAACGGCAGCGGATGGCAGAGCGGAATCAATTGCGCGGTTTGTTTCGCGCCCATAATCCCGGCGATATGCGCCACATCGGTAATCGCGCCTTTTTTGGTCTGCCCGTTGACGGCGCGCAAGGCTTGGTACACTTGCGGCGGAAAACGCACTACCGCCTGCGCACGCGCGCTGCGTGTCGTAACGCTTTTTACGCCTACATCGACCATATTCACATCGCTGTTTCCGTCTAAATGGCTAAATCCGCTCATAATATTCCTTTGCCTGCTGCCATTCTTCCGGCGTATTAAAGCCCAATAGCGGTGACCATTCTTGCGGCAGGGCGACCAATTTTGCCCCCTGTACCGAATTCAGCGGCTGCAAAGCACGAATGCCGCCCGCCAACCATTGCTCAATCCGCGGCAGCAGTGCGACTTCGGCATAGGCGAACACATTATGCAATTGTCCGCGCTCGGCGATGGTTATCCACGGTGCCGGTTGAAATTTGCCCAACACATCACGCAATTGCGCTGCCGTCAGCAAAGTATCCACCGGCATCAGATAAGTGCCTTGTCCGCCGCAAAGCGCCAAAGCTTGCAAAGCCCCCGCCAATGCCGACAAAGGCCCCGCCCGCTCCGGCAATTTGTCTTGCACGCGCACAATATCGGCAGGCAAATCGGCATAATCCGCGCCGGCAGCGGCGATTTGCACGCGAAAGCCCGCTTCTTGCGCCATGCGCACATGGCGTTGCAGCAGGCTTTCATCGCCGAGCGGCAGCAATGCCTTGTCCTGCCCCATGCGCGTCGAAGCGCCGCCGCATAAAATCGTGAGGCAATCAGTCATCGGCGCGCATCAGATGCGGATAGAAATTACAGGGACGTGTGCGGCTGTCCAATTGTTCGCACAGAACTTTTTCCCAACCGGTCTTGCAGGCGCCGGTAGAACCGGGCAGACAGAACACCGCGGTGCGGTTTGCCATGCCCGCCAAAGCGCGCGACTGCATGGTGCTTAAGCCGATTTCTTGCATGGAAGCGGCGCGAAAAACCTCGCCGAAGCCGTCAATCTGTTTGTCGAATAAGACCGATACCGCTTCCGGTGTATTATCGCGTCCATAAAAACCGGTACCGCCCGTGATTAAGACCACTTGCACGGATTTATCGGCAATCCATTGCGCCACTTGTGCGCGGATACCGTATTTATCGTCCGTAAGCAATTCACGCGCAGCCAGATGATGCCCTGCTGCCTGAAGCGCTTCGACTAAATATTGTCCTGAGGTGTCTTCCGCCAAAGTCCGCGTGTCCGATACGGTCAAGACCGCGATGTTTAGGGGGTAAAATTGTTTTTCCGCATGGCTCATAAATTTCTCCTTTAACCGCCAATTTGCGCCAAATGCGCCATGATGCCCGAATCATTACTATGCAATTGATGACTTGCGGGCTTAACCGCAATCAGGCGCTGCAATTGGGCTTTCAAGCCCTGCACGTCGCCGGCGCGCAGATAATCGCGCAAATCATAGTTAATGCTGTCAAATAAACACAGATGCATTTTGCCTGTTGAAGTAACGCGCAAACGATTGCAACTGCTGCAAAAATCCTTACTATAAGGCGCAATGATACCGATACCGCCAGCATAATCGGCATGACTGAATTCCAATGCCGGACCTGATAAAGGCGTGCGTTCGCGCAGCACCCAGCCCTCCGCCAGCAGCATTTGCGTGATTTCTGCCGCGCTGATATGCGATTTCTCATAAAGAGCGGTATTGTCATTGGTGCGCATCAGTTCGATAAAACGCATGGTCAGCGGCCGTTCTTTCACAAAAGCCAAAGTATCCGCCAAAGTCTCGGACGCGGTTTCGCGCATCAATAAGGCATTGAGCTTGATATGGCGAAAGCCTTCATCCAACATTTTTTCCACCGCCTGCAAAATGCCGGCAAGACTGTTTTTGCCTGTCATGCGGCGGAAAGTCTCTTCACGAAAACTGTCCACGGAAATATTGAATTGCGCGATGCCGGCATCAATTAGCGGACGATAAAGTTTGTCCAAGCGGTGGGCATTGGTGGTAATCGCTACTTTCTTAATACCCGCCTGCGCCGCGCAGATTTGCGCAATCTCGACAATATCGCGGCGCATGGTCGGTTCGCCGCCGGTCAGACGGATTTTTTCCGTGCCGGATTCGGCAAAAGCGCGCACCAAAGTTTCAATCTCGGCAAGACTTAATTCATCAGGCGCGGCGCAGCCTTGATAGCCTTCGGGCAGACAATACACGCAGCGGTAATTGCAAAAATCGGTAACAGACAAACGCAAATAAGCGATGCGGCGCTGAAAAGGGTCAATCAATGCGGCGGAACTCATCAATCGCCTCCTGAAAAATGACTGAAGAAAGGATGCACGGCGACTATTGTGCCGGCAGTGGGATTTTCCATCTCTTCTGGCAAATCAATCAGACAATTGGCGCTCGACAAACCATGCACGCGGTGAGAATCCTGCCGCGAAGTGCTGCCCACTTCCCAGCCCTTGGCGCCCATCTGCATCACGCCGCGCTGAAAATCGCGTCGTCCTGCGCCTTTTTTCAAGTCTTGATTCAAAGGCAGATGCAGCACCAAATCCGGCAAGGCTTGCGCATGCGCCATCTGGCGCAAAGCGGGGTTGACCAAGCGGTTCATGCCCACATAACTGGATACGGGATTGCCCGGCAGACCGAAATATACCGCCCGCCCGATTTTGCCGAAGACAAAAGGCTTGCCCGGCTTCATCTTCACTTTATAGGTATGAATCTCACCCAAGGCTTCCACCGCCATTTTCAAGAAATCGTAATCGCCGACCGACACGCCGCCGGAAGTAATCACCGCATCGCAATCTTGCCCCGCCTGCGTCAAAGCCGCTTTAATCGCCTCTATATCGTCGGCAATCAAGCCCATATCCACAATTTCCACCGGCAGACGGCGCAGCAAGGCGCAAATCATCGCGCGGTTGCTGTCATAAATCTGTCCTTCCCGGCTTAATGTCTCGCCGACGGCAAGCAACTCGTCGCCGGTAGAGAAGACGGCGACGCGCAATTTTTTAAACACCGGTACTTGCGCAATGCCCAAAGAAGCCAGCAATAAAACATCCGCCGCATTCAGACAGCGGCCTACATATAAAACGGCATCGCCGCCCCGCAATTCTTCGCCGGTGCGACGGATATTGGCACCCTCACGGCAATCTTTCGTTAAGACGATGCGATCCGCCTCGCGCCGCACATGCTCTTGCATAATGACGCAGCGGCATTGCGCCGGCACGACTGCGCCCGTCATAATCCGCACCGTCTGCCCTGCCTGCACCGCGCCCTCAAAAGGCTTGCCGGCAATCGATTCGCCAATCACGCTGAAAACGCTATCCGCCCGTGCCGCTTCCGCCAAGGCATAGCCGTCCATAGCAGACACATCCGCCGGCGGAATATTCACATTGGAAATCATCTCCTGCGCCAGAATACGCCCCTGCGCCTGATCAAGCGGCACATGTTCTTGTTCCTGCTGCTGATGCGCGGCGAGTGTCGCGCGGATACGTTCTTGTAATTCGTCTACACTAAGCATATTGCCTCTCTTTTTGCGCCGCATTGTACGCTTTCTATCGTTTTTTTTCAGCTTTTAAGATGATTTTTGATTGTTTCAACCGAAAATTGACGCGATTTGTTAAAAAATTATTGAAAATTGAGATTATTTTTAAATTTTTTCAAAACAACTTTCTCTATTTTTACATTATTTTCTTATAGTTGCCTTAATTAGAACCTTTTTAATCCTTTTTATTTCAATTATATGCTTATTTGCAAATCTATGTCTTAAGTCTATAATACGAACACAAAAAAAACGGAGGCAATCATGGCAAATAATAGAAAAGCAATGCTTTTCATGACGAAAAAAGGTTTATTTCTTATCATTTTCTGCGCATTGCTCATCGGAGCCATCGGACTGTATGCCACGCATTGGTCTTTGCGCGCCACCAGCACGACCGAATTCTGCGTCAGCTGCCACTCGATGGAAAAACCCTTGAAAGAATGGCAAAGCAGCAAACATTTTTCCAATGTCAAAGGCATTCAGGCGGGTTGTGCGGACTGCCATATCCCGCACGATAACGACTGGGTGTATGTGAAAACCAAAATCACCACCGGCTTGAAAGATATGATTGCCGAGATGCGCGGCACCATCCCCGATGCCGCTGCCTTTGAAGAAAAACGCGGCGAGATGGCAAAACGCGTCTGGGCGGAAATGGAGAAAAACAATTCCGCCACCTGCCGCAGCTGCCATAAAGCGGAAGTTTGGGATATTTATGCGCAATCCGAAAAAGCGCAGCGCGAACATCAGAGAATGGAAAGCGAAAACATGACCTGTATCAGCTGCCACCGCGGTATCGCGCATTTTCCGCCTGAATTTACCGAAGACGCCGACCGCGCTGCCGGACATTTGCACGAACTGGCGGCAAAAACCGCCGACAATGCCGCCGCTCTCTTCCCTATCGCCGAAATCGAAGGCTATGCCGACAGCGGCAAGCAAAAGGCTGCGGCGAGAATCTTCCCCAGCACCGCGCTGAAAGTGCTTGCCGGCGAAGGCGGTATGCGCCAAGTGCAGATTGACGGCTTCCAGCAGGAAGGCGCGGAGCAAGTCATTTACGCGCAGCACGGTAAACGCATCATTGCGGCGGTCATCAACGACCCGATGCTGGAAAACATTAGCGTGCAGGGTGAGTTCCGACACCATGAAGCCAGCGATACCAATTGGCGCCCCGTTCAATTCAGCGCATGGATTAGCGCGGAACATATGCTTTCCGATGTGCAAGCCCTATGGGATTATGGCGATGAGCTGAATAACGCTTATTGTGGCGGTTGCCATGCGGTTATCCCTGCGCATCATTACAACGCCAACCAATGGCCCGCGATTGTTAACGGCATGGCAAACCGTACCTCCATTAACGAAAACGGCAAATTAGTCTTAACCTACTACCTTCAAAATCACTCGAAAGATGTCACAGGAGCTAACCATGACTAAACAACACTCTTCCAGCCGTCGCAGCTTCATCCGCAACAGCGGCTTGCTGGCGGGCGCAGGCGCACTGTCTCCGGCAATGTCGGCAAAAGCCTTCGCGCAGGCGGCTAAAAACGGGCAAATCATCACTGCCGCCCACTGGGGTCCCTTGGTCGTCAATGTCGATAGCAGCGGCAAAGTCACTTCATCAGGGCCCGCCGTGCCGGCGAAATTGAAAAACCCCCTGCAGACCGTGGTCGCCGATCAAATTTATAATAAAGTCCGCATCAAGCAACCGATGGTGCGCAAAGGCTTTTTGGACAATCTGGACAACGTCACCCAGCCGGACGGCAAACGCGGCGACGACGAATTCGTGCCGATTTCTTGGAAAGAAGCCTATGATTTAATCGAAAAACAATTGCGCCGCGTCCGCGAAGCCTACGGCGCCGACGGCATCTTCGCCGGCTCTTACGGCTGGCGTTCCTCAGGCGTATTACATAAAGCCTTTACCCTCTTACAACGCTTCATGACCCTTTCCGGCGGCTATGTCGGGCATCTGGGCGACTATTCTACCGGTGCGGCGCAAGTCATCATGCCGCATGTCATGGGCACGGTCGAAGTCTATGAACAGCCCACCAGCTGGGAAGTGGTGCTGCGCGAAAGCAAAATCGTGGTCATTTGGAGCGCCAATATCGCCAACAGCTCGCAAATCGCGTGGTCGGCATCGGATTGCCAAGGACGCGACTATCTGCTCAAACTCAAAGAAAGCGGCATTAAAGTCATCGCCATCGACCCTACCCTATCCGAAACCGCAGAAATTTTAGGCGATGCCTGCGAATGGATTCCGGTAAATCCCACCACCGACGTACCGCTAATGCTGGGTATCTGTCATGAATTGATAGCCAATGATTGGCATGACAAAGCCTTCTTGGAAAAATACTGCGTCGGCGCCGACATCGTTGCCGACTATATCCACGGCAAAGAAGACGGCATCGCCAAAACCCCTGAATGGGCGGCGGAAATCTGCGGCGTCAGTGCCGAAAAAATCCGCGAACTGGCGAAACTCTTCCACGAAAATCGCACCATGTTCATGGCGGGCTGGGCGATGCAGCGCCAGCATCACGGCGAACAAACCCATTGGATGCTGGTAACGCTCGCCGCTTTCCTAGGACAAATCGGACTGCCCGGTGGCGGATTCGGACTGTCTTACCATTATTCCAATGGCGGCGTGCCCGAGCGTAAAGCCGGCGTATTGCCCAATATCGGCATCACGCCTAGCAGCGGCAGCTCTGCCAATAACAAAGACTGGCTCTTGACCGCCACCGAACTCTCCTTCCCTGTGGCGCGCATCTCCGACGCCCTGCACAATCCCGGCGCACAATACCCCTACAACGGACAAACGCGCACCTATCCGCATATCCGCCTGATTTGGTGGTGCGGCGGCAACCCCTTCCATCATCATCAAGACTTGAACCGCCTGCGCAAAGGCTGGCAAAAACCCGAAGTCATCATCGTCTCCGAGCCTTATTGGACGGCGACCGCCAAACATGCCGACATCGTTCTGCCCGCCACCACCAGCTACGAGCGCAACGACCTCACCATGACCGGCGACTACTCCAATATGCACATCGTGCCGATGAAAAAAGTCGTCGAACCGCAAGGCGAAGCCAAAGACGATTACGAAGTCTTTGCCGAACTCTCGCGTCGTTTCGGCGTGGAAGCGGAATTTACCGAAGGTCGCGGCGAAATGAGCTGGCTGGCGCATCTCTACGGACAAGCGGAAGCCGCAGCACGTCAGCAACGTATCCCCATGCCACGTTTCCGCCAATTCTGGGATGAGAACAAAGTCTATGAAAACCCAATCAGCGAACGCGGCGTCGAATGGGTGCGCTATGCCGATTTTCGCAAAGACCCCGTCTTAAATCCGCTCGGCACGCCCTCAGGCAAAATCGAACTCTTCTCGAAAACGATTGAAGCTATGAATTACGAAGACTGCCGCGGACACGCCTCATGGCTGCCGCCGGTGGAATATCTCGGCAATGCGCCCGAAGAATATCCCCTGCACATGGTCACTCCGCACAGCCACTACCGCCTGCACTCGCAGCTCAACCAAACCAGCCTGCGCGAGCAATATGCGGTTGCTAACCGCGAACCGGTGTGGATACACCCTGAAGACGCGCAAGCGCGCGACATTGCCGACGGCGATTTAGTCCGCATCTATAACGGACGCGGACAAGTGCTGGCAGGCGCAGTAGTGACCGAACGCGTGGCAAAACGCGTGCTTGCCCTGCACGAAGGCGCTTGGTACGACCCAGCAGATGGCAGCGACAATGCCCTGTGCAAAAACGGCTGCGGCAACGTTTTAGCCATTGACCGCGGCACCTCCTCTTTAGCTCAAGGCAATACGGGACAAACCGCCGTCGTCAATATTGAGAAATATAGCGGCGAAGCACCCGAACTCACCGCCTTCACGCCGCCTAAAGGCGCCGCATAAAGCCATAGGCAAAAATAAGAGCGGAGAAATCCGCCTTTGTCTTGTCTTTAGCAAAAAAAGCGGCTTGCGCCGCTTTTTTGAAAGGATGAGGAAGATTATTTCAAAATTTCCACGCCCGGTAAGGCTTTGCCTTCTAAGTATTCCAGCATGGAACCGCCGCCGGTTGAGACGTAGTCTACTTTGTCTTCTATGCCGAATTGGGCGATGGCGGATAGGGTGTCGCCGCCGCCGGCAAAGGTAAAGGCTTGGGTCTTGGCAATGGCTTCGCAGAGGGCTTCGGTGCCGCCGGCAAAGGGTTTCATTTCAAATACGCCGACAGGGCCGTTCCAAACGATGGTTTTCATTTCGGCAATCATGCGTGCGTAGTTGGCGGCGGTTTCCGGTCCGATGTCTAAGATCATTTCGTTTTCCGCCACGTCTTTAATGGATTTGGTTTGCACTTTGGCATTTTCGGAAAATTCATCGCCGACAACCACATCGACCGGCAGAGGAATGTTTACACCGCGTTTTTGCGCACTTTCCAGCATTTGGCGGGCTTCTTCCAATAAATCGGGCTCATAGAGCGAGCTGCCGACGTTGTAGCCTTTGGCGGCTAGGAAGGTGTTGGCAATGCCGCCGCCGGGGATAAGGGTGTCCACTTTTTCCAATAGGGATTTCAGGACTAATAATTTAGTGGATACTTTTGAACCGCCGACAATTGCCATCATCGGTTTGGCAGGGTTTTTCAAGATGCTTTCCAAGGTTTCCACTTCTTTTTGCACTAAGAGTCCTGCGCAGGCAAGGGCGGCTTTTTCCGCAACACCGACGGTGGAGGCTTGTGCGCGGTGTACGACGCCGAAACCGTCGCTGACAAATACATCACATAGTGCGGCGTATTTTTCCGCCAAAGCGGCGTCGTTTTTCTTCTCGCCTTTGTTAAAGCGTACGTTTTCCAGCATAACGACTTCGCCGCTGTTCACTTGCGGTGCGTTTTCCAGATAATCTTTAATCAGCGGCACTTCTTTGTCCAGTAATTTGCCCAGATGTTCGGCAACGGGTTTTAATGAAAATTCTTCTGCATATTCGCCTTCGGTCGGACGACCCAAATGCGCCATAATCATGACGGCTGCGCCTTGTTTTAAGGCCAGTTCAATGGTCGGCAGGGCGGCGGTGATACGCGTATCGCTGCTAACTTTGCCGTCTTTTACCGGTACGTTTAAATCCAAACGCATTAAGACACGTTTATTTTTGACATCTACATCCACTAAATTACGCATTTTCTTTCCTCATTTACGTTACACAAAAAAGAGCCAGCAAAGCCGGCTCGATACTTACAATAATGTTTTCGCCGTATTGACGACGTTTTCAACGCTAAAGCCAAAGTATGGGAATAATTGCTCGGCAGGTGCGGAAGCACCGAAGCCGTCCATACCCACGACTGCGCCTTTATCGCCGACAATGCCTTGCCATAATAGGCTTGAGCCTGCTTCAATAGCGAGTTTCGCGCTGCCTTTCGGCAGAACTTGCTCGCGGTATGCCGCATCTTGCTGCAAAAAGATATCCAAACAAGGCATAGAGATGATACGGGCAGTAATCCCTTCTTTCTCAAGTGCTTCTGCGGCTTTGCATGCCAGTTCGACTTCCGAGCCGGTGGCAATCAGGCTTAATTTCGCATTTGCCGCTTCTTTCAGCACATAGCCGCCGCGGGCAATATTAGCAATTTGTGCGCCATCGCGTGCCATGACGGGCAACCCTTGGCGCGATAAGGCTAAAGCGCTCGGGGTTTCGGGATTGATGGCGCTTTGCCAAGCGGCTAATGTTTCGACGGTATCGCAGGGGCGCCAGACGTTCAGATTCGGGATGAGGCGCAGGGAAGAGACGTGTTCGACGGGTTGATGGGTCGGTCCGTCTTCGCCTAAGCCGATGGAATCATGGGTCAGTACATAAGAGACCGGCAATTTCATCAGGGCGGACATCCGCATACCGTTGCGCATATAGTCTGAGAAGACGAGGAAGGTGCCGCCATAAGGACGGATGCCGCCGTGCAATGCCATGCCGTTCATAATCGCCGCCATGCCAAATTCGCGCACGCCGTAGTGCAGATAGTTGCCGCCGAATTGCTGCGGCAGAATGGATTTGCTGGATTTGCTGAAGGTCAGGTTCGAGCCACTTAAATCCGCAGAACCGCCGACCAGTTCGGGCAGTTTTTCCGCCAATACGTTCAGTGCCAATTCGGAGGCTTTGCGAGTGGCGACTTTTTCGCCTTTGTCTTGCGCCGCTTGCAGGGCATTTTGCATGTATTGAGCGAAATCTGCCGGCAGTTCGCCTTTCATGACGCGGCGGTATTCTGCCGCCAATTCCGGTTCGGCTTTTTCATAGGCGGCAAATTGTGCTTCCCATGCTTCCTGCCATTGACGACCTTTGGCACGTAAATCGGCGGCTTCCAATGCGCCTTCGGGCAGGCTGAAGGCTTCTGCCGGCAAGCCTAGAGCGGCTTTGCTTGCGGCGATTTCTTCATTGCCTAATGGCGCACCGTGGGTTTTTTCCGAGCCCGCCAGATTCGGCGAACCGAAACCGATGGTGGTGCGGCAGATGATGATGCTGGGGCGAGTGGTATCGGCTTTTGCAGATTCAATGGCTTGATGAATGGCTTGCTCATTGTGTCCGTCAATGGCTTCAACCACTTGCCAGCCGTAGGCGGCAAAGCGTTTTGCCACGTCTTCGCTGTACCAAGGGTCGATTTCGCCGTCGATGGAGATGCCGTTGGCATCATAAAGCACAATCAGTTTGCCCAGTCCCAAAGTGCCGGCGAAAGAGCAGGCTTCATGCGATACGCCTTCCATCAGGCAGCCGTCGCCTAAGAAGCAGTAGGTGTAATGGTCAACAATCTTATATTCGCCGCGGTTAAAACGCGCTGCCAAATGCGCTTCTGCCAACGCAAAGCCGACGGCATTGGCAATGCCTTGCCCCAATGGACCGGTGGTGGTTTCCACGCCCGGAGTTTCGTGCACTTCGGGGTGTCCCGCGGTTTTGCTATGCATTTGGCGGAAGTTTTTCAAATCATCAAGGCTGACGTCAAAGCCTGTTAAATGCAGCAAAGCATATTGCAAAGCGGAGGCGTGTCCGTTCGAGAGAATAAAGCGGTCGCGGTTGTCCCAATGCGGATTGGCGGGATTAACGCGCAAATGACGCTGCCATAAAACAGCCGCCATATCTGCCATACCCATTGGCGCGCCCGGATGCCCTGAATTGGCTTTTTGTACCGCGTCCATGCTGAGGGCGCGAATAGAATTCGCCATTAGCTGATGTGCATTCATAGTCTCTCCTTTTGAGATTAAGCGGCTTTATCCAAGACCTGCCCACCATGGGCATGTTCGATAAAGTCAAACAAAATATAGAGCGTTTCAAATAAGCCTGCATCAGGCACGAAATATTCCTTATCCGCTTCGCTGTCAATCACGGCATTGCGTTTTTCGATGTCTTTGCGGCGTTTTTGATCGGACTGCAAAGCGGGCATTTCCTGCGTCTGTATGCCGGCATAATTTTCCACATAGCTTTTCCAATCTTGATACTGCTGCTCGCGTTGCGCCAAATTCAGCGACCATTCATTACGTTCTTTTTCGGCAATTTCGCGATTGATATATTCCTGATAGCGCAGCAGAGCGGGCTTGCTGTGCATTCTTTGCTCGTGCTGCCGTTGCAATGCCGAGACGGTTTCAGGTGTGACTTCATCACTGCTTTGATAATCTGCGGCTTTAATCGATTTCAGCGGCAGAGCGTAAGGCAGACTGCGTTCACCGACTTTTTCAATATCCGCGCTTGTGGGCAGGGCGATATCGGGCACCACGCCTTTATGTTGCGTGCTTTCGCCGGTGATGCGGTGGAACATGGCGATGGTGATTTTCATCTCGCCCAAAGGCGGCACTTTGCTGCTGACAAAACGATTCAAAGCAATCACGGTTTGCACCGTGCCTTTGCCGAAAGAATTGCTACCGACCACAATACCGCGGCGGTAATCCTGAATCGCGGCGGCGAAAATTTCGGAAGCGGAGGCGGAGCCGTGATCCACCATAACCGCCAAAGGTCCTTCGTATAAAGCGCCTTTATCGCTGTCGTGCTGCGTTTCGGCGCTGTTTTCGACATCGCTGACCATGACCACCGGACCTTCGTCGATAAACAAACCGACGGTGCGCACCGCTTCATATAAAGAACCGCCGCCGTTGCCGCGCAAATCGAGAATCATGCCGTCGATTTGCTGTGCTTTCATGTTTTTGATAATGTTGCTTAAATCATTACTGGTGCTGCGGTAATTTTCTTTGCCTTTGCGCGCGCCTTCAAAATCCATATAGAAAGAAGGCAGACGGATGACGCCGATTTTGCGCGTGATGCCGTTGGCTTCCACGCTTTCCACATAGCCCTGCGCGGCTTGGTCTTCCAGCTTGATGGTATCGCGTTCAAGCGCAATTTCGGTTTCAGGCATATTGGGACTAGCAGGCTCGATTAGAAGGCGGACAATCGTGCCTTTTTTACCGCGAATCAGGCGCACGGCTTTGTCCAAACGCATGCCGATGACCGGCTGCATTTCGCCGTCCTTGTCTTGGGCAACGCCGATAATGCGGTCATTGATGCGCAATTTGCCGCTTTTAAAGGCAGGACCGCCGGCGACCAATTCGCGAATAGTGATTTTGCCGTCCTCATAGCTCAAGGTCGCGCCGATGCCCTCCAATGACAGACTCATATTGATGTCGAAATCTTCCGTGCTGCGCGGCGAAAGATAAGAAGAATGCGGGTCGAAGCGCAGCGCGATATTGTTCATATACATATCGAAAACATCTTCGACCGTCATTTGATTGAGGCTTTTCTGCTGCATTTCATAGCGGCTGATTAATTTTTTAATCGCCTCTTCCTGACTGCGTCCGCCCATGCGCAGGCGGATTAAGGTATCGGTCAAACGCGCTTCTTGATAGGCATGCACTTCTTCCAGCGTTTCGCGCCACGGCAAATGGCTGCTGCCTAGGCGCAGATTGTTGGGAATATGCACCGTTGCCGTGCCGTCCAAATCAAAAGGCTGGTTTAAGCGTTGCAAAATCCACGCATTGAGCGCGCTGGCGCGTTCGCGGTAGCGCTCGAAGATCTGCACCGCCGGACTCAAATCCGCCTTGCGCACCGTTTGCGCCAAGGTGCTGCGATGCACGGAAAACTCTTCAATATCGCTTTTTAAGAAATAAATGCGATTGAAATCTAAAGTATCCAAATAATTGTCAAACACGCCGGCGCTGATTTGGCGCAAAGAATTGCCGCGGTAATGCTGTTTGCTTAATAAATTGCTGCCTAATTGGAAAGCGCGTTTTTGTACGTCTGTGATGATTAATGCTTCAGGCTTGGAAAAAGCCGCTTCGTGAGTATCGGCGGCTTGGGCGCAGCCGGTAAAACTCAGCGCCAAACATAGCAGCGCGGCGGCCGGCGAGAAAGAAAACTTCATGACATTCCTTAATGCTGAACAGTGGTCAAAAAACAAATTATTCTAGCACCGCTTGCACCCAATCGCTAACGCTCTGTGTGGCTTTGCCGAAGCTGCTGCGATGAAATAGGCTCGAGCTTTGTGTTTTTTCTAAATTAATTTCCAGCGTCTCTACGCCGTTGAAAATCGCTTCTTGCACAAAACCCGCTGCGGGATAGACCGCACCCGAAGTGCCGATGGCGACAAAGATCGCCGCCTGCGTCAAGGCCTGTCTAATCGTCTCCATGTGATAAGGTATTTCACCGAACCAGACGATATCGGGACGCAGACCGCCGCTGCGTTCGCAATGCGGGCAAGACATTTCCTTATGCGCATCTTCCGTCCATTCGAATGCCGTGCGGCAATGCGTGCAGCGCAATTTTCTTAACTCGCCGTGCATATGAATCACATCCGCGCCGGCGCGCTCATGCAAATCATCGACATTCTGCGTCACAATCGTTACCGTGCCTTGCTTATAATCGCGCTGCAATCTCGCCAAAGCCTGATGCGCGGCATTGGGTTCGACCGTTTTCAATTGCGCACGCCGCGCATTATAAAAACGATGCACCAAATCCGGATTGGCGATAAAAGCCTCGGGAGTGGCGACGTCTTCCACGCGATGATCTTCCCATAAGCCGTCGGCGGCGCGGAAAGTCTTAATCCCCGATTCCGCCGAAATCCCCGCGCCCGTTAAGATAAAAATAGACTTCATTTTTCCCTCAACACCTGCCACAGCAATAATATCCAGCCCAGCAGCATCGACACACCGCCCACAGGTACCACATAGCGCAGCGGCAAACCCGTCAGCACCATCAAATATAAAGAACCTGAAAACAGCAGCACGCCGAAGCTCCACAGCATCGCCACTTTAGCGCGCGCGGGACTTTGTCCGCTCAGCCACAATAAAGCCAAAGCATGCACAATATGATAACGCTGCGCCTTTTCCATCCACACCGCCTCTTGCGGCGGCATCGTGTAATGCCCTGTCGCCGCGCCGATGATAAGCCATAGCAAAGCGCCTGAAATACCCACTATTTGCCAAGTTTTCATAAAGATACCCTCTGAATTGTGTCTTGAAAAGCCGTCCAAATCTCCGCTGCCGACCATGCCGCCATACAGGCATTCGCCGTCGCCGCACCGTGTCGGCGGCAATCTTTTTTCATGCAAGGACGGGAGCGCGACAAATTCTCCGCCCGTGCGCCGCGCATACCGCTTAAAGCGGCATCCGTCGCGGCAAAAAGCCCTAAAACAGGCACGCCCTGCGCCGCCGCCAAATGCCCCAAACCCGTATCGACCGACAAGACCGCCGCACTCTCGCGCAAGAGCTGTGCAATCTCGGGCAAAGACATTTTTGTTATCACTTCCGCCTGCGAGGCGGCAGCCAGACGCTGCGCGCGCGCTTCTTCTTCGGCATTGCCCCATAACAAACGCACCCGATAGCCCGCCTGCTGCGCCAAGAGAATCAATTCCAGCCATGTGCTTTCGGGCAATAATTTGCTTGCCCAAGTCGTGCCGTGCAAAAAGACCAAATCGCGACTCTGCCGCCCCTGCCATTGCGGCAGGGCAAAATCTTCTGTCGGCGGCAATGCGTAAGCCAAAGCGGCGGCGCACAATTGCCGCGTACGCAGTACCGCATGCTGAAGGCGCGGTACCTGCGCTTTATGCTGATAAAACAGGCTTGCCCAGCCCTCGCGCGCACTCTGCCAATCATAGCCGCAATGCGGTGCAGGGCTTGCCAAATACGCCAAGACCGCGCTTTTAATCAATCCCTGCGCATCAATGACCGCCGCATATTCCTGCGCACGCAATGCCGCAATCACTTGCCGCCATTCGGCGCTGCGCCACCATAGACGGCTGTGTTTGCGCAAACGTCGCATCGGCACCGCCACCACTCTATCCACCGCAGGGTGCATAGCAGCCAAAGGCGCAAAAGCCTCTTCCACCGCCCATGTAATCCGCGCATCCGCCTGCGCCGCCATATCGCTGACGGCGGCAAAACTGTGCACCACATCGCCGAGAGAAGAAAGTTTGACCAACAAAATATTTTGTGCCAAATTACCAATCCATTTATAAAAATTTGCCACTATGTTACCACTAGATAAAGAACTTCTCAGCTTTGCCGAACAATTAGCCGACCGCGCGCGCGGCATTACGCGGCAATATTTCCGCCAAGCCCTAAGCATTATTGATAAAAATGATGCCAGCCCCGTTACCGTTGCCGATCAGGAAACCGAAGCCGCCTTGCGTGCCCTGATTAATCAACATTACCCCGAGCACGGCATCATCGGCGAAGAATACGGCGCACAAACCAGCGCCTCACCCTATCGCTGGATTATCGACCCCATCGACGGCACGCGCAGCTTCATCAGCGGCTTTCCGATTTACTGCACCCTGATTGCACTGCTCTACCACGATAAACCTGTCTTAAGCATCATCGACATGCCGATGTTAGACGAACGCTTTCTTGCCGCCGGAGAAGGCAGTCGGCTTAACGGACAAACCATCCGCGTCAGTCAATGCCGCGAAATCAGCCAAGCCTTGGCTTATAGCACCGACCCGGGCATGTTTGACGTGCGCCAATACGAACGCCATCAGCAAGTGGTGCGACAAGTCCGCCAACAACGCTACACCGGCGACGGCTACGCCTATGCCATGCTGGCGGCAGGTTGGATCGATTTAGTCGTTGAAGCGGGTATGAAAATACACGACTTCCTGCCCCTGATTCCCATCATCGAAGAAGCGGGCGGCATCATCAGCGACTGGCAGGGACAACCGCTGACCACGCGCAGTAACGGCGAAATTCTTGCCGCCGCCACCCCTGAATTACACCGCCAAGCCATGGCTTTACTCAACTAAGGAGGCAACTATGCTCGTACTCGTTACCGGAGCCAGCGCCGGATTCGGACGCGCACTCAGCATCGAACTTGTGCGGCGCGGACACCGCGTCATCGCCTGCGCGCGCCGCGCCGAACGTCTGCAAGCCCTGCAGGCGGAACTCGGCGACGCGCTCTATCCGCTGCATTTCGATATTCAAGACATCACCGCCATGCAGGCGGCGATTCACAGCCTGCCCGCAGCATGGCAAGACATCGACGTGCTGATTAATAATGCCGGCTTGGCGCTCGGGCTGGACATGGCGCAGGAAGCGCAACTGGACGACTGGCTGCAAATGATCGACACCAACATCCGCGGACTGGCGGCAATGACCAATCTCATCTTGCCGCGCATGGTCAAAAACAATCGCGGACACATCATCAACCTCAGCTCCACCGCCGCCAATTACGCCTATCCCGGCAGCAATGTTTACGGCGCCAGCAAAGCCTTCGTCAAACAATTCAGTCTGAATCTGCGCGCCGATTTATACGGCACGGCGGTGCGCGTCAGCAATATCGAACCGGGACTGATTAGCGGCACCGAATTTTCCGCCGTCCGTTTTCATGGCAACCAAGCGCGCGCCGACAGCGTTTATCAAGGCGTGCAAAACATCAGCCCCGAAGAAATGGCGGACATCATCATCTGGTGCGCCGAACTGCCGCCGCATATCAATATCAACCGCTTGGAAGTTATGCCCACCGCGCAGAGCTTTGCCGGCTTAAAAGTTTATAAAAGCGAAATATGAAACACATCAGCGTCCTTATCTCGGGCGGCGGCAGCAATCTCGCCGCCATTATCCAAGCCATCGGGCAGCAAAGACTGAAACAAATCAGCATCAGCCAAGTCATCGCCGACCGCGACTGCACCGGCAAAGCCCATGCCTTTGCCGCCGACATTCCCTTTACTATGATTGACCGCAAACTCGGTGCCGCCGCCTTTGCCCAAGCCCTTGATGCCGCCATTGCGCCGCACAGTGACCTCATCGTCCTAGCCGGCTTTTTAAGCATCATGCCGGAAAACATCATTGCCAAATTTCCGCGTAAAATTATCAATCTGCATCCTTCATTGCTGCCGAAATTCGGCGGTGCGGGCATGTACGGCATGCATGTGCACCGCGCCGTTATCGCAGCAGGGGAAACAGAAAGCGGCTGCAGCGTGCATTATGTCGATACGGGCATTGATACCGGCGAAATCATCGCGCAAAGCCGCTGCCCCGTCTTGCCGGACGACAGCCCAGAAAGCCTGCAAGCGCGCATCGCGCCCCTAGAGCATGAATTGCTGGTATCCGCCATCAATAGCGTGCTGAATTAAAGCTATGCGGATTTACGCGCAGAGGCAAGAAGCGGATTAGAAAGCTTTTTATGGTTGAAGAACTAAAAAGTGATACAAATTGGTGGATTACAAGCACGCCAAATTTCCAAGCCCACTAAAATATTAGAGGGCTTTGTATTTTTCTTTTTTAACCGTAAAGCTTTACGGCATCCGCTTCCCGTTTCTGCTATAGTCGAAGAATCGAAAAAGTATTACGGTGTTGGCTCGCCTTGTACTACTTTTTCACTTCTCCGACTATAAAACACGCATTCAATATGAATCTAAGAAATTAAAGTTAGCTTTGAGCGCCTTACACTTCATACTTGAATCTACTAGCTATTTAACAAAGCTTCTTTGAAAATACCGCCGCAAGGGCTTTCTGCCAAATCTCAATGCCCGCCTCAGCGCTTCTGGCTTCTTCGCTTAAAATGCGGCGGAATTGCTTGGCGCCGACTTGTCCGTTAAACAGTCCGAGCAGATGCCGCGTGTAATCGCTGAGGCGTTCCCCATTGTCCAAAGCCTTTATCAACAAAACTTCCAAAGCGGCTAAAACGCTCTCAATGATCGGTATTTCACATCCGAATAATTCGGCGGCTTCCAATAAGAGACGCGGTTCTTGGTAAGCGGCGCGTCCCAACATCACGCCGTCCACCGCCTGCAAATGCCGCTTGGCTTCGGCAATGCTGTTAATGCCGCCGTTGATGACAATATGTAGTTCGGGAAATCGCTGCTTGAGTTCATAAACCAATTCATAATTCAGCGGCGGAATATCGCGGTTATCCTTGGGGCTTAAGCCCTGCAGCCATGCCTTGCGCGCATGCACGATAAACACGCGGCAATCGCTTTCACTTGCCAGACAATCCACAAAATCAATCACTTGCCGCTCGTTCTGCTCATCAATGCCCAAACGGTGCTTAACCGTTACCGGCACATCGCTTTCTTTCTGCATGGCTTTTAGACATTGGGCGACCAAACGCGGCTCTGCCATCAGGCAGGCGCCGATGCGATTGTTTTGCACGCGGTCGCTGGGGCAGCCGACATTCAGATTGATTTCCGCATAGGCGAATGTTTGCGCTATTGCGCTGGCTTTTGCCAATTCATCGGCTTTGCCGCCGCCCAATTGCAAGGCGCAGGGCATATCGCCGCTATGCTTGAGATAACGCACGACATCGCCGAAGATAATCGCGCCGGTAGTAACCATTTCGCTATACAGCAGCGCCTGCGGACAGAGAATGCGATGAATGCGCCGACATTGCGGCGTTGTCCAATCCAGCATCGGCGCCACGCTAAAACGCCGCGCGGCGGCTAAAGCATCAATTGACATAGGCTTTTAAAACGTGGTCTTTGATGCCTTCACGCTGCAGGCGGTTTTGAATATTCACCGCCTCCTCGCGTTCCGCATAAGGCCCGATTTGCACTAAGAATAAAGTGCCGTCTTTGATAATTTGCACCGGATAATCGCGCAAAATCATTTTTGCTCTGAGACGGTCGGCATGCGCTTCTTCGCTGAATGCACCGAGCTGAATGCGATAATGCCGCCCTTTGATGCTGCTTTTATCCGCTTGGGCAATTTTATGCTGCAATTCCGTCTTGACTTGCTCATCGCGTTTGCGCAAAGATTCATAGAAGCTATATTTCGGCGTTTGCGCCGCTTGAACGGCTTGTCTGTTGTTTTGCTGTTCTGTTTGCACAGACGGTTTTTCCGCCACCGGTCGCACATAGCCTTCTTTGTGTTCTTTGAAGAAATTCACGCCGATCAGCAATAAAATTCCCAAAATTAAGAACAGCAAAAATATGCCCATGATGCGCTGCGCCCAAAAGGCTTTGCTATTGGGGCGCAGCGCATTTTTATTACGCTTGCGCCTGTTTGCGCTGGCTTTTTTACTCACATTCTCTCCTGCGCCTGCACACCGACAACCGCCAAAGCATTACGCAATACCTGCCCCACGCAATCGGTCAGCAGCAAACGCGCCGCGCGAATCTCCGCATCTTCGTGCAAAACCTTATGCCCCGCATCATAGAATTGATGCCAAGCGGTCGCCAAATCGCGCAGATAGCCGATGACCATATGCGGTGCTAATTGCTCGCCGGCGCTGATCAGCATATCGCGGTAACGTCCCAATTCGCGAATCAGGGCTTTTTCTTCCGCCTCATTCAACTGATTGCGCAATTTCAGGGCGTCTTCCACCTGATATTCTACCTCTGCTTCTTTGGCGCGCTCCATCACGCGGCAAGTCCGCGCATGGGCATATTGCACATAGTAGTAAGGATTGTCTTTGCTGCTGGAAACCGCCAAATCCAAGTCGAAATCCAAATGCTGCTCGGGTTTGCGCATCACATAGAAAAAGCGCGCCGCATCCGAGCCGACCTGCTCGCGCAACTCCCGCAGGGTAACGAATTCGCCGCTGCGTGTACTCATCTGCACTTTCTGTCCGTTTTGATACAAAACGGCAAATTGCACCAAAGCGATATGCAATTGGCTGGGATTCAGATTCAATGCCGTTAAAGAAGCACGCACGCGTGCCATATAGCCGTGATGATCGGCGCCGAAAATATCGATCATCACATCATAGCCGCGTTCGTATTTATCCAAATGATAGGCAATATCTGAAGCAAAATAAGTAGTTACGCCATTTTCCCGCTTAACCACGCGATCTTTCTCATCGCCGAATTCTTCCGCCTTAAACCACAAAGCGCCGTCTTTCTCATAAATAAAGCCGCCTTCCTGCAATTTGGCTAAGGCTTTTTCCACCATGCCGCTGCTAAACAAAGAGTGCTCTGAGAACCAACGCTCGAATTCCACGCCGAATTCCTGCAAATCCTGTTTGATATCCTCTACTTCCGCCTGCAATGCCGCTTGGAACACCGTCTCGTAGTTTTCAGCGCCTAATTTAGCTTTCAATGCCGCAATCGCGCCGTCAATCCATTGATCACGCGTCCCTGCCGCCGCTTCCGCCTCGCTCCACTCCTTAGGCTCGGCATGCAGCCATTGCTCAGGTTGATGCAATAATGCTTCGCCATGCGCCGCTTTCAGACTGTCGGCAATGCCAATCACATAATCGCCTTGATAAATCCCCTTAGGCAGCACCTTATCCACGCCGCATTGCTGCATATAACGCCAATACACCGACAAAGCCAAAATATCCATCTGGCGTCCGGCATCATTGACGTAATATTCCTTATCGACCTGATGCCCGTTGACCTTAAGCAAATTCGCCAAACTGTCGCCATAGGCGGCGCCGCGTCCATGCCCGACATGCAAAGGTCCGGTGGGATTTGCAGAAACAAATTCCAGCAAAATTTTCTGCGTCGGCACCGCTTGCTGCCGACCGAAATGCTCGCGCTCGCGCACAATATCCGCCAACACGGCGGTAGCGCTGTCTTTTGCCAAGCGGATATTGATAAAGCCTGGCCCCGCCACTTCCATACCTGCCACGCTGTCCATCAAAGGCACGCTGACGATAATTTTATCCGCCAAATCGCGCGGCTTCATGGCGAAAATCTTGGCGAATTTCATCGCCACATTGCTGGCGAAATCGCCGTGCGCAGGGTCTTTGCAGCGCTCGACTTCAATCGCTTGATTGAGATTTTCGGTGGGGATATTGTGGGTTTTCGCTAATAATAATAAGGCACTCGCCAACCCATCTTGAATTTCGGCTTTCATCATCTGCTCCGCAGCAAAAATTAAAACGCGCTATTTTACCGCTCTCAGGGCTTGCCGCCAAATGCTGAATAATAAAGTCGGCAAAGTGCCGATGCTATAGAAACAGGCGTAGAGATAAACGGTAATATTTGCCTGAGGCTGGTATAAATACGCCTATCTCTATTACAATACGCGCCTTTATTTTTCAGAAAGTTCCATGTCAAAACTCAGTGTGCTTATTTTGGCGCGTAATGAAGCGCATAATATCCGCGATTGCATAAACAGCTGTCGCTTCGCCGATGAAATTTTGCTGATTGATGATTACAGTCAAGATGATACCGCTCATATCGCTGCTGAATGCGGAGCGAAAATCATCCAACGCGCAATGAATGGCGATTGGGGAGCGCAGCAAAGCTTTGCCATTGGTCAAGCCGCTCATGAATGGATTTTCTTTATTGATGCCGATGAACGTTGCTCACCCGAATTGGCTGAAGAAATTCAATCGGTTGTTGCTAAAAATGAAGCGGCTGCTTATTGGATTCAGCGACATAACCGTTTTCAGCATCATCAAGCCCGACACGGCATTCTGCGTCCTGATTTTGTTTGCCGCCTGATGCCGGCCGAAGGCAGCCGCGTAGAAGGCTATGTACATCCCAAAATTATCCATCCTTACGAAAACCGCCGTTTGCAGCAGCCGATGTATCATTACACCTATGATAATTGGCAGCAATATTTCAATAAATTCAACCACTACACCACGCTGGCAGCGGAAAAATACCGAGCTGAAGGCAAATCCGTCGGTTTTATCAAAGATATTATCCTGCGTCCGTTCTGGGCATTTTTTAAAGTCTATTTCATCAATCGTGGTTTCTTAGACGGCAAATTAGGTTGGATTTTTGCCGTTAATCATTATTTCTACACCATGAATAAATACGTCAAACTCTATTATCTTTATCAATCCAAAGGCAAACTTTAGACGTTTGTCTTATCGCTAATCTATCCACAAAGGATCGACGTCTATCGCTACCCGCACCGCAAAGGCTTTGCCTTGCGCCAACAGCCATTGATTGAGCGCCGGCAATTGCTGCTGCAAAGCGGCACGATTATCCGATTGAATCAGGACTTGGTAGCGCTGCAATCCGTCTTTGCGCAGCATCAAAGCCGGCGCAGGCCCCAGCCATTGCCAGTCTTGCCCGATACCTGCCGCCTGCGCGCCTTCGCAGGTAAATTGCAGGGCTTGCGCGGCGCGTGCGCCGTCGCGATGGCGCGCCGTTAATAAGACTTGCGCAGAATAAGGCGGCAAATGGGCTTGTTTGCGTGCTGCCGCAAGCCTTTGCAGGGTATCGCGATAAGGCTGCTGAAAGAGGCGGAATACCGGCTGCGCCGCTTGGCGGGTCTGAATCCAAATATGCCCTGTCGATTCGCGTCCCGCGCGTCCGCCGACCTGCATCAGGGTTTGCGCCAAATGTTCTTCGGCGCGGAAATCGCTGCTGTAAAAAGCGGCATCGGCATCCACCACCGCCACTAATTGCAGGGCGGGAAAATGATGCCCTTTGGATAACCATTGCGTGCCTAAAATAATATCCGCCTCGCCGGCTTGCACCTGCGCAATCGCCTGCTGAAATTGCGCCGCGCTGCGATAAGCGTCGGAATCAATGCGTAAAATACGCGCTTGCGGAAATTGCCGACGCAGGCTTTGCTCCAATCGCTGCGTGCCATAACCCAATAATTTCAATTCTTTGCTACCGCAAGCAGGGCAATGGGTCGGAATATCGCGGCTGCGTCCGCAATGATGGCATTGCAAATTGCGACTGCTCAAATGCGCCGTCATCGCGCAATCGCAGGCGCTGCATTGCAGGGCTTCGCCGCAGTCTTCGCAACGCAGCAAGGGCGCATAGCCGCGCCGATTGAGAAACAGCATCACTTGATGCCCGTCGCGCAATTGGCGGTGAATTTCGCTAATCAGGCGGAAAGACAAGCCGTCCACCTGCTCCGGCGTGTTCATGTCGTCAATGGTAATCCGTGCCTGCGCCTGCGCCAAAACCCTCGACTGCAAACGGATATCGCCCCATATGCCGCGCTCGACCTGCGCCCAGACTTCCAAAGGTGGCGTCGCGCTACCCATTAATACAGGAATATTCAATGCTTTGGCACGCAAAACCGCCATATCGCGCGCATGATAATGAAAGCCTTCCTGCTGCTTATAAGCCTGATCATGACATTCATCAATCATGATGCCGCGTAAATCCGCAAAAGCGCCGAACAAAGCCGAACGCGTGCCGATTAAGACCTGCACATCGCCGGCGCGCACATCCTGCCATACCGTCAAACGCGCCGCATCTGTCATCGCACTGTGATGCTTGGCAAGCGCACAAGGCAAACGCGGACGTAAATGCCGATACAGCATTTCCACCAAGGCGATTTCCGGCGCCAATACCAATACCTGCCCGCCCCCGCTCAACAATTGCTCAATGCGGCAAATATAGACTTCCGTCTTGCCCGAACCCGTTACCCCGTCTAACACATCCACGACAAAACCGCTGCGCTTCGACAAATATGCTAAGGCTGCCGCCTGTTCCGTGCTTAAATCGGGCGCGGGAATTGGCGCCGCCGCTTCATATTGAAACTGTTCTTCTTGCGTCAGTAAACCGCGTTCGACCATATCGCGCAGCCAAGCGGGGCTTAAGCCAAACTTCTCGCGTAAGGCTTGTTCCGACTGTCGCCCGGATTGTAAAGCAGTTAAGACTTCGCGCTGCTTGCTGCCTAATTTGCCGTCTAATGCCGCGACTCCCGCTGCCGTCAAGTGATAAAAACGTGCCAAGCAGCGGCGATTCTCCGCCCCATGCAGCAAAGCATTGGGCAAGGCGCTGGCAATCACTTCCCCTAGAGGATGCTGATAATAACGTGCCGCCTGCTGCAAAAAGCCCAGCAATTCCGTATCCAAGACAGGTGCTTCGTCTAAAACGGCGGCAATGCTTTTTAATGCACCCTCTTCCTCTACATAAGGCGCAGACGCCAACACAATCCCGATTTCTTCTTTTCTGCCAAAAGGCACGCGCACCCGCTGCCCCGCCGTCAAAGGGCGGTGATGCAAATAGCTAAATGCGCTGAACAAAGGACGCGGCACCGCTACGCTGATGCAAAAGAGCGCGCCCGATTCTATCGGTTTACTCATCAAATTATGTTATCCTATAACGGAACTTTTACTCTGTGATTATATGTCTGATCCACTTATTTCCCTCGAACATATCAGTTACCGCATCGGCGGACGCAGTATTTTACATGACATTTGCCTACCGATTGAAAGCGGAGAACTATTAACCATTGTCGGGCCCAATGGCGCCGGCAAAAGCACATTGATGCGCCTGATTTTAGGACATTACCGCCCCAGCAGCGGCAACATCACACGCCGCAAAGGACTGCGACTGGCCTATGTGCCGCAAAGTTTTCATACCCCTTCCGATTTGCCCATCAGCATGCGCCGCTTTCTCAAAGGCTTGGATTATCAGCAAGCGGACTCGCCGCTGGATTCCTTAAACATCCGCCATTTACTCGACAGCCCCCTGCAAAATCTCTCGGGCGGCGAAACGCAGCGTCTTTTACTGGCACGCGCCATGCTCAACCGTCCCGAATTAATCGTTTTAGACGAACCGGCGGCGGGCATCGACCCTTCCGCCTTGGGCAATTACTACCACCATATCCGCGACTATCAGCTGAAAACCCGATGCGCGATTGTCTTAGTCTCGCATGATCTGCATCTCGTTATGGCGGCAAGCGATAAAGTGCTGTGCTTAAACGGACATATCTGCTGCATGGGCAAACCGCAGGAGATTGCCAACCACCCCGATTTCCTGCGCCTGCTCGGACAAGCCGAAGCCGCCGAACTCGGCATCTACCATCATCATCACAACCATCAACACCTATGAATTTCTTCTTACAATTTGTTTTGATTCCTTGGACTTGCGCCGTTTTATCCGCTGCCGCCGCCGCGCCCTTGGGCAGCATCATCTCTTGGCGGCGCCTGATTTATTTCGGCGAAGCCCTTGCTCATAGCGCCTGGCTGGGCATTGCCTTGGCATTATATTTCCGCCTACCCATCTATCTCGGCATTTGGGGCATTACCGCTCTATTAGTCATCCTGCTCTATGTCATCAAACGCCGCACCGGCGCAGACGGCAACAACATCCTCGGCACCCTCTCGCATTTCATGCTGGCATTAGGCGTGATTGCCCTGTCGAAAATGGAAAACATCCGCACCGATCTGTTCGGCTATTTATTCGGCGACATCTTAAACGCCGGCGGCAGAGACTTGCTGCTCATCGCCATTGCCACCGTGCTCACGCTCCTGTTCATTAAATGGCTGTGGCAGCCCCTGATTCTGCTGACCGTCAGCGAAGACATCGCCCGTACCGAAATCCCGAATGTGCATCGCTACGAAGGCATTTTCCTGCTCCTGCTCGGACTATTCACCGGCATTATGATTCAATTTATAGGACTGATGCTGGTCATGGCATTTCTGATTATCCCCATTCAAACCACCAACCGCTTCGCACACACACCGGAGCAATGCGTACTCTGGGCGGCGATACTCTCGACGATTACCGCCACGCTCGGCGTCGGCATGGCGTATTTATGGGATTTTCCGGTCGCTCCCGCCATTGTCGGCATCAGCGGCATCTGCTATTTCGCCGCCTTGTGTTACCAAAAATTATACTTCACCGAGGCAAAGCGCTTAGATGCAGGCACAGGATCTAATGCTTCTGCGATTAGACAAGAAAAACTTTGACTTCATACCGGCCGCTGCGTAATATGCAGCGGTTTTTTTCAAGCCACCCCCATATTTTATGACAAAACAAAAAACTCAAACCACTGAAAACAATCAAAAATACAGCCCTGCTGACGGCGAAGAATACATGTCCGCCAAGCAATTGGAATACTTCACACAACTGCTTCATCAATGGAAGCAGGAAATCATTGACGAAAGCGAACGTACCCGCGCATATCTCAAAGACGAAAACACCCATACGGCGGATTTAAACGACCGCGCCACCCAAGAAGAAGAATTCTCACTGGAACTGCGCACGCGCGACCGCCAACGTAAACTCATGCACAAAATCGATAAAACCCTTGAACGCATCAACAGCGGTGATTTCGGCTACTGCGACCAATGCGGCGAAGAAATCGGTTTCCGTCGCTTGGAAGCGCGCCCGACCGCCGAATTATGTATCGATTGCAAGCAAATTGCGGAACGACGCGAAAAAGGCTTTTTTGAAGACCACTGATGCACATTATTTGCTCGCATGGCCGCGGCGGCAGTCCTGATGATGCGATTATGCAGCAGCTGGCAAAGACCGCAGGTCGCTTCTGCGACGCTGTCAGCAGCATCCACGATACCGACATCCAGCAAGACCCTGAAGCCCGCGCCGCACGCTTAATTCAAAACATTCAAAACCTACCTGCCCAAGAACCGGTCATTTTGGCGGGTTTTTCCATGGGCGGCTACACCTCCGTACTTGCCGCCGAACAATGCCGACAAGTACGCGGATTATTTCTTGTTGCCCCCGCCCTCTATTTGCCGCATTACGCCCAACATCGTTACAGCAATGATTTGATTAATGTTGAGATTGTACACGGTTGGTCGGACAATGTGGTAATCTTCGAACATTCCCTGCGTTTTGCCCGCGAATGCAATGCGCCCCTGCATCTTCTGCCCGGCGGACACATGATGCTCTCGCAACTCTCGCGCATTGATGAGTTATTCAGTCAATATTTGCAACGCGTTATTAAATAATTTAAAGACGATGCCTTAGCCCCGCTTTTGCGGTATGATTGCCCAAGTTTCTTCAAGGAGTTTATCGTGATTTCTCTTAAAAAATTATGGCTTATCAGCCTTTTAAGCCTATCCGGCTTTGCATTTGCCGCCAATCCCGTCGGCTACTGGCAATTAAAAGACAAAACGGGACAGCCAATCATGATTATCCGCGTTTTCCAAGACAGACAAGGGCTTTCTGCCAAATTGATTGAATACATCCCTAACAGAAATGCGCGCTGCAGCAAATGCGAAGGCAAAAACGCCGACAAACCCATCCACGGCATGGTGCTTATCACAGACTTGCAGGCAGAAAAAGACAATCAATGGAGCGGCGGCAAAATTCTCAATCCCCTGACCGGCAAAGTCAGCAAAGTACAAATGACGATTAATGCCGCCGGCACCGAGCTGAAAATCAACAGCTACGGATTCCTTTCTTGGTTCGGAAGCGCCGATGTCTGGACCAGAAGAAAATAAATCCGCCTATTCCCTGCGCTTTTTTTCATGGTGTCTGCTGATTTGGGTCAGCAGCATTCCTTCCTGCATGATGCTTCTGCGTTAATGAAAAAACATTGGCTCACAAAGCTTAAAAACAAAGCCCTGTTGCTGCGCGGTTCCAGTTTGCTGCTGCCCGTCCTGCCGCTCAGCCTGAGCGCGATTATCGGCTTATTCCAAGCGCGCGCGCTTAAAGTCGGCATTAGTTTATTGGCCTGCGCCTGCTTTATCTATGCCGCCAAATGCACGCGCCATTACTATCGCCAATTAGCCCAAGTCCTGCAAGAAGACCAAGCCTTGGGCGAAATACGGGACAGCCGCGGGCAGGGACTGACAGCCTTTACCTTAGCCATACTTCTGCTATCCGCCTATCTTCTGCGCCATCCGCTGTGGATTTTGCTCGGCACATTAGCAGGCGCCGGCAGCTATTATTTTCATTACATGCAAGCGCAGCAACTGCCGCCGAGCGCGGATAATCCGCCGCCGCACAACGATACCCGCCATTTATCCCCGACCCTGCAGGCAATGATTGCAGATGCGGAAAACCATAGCGCCGCATTATGGCAATTAAGCGAAGCATATCGGCAGCACCCTTTAAGCGCGGTACGCGCTTTAAGCGAAAAAATACGCATCAGTGCGCAACGCGCCCAACGCTTAATCAGTCTATGCGCCCAAGAAGCGGACAACATCCGCCGCCTGCGTCCCTTTTTCATCGTGCAATTGCCCGAAATCCTGAGCATTTGCCAAGCCTGCCTGCAAGAAAATCCGGAACAGAGCGAGCATTTGGCGCAATTAGACCGTTTATTAGACAGCGTCAACCACACCTTTGCCGAACAGAGCCGCGCCCTGCTTGCGCATGACAATATTCAGTTACATAGTAAAATGGACGTTTTGCGTCAACAATTAGAGAGTAGCCATGACAAACAACAGCACTAATCCTAGCCAAACTTTTCTCGATAACGAGCAGCTGGACGAGCAGTGCGTACGCAGTCTGGCAAGCTCGCTAGACATCCACAGCAGCCAAAGCGTACTGAATTTCGGCTCCAAAGCGCAGCAGGAATTAACCAGTGTCGCCGATGCCATGCTGAAAAACGTGCAAATCAAAGACAGCGGACAAGCGGGCGAATTGCTCACGCAAATGGTGCTGACCCTCAAAGGTCTGCAAAATGCCCAAGAAGAATTGAAAAAGAAAAACGGCTTTTGGGCCAAACTCTTCGGCAAAACCCAAGAGCCGATTCTCGCCTTCATGCAGAAATTCACCACCGTCAGCGACCAAGTCGATGCCATCAGCAACCGCTTGGAAAGCCAAAAACAAAACCTCTTAATCGATATCAACAGACTTGACCGTCTTTATGAAGTGACATTGAAGCATTACCGCGAACTGGCACATTTCATTGCCGCCGGCGAGGCGGCCAAACGTCATGCCGATGAAGTGACCCTGCCCGTTCTCAAAGAACGGGCGGAAAAAAACAATACGATGGAAAATGCGCAGGTCCTGCGCGATTACCAAAGCCAGCGCGATGAACTCGAGCGCCGCCTGCAAGATTTGCTACTCACGCGCCAAGTAGCGATGCAATCTCTGCCCAGCATCCGCCTGATTCAGGAAAACGACAAAGGATTGGTCAATAAAATCAATACCACGCTTGTCAACACCGTTCCTTTATGGCGGCAGCAATTGGCGCAATCTTTGGCCATCCACCGCAGCAGCGAAGCGGCGCAGGCGCTCAAAGCCAGCAGCGATTTGACCAATGAACTGCTCCTGAAAAATGCCGAGAATCTGCAAATGACAAACCGCGAAACGCGCGAACAAATCGAGCGCGGCATCTTCGATATCCAAGCGGTAGAAGAAGCCAACCGCCGCCTCATCGCCACTATTGAAGAAAGCATCGAGCTCAATGCCAATGCGCAAAAAGCGCGCGAAGACGTCAAGCAGCGTCTGCAAGAAGCCGAAGCGCAACTGAAAAGCACTTTAAAACACGCTGCCGAATAAGGGATTTTTATGCTGAATCATCTATTTGCCCGCTTTATGCAGCAAAACAATCAAACCAATATCTTGCAATCCGCGCCTGTCGGAGAATGTCTGCACATTCAACACATCGAAACATTTTCCGAGCCCTGTTTATTGCGTGTCGCCGCCAAGCAGCAAGTCTGCCTCGTGCAAAACGGTTGGCGCAGCCCGATTTATCAAGAAGGTGAATACGCCCTCTCTTCAAGAGCGCTCAGCGCCTTAAATCCCAATATGCCGCTACAATTGATCTTCCTGCATATCGAACACAGCCTGCAGCGCGACTGGCAGCATCACGGCTTGCATCTGCAGGGGCAATACCAATTACGCATTTTGAACAGCGAAGCCTTTTTAAGCCAGCTTTTAAGCCTGTCGCCGACATCCGATTTAAGCGCATTCGATCAGTGGCTAGTAAGGCAAATCGAGCATATCGTGCAAGAACAGCAAATTTCCGCACAGGACGTACAAGACTATCCGCAGCGCCTTGCTCTCTTTCTTAAAGACGTTCTCAATGCGCGCCTATTAAATCCCCAAGGCATGACGCTAGACCGCTTTAGCGCCGATTATGAAATCCCCGTCGCCGATACCGCCGCGCAAGAAAACGCCGCAGAGAAGTCCTCGGCGCCGATCGCAGAAACGGCTTCGCCTTCTTCCCTCACGACAACAGCACAGGAAAACGAAGTCGCAGAATTTTACTGCGCCATGAACGGCGGTCAGCAAGGGCCCTACCGGCGCCAAGAATTGCAAAATCTCATCAACAGCGGCGAAATCACACCGCAAACCCTTGTATGGAAGCCGGGCTTACACTCATGGCAAGCCATCAAACAATTTTCTGAATTTCAATGGCATGATAAGACAATCAATGACTAATTTTTCTCTGCAACTCGCCCTAATCGCCGCCTGCTGTACCGCTTTATTATTCAGCCCCGAGAGTAAGGCGCAATCCGCCAATCAGCTCTATATCTGCGATAACGGCAGCGGCAGCACCAATATCGTCAGCGCCGCCCAGCGTAGCGGCAAATGCAAACCTTATCAAAAAGGCATGTTCGGCAATTACAATGCCGGCGCCACCGTCATGCCCCTAGACAAAGCCACCGAAAGTTTCACCGATAAAGCCGAAAGCAGCAATCTCTTTGCCAACGTCATCGCCGCAGAAGAACAGCAGGCGGCAGCATCTGCAAACCCCGCCTCTGTACCGCTAGAAGATTTCAAAGAAACCGGCGCCATCCATATTTTCTATTGCCCCGATTACCGCAGCGGGCGCATGATTGAAGCCACCAGTCCGCCCGAACCGACCTGCCGTTCCATCGGTATCAAAGCCGAAGTACAAGACCCGCGCGGCATCGTGCCGACACCCAAAACTACCGCCGAACCGCAGATTGTGCCGACCAAAGACGGCAGCGGTGCTATTGTCGCCACCGACTCGCCGCCGACCGATATTTACAAATGCTTTGATCAGGAAGGACTGCCGACCTTTGTCGCCGGCGACCAAACCGATAAATATCGCCGTTGCAGCTTCTTCCAACGCTCCTATGCCGGCGCGAAAGCCGATTTCACCCAACAAGCCCGACAGCCGCAAGCCCCTTCCTTGACCCGATTGGCGGCACAAGGCGTCGGCGCAGCGCCAACCCCCACCGCTTCCGCCGCCCTGCGCTGCGTCGGTGCGGGAAAAGTGGAATTTAACGGCAGCACCCGCGAATATAACTGCGCCACCCGTTCTTTCGACATGACTCCCGGCTCTTCCGGCGGACAAGTCATTCTCGGCGACCGCAGTGCCAATATCGCCGCACACCGCTTGGACTATTTCGGCTCGGAGGGCAGTTGCAGCGGCGTAGTTACCACGCCCGAAGGTCGCGTTCTGCATCTCGACCCGACCAAAGATTGTCCGCAAGCGCTGAAAATCGAGGCGCGCCGCATCGAAGCCGAATACGTCAAAACCATTTCGGTCAATGTCTCGGGCGCATTCTTGGAGCGTCAGCGCGGCTTATCGGCGCAAATCAATGAAATCGCCGCGCGCATCAGTGTTGATCCTTATTTGGTTCATGCCGTTATTTCCGCCGAATCCGCCTATAAAAGCCGTGCCGTCTCGCATGCCGGCGCCCAAGGTCTGATGCAGCTCATGCCGGCGACCGCCCGACGCTTCGGCGTATCCGATTCTTTCCACACCGGCGAGAACATCCGCGGCGGCACCACCTACCTCAAATGGCTGCTGAAAGAATTCAACGGCAATTACCAACTTGCCATCGCAGGCTACAATGCGGGCGAAGGCAATGTGAAGAAATACGGCTATAAAATACCGCCCTTTATCGAAACCCGCGCCTATGTACCGAAAGTCATGGAATACTACCGCAAATATAAGGCGAACCCCGCTTTGATCGGACTGCAATAATGAACAAAACCCTTCTCGTCCTTGCCTGTCTGTGGACAGGCGCCCTCCTTCCCGCGCAGGCAAAATCCTGCGGCAGTTATGTCAAAGACGGCAAAACCCACCAAATCCCCTGTTCGCTCGGCAAAGACTTGAAAAGCAGCGTCGCGGCAGGGCAGACCTGCAAAGCGGAAATCAAAGTCAACGGTTTAACGGTAAAATTACGTCATCAATGCGTAGTCAAACCCAGCGGCAAAACCGGCGCCCAAAGCGTTGTCGAGCCGCAGGGCAGCATGCGCGAACGCCTCAACCAACTCAAAGCCACCATCAATACTTTGGCGGCAAAACACGGCATCGAGCCGGCTTTGGCGCATGCCGTGATTACCGTGGAATCCGCCTATCGCAGCGACGTGGTTTCCAGCAAAGGCGCCATCGGACTGATGCAGTTGATGCCCAACACCGCCAGCCATCTCAATGTCGCCGATCCCTTCGACAGCCGCCAAAACATCGACGGCGGCATCCGCTACTTAAAAGAATTGCTCGGGCGCTTTAACGGCAATACCACCCTTGCCATTGCTGCCTATAATGCCGGTCCGAGCGCGGTGAGCAAATACGGCAACCAAATTCCGCCCTATACCGAAACCCAGAATTACGTCAAACACGTAAGCGCTTACCGCGACAAATATCGCCAAGAATGGAAATCACATATCTACTAATCCACAGGACCTTTCATGCTCGTTAAATACCTCTCTTCCTTTATGCTGTTTCTTTTTAGCCTGCCCTCGCAGGCGGCGGAAAGTCTCCTGCAAGCCGAAACGGCGGTTCAAAACGGTGCGCCGCTCAGCCAATACCAACATCTCGCCGCGCATCCGCTCTATCCCTATCTGCAATACCGCCATTACCGTAACCATTTGCAAACCCTACCCAGCCAAGAAATCAGCGATTTTCTGCGTCTGCATCCGCGCGCACCCTTTTCCGGCTGGCTGGCCGAACATGCCTATCCGCTGTGGCTGGCGCGCGGCGATTATGCAGCCATTCTCAACAGCTACTCCCCCGCCTTTGCCGATGAAAGTATCGAATGCGAATGGCGTTTGGCAAATCTGCGCAGCGGCAATCGCGCCCAAGCCCAGCAAGGGCTGGAAGCATTATGGCTGTCGCCCAAAAGCATCGAAGCCGCCTGCGATCCGCTCTTTGCCCAATTGCCGCCGAGCGCCGCACAAACCGAAGCGCGCTTCCGTCTGGTAATGCTGGAAGGCGAACTCAGTCTCGCCAATCGTCTGCGCCCGCATCTGCAAGGCAATGCCGCCTCCGCCGCCGACACATGGCTCGCCATCCGCCGCGGTAGCCTGCCGCTTAATAGCGCTTTAAGCATCAACGAGCCGCAATGGCGCGCCGCCGCCGTCAGCGACATTTTACGCCGCTATGCGCGCGAACGCCTGCATGAAGTGGCGGCGATAGCGCAGCAAGGCATGCAAGCCGGCGTATTCACATTAGAGAAAGAAGCCGCCGCCAAAGGCCTATCGCGCGTTGCGGCACGACTGGCGCAAGAAGACAATCCGCTGGCAGAAAGCATCTTCGCCGCCATTCCGCAGGGCTTGCACGATAAAAATGCCGTCTTCGACCTTATCGCCTACGAATTGCGCCTGCAACGCTGGCAGCAGCTGATACCGCTGTTAAGCAATATGGGCGGCAAATCCGGCGCACAGGCGGAAGTGCAATATTGGCTCGGCAAAGCCTATGAAAAAACCGGACAGGCAGACAAAGCGCGCCAACACTATCAAGCCGCCGCCGCGCAGCGCGATTTCTTCGGCTTTCTTGCCGCCGAAAAACTCGGACAAGCGCCGCAATTTAACGACAAACCGCTTTTGCGCGACAGCCATTACGCCAACATCAGCGCGCAACCGGCCGCCTACCGCTTGAAAACCTTCTTGCGCATGGGCGACATGCGCCGCGCCCAGCAAGAATACAATGGCTTAACCTATAAAATGCCGCCTGCCGAATTGCGCCAAGCCGCTCTGCTTGCCGCCGAGCAAGGCTGGGTGATTCAAAGCGTGGTCAGCTTAGTGAAAACCGAAGACTGGGACGCACTCAATATCCGCTTCCCTCTGCAATATGAGCAGAAAGTGCGGCATCTGGCGCAGCAAAACAACATCAGCCCCGCCACTATTTTCGCTATCATCCGCAAAGAAAGCATTTTCCAACCGCAGATTAAATCCAGTGCCGGCGCTATCGGACTGATGCAAGTCATGCCCGCCACCGCACGCCACGTCGCCAATCAAAGCGGCATCGCCTACAGCGGCAGCCAGCAGCTCACTGATATCGACACCAATCTGCAACTCGGCAGCCGCTATCTTGCCGACCGCTTAAGAGAATTCGGACACCTTGCCTATGCCGCCGCCGCTTACAATGCCGGGCCTTCGCGCGTCAATACATGGCGCGCCAGACACCCTAATCTGCCGCTGGACGAATGGATAGCGCAAATTCCCTTTTATGAAACCCGCGATTACGTCAAACGCGTACTGGAATACGAGCGTATTTACGAATACCGCCTCGGCATCGCGCACAAACCTTATCGCCAACAAAGCCTCAGACCTTGGTAAGGAGAACCGATGAAAACCTTTATCTCTGCCTGTAGCTGCGCCCTATTGCTCAGCGCCTGCGCCATCCAATCCGGCGACAGCATCGAAGCGCAAAATCCCGCGCAAGGGGTGGGCATTCCCCTGCCGCCGCAAGTCAAACTGCCGATTAGCGCGGACAAATGGACGCTTTGGCAATGCCAAGACGGCAGCCGCCTCGAAACGCGCTTAAGCGCCGACGGACGGCAATTACAGCTGCGCTATCAAGGACGCGAAGCACAATTGCAGCAAGCCGCCTCCGCCCGTCCCGCCATTTTTGAAAATACCCACCTTGCTTTTTTTAGCGACGGCAAAACCGCCGCCGTCGGTCATCCGCACAGCCCGACGGTGCTGAGTAGCGGCTGCCGTTTAGGAGAACTGAAATGACACGTCAAGCCCGTATCGAACGCCATACCAATGAAACCAAAATCGACATCAGCCTTAATCTCGACGGCACGGGCAAAGCTCTCCTCAATACAGGACTGGGCTTTTTCGACCACATGCTCGAGCAAATCGCGCGCCACGGACTCTTAGATATAGACCTGCACGTCGAAGGCGATTTGCATGTCGATTGCCACCACAGCATTGAAGATACTGGCATTGCGCTCGGCGACGCCCTGCGCGAAGCCTTGGGAGACAAACGCGGCATTTACCGCTACGGACATGCCTATGTGCCGCTGGACGAGGCCTTATCGCGCGTGGTTATCGATTTTTCAGGCCGCCCCGGTCTGCATTTTCATGCTCAATTCAGCCGCGATAAAATCGGCGACATCGACACCGAAGCCTTTTTTGAATTTTTCCAAGGCTTTGCCAATCATGCCCGCGCCACCGTGCACATCGACAATCTGCGCGGCGTGAATAATCATCACATCATTGAAACCATCTTCAAGGCTTTCGGGCGCGCCCTGCGTATGGCGGCGGCAGAAGATCCGCGCGCCGCCGGCACCATTCCCTCGACCAAAGGCTGCTTATAAATGCGCATCGCGATTATCGATTACGGCATGGGCAATCTGCACAGCGTACATAAGGCTTTGCAAAGCGTTGCCCCGACTGCCAAGCTCTGCCTTGCCACCGCCGCCGCAGACATTCGCCAAGCCGACCGCATCTTATTGCCCGGACAAGGCGCGATTGCCGCCTGTATGCGCGCTTTGCAAGACTTAGACCTGATTGACGCCCTGCAAACGGCGGCGCGCGAAAAACCCTTTTTAGGCATCTGCATCGGGCCGCAATTGATGATGCGGCGCAGCGAAGAAAACGGCGGTGTGGACGGCTTGGGATTTTTTGAAGGCGAAGTCCGGCGTTTTCGTCCCGATTACCGCGACGGCGACGCACCGATTAAAATTCCGCATATGGGCTGGAACCGCATCCGACAAAGCCAAGCGCATCCGCTGTGGCAGCACATTGAAGATAATAGCTATTTCTACTATGTGCATAGCTACCATCTCTCGTCCAATTCGCATAGCATCGGCAGCACGCAATACGGCATCGTCTTTCCTGCCGCCATTGCCCGCGACAACATCGCCGGACTGCAAGCCCATCCTGAAAAATCCGCTCAAGCCGGCTTGCAATTTCTTGCCAATTTCGTGAACTGGCAACCTTAAAACATCTATAAAGAGGAGAAACATGCACGCATCCGCTCCCGCACTTAAAGCCAGCGACAAAGCCGCCATCCTAAGCGAGGCTTTGCCCTATATCCGCCGCTTTGCCGGCTGTATTTTCGTGATTAAATACGGCGGTAATGCCATGACGGAGGAAACACTCAAAGAAGGCTTTGCCAAAGACGTATCCCTGCTGAAATTGGTCGGCATTCATCCGGTGATTGTGCATGGCGGCGGGCCGCAAATAAACGCCATGCTGGAGAAAATCGGCAAGCAAGGCGAATTTGTGCAAGGCATGCGGGTAACAGACCCCGAAACCATGCAAATCGTGGAAATGGTCTTGGGCGCACAGGTCAATAAAGAAATCGTCTCGCTGATTAACCAGCATGGCGGTAAAGCAGTCGGCTTAACCGGACGCGACGCCCACTTTATCCGCGCACGCAAACTCCTGCTCAATACGCCCGAACAAGGCTGTATCGATATCGGACAAGTAGGCGAAATCGAGCGCATCGACTGCAGTTTGCTGCAAGAAATGGTGCAAGACGGCTATATTCCGGTCGTCGCGCCGATTGGCGCCGGTGCAAACGGCGAAGCCTTCAATATCAATGCCGATGTGGTCGCAGGACGCCTCGCGGCGGAACTGAATGCGGAAAAGCTGATTATGATGACCAATATCACGGGCGTGATGGATAAAGCCGGCAATCTGCTGACCAATCTCAGCCCGAAAAAAATCGAAGCCCTGATTGCCGACGGCACGCTCTCTGGCGGTATGCTGCCGAAAATCGCCTCCGCCCTTGATGCCGCCGCAGAAGGCGTGAAAGCCGTGCACATCATTGACGGACGCGTGCTTAATGCCATGCTGCTTGAAATTTTCACCGACAGCGGCGTCGGCTCCATGATTTTAGCTGAATAAAAGGATGATGATGTTACCCATTCCCGCGATAGATCTCAAAGACGGACAATGCGTGCGCCTCAAACAAGGCCGCATGGAAGATGCCACCGTTTTTTCGCATGACCCCGTGCAAATCGCCGCCCATTGGATTGAGCAAGGTGCGACTCGCCTGCATTTGGTCGATTTGAACGGTGCCTTTGCCGGCAGCCCGCAAAATGCCGACGTCGTGCGCGCCATTATGGCGGCATTTCCGCATATTCCCCTGCAAATCGGCGGTGGCATCCGCGATGAGGCAACCGCCTGCCATTATTGGAATTTAGGCGTGCAATATTGCATTGTCGGCTCCAAAGCGGTCAGCCAGCCGCAGGCAGTCGCCGCCTTAGCCGCCAAATATCCGCAGCGTCTGATTCTCGGTATCGATGCCAAAGACGGCTATGTCGCCACCGACGGTTGGGCAAATATCTCCGCCGTCAAAGCCGCCGAACTGGCAGCCGAATTCGATCCGACACATTTTGCCGCCATTATTTATACCGATATCAGCAAAGACGGCATGATGGGCGGCGTGAATATCGAGCAAACCGCCGCCCTTGCCCGCGCTACCCCTATTCCCGTGATTGCCTCGGGCGGCGTATCCGGCCTCGCCGACATTCAGGCGCTTAAAAACAGCAGCACGCCGATTGCCGGTGCGATTATCGGACGCGCTCTGTATGACGGCGCATTCAGCCTGAGCGAAGCCTATCAAACGGCAGGTATCTCGCCGCGCCCGATTCGCTTTAGCGACAGTATCGACAATGCCGTTTACGCCCAAGCCATTGCCCTGCGCCGTGCGGTTTTTATTGAAGAACAAGGCATCAGCGAAGCCGAAGAAATCGACAGCCCCGAACTCGAAGCCCGATGCCGTCATTTGGTCTTGCAAGACGCGCAAGGCAATCCGCTGGCGACAGCGCGCTTTTATCTCAAAGATGCCGAGCAAGCGAAAATCCAACGCGTTGCCGTGGCAAAAAGCGCGCGCGGCAGCGGTGCCGGTAAAGCGATTATGCTTGCCGCCGAAGCACATGCGCGCAAAATGGGCGCGAAAACTGCCGTTTTAGGTGCACAGGTACATGCCCTTGATTTCTACCGCAGCCTCGGCTATGAAGTGTGCAGCGAAGAATATCTGGACGCCGACATCTCGCACCGCGATATGCAAAAAACTTTGTAAAGACTTAATCAGCTTGTCGCAAGACAAGCCGATAGATGATTTACCAATCCATGAAAATATGGCGCACGGCGCTGAATGTCCATGCGTTTAAAAGCGGCCAACCCCATAGTCCTAAGACAATCAGCAGCAAAAAGCCTAATAGAGAGGAAATTTGCGCTATGAGTAGCACGGTAAAAAATGCCGCACTCAAGGCCGCACTGCATAATAAACCGAAAAATATCAGCGATTTTAGATTACTAGCCATGCCGTCGAACTGCAAAGCCAGTAATTGCTTGAAAGATTGGCGGGGAAATTCCACTAAAATCGGCAAAATCGCCCAAGTTAAGAAAAGAATCACCGTCTGTGCGCAGACCATAAAGGCGGCGGCCTGATAAATTTGCGCCGCCTCCGCCATGTGCATCTGCTCGTTTTCAATCCAGACCAAGGGCTGAGGGAACAGCAGGCTTTGCAATAAGGCTAAAATGAGATCAAGCGTCAGAATAAACAGGCATAATTGCAAGAAAGAACGGTTTTTGATGCGCGCTGCCGCGGCAAAGAAATCGTTCATTTCCGCCTTGGTGCCGGCGGCGAGTTTGGCGCAAATCATCAGCATGCCGGCTTGGATAAAGCATTGCGCCACCACCATCGGCACCAAGCCTAATAAAGGCAGGATAGCGGCGAAAATACCGCCTGCCAACAAAGCGGCGAAGCTGATGGCAACACCGCTCAGGCTCACCAACAGCCATAGCCAAGGTGCGGCTTGAATCAGACGCAAACCGTCGCTAAACCAAACTTTTGCTTCATTCGGCGGACGCGCCTCGCCGCGCGCGAGCAAGTGCATTTTAGACATCATTCTTCCTTTTTATCTGAAAATGTGAATTTCTGCGGTAGAATATCGATAAATCCTTTTAGAATCTAGCCGCGCTGAGTCAAGCCTTTATTATTTCTATGTTATCAAGAATTATTGTTTATTTATTTCCTGTACTTTTATGCTGTTTCAATCTAAGTCGCGCGCAAAGCCTAGAAGAATTGCGTACGGAAATTACGCGGCGTGAAAAAGTCATTAGCACCCTCAACCAAGAACTCGAACAGGCGCCGCAGTCTGCACAACATATTTCACAGGAAGAACTCAGCGCCTTGCGTCTGAATGTGGATCAAGTCAAAATCGCCGCCGACGGCGCCAAAATCGCCATACAGGAATTAGAAGCGCATTTGCTCAATACGCAAAAACAATGCGAGGCGCTCAATGCGGAATTGCAAAAACAAGCCAATCCGCTGACAAATTCCGCCGGCAACGGCGAATCCGATACCGCTGCGCAATTCGCCGCCTGTCAGGAAAATGTGCTTAACATCGGCACGATACTGACTTTGCAGAAAAATTTGCAGCAATTAATTCTCCGCCAACAAGGGCTGCAGGAAAGCCTCTATCAACGCCATAATGAATTATGGCTGCAAAGCCGCCGCGCCAATGAAAACACGCCCTATGCCGCCGCCACGGCATTATCCCAGCAATTGCAAAGACTCAAAGCCGAGCGCGACCGCCTCAGTGCCGCCCTGCCCTTTACCGGCGACAACCGTATGCGCCGCTTCAATCAGCAAATTGAAATGGCATTGATTACAAGGCAGATATTAATCGCCGAGTTGCAATTCGAATTCCATAATATCGACAACCGCCTGCAGGAATTGCAATTTGCCGATTTAAGCAGCGTCTCGCTCGAGCGGATTCATCAAGTCAAGACGGAATTGCAGGCAAGCGAGCAGCGCTTGGGCGCCATGCAGCAGCAATTAGCCAATAATATGACGGTTATGGAGCAGCAATACGGTTTATATCAGCGTCAGCAGCAGCAAATTCCGCAGAGCGTCGCCACAAGACATCAGCAATTGCAAGAACAGTATCAAGCTTTCGCCGAAGCACTGACCAATGCCCAAGCGGCGCAGCAATTGATTATGCAGGGCGCGGATTCCCAATACACGGAATTATCCAAAAACTATATTACCAGCCGCTATGATTTTGTCGCCGCCTTTGCCCATCCTGCCACTTTCGGCGAAAAATTGGGCAAAGCGCTGACCACGTTTTTAGGACAATATGCGGTTTCCTTCCAAGCCTTATGGCATTCTTTGCAGGCCCTAAGCACAGGAGAGAAAACCCGTCTTGGCATAATTTGCCTAGCCATCATCGGGCTGACCGCTTGGCTGACCAGTCTTGCCAATCATTTGGTGCGCAATTATCGTAATGTGAAAAAGATTTCTTTTTCTACCCGATTGATTTTATTCGCATTCGGTATGAGTAAATACAATCTGCCCTATATCGGCTTATTGGTGATGACTTGGGCGGTCTTGCGCGTGGCAAAAGTTCCCGCTCCCGGTTCGCAATTGATTTTATTGCTGCCGATCTGGTTTTTGCTCATCACCATTCCTTATTTCTGTGTTCACACCCTCAGCGAAAGCCATCTGCTGACTAGCAATACCGAGCGTTACCGCGTGCGCCGCGTGACCACCGCCGCCGCCATCGGCAGCCTACTGCTGGCATTAGTGTTTATGGCGCAATGGATTCTCTCGGAAAAACTGATTATCGACAGTTTTCGTTGGTTCTTCTGCATTTTCACCCTGCTGATTAGTCTGCCGCTGTGGCGCATCTTACAGAATATGCTGCATTTTCTTGCCGAAGAACACGGCGCACTTTACACCTACCGCATCGTGCGCCTGATTGTGCAAGTCATTCCGCTGGGCTTTTTCCTCTTCGGCTGCGTAGGCGCATTCGGTTATCTCAATTTGGCTTGGCTCATGGCGCGCTATTTGCTTATCGCCTTGTTTTATACCATTGTTTGGGTGAGTTTTTTAGGCTTGTGCAAAGACATTTCTTTGGCGGCAAAAAAATATGTGCTCAGCCATACCAATAACAGCGTTTTTTGGGCGCAGGATGTCATCAATCCCATTCACAGCATTTTCCGCTACGGCAGCTTCCTTTTGCTGCTCTATCTGCTTGCCGAAACCTATAATTGGAATGCCAATATTCCCGTTTTCCGCGATTTGTTCGTCATCTTGCGCAAGCCCTTATTCAGCGGCGACGACGACAGCCAATTCACCCTAATGAACCTGATTTTATTGGCGGTGATTTTATATGTGATTATCCAATTCGGGCGTTGGATGAAATCGCTGTGCTACCGTTGGGTCTATGCGCGCGTGCATGATACGGGCATGCGCAACTCCCTTGCCGTTTTCACGCAATATGCTTTGGTAACCTTAGGATTTTTCCTTGCGCTGCGCATTATCGGCTTGGATTTGACCGCCTTTACCGTCTTTGCCGGTGCATTGGGTGTGGGCATCGGTTTCGGCTTGCAAACCATTGCCAATAACTTCATCAGCGGCATTTTGCTCTTAATCGAGCGACCGCTGCGCGGCGGCGACATCATCACCGCCGGCAACTACACCGGCACGGTGGAGCGCATCGGTATGCGCACCCTGACGCTGACTACCTTCGACAATGAAAGCGTTATCCTGCCCAATTCGGACTTCGTCACCTCCGCCTTTATCAACTGGTCGCATACCGACCAAATCGTGCGTATCGTCTGCCATTTTGATTTGAGTTATCGCCACGATCCGCATGATGTGGAGCAGGCCTTGATGAACACCCTGATGGAAATGGCGAAAAAAGGCGAACTGATTCATCAGCAAGATTTAGAATGCGGCGTTTACGCTTGGGATTACAGCGAGCGCGGCGTCACCTACCGCGTCTTATTCTATCTGCACATTGACGATCACGGTTATCTGCGCACCAGACACAAAGTCATGCGCGCCCTGTGGCGCACCTGCGAACAGCGCGGTTTTGAATTCGCCTATCCGAAAGCCGATATCGCCATGCGCGAGCTTGGGCAAGATTTCTCGCCTAATTATGCGGCCGATCAGATGATTAGCATAACGGATAACCGAAGCCCCAAACTATAGGCATGCAAACAAGAAAAAAGCGTGCGCCGCACTTAACAAGGCAAAGGCTATCAGTTAAGATAGCCGCATCAATTAACAAAAAAGGAGACTATATGCTTCCAGAGTATCGTGATTTAATCGCCCAACTGCGTCAAAGCGACAACCACTTCGCGCGTTTGTTCGATGAACATAATGCGCTTGACGAAGACATCAACCGCTTGATGAAAGATCCTGTCGCCGCACCGCGCGATTTGGAAATAGAAGAAATGAAAAAGAAAAAATTGGCATTGAAAGATCAAATCTATGCCTATTTGCAAAAGAAAGAAAAAGAGCAGCAAGGCTGATCGTAAAGCGCCCCTTAGCGGGGCGTTTTTTCATCAAAATTTCCTTACTGGTTGAAACCCCTCCCTTTAGGGAGGGTAATCAAATTGAAAGAGGTGTAACCTCTTCCAATTCAGAGCAACACACAGAGCGACGCTTTATGTGTTGCTCTGTGTGTTGAAACATGAGCATAAAAAATATCCCGAATTTTTAACATCCTCACCTTTGGAACCTCTACATGACTGAAGCGACTTCGCAAACCATCGACATCAATACCGCCGATCCGAAAAGCATCTATCTGAATCGAGAACTCACTTGGCTGGCATTTAACGAACGCGTGCTGTTTGAAGCCACGCGCAGTCATAATCCATTATTAGAGCGTGTCAAATTTCTCGCTATCGTCAATAATAATTTGGACGAATTTTTTATGAAACGCATCGGCGGACTCAAGCAGCAAGTCGCCGCCCGCATTCACAGTCTTTCCGCCGACGGACGCAGCGCCCAAGAGCAAATCGATCTCTGCTATGCTAAAGTCCGCGAAATCGAACAGCAAATTGCCAAAGTTTGGAAGCAATTGCAAAACGAATTGAAAAAAGAGCGCATCGAAGTTACGCGCTTTGCCCAATTATCCAAAAATAAACAGGCGCAACTGCGCGAGTATTTCGCCGAAAACATCTACCCTCTGCTCACCCCGCAGGCAATGGATCCGGCGCACCCCTTCCCCTTTGTCAGCAACCTATCGCTGAACCTTCTGATAAAATTGAATTATCCCGACAGCAACCGCAACTCCATCGCACGCGTCAAAGTGCCGGTCGGGCAAGGCAGCAAGCGCTTTATCAACACGCAGGATCCTAATAGCTATGTCTTTATTACCATTGAAGATCTCATCATCAATAATTTAGACCTGCTCTTTCCCAATATGATTGTGCAGAAAGTGGACTTATTCCGCGTCACGCGCAATGCGATTACCGAAAAAAATGAAGAAAACGCCGCCGATCTGCTCGAACTGATTGAAGACGAACTGATCGAGCGCCGCTTTGCCCCTATCGTGCGCATGCAATACGACAATAATATGGACCCCGTCCACAAAGGTATGCTCTCAGCAGAATTGCAATTGCAGGAAGACAAAGACACCTTTGCCGCAAGTGGCTTGATGGAAATGCGCGATTTATTCGAAATCGCCGGCATTGAGCGTAATGATTTAAAATTTGCCCCGCATCATCCCGTCGATCATGAATTTTTTGCCGGAGAAGACAACATCTTCCATGCCATCCGCAAAAACGGTCCCTTCTTGACCCAATATCCCTACGAATCCTTTAACAGCACGGTGGAGCGTCTGCTTGCCGATGCCAGCCGCGACCCTAAAGTCATCGGCATCAAAATGACCATTTACCGCACCTCCTCAGACTCCAAAATCATCTCGCATCTGGTGGAAGCCAGCCGCAACGGCAAACAAGTCACCGTCGTGGTGGAAGTCAAAGCCCGCTTTGACGAATCCGCCAACATCCGCTGGGCAAACTATTTGGAAGAAGCCGGCATTCACGTCACCTACGGCATTGTCGGACTGAAAACCCATGCCAAAATCATACACATCATCCGCCAAGACTATGACGGACTGCGTCGCTATACCCACATCGGCACCGGCAATTATCATTCCGGCACCGCCCGCCAATACAGCGACTTCGGCTTCTTTACCGCCGATAAAGCCGTCGGCGAAGACCTAACCGAACTCTTTAACTACCTCACCACAGGCTATAGTCCCAACCGCGAATATCAACGCATCCTGCCTGCGCCGCGCCATATGAAAGCAGGATTATTGGAACGCATCGGACGCGAAATCGCTTTTGCCCAAGAAGGCAAAAAAGCCCTGATTCGCTTGAAAACCAATGCCTTGGAAGACGTAGACATCGTCAATGCCCTGTATCGCGCCTCGCAAGCGGGCGTCAAAATCCAACTCATTGTGCGCGATAGCTGCCGCCTGATTGCCGGCGTGGCGGGATTATCGGAAAACATCAGCGTCACCAGTATCGTCGGGCGTTTTTTAGAACATGCGCGCATCTATTATTTCTATAACGGCGGCGAAGAAGAATACTTCATCGGCTCGGCCGACCTCATGCACCGCAATCTGGAAAGCCGTGTAGAAGTACTAGTCAGCATTGAAAAAACCGGCATCCGCAACAAACTCAATCACTTCTTGGAAAGCCAATTAAGCGACAATAAAAACGCTTGGCTCATGCGTCCGGACGGTAGCTACCAATTACGCCATAACCCCAAAACCAAACTCGGCAGCCAAGAACGCTTCATCAACGACGCGCAAAAACGTTACAAAGAAGCCCACAGCCTGCGGCTGCGCAAAACCAAATCGCTTACCTAATGACAGGGCAATACTACATCGGCATCATGTCCGGCACCAGTTTGGACGGCGTAGACGTGGCATTAGCGGATTTTTCCGCCATGCCGCGCATACTGGCTACCTACCAAGAACCCTTTCCCGCCGTACTGCGGGAAGAAATCTTGGCATTGGCACAAGGCGCTAGTCGCTCCCTGCAAGCCATCGGCGAACTCGACCACCGCCTAGGACGACTTTTTAGCGACGCCGTACTCGGGCTGCTCGCCCAAGAAACCCTCAGCGCTCGCCAAATTCGTGCCATCGGCAGTCATGGACAAACCGTATTCCATCATCCTCAAGGCGACAATCCTTTCACCATGCAATTAGGCGACGCCCATCTGATTGCCGCGCGCACCGGCATCGATACCGTCGCCGATTTTCGCCGCAAAGACATGGCGGTAGGCGGACAAGGCGCACCGCTGGTGCCCGCCTTTCATGAATACCTCTTTGCTCAAGAAGACAGCATCCGCATCGTGCTGAACATCGGCGGCATTGCCAATATCAGCGTCCTGCGACCTCATCAAGACACCATTGGCTACGACACCGGCGCCGGCAATATGCTCATGGACGCATGGGCACAGCGCCACACAGGACTGGGCTACGATAAAAACGCCGCCTTTGCCAAACAGGGACAAGTGCAAAACCGCTTATTGGAACAACTGATTGCCGATGAATATTTCCGCCGACCGGCACCTAAAAGCACGGGACGGGAAAAATTTCATCTCGCATGGCTAGACGCCCAACTCGCCACACTGCCCGATTACACACCGGCAGACATACAACGCAGTCTCTTGGAATTTAGTGCCCGCAGCATCGCCACAGAAATCGAGCGCTATACCGACAAGCGCTACCGTCAAGAAATCATCGTTTGCGGCGGCGGCGCGCATAATCCTCTGCTTATGCAAAGACTGGCGCAATTATTAGCCGATTGGACAATACAAAGCAGCGCAGATTACGGCATCGACAGCGACTACTTGGAAGCCGCCGCCTTCGCTTGGCTGGCTTACTGCCATCTGCAAGGCATCTGCACCAACCTCCCTGCGGTAACAGGGGCAAAACGCCGCTGCATTCTCGGCGCATTGCACCGCGCGGATTAGCTTTCTGATGACAGCAAAGCCATATACGATAAATGCCGCTCAAAGCGGCATTTATTATCCATGATGTTATCTACCAGCGATATTTCACGCCAAACCAAAATTGTCGTCCGGGTTGATAACTGACATCACGTTTCTTCTCTTCCCATGCAGGAGTAACAATTCTTTTACCTACAATTTTGCGGTTAAAAACGTTCAAAATATCCAAACTCAAGCTAAGGGTAGAATCTTCAGCCAAAGCTTTATCCCAAGAAAAATGCCAGTCGTTTAAAATTGCCGATGAATATTCAACACCATCATAACGAGTTAAATTACCGCCTTGATATCCTGCACAAAGGCGATCAAGCGCAGGTTTACTATTCGGACAACGCAAATTGGTTTGCTGATAAAATTTACGCGCCGCTTCATAGCGTAAACGCGGTTGCCAAGTCAAATGCCATGCGGGAATCTTAATTTGCGCCGCAAGATAGCCGCCCCAAGGACGATTGAAGCTGCTTATTGCCGGCATATCTTTAGGATGATAAAACTTACCATCTACCAGCATTTGCTGCACATTATGCTCTTTCCACCACTCGGTTTGTTTAAAGGTTTGACCATGCAAACTACTTTTGTGCAGATGGTAATCAAGTCCCGCACTCACAGCAATTTCCGCCATGCCTAGCTTCCAAGGACGCAGGCTGTCAAAACTCAAACTGAAGGTATCATGCCTGCCCCGCCCCTCATTGGTCAATTCACGCACAATACGCCCTTCATCATCTTCATAGCGTTTGCTCATAAATTGATCGCGACTAAAACGGCGCACCCATTTTCCCTGCCACAGATAATTATCGGTTTCTTGTCCAATTGCCAAATTGAGTTCATCGCTATAAGGCGTTTTTAATTGACTGTCGGCAAAACCTAAAAACATGTGTGCCTTACCGATCCATTGATTATTATCCTCACCAAAACGGCGGTTATAATTATCTTGATCTTTAAATGCCCCTTGTAATTTATAAGTAAGCATTTCTGTGCCGTAATAACGATTTGCCCCGCCCGAGACATAATAGCCCTTATCGCTAAAATCGTATTTAAAACTCAGGCGCGGCGCAATATCAATATTTTTCAAAAATTGATTATAATCAGCACGCAAGCCTAAATTTAAGTGCAAATTATCGCGGCTTAAACGATTTTCAGCCCAAATTGCCGCGCTGCTATTAGGCACGCGTACATGAACAGGGTGAATATGCGTATACCATGTGAAATATTGCTCGCCCGGAATACAATCAGAACAATCGGTCTCATCAGTCGGCGCAGCACCTGCATAAATATAGCTGGCTTTATCCCGCTTAACCCCCGCTCTCGCATATTGATACGACCAACCTGCCGACCATTCTTGATCGAAAAACGCTCCTTTTATCGGTTTGAAAAACCAATCCTGTTTGAGCATTAGTTCATCAGAAAAATTTTTCACCGTCCCTAAGCCGCCGACTGTCGCCTCTTCGGTATCAGGAAAACTAACCCAATCAATGGTCGGCGTATTACCCTGATAACGATATAAATTTTGTTTATCATAAGCTTGCATCTCATGAATTTGCCGATAAGCAATCCGCGTATCAACATCGGCAAAATCATTGCTATGCTCCCAAGTAAAATCAACGCGCCAACCGCCGCCTTCATCTTCATAGCGTCCGTCTTTAATATTTTCAGGGTAATAGGTCGCTTTATGCGGAGAATAAATTAGTCCTGCTAAAAAACGATTTTGATTATTTACATCATAACGTCCTTTAAGATAAAACGTTTCCGCTAAGCGCTGCTGCTTATGCTGCTCATTCAAATGTTGATGAAAAAGCGGAATCCGCGATTCTTCACGGTCATAGGCAAACAACACCGCCGCTTTTTCATTCAGCGGCACATTGACATCAAAATGAAATTGCTGCTTAACAAATTTGGGCTGTGTTTCCGGTGAAATACCTTTGCTAAAATCGGCTTCATAGGCATTATCAATATAAAACTTCGTCCAATCATCGCGGCTTTGCCGATAAGATATGCTGCCTGAAGGTTTATCCGTTTGCGGTTCAATCAATTTCGCATCTACATAGCCGCCGGTAAATTTACCAAATCTTGCCGGCACATTGCTATCCATCACAGAAACCTTATCGACCAGTTGATTAGAAATCCAAAAAGCCTGCGTATGACCTGCCGGCAACTGATTAGGCGTATGGTTATTAATTGTTAAAGCATCGGGAACAGGACTTGTACCATTATGAGCAGGATTAAAATTAACCGTATTACTCAAGCCGTCAATCGCAAACTGATTGTTATAAAACGCCTCTCCGTGAAAAGAAATATTTGCCGGCGCAATTTCCCCTAGCTGCTCGGAATTATCCGCACCGCTGGCAAACTGTACCGCGCTATGTGTGCGCAGCAAAGCATCAATACTATTATTCGATTTTGCTGTATTGGTAATCTGATCCCTATCTAAATGACGATGAAATGCCGAATCCGTAAAATTAGCCTTCACATGGATTGTCGGCAAAGTAATTTCCGCATCCGCTTGAAGATTTGGGCTTAACATCAAAGGTAAAGTATAAATGACTGTGCGTAAGCTCATTAGCTGCATCTAAAATAATTCCTTTTTATTCAATAAATAATGTATTTATTCCGGCAGTAATTGCTAAAGAATTACATAAATTTTATGTTATACCGTAACTTCTATAGAATCAAGTCATCACAGATGGTCTTATTGGAAATTATTTTCACAACATTTATTTCTGCTTGAAAAGGCAGGGTAAAACTGTCGACGCATGCTATAATACTTCCGCTTTCTTTTTTCCAGCAATCAGCATGAATTGGACTTCTCTTTTCTCAACCTTGCGCATCGGCTCGGCGGCGCAGCCCGAGCCTTCGGTGCGTTCGGATTTTCAGCGCGACAGCGACCGCATTTTATTCTCCGCCGCGTTTCGCCGCATGCAGGATAAAACCCAGGTATTTCCTCTGGAAAAAAACGATTATGTCCGCACCCGCTTAACGCATTCTTTGGAAGTCTCTTGCGTGGGACGCAGTTTGGGCAGCAGTGCCGGCACGACTTTGCTGATGCGCTATCCCGAGCTTCAGCAGCACATCACGGCGGCGGATGTCGGCGATATTGTCGCGGCAGCATGTTTGGCGCATGATTTGGGTAATCCGCCTTTCGGACATTCGGGCGAGCAGGCAATGCGGGATTTTTTCGTCAGCGATAATGGACGCGATATGTTGCAAGCCTTACAGCTAAGTCCCGCAGAATGCGCGGATTTAACGCATATTGAGGGCAATGCACAAGGGTTTCGCATTTGCAACCGCCTAGAAAGCCCCGATAATCACGGCGGTTTGCGCTTAACCGCCAGTACGCTTGCCGCTGCCGCCAAATACCCTTGCACGGCATTTGCTGTGCAAGATCAGGCTTATTACAAGAAAAACGGCGTGTATATCGATGATGTGCAAGACTACGCGGCGGTTTTTGCCGCGCTGCATCTGCCTGAAATCGCGCCGCATGTCTGGCAGCGTCATCCGTTGTCCTATCTCATGGAAGCTGCCGACGATAGTTGCTATTTGATTGCCGATATTGAGGATGCCTACCAAATCGGGCAAATTCCCTTCTCCGATGCCTACGATTTGTTGCAGCGCATTGCCCGTCCTTTTGTCGATGATGTGCGTTTGCAGAAAATGCAAAGCAAAAGCGACCGATTAGCCTATTTGCGCGCCAAAGCGATCGGCTGCTTGGTGCATGAAACCCTTGAAGTCTTCTGGCAGTCCGAACAAGCGCTGCTCGGCGGCAATTTCAAAGGCGCATTGCTTGATCATATCCGCAGCTCCACGGCGCTTCAGGCTTTGCGCGATTATGCCGTCGACCATATTTATCACTGCCGCTCCGTATTGGAAATGCAGATTGCGGGGCATCGCGTACTCAACGGATTGATTGAGATTTTCTGCACGGCGATTTTGCACCAACATCTTAAACGCGCCGGCAAACGCGATGCCATGGTGATTCAACTCTTGCCCAATCGCTACCGCCGCCATCATCAGAATAACTATCAAAGCCTGCTTGCCGTCTGTGATTACATCACGGGCATGACAGATTCCTATGCCGTGTCTTTATACAAAAAACTCACCGGCATATCCCTACCAGCGGAGTAATTATGACCCAACGTATCGGCTATCTCATCGGACATTTCGAACCCCTGCACCGCGGGCATGTGCGCCTGATTCAACATGCCGTCGGCTTGGTGGACAAATTGCATATCGTCATCTTGCGCCATCCGCAGCCCAATCCCGCCTATCCCGTCAGTCTGGAAGACAAAGCTCGCTGGCTGCAACGCGCATTCAACAATTTTGACTTTATCTCTATCCACACCTACGCCATCGACAATATCAATCCCGAACAGGCGGAAGCCAATGCTCAATTGCAAGTGCTGCGCCGAAGTCTAGGCATACCTGAAGACGCGATTTTCATTTCCGACGAAAGCCACAGTTGGACTTCTTTGCTCGCCGCCGATCAATTTATCGCCCTGCCCCTGCATCAAGAATACGACAGCGAAGCTATTCATCAGCGCCCTGTGCATTACTGGCAACATATCCATCCCACTGCCAGACGTGAATATAGCAAAACCATTGCCGTTGTCGGCGGCGAAAGCTCGGGCAAAACTACGCTCGTCTATAAGCTCGCCAACTACTTCCTTGCCGACTATGTGCTTGAGCAGGGGCGGCATTATGTGGACTATGCTCTCGGCGGCTCGGAACTCGCCCTGCAATACTCCGATTACGCCCGCATCTCGCAAGACCATGCCAAAGCCATCGACCTTGCCTTGGAAACGCCCAAAGCCCCCGTTACCATCATCGACACCGATTTCATTACCACCCAAGCCTTCTGCCAAAGCTATGAAGGACAGCGTGATGCGATTACCACCGCCTACAGCCTGCATATGCGTTTCGACCACACCCTATTGCTGGCTAACAACACCAAATGGGTCGATGACGGCCTGCGCAGCCTCGGCACGGAGAATGCACGCCGACAATTTCAAGAACTGCTCAAACAGCTTTATCAAGAACACGAAATTCCTTATTATGAGATTAGCGCCGCAGGCTACCAAGAACGCTACCGACTGGCGGTAGACTATATTCAAAAGCACATTTATGCACAGGACTGAGAGGCATGTTCAAACTACTCGACAAACTCACCGACGAATGGCAAATTTCATGGATTATCACATGGTTTATCTACGGTATTTTGGCGCTGCTGTGGGGATTTATGGACAGCATAGGCGTATTTAGCGGTCAAAGTTTATCGCGCAATGCCACACTTTTTGAAGCCTTTAAACTATTAGTCGCCATTATCGGTATAGTCTACGTTGTCGCCCTCGCTTTTCGCAAAAACCGCGCCGGCAACGGCTTGGGCGCACTTGCCAATAGCGGCGAAATCATCGCCCAAGGCGGCAGCGGCGCCACAGGCTTGATGCTCGCACCGACAACTGGTGGCTATGGTTCGGCGCAAACAACATCTGGTTTGCGGTGAATCTTGCCAATCACAACAGCATCTTTCTTGTGCAAACCATTATTTACCAAATCAACTGCATCATCGGCATCTATGAATGGTGGCGCAGTAGTCAAAAAAATCCATAAAATCATAAAGGAAAACCTATGATTCTAGCCGAAGCCCTTATCAAACGCGCCGATTTGCAGCGCTATCTCGCCGAACTCAAGCATCGTATCCAAGCCAATGCCCTTCATCAGGAGGGGGAAACGCCTGCCGAAGATCCGCAGGAATTACTGGCGCTTTACCGCCAAGGCAATACGGAATTGGAAGGCTTGATTGTGGCGATTAATCTCAGCAATAACCGCATACGGCTTGCCGACGGCACCCTCATGGTTGCCGCACTTGCCAAACGCGAAGCCTTAAAAAACGCCCATGCCGTATTGATGGCTGCCGCCCAAGCCGCTACACCCGAGCAGCAACGTTACAGCCGCAGCGAAATCAAAATGCTGTCCGCCTTATCAGTTAAAGAATTACGTCAAGAAGCCGATCGTCTCGCGCAGGCGGCAAGGGAATTGGACATTCAAATTCAGGCGGCGAACTGGGCAAATTCATTAGTCGAATAATCGCTTAGGAGTAGTTGTTTTTAAAAGCGGATACAAAACATAAGAAGCTTTGGGGCGGGCATATTCAAGTATCGCGTAAGCCCGGTATCGAGCATCTTGTATAAAGTACTGTGTAATCTGACGACCATGTATCGGTTTAGAAGCAATGAGGGTGGGATTGGGGATAAGCGGATAGAAAAAGCGGCATATGTCGCTCTTTCTATTGTTCATTAAAACAAATAGTTATTTGAAATAATTGCGGATTGTTGCCAAATCGTCCTGCTGCGCCAAAGCCAGTATCAGCATAATCCGCGCTTTCTGCGCATTTAAAAAGCCGCTGCCGATGCCTTCGTCTTCAGGCACGCTGATATAGCCTTCCACCGTGCGGCTGGCACGCACAATCGGAAAACCTTGCGCTGTCAATTCTTTAACCCGTTCCAATAAAGGCGTGGACAGGCTGCCTGCGCCCGTAGCGTCAATTACCACCGCTTTGGCGCCATTTTCAATCGCGGCATCCAATAAAGCCGTATCGGTGCTTTGATAGCCGTAAATAATATCCACGCGCGGCAATTCTTTGTACCCGCTGACATCAAAATAAGGGCGGTTGCTCGGCTGCTGCGGCAGATAATAGAAATGCGGCTCTAAACCGATCATCAGACCTAGATAGCCCGCTTCCACCGATTTGAAAGCATCGGGGGTATTGGCGCGCGTTTTAGTAATATAAAAACCGGATCCGATACGGTCGTTCATCACCATCATCACGCCGCGTTTTGCCGCATCCTCATGCACAGCTACCGATGCCGCCTGCAATAAATTCATCGAGCCGTCCGCGCTGATAGCGGTGGCAGGGCGCATCGCGCCGACCAAGACAATCGGCTTATCGGTTTTGGTGGTTAAAGAGAGAAAAAAAGCGGTTTCTTCCAAAGTGTCCGTGCCGTGCGTAATCACTGCCGCCGCCGTATCGCCCGCCAAATCCTGATGTAATTTCTGCGCCAATTGCAGCAAAATGGCAACGCTGATGTCATTGCTATCCACACTGGCGATTTGCTCGCCTTTCACCTCTGCGATTTTTTTCAATTCCGGCACGGCGGCAATCAATTTGTCGATGCCTAAAGTTGCGGTCTCATATTGGGAAGTATCGGTGGCACTGGCGGAACTGCCGGCAATCGTGCCGCCGGTGGCATAAATATTTAATTGAGGAAGCGCAAAACTTGCTTGAGATGCTGTCATAGCCATTAACACCGTAGAAATGAACAATTTTTTCATAGACAATTCCTAATTACAATAGCGGAATATCGGCAGCATTAGTGCTGACCGAGCGTATTTTAATCTAAAAATTTAGATTATCAACAGAAACAATATCATTTTTAGTTTAAATCCCCATAGAAAAATCGCTTAACAAATACTGCAGAATCTAGTATGATGCGCGCTTTTCGGGCCTATAGCTCAGTCGGTTAGAGCAGGCGACTCATAATCGCTTGGTCGGGGGTTCAAGTCCCTCTGGGCCTACCATCTTCACCGCAGCGTTCTGCGGTTTTTTTATGCGCGGAATAAATCTCGCCCGCTTTTATTCTCTCTCTTTGTTTTCCGTAGACCTTCAGCGGCGGCATTGATGGGTTTTGCGGACAAAGTCGTGTAAGATGCGTCTGTTTTTTAAGTCTCTTCGTATTGATACCGCATGATTTCAGCAGATACTTTCAAATTTATTGCCTATGATTTAAGCCGCCAATTGCGCCCGAATACGGTGCATTTGCTGGTAGTACCCGATGCCCTATGGGGGCATTATGTCTATGAAAATTTGAAATTTTGGCTGAAAAAAGCCTCGCCCGAGCAAGAGGCGCTGACTGCCGAGCAAGGCAAAGCCTTTGCCGCAGCGCAAACCTCGCGGGCGGCATTTCAATTAAGCACGGCGACGGGAGATTATCCGATTTATTGGTTTTCGGATTGGGAGACTTTGCCTTATGACCAATACACGCCGCATCCCGATTTGATTTCCGAACGTTTGCGCGTGTTGGCGGAATTGCCGACCTGTCCGCAGGGGATTGTAGTTGTGAGTGCGGCGGCATTGTCGCAGCGTCTATGTCCGCAGACACATTTGGATAAATACGGCATTCATGTGCGCACGGGCGATCATTTGCCGCGCCAGCAATTTATTCAGCGTTTATTGCAGGCAGGCTATCAACATAATGCTTTGATTAAAGAAAAAGGCGAGTATGCGGCGCGCGGTTCTTTGCTGGATATTTTTCCGATGGGGGCGCAGGCGCCGATTCGTCTGGAATGGTTTGATGACGAGATTGAGCATATCCGCACTTTTGATTTGCAAACGCAGTTTACCTTAAGCAAATTGCGCCAAATCAGCATCTTGCCCAGTCATGAATTGGATTTGTCCGATGCGGGACGGGTCTGTTTTCGCCAAAGCGCGCGCAGATTGTTGGGCGATAAAGTGGAAAAAAGCGGTGTTTATGAGAGCATCAGCGCCGGACGCACGCCGCAGGGCTTGGAATATTATCTGCCGCTGTTTTTTGATGAAACCGCGACTTTATTCGATTATTTGCCGCCGCATACGATGCGTATCGAGATGCCTTTGCCTGTTGCCGAGCTGAAGCAGCATGCCGATTACTGCCGCAAACGTTATGCGCGTTTGCATTCGATGCGCGAGCATGCCTTATTAGCCCCCGAACAGTTATGGCAAAGCGAGGAAGAAACTATTGCCGCTTTGAGCGCTTTACCCGCCCTTGCATTGAGAACACATGCCAAAGCGATAGTTTTTAGCGGCAAGAGCGATGAACGCCAAGCACAATGGCAGGAGCAGATTGCCCGAGATCAGCCGATGTGCCTGCATTTTGCCGGCAACGGTTTGCGCGAGCAGGAGTTTGAGCGTTTGCAGAAAGCGCATTTGCCGGCCGTCTTAGTCGAGCATTGGCAGGCGAATGATGCTGCGGCAGCGCAGCGGCAATTGATTGTCTCACCGCTGCAATACAGTTTTGCCGCTGAAGGCTGTCTGCATTTGGCGGAATCGGATACGCACAGCGGCAGTCATTTGCCGAATTTGCGCGAGAACAAACAGAAAAATGCGGGCGAATTGATTCAAAGCCTGCAGGATTTAAGCATCGGTGCGCCGGTGGTGCATATCGATCACGGCGTGGGGCGTTATTTGGGCTTGGAGCGTTTTGGCGATGAAGAGCTGATTGCGATTGAATACGCCAAAAATGCCAAATTATTCGTGGCGGTGGGCGATGTCGATTTAATCAGCAAATATAGCGGCAGTGCGCCGGAAAATGCGCCTTTGCATGAATTAGGCGGCAAAGTTTGGCAGCAGATTAAGCGCAAAATCAAACAAAATGTGAACGATACCGCTGCAGAATTGCTGGCGGTTTATGCGGCGAGAGAGGCGGCGCAGGGCAGAAGTATTGCTATCGATACGGCGGCGATGCAGCAATTGGCCGATAGTTTTACTTATGAAGAAACGCCCGACCAATTAGCCGCCATTGATGCGGTATTGGAAGATTTGGCGCGCGAACGCCCGATGGACAGAATTATTTGCGGCGACGTGGGCTTCGGTAAAACCGAAGTGGCGATTCGCGCTGCCTATGCGGCGGTGCTGGCAGGACAGCAAGTGGTGCTGATTGCCCCGACCACACTGCTGGCAGACCAGCATTATCATCATTTTGCCGACCGCTTTGCCGATACTGCCTTGACAATCGACAGCATCAGCCGCTTTAAAAGCACGGCGGAGCAAAAAGCCGCCTTAGCCGCTCTGAAAGAAGGGCGCACCGATATCATCATCGGCACGCACCGCCTTTTGCAAAGCGATGTGGCTTTTGCGCGATTGGGCTTGGTCATTATTGACGAAGAGCAGCGCTTTGGCGTGCGGCATAAAGAAAAATTGAAAAGCCTGCGCGCAGATGTGAATCTGCTGACCCTAACCGCCACTCCGATTCCGCGAACCTTAAATCTCGCCCTGACAGGGTTGCGCGATTTAAGCATTATCGCTACGCCGCCCAGCGGTCGCCAATCGGTGCAGACCATTATCAGCGATTGGGATTTGGCAACGATTGAAGAAGCCTGCGAACGCGAACTGGCACGCGGCGGACAAATTTTCTTTTTACACAATGATGTGGCAAGCATAGAGCGTATTGCGCGCAGTTTGCAAGAACTGCTGCCGGAGTCGCGTATCGCGATTGCGCACGGGCAAATGCGCGAACGCGAGTTAGAAAACCTTATGCAAGCCTTCTATAACCGCCATTACGACATTCTGGTGGCGACCACCATCATCGAAAGCGGCATTGACATTCCCAATGCCAATACCATCATCATTAATCATGCCGACCGCTTGGGCTTGTCGCAATTGCATCAGCTGCGCGGACGGGTAGGCCGCAGTCATCATCAAGCCTATGCCTATTTGATTACCCCGCCTTTATCCACGCTGAACAAAGACGCGCAAAGACGTTTGGACGCCTTTACCACCCTAGACAGCCTCGGCGCAGGCTTTCTGCTCGCCAGCCAAGATTTGGAAATTCGCGGTGCCGGCGAAATCTTGGGCGACGAGCAATCAGGACAAATTCAGCAAATCGGCATGAGCTATTATTTAGACCTCTTGGATCGCGCCACCGCCGCTCTCAAAGCGGGACAAAGTCTGAGCATTGAAGATGATGAGGACAGCCGCAAAGCCGAGATTGAGCTGGACGAGCCCGCACTGCTGCCCGCCGACTATGTGCGCGATCCGCAGGAGCGCTTGAGTATTTATCAGCAATTGGCGCGCGCCAAAGACGATGCCGGCATTGCCGCAGTCGAAATGACATTGATTGATAGATTCGGACGTCTGCCGCCGGCGGCAAAACATCTGATTCAGCGCAGCCGCCTAAAACACCGCGCCTTAAGTATCGGTATTGAGCGCATCGCATTTGAAGGACAAAAAATTGCCATCGCCTTTAGGCAGGAAGCGGCGATTAATCCCGACCGCCTTTTTGCCAAAATGCAAAGCGCGCCGCATATCTACCGCATGACGGGCCCGAGCAGCTTGACATTGCAAGACGGCAGCAGCCTTAATCTCGGCGAACGCCTACAACATATCGAGCAATTTATTGACGACATCAGCCTGAAGCCGAAGTATGTTTCCCCTGCATAACGCCCTTTCGCATCATTTACCCGGCATCGTGCTGCTCTTCAGTTCGGCGGCAAGCCTTGCCGTTTTATGCTATTGCCTGCGCCGCTTAGACTGGGCGCGCTTAGGGCAGCACCGCTTTACCCTGCATATTTTCTGCCTGTGGAGTATTTTGCTGTGCCTGTTCAATTTAGGACGCACGGGGCTGGCAGAAGGACTGCAATTACATCTCTTCGCCCTGACGGCCGCCACGCTGATGATGGGCTGGAAAATCAGCTTTCTAGCCGCTTTTTTGGCGCAAATCATGATGTCTGCGGCGGGATTCGAGCCGCTTGCCTTGCTGGGTTGGAACAGCTTGCTTTATGGGCTGTTGCCGATTTTATGCAGCCATTATTTCAGCCGCCTGCTGCAAATCCTACTGCCGCCGAATCCTTTTGTCTTCACGCTCGGCGGCGGTTTTTTCGGCGGCATCCTCAGTCTGGCGGCAACCATGCTGCTCAGCAGTCTGCTGCTTTACGCATTCGGCATTTATCCGCCCGACATTATCTGGCAGAAATACCTTAAATTTATGTTGGTGATTGTTTATCCTGAAGGTTTTGTCAATGGCGTGATTGTATCGGGATTGGTCGCCTTTCATCCGCATGTGATCAGCGCTTTCGATCCCGACCGCTATTTTCAAAATAAACCTTAAAGCACAAAAAAAGCCCCGAGGGGCTTTTAACAATATGGCAAAAATAGCAAAAATCTATTTACGCTTAGGATTGACTTTATGCAAGGCAGCGCCGCTAACCGCCAATGCCGCTTCATGCACCGCTTCGGATAAGGTCGGGTGGGCATGCATAATACGGGCAAGGTCTTCGCCGGCAGCATAAAACTCCATGGCGACCATCAATTCGTGAATCATTTCGGAAGCGCAAGGTCCGATAATATGCGCGCCTAAAATTTCATCGCTGTCTTTATCGCAGAGGATTTTTACAAAACCACTGGCGGCATTCATTGCTTTGGCGCGCCCATTGGCGGCAAAGGGAAAATCGCCTTTGACATAATCTGTACCTTCGGCTTTGAGTTGCTCTTCGGTTTTGCCGATCCATGCCATTTCAGGGTGGGTATAAATCACGGAAGGGATAATATCATAGCGCACATGTCCAGCCTGTCCTGCCAGAATTTCCGCCGCCATTACGCCTTCTTCTTCCGCCTTATGCGCCAGCATCGGGCCGCGTACGCAGTCGCCGATGGCAAAGACGCCGTCTTCGGCGGTGCGGCAATGTTTGTCCACTTCGATAAAACCGCGTGCGTCCATGACGACTTTTGTACCTTCGATCAAATCGGGCGAAGTATTGGGCTTACGACCGACGGCAACCAGTAATTTATCAAATACCAACGTTTGCTCGCCCGAGCCATCTTCCACCGACACATGTACTTCCTGATCGTCTTGCACAAGCGCTTGCTTGACCTTTGTTCCTAAGCGGATATCCAAGCCTTGCTTTTTAAAAGCGCGCGCCGCTTCTTTGGCTAATTGCTGATCGGCGACGGCGAGGAAGGTATCCATCGCTTCAAAAATCACGACTTCCGCACCCAAAGCCTGCCAGACGCTGCCTAATTCCAAGCCGATGACGCCGGCGCCAATCACGCCGAGACGCTTAGGCACTTCGGAAAAATTCAAAGCGCCTGTCGAGCTGACAATATGTTTACCGTCCATTTTCGCCACCGGAATATCCACGGGTACGGAGCCGAACGCCAAAATCACGCCTTTTTGCGCTTGATAGCTTTCTACCGCGCCTTCATGCGTCGTAACTTCAACTTTTTTATTGGCGCGTAATTTCCCTTTGCCTTGAATCCATTCAATGCCATTGGCTTGAAATAATTGTCCAATGCCGCCGGTCAGTTGCTCGACAATTTCCGCTTTGCGCCCAATCATTGCCGCCACATCCATTTTCAGCCCGTCCGCGCTGATGCCGTGTAGGGCAAATTCTTCTTTTGCCTTATGATACAGAGCGCTGGATTCCAATAATGCTTTGGAAGGAATACAGCCGACATTTAAGCAGGTACCGCCCAAACGCCCTTTACCGTCCTCATCGCGCCACATTTCCACGCAAGCGGTTTTAAAGCCCAATTGCGCCGCGCGAATCGCCGCCACATAACCGCCGGGGCCGCCGCCAATCACAATGACATCAAAACTTTTACTCATCTGTTCATCCTCAAAATGCTAAGCGGCGGTTGCCCGCCGCATCTTTATGAATTCAATACTATACGCCAAGCAGCAAACGCGCAGGGTCTTCAATCGCATTTTTAATCGACACTAAGAAGCCGACCGCCTCGCGTCCGTCAATAATGCGGTGGTCATAGCTTAATGCCAAATACATCATCGGACGAATCACGATTTCACCGTTTTCCACCACCGGACGATCGACGATATTATGCATGCCTAAAATCGCGCTTTGCGGCGGATTGAGAATCGGCGTGGACATCATCGAGCCGAAAGTGCCGCCGTTCGTGATAGTAAAGGTGCCGCCAGTCATTTCTTCAATGCTCAAAGTGGTATTTTTGGCTTTGACCGCAAAATCGCGAATGCCGGTTTCGATATCGGCGAAACCTAAGGTTTCCGCATTGCGTAAAATCGGCACGACCAAACCGCGCGGACTGGAAACGGCAATGCCGATATCTTGATAATTGTGATAAATAATATCGTCGCCATCAATCGAGGCATTGACTGCCGGCCATTCTTTCAGCGCCGCAACCGCCGCTTTGACGAAGAAACTCATAAAACCTAATTTGATGTCGTTCTTCGCCACAAATTGGTCTTGGTATTTCTTACGCAAATCCATAATCGGCTTCATATTGACTTCGTTGAAAGTCGTCAGCATCGCTGTCGAATGCTGCGCCTCCAGCAAACGTTCGGCAATGCGCTTGCGCAGGCGCGTCATCGCTACACGCTCTTCATGACGCGAGCCGCCGCCTGCAATATGCTGTTTCATATCCGCTTTGGTAACGCGTCCGCCGCGACCGCTGCCGGCAACATCGGCCACATTAACTTGATTTTCCACTGCCATTTTGCGCGCCGCAGGCGAAGCATTTTTATCGCCGCTTTCTGCTTTTGTCGCAGTCGGCGCAGCGGTAGGAGGAGCAGCTTCGGTATTTGCCGGTGCCGCATCAGCGGCAGGTTTTTCCGCCGCTTCAATAATGGCAACTACATCGCCGCCGGTAACCGTCGAACCGTCTTCCTGTTTGATGGCTTTTAAAATACCGCCTACCGGCGAGGGCAAGTCCAAAACGACTTTATCGGTTTCCAAATCCACCAAATTTTCGCCCGCTTCGACATAATCGCCTACTTTTTTATGCCAATTAACCAAAGTGGCATCGGCAACGGATTCCGGCAAATCGGGAACTTTTACTTCTGTTGTCATAACTACCTCATTTACTAAAAAATTAATTTGCCAAGCCTAAAGCCTGATTCACTAAGGCTTCTTGCTCTTGCGCATGCACTTTGGCATAGCCGGCGGCGGTGGAAGCCGAAGCGCGGCGACCGCAATAGGTCAAGCCGCGATTGCCCACCGCTGTTTGCAAAGATTCGAAAATTTGATGCCAAGCGCCCTGATTGCGCGGCTCTTCCTGACACCAGACCAATTCCGCCTGCACAGGATATTGCGCCAAGACATCCGCCAATGCCTGCTCTGGGAAAGGATACAATTGCTCAACGCGCACAATCGCAATATCCTGAATATTCTCGTCGCGGCGTTTTTGCAGCAAATCGTAATAGACCTTGCCGGAACACATAATCACACGCTTCACATTGGCGGCATCGATAGCGTCAATCTCACCGATGATTTCTTGGAAGCGGCCTTTCGCCAATTCCTGCAATTCGCTGACCGCCAATTTGTGGCGCAGTAAAGATTTGGGCGACATTACAACCAAAGGCTTACGGAATTGCCGCAAGACTTGGCGGCGCAGCATATGGAAGACTTGCGCCGGCGTGCTCGGCACGCATACCTGCCAGTTTTCATCGGCTGATAATTGCAGATAACGCTCTAAACGCGCCGAAGAGTGCTCAGGCCCTTGTCCTTCATAGCCGTGCGGCAGCAGCATGACCAAGCCGCTATAGCGTCCCCATTTGGTTTCGCCGGAAGCGATGAATTGGTCGATAATGACCTGCGCCACGTTGGCAAAATCGCCGAATTGCGCTTCCCAAATAATCAAGCCGCGCGGCTCCGCTACCGAATAGCCGTATTCAAAGCCCAATACGCCGGTTTCCGAGAGCAGGGAATCAATCACGCGGATAGACGGTTGATTAGGTTTCAAATATTGCAAAGGCATATAGCTTTCGCCGGTGTTCTGGTCATGCAAAACCGCATGACGATGCGAGAAGGTTCCGCGTCCGCAGTCCTCGCCCGATACCCGCACTTGATAGCCTTGATCCAATAAGGTGGCATAGGCGAGATTTTCCGCCGCGCCCCAATCCAAAGGCTGCTTGCCGGTCGCCATTTCTTGACGCGCCGCCAAGGTGCGTTTGACAATCGCATGCGGAGTAAAGCTATCCGGTACGCTGAAGGCTTGCACGCCCAAGGCTTTCAAACGCTCGGTATCAAAGCTAGTATCCACCGGCGCAGACCAATCCTGATTCGATAAAGCCTTCCATTCTTGAGCGAGGAAATCGCCGTTGCCGTCGATTTCCGAGGCTTCCGCCACGCGCTCGCCGCTTTCCAAACGTGCCAAATAATCCGCCTGATAGGCTTCATAAGCATCTGCGGCAATAATGCCGGATTGCTGCAAACGGTCGGCATAGACCTTAGCCGGCACGTCATGGGCGCGGATTTTTTCGTACATTTTCGGCTGAGTGGCTGAAGGCTCGTCCGCCTCGTTATGTCCCAAACGGCGGTAGCAGACCAAATCAATGAAAATATCTTTTTGGAATGTATTGAGATAAGCCACCGCCAATTGTCCTGCAAAGACCACCGCTTCCGGATCATCGCCGTTTACATGGATAATCGGTGCCTGCACCGATTTGGCAATGTCGGTGCAATACATGGACGAACGCGCATCCAATAAATTGGAAGTCGTAAAACCGATTTGATTATTCACGACCACATGCAAAGAACCGCCGACTTGATAGCCGCGCAATTGAGATAATTGCAAGACTTCTTGGTTAACGCCTTGTCCTGCCAAAGCGGCATCGCCGTGAATCAGAATCGGCGTGGCTTTATGCGCAACTTCAAAAATACTGGCTTCAGCGCCTAATTCTTGGCGGCGGCGCTCCAAACGCGCGCGGGTTGAGCCCATCGTTACCGCATTCACAAATTCCAAATGCGAAGGGTTATAGGCTAAGGTCAAATCCACTTTCTGACCGTCGATTTCCACAAAAGAAGAGAAGCCCATATGGTATTTCACATCGCCGCTACGATTGGCCGCCGGCACCAATTTGCCGTCAAACTCATCAAACAGCAATTGCGGTTTTTTGCCTAAGATATTGATTAAGACATTCAAACGGCCGCGGTGCGCCATGCCGATACCCACTTCTTCCACGCCGTTTGCCGCCAAAGCCTTAATCATAGCATTGAGCAAAGGAATTAGGGCATCGCCGCCTTCCAAAGAGAAACGTTTCTGTCCTACATAGCGTTTATGCAAATATTTTTCCATGCCGTCGGCAGCCACCAATTGGCGCAGAAAATTCTTTTTCTCTTCGGCGGAAAATTGATAGTCGCCGGCGCTGGCTTCCATTTGTTCGGTCAGCCAATCTAGCTCTTTTTGCTCCCATACATGGCTGAACTGCAAGCCCACATGTCCGCAATAGGTTTTTTGCAATTTTTTCAGCAAATCCGCCAATTTCATCTCTTGCTGACCGAAGACACCGTCCACGGCAAAACTTTGCTGCAAATCGCTGTCGCTCAAGCCGTGATAAGACAAACTCAACTGCTCGACTTCATGACGTTCGCGGATTTTCGCCGGATCGGTATCGGCATAACGATGCCCGCGCACGCGATAGGCGCGAATCAAATTCAAGACGCCGATCTGCTTTTCGCTGACCGTACCTTCTGCCGATGCGCTCAGCGGCTGTTGTCCTAATAATTCAAAACGTTCCTGCACGTCCAAACGCGAAACTTCTTGCTCGCTGTCGCCTTTGATTTGCGCAAAATAGCGCTGCCATTGCTCGCTGACCGAAACCGGATCCGCTAAATAATCTTCATACAATGCCTCGATAAAAGCTGCATTACCGCCTGAAATCCCTGAATTGGCTTTTAATTCTTTATATGTGGACATGTTCACACCCTTTTTATAGAAAAATAACGGCAGATACTTGGTAATACCCACCAAAATCGCTGTTTATGATACGCCCTTCCGCGCTTTTACTCAAACCAAATCCCACATTCTCTAGGCTTTACAGTACATAATCTTTTCATAAGTAAACACTATTTTATTTTAAGCAGTTTATTTATCTAAGATAAAAATCTATCAAGCAAAACAATACCCTGTTTCTATCTGTGTTTTTTAATGAAACTGTTGTGAAAATCTTACAAATTTATGCTGCTTAAAATCTTTTGCCGATTTCGTTGTAATAGCGTTTCGCCCCTTCATGCAGAGGAATGCTGATGCCTTCTAAAGAGGTTTCCACGGATAAGGCATTGGCGATACGCATTTCTTTCAGCCAATCAGGGTAATAGATGCTATCCCAAAGGTTTTTTGTAAATTGATACGCCCAATCTTTATCCATTTTATCGGTCGCCACCCATAAAGCACGGACTTTCACGCTGTCAAAGGCTTCGCTTCCTGCATAAGTCCCCGCTTTTACGGCAACGGTTTGATATGTGCGGCTACGTTTAACCAGCTCGTCAATCCCCGTGCCTTGTAAAGACAAAAAGCGCAGCGGCAATTCTTGATTCAACCCCGTAAAGGCCGGCGCAGGAATGCCGGCAAAGAAAATCATGGCATCAATCTCTTTGTTTTTCAGCGCTTGCGCCGCTTCGCCGACGCTTTGCGCCTGAAATTGAATTTCCGCAATACTTAGTCCTGCAGCGCCGAACAGTTCCTGCACGGCATGATGCGTGCCTGAATGATTGGCGCCGATGCCGACTTTTTTGCCCGGCAAATCGCTTAAAAACTGAATGCCGCTGTCTTTAGGCACGGCGATTTGCAGCACTTCCGTGTAAAGGCTTGCCAATGCCCGCAAGTTTTTGCAGGGTTCGGCTTTTTCAAATGCGCCCTCGCCCTGATACGCCATATAGACCAGATTCGATTGCGCCAAAGCGGAATCGCCTTGACCGCTGCACAAACGCTGCAAATTTTCAGTTGAGCCGTGACTGCTGCGATTAACCAGCAAGACGCCTTCCACGCCACAACTGCCACCGGCTTTACAGGGCAAAGCGCCCTGCGGTTGCGTGTTTAAGGCGGAAATCATCGCCGCCGTCTGATAATACAGACCGTTGTAATAGCCGCTGTCAATCAAGAACACCTGATTGTCTTCAGCAATCGCCTGCGTCCCTGCGCATAAAGCCAGCAAGCTGAGACGGATTGTTTTCATCGTTTCCTCTATATCGTTTTCATTTATTGATTAATTATTATCGGCGAGCATTCTGCCGGTAATCAATTCCGAATGCGGCGCAATCTGATAACGCCCTGCCAATACGTTGATTTGCGGCGGAATGTGTTCGCGCTCAAAATAATCGTAAGCCGGTTGCAGCATTTGCCAAAAAGGTAGCCAGCGATGATGGGCATAGCGCATCAAATTCTGCTGCGTGAGATGGAAGGGAAAAATATGCACGGGCACGGCATATTGTCCGCGCTGATGTGCGGCGGAGACCAAAGCATAAATCACTTCAATTTGCTGATTGTCCATGGCATAGCAGCCAATCGACACGCATTCGCCGTGCACCATCAGATAACTGCCGGTGTAGCCATGTTCACGGTCATAGGCATTGGGAAAGCCGAGATTAAAAGACAAATGATATTTGCTGTTAGGATTCATTTGTCGGGCGCTCACGGCATAAAAGCCTTCGGGCGACTGCTTATCGCCTTCGCGCAGTTTCGGACCTAAATCGCCCGAATAGGTGCAAATCGGAAATTTGCGGTATAGGTGATAGCGACCGTCGGCGCGCAGCAGCCACGCCTCCAAGACCCTTTCTTCTTTAAAAATACGCAAAAAGGTTTTTGCCCCTAAGGCAAAACCCTGCGCCTGCAAACGATCGCGCAAACTCAATTGCGATAAATCCGAAATAGGCAGCTGAAAATCCACCGCCGCGCCCTGCGTTGAAGCAGTTTTTTCGGCGTTGGGCGCATAGCCCGCACAGCCGCTTAAAAGCAAAGCCCCTGTTTTTAATACCGTACGCCGTTTCATTGTCGATACACCCACCGCAACACATCATCTTGCAAAGCGCGGCTCTTAACCGCCTCTTTGCCATTGCCAATAATCACTACCACATACACATGCCCGCTTTGCGCCTGCACATAGCCGGCAAAACCGCGCACCGCATCAATGGTGCCGGTCTTGCCGATAACGCGCCCTTGCAAAGCCTCGCCGACAAAACGCCTGTTCAAAGTACCGCTTTCGCCGGCAACCGCCAAAGACTGCATAAACTCCATCGCATGGCCGGAAGCATACAAATTAAGCAATAAGGTTGCCAAAGTATGACCGCTGACCCGCGAATCGCGCGACAAACCCGAGCCGTTATCAATCAGCATCCCCTCAACCGGCACGCCGAAAGCCGCCAAGGTTCCCCTAACCGCCTGCCGTCCTTTATCCAAAGAACCCGGCACGCCGTAAACCTCCGCGCCCAAAGTCAGCAATAATTGCCGCGTCATCACATTATTGCTCAGCTGATTCATCTTCTGAATTTGCTCGCGCAAAGGCAAAGACATGCCGCTGTACAAAGGCTGCGCTGTGGCAGGCACAGGACCAATCTGTCCGCCGCCGTCAAAACTGCCGCCCTCGGCATACCATAAATCATGGAATAAATAATAAAATTGCTCGCTCTCCTCGCCCATGACCACCGTCAATTCGCGCGCGCCGCAAGCCGTGCTGTATTTACCCGTCAACTGCACCACGGCATAGCCGCGTTCGTCGCGCAGCAAATCCACCGCCGGCGAATAATTGGTATCGCATTTGCCGGCATTGACAGTCATCTGATTGTCAATCTTCCAATTCATAATATTCGGCCACAAAGCCACCGTCGCCTGCTGCTTGCCCTGCGGCGACAAACGCACTTTCACCGTGCGGAAATTCACCATCAAAGGACTCGGCACCGCGTTATACGCCGACCAGCCGTTGCCGTCGAAAGACTGCGTATTCCGCGCCTCCTGCGGCAAATAATACAGAGAATTGTCCAGCACGATATTGCCCGTGATATGGCGCACCCCGCGCGCGCGCAAATCCTTCAGCATCTGCTGCAAACGCTCCTCCACCAAAAAAGGATCGCCGCCGCCCTTGACATACAAATTGCCCTGAATCACGCCGTTGGCATCGGGCATCGCATCGGCGTAAAACTTCGTCTGCCATAAATAATCGCCGCCCAAGCGAATCAAAGCCGCCGCCGTCGTCAGCACCTTCTCCAAAGAAGCGGGCGAACGCAGCGTCTGCGCATTCAAACTGACCAAAGGCACTTCCTGCGCTACATCCTGAATAATCAAAGTCAAACCCTCGGCGGAGACCTGATTTTTCTGCATCAGCTGCGCAATATTGGCAGGCACGTTTTGCGCCCTCGCCCAGCCTGAAAACCCTAGAGCAATCAGCAAGCCCCATAAGCATTTCATGCAATTACCTCGAAATTCGTCCAAAAGGCGGCTATTATAGCGCGCCGAATTTTGAAATCACTCCCAAACATGAGCGACAAACCTAAAGAATACGATGAAGAAGGCCGCGTTATCCGCGAAAACCGCAGTGCAATCAAGCGCGAACGCGAAGCCATCCGCCAATTTGCCGAAGAACTTCTCAAACTGCCGGCGCATCAATACCTCCTTCTGCCCATCAGCGAACAGCTGCAAGCAGCGCTGATTGAAGGCAAACGCCTTACAGGCAACGCCCTGCGCCGCCACCTTAACTACCTCACGCGCCTCCTAGACGAACACCCCGACTTCGACAAACTGCGCTACGTACACGAACACATCAACCACCCCTACCGCCACGACAGCAGCAAAATGCGCCGCATCGCGCAGGAAATCGATCGCCTGCTCGGCAACGACAAAGACATATACGGCGAACTCCTCGCCCATTACGCCGATTTCGACATGCAATACGTCAGACAACTCGTGCGCGAAGCGCAAAAACACCTCTCAAATACCGACAGCGACAATAGCGACGACAGTGCCGCAGACAACAGCCCACCCGCGCCCAAAGCGGAAAAATACCGCCGCCGTCTGCAAAAATACCTGCAAGGACTCAGCCTTAACTACGACGACAGCGAAACCTGATGCAGCCCGCCACAATACCGCTCGCCCTCTACATCCACATCCCTTGGTGCGTGCAAAAATGCCCCTACTGCGACTTCAACTCGCACAGCCTCAAACAGCGCATCGATGAAGACGCCTACATCAACCACCTCTTGGCGGACTTCGATATCGACTACGCTCTAAACCCCCGCCCCATTCACAGCATCTTCATCGGCGGCGGTACCCCCAGTCTCTTTAGCGGCGCAAGTATCGCCCGTCTGCTCGACGAACTGCGACAGCGCGCGGACTTTGCCGACAACATCGAAATCACCCTCGAAGCCAACCCCGGCACATTCGAGCAAGCCAAATTCAATGCCTACCGCCAAGCCGGCGTCAACCGCCTGTCCCTAGGCATACAGAGCTTCTCCCCTCAACAACTGCGCAATCTCGGGCGCATTCATGACGACGAAGAAGCCCATAAAGCCATCATCGCCGCGCAGCAAGCCGGCTTTGAACGCATCAATACCGACCTCATGTTCGGACTCCCCCATCAAAGCCCCGAACAAGCTCTGCAAGACCTGAAAAACGCCGCCGCATACGGCTGCGAACACCTCAGCTGGTATCAACTCACCCTTGAACCCAACACCGCCTTCTACCATCATCCGCCCCCCCTGCCCGACGAAGACCAAAGGCAAGACATCTTCGAACAAGGCGCCGCCTTCCTGCGCAGCCAAGGTTTCGTGCAATACGAAACCTCCGCTTGGACGCGCGGCGCAAAAAGCGCGCACAACCTCAACTACTGGCAATTCGGCGACTATCTCGGCATTGGCGCCGGCGCACACGGCAAAATCAGCCTTGCCGACGGCAGCATACTGCGGCGCAGCAAATTCCGCGCCCCCAACCGCTACCAAGCCGCGCACAGCCAAGGCGCCACCCCCTATCAAGACCAAGAACAAATTGTCGCCCGCGAAGAACAAGGCTTTGAATTCATGATGAACGCCCTGCGCCTGAAAGACGGCGTCGCGCGTGCATACCTTCCACAACGTACCGCGCTGCAACACAGCGACCTCGCCCCCGTTCTCGAAACCCTCATCGCCAAAAAACTCATTGCCGACGACCCGCAGACATACCGCTGCACCGCGCAAGGCTATGCTTTTCTTAACGATGTGCTGACCACCTTTTTATAAACAACCATTAAAAATACTTGTCCGTTTTTCGGTTGTAGCAACAGCAATCCCTATCTACAATAGTGCGCATCATATATTTGTAATGAAAAATGAAAAACTTAAGCCACGAAAGAATGTACCGAGCCATTTTAGATAAAGACAGCGCATTTGAAGGTATCTTTTTTACCGCCGTCAAAACCACCGGCATTTTTTGCCGCCCCTCCTGCACCGCCCGCAAACCTAAGCGCGAAAACGTAGAATTTTTTGCCACCAGCAAAGAATGCATCTTAAAAGGCTACCGCCCCTGCAAAGTATGCCGCCCCCTAGAACATCTGCACCAAACCCCGCCCGAAATCCAAAACCTTCTTGATGAATTAGCCCACAATCCCGGTTTAAAATTAAAAGACGATGATTTACAGCACAGGGGAATTGAGCCTAAATTCATTCGCCGCTGGTTTTTAAAAAATCACGGCATGACATTTCACGCCTTTTGCCGCCTGCACCGCATCAACTCGGCATTTAAAAAAATCCAATCAGGCGAAGCCATTGCCCACACTGCCTTTGATGCGGGATTTGATTCATTAAGCGGATTTTCAGAATCCTTTAAAAAAATATTCGGCGTATCGCCTAAGCAAGGCAAACAGCAAAACATCATTGATTTAAAACGCATAGAAACACCGCTCGGTACCATGATCGCTTGCGCCAGCAATCAAGGCATTTGCTTATTGGAATTTAGCGATCGAAAAATGCTGGAAACCGAATTAAAAAACATCGCTAAACGCCAAAATGCACTCATTATTCAAGGCAACAATCCCTTCTTTCAGCCATTAGAAAAACAATTAAACGAATATTTTGCCAAACAACGCAGAAAATTTAGCGTACCCCTGCATTTTATCGGCACGGATTTTCAGCAACAAGTTTGGCATATCTTGCAAAGCATACCCTATGGCGAAACCCGTTCTTACGGCGAACAAGCCAAATTATTAGGCAAACCCAAAGCCGTTCGAGCGGTTGCCAATGCTAACGGCATGAACAGCATTTCCATATTAGTACCCTGCCACCGCGTCATTGGCGCCAACGGCGAATTAACCGGCTATGGCGGCGGACTATGGCGAAAACAGTATTTGCTTGATTTGGAAACATCAAATAAATATTGACTACTTAGCGCCCTGCCCCAAAGCGGTGTTTTTTTTGTAGGACATCTAAAAAAACTCACAAGAGCCAATTCCCAAATCTTAAGCCCTCTATCCGTTCAAATTTTTTGGTATTGTGGGTAATTAAAGGCTTATTGGCAACATTTCTGCGCATCCCCGAACAGCCGCTATGAGCAGACGAGGACGCAACAGTCTTTTTGAGTGTACCCAAAACAATATTATGATTATTATGTTTTCGCATCCGTACATACGCGAAAACTTAAAATCCCTAAACAAATAAAACGTTTACTATTCATTATTGCTCTTATCTTCGCTGTTTACGGTTATAGCCTTTATAGTCGCGGCGGTTTTAAAACTTTTATGGTCGACGACTCGCCGCCGGTCAATGAGGTCCCCGAGACGCCTGTATTGCAGCAATCTGTAGTATCAGATACTGCAAATATCATTGAAGAAGAACAAGAAATTGATTTGAGCAAACCCTACGGATGGGCGGCATTGCCGCCAGTGCCAGCTGTGCGCGGCTGTGTTGCCAATAAGCGTAAAAATTGGTGTCAATGTTTTGGCGAAAACAACACGCCGATCCAAATGGAGCATGCGCAATGCCTCTCAGTTTTAGCAAAACCGCTTCCGTTTGCCACGAGTCTTAATTATTCGGGTACCAAGTAATGCTATAATTGTATGTGCTAATCCATGTCGGATTTGGCAATTCAATTCAAGGAGTTAAATATGACATCTTTAGAAGCTGACAAATTAAAAGCGGAAATCAACTTAATGCTTGCCCAAATGTATGAAATTAATGAAAAAATGAAGCAAATGAGCGCAGAAACTCACAAGACAAACATTGAGGCAGAGAAAATTGAGATTGAAACCGCTAAAATATTGAAAGAAACCGTCTTTTATCCTTATGCCTTTGCAGTTGGTGCATTGACTGCCGTAGGTATTATTTTAGGCGCTATCGTTAAAATATTTTTCTGATGAGGAAAGGGGCTTTTGCCCCTTTTTTTTATGCTCCCTAATGAAAAAAACCTTGATTTTGTTCATCTACGTCAATTGGTTGCCGATATTGGTTTAGCGCAAAATGAAATTGCTCGAAGGTTAGAAATTCCAAAAAGGCAATTTCGTGCCTATTTATCGAATCCTGCAAATTGCTCTTATCAGCCAATGCCTAATGTCGTCTATTATGCCTTGAGCGTCTGGGCAGCCTACTGCCGATACGAAAGGAAAAAATAAGCAGATTTATTTGATAACGTATAAATTAACCAAAATATAAACAATCAATCCAATATTTTTATTTTCAATCTATTTAATTTATTAAAGCGTATTTAATTGAGTAAAATACACCTTGAATTGTCAAACCAAGTGCAATAGTTTTTTAAAGTAAACTTCATAAGGTGTTTTCCAGCCTAAACACTTTCTCGGTCGTAGATTTAATTTGTCGACGACCGATTGAATATAATCATCGCTCCACCGGTTTATATCCTGTTGCTTGGGGAAAAACTCCCTGAGCAACCCGTTTGTATTTTCATTTGTCCCCCTTTGCCACGGCTGATGCGGCTCGGGGAAATAAAAGGCTGTGCCTAATGTTTGCGTAACTAAACTATGTTTGACAAATTCCTTGCCTCTGCCCGGCGTAATTGACCGTAATTTGTGCGGTTTAAGCAGGGTTATCATCGCCTCTTTAACCAACAATGCTTTTTTGCCTTGAGCGAGCAGAATCATTATGCTTTCCCGTTCTGAAAGTGTAAGATGTCGGTAAGAAGCGTTCATTTTAGAGTCTTTTTTGTTGGGGAACAAAATGATACTCTATTATGAATGCTTCTTTTTTTGCACTTGGATTGTAAATTCAAGATAAGAAAAGCGGAATATTCTCGGATATTCCGCCGATTAAAAGTAATAGCAAGTTTACCAATATTGATTGATTTGCTCGCGCAAAGCGGCGGCAGTGGCTTGACCTTGTTCACCGACCAAAGCGCGACCGGCAATAAAGGCTTTTGCATTTTTCACGCTTTTGAATAAATGAATATCTTCAGGCACAATACCGCCGGTAATCGAGACTTCCAAGCCAATCGCTTCTAAACGCTCCATTTTTTCAATATCTTCTGCCGTCCAGCCTTTGCCTGCCAATTCCGCATCGCGAGAACGGTGGAATATCGCTTGTTTAATGCCCAGATTTACCCAGTCTTGCGCATCTTCATAAGTCCAATTGCCATAAATTTCAATTTGAATTTCTTTTGGACGCGTCAATGTTTGACTGGCATTGATTTCATCGGCGACTTTTTTACAAGCCGTAATAGTGGCGATATGCGCCGCGGCCGATACGGTGAGCCAATCCGCACCGGCTTCAAAAGCCATTTTAGCGAGAATCGCACCGCCGTCGGTGGTTTTTAAATCACAAACGATAATATGATTAGGATGCAGGGCGCGCAACGTGCTGACCGCTTTCATACCTTCCGCACAAGCTAAGATAGTTCCTACTTCAATAATATCGACGGCGCTTTCCGCATTTTTCGCATCCGCAACCGCTTTTTCAAGGCTTAAAGAATCAAGTGCAATTTGTAATAAAGGTTTTGCCATTATTGTTCCTTTTCAATTATTCAAACATTATTTGTTTAATGCCGCGTCAATCGCCGCATATACTTCTTCCGCCGAGCGACATTTCAATATTTTGGATAAATCCACGCCTGTTTCACTATTAGGATCTTCATCTTCAAATATTTGCGTGATTTCCATAATACCTTGCATATGCTGCTCATTATCGCTGCCGGCTAAGGTAATCAAGACGGAAACAGGTGCTTCTTCGCCGTCAAAATAGACCGGTTCTTGCAGGGTAACCAAGGCAAAAGCGCTGCGAATCACGCCCTCTTCCGGACGCGCATGCGGCATCGCTAATCCCGGCGCTAAGATGATATAAGGTCCTAATTCTTCCACTTTTGTAATGATGTTATCGTAATAACGCGCTTCGATGGCACCTGATGCCACTAACAAATCCGTACCAATTTTTACTGCTTCCTGCCAATTATCAGCCTGCTGATGCAGACTGACAGAAGCATTTTCAATTAATGACTCTTTGAGCATAATTTTCCTCATGTAAAGACGGGGAATTATTCCGCCGCCTGATGTTTTTGAATTAAGGCAATCAATTCCTGTCCGAAAGAATTCGGATTGAGCATGTTTTGCACGCCTAAAACAGAAATCGATTCGCCTGCCTCAATTTCTCCTGCCAGATGTTTTGAAGACACAATAATATCAACATTACCGAGCTTGCTTTTATAATCAGTTACCGCACAAGAGTCCATAATATTAGGGACATTGTGCTTATCCAAATATTGTCCGATCTTCATTTTCATCATCATGGAAGAGCCTTGACCGGAGCCGCAGACCGCCAACACCCGAATCGGTTTTTCGCCGTTTGCTGCCAACACAGTCGCTTGCTCAGCTACAGGGGCTTTTTCCGTATCGCCATAGCCGTCCATTTCTTCCAGCGTTTTGCCGGCTGCCGCCGCTGCCGCTTCTGCTTGGCGCAGATTTCTCGCCGCAGGTATCATATACATGATTGACAAGGCAATTAAGAACAAAATAAAGCCGAAGAAAGCCATATTCTTAGGCAGAATTGCCGCTGACCCCATAATACCTTGCATAATTGGCGGGAATAGCAACGCCCAGTCGGCCATACCCATCCAACCGTTGAATGAAGTACCGTTTTCGCTGAATAATTGAATCGCCCAAGCAGAACCGAAGACTTCGATCATACCCATGACAAAACAAATCTTCATCACAGCCTTCCAACCGCCGAATTGGTTTGCAAATACGCCGATAGTCGCATTTGAGAAGAACATCGGGATAAAGCCGGGGATAATTAAGACCGGCGCACCCACCAAGAGCATAATGCCTACCGCCAAGAATTGGCCGATAGCCCCCCACATGAAGCCGAATACCATGGCATTGGGCGAATACGCATAAATCGCCGCACAGTCGATAGCCAAGACTGCATTAGGAATCACACGCTCTGAAATACCTTTGAACGCCTCGGACAATTCCGCAACAAACATACGCACGCCGACGACAATTACTTGAATCGCAACGGCAAATTTCAATCCTGTTTCAAAGATATAAATGGGCCACCATGTTTTACCCGCCATCTTGGTTAATTCTTCAATGCCGAAAGACAGAAGAATAATGGTAAAGAAGCCGGTCATCACGATAACGGTTGCAGAAATACTGTCATGGAAAATATGCAACCATTTTGGCAGCTGCAATTTATCTACGGTTTCTTCTTTATCGCCTAATTTCGGTGCCAATTTCACCGCAATCCATGAAGCGATTTGTTGCTGATGTCCGATAGAAAATCCGGCACCGCCGGTTACCGCCTGCGTTGCCTTATACATAATATTTGAGGAAATACCCCAATATAATGCCATGATAATTGCGGTATAAATGATGGTTTCCATCATGCTTGCGCCTAATACCATATAGAAGACTGCTACCAATCCCGCTTGCTGGAACATAATATGCCCTGTCAGCATAATCGTGCGGATACCGGTCAAACGGCGCAAGACCACCAGCAGAATATTCAGCGCCAATGCCAAGAGCACCGCCAAACTGACCCAGCTATACGCATCGCCCATCGTTTGAATGGTTGCCTGCATACTGGTGTAAGGATCAATCACCGCACCTTGCAATTGATGCACTTCGGCAATTTTTTCAATGATTGGTTTAAAGCCGGTTACCAAAGCACCCGAACCGACTTGCAAAATCATAAAGCCGACAATCGTTTTAATCGTTCCCTTGATAACCGTTGTGGCATTTTTTCTCAGCAAAATATAGCCGATACAGGCAACCAAACCTAACAGCAAAGGCGCTTTAGACAGAAATTGTGTGTTAATAACTGTTAAAGCTTGTGTTAAAACTTGTATTAAAAACTCCATACAAACCTAGCCTTTTGTTTTTAAATTAACCAAACTATGCTCAATAATTACCATTCGGCAAATTATGCAGCGGCGCGATTATAGCACAAAATATTTTTTATCAAATTATTATTTTATCTGGTCATCTATATGATTTTAATATAAAAATAATGATTGTTAAAAATTAATAAAAAGAGTTACAATAACAAATCTGCGCATCTTGCGCATTTTGTCTGTGAAGACGCTTTAATTTAACGGAGAAAAAATGAGCAAAATTAGTGAAATCACAAGAGAAAGTTGGATTTTATCCACTTTTCCGGAATGGGGAACTTGGTTAAATGAAGAAATTGAGAATGAAGTTGTGCCGGAAGGCAATTTCGCCATGTGGTGGCTGGGTTGTGTCGGCGTATGGATTAAAACCCCCGGCGGCGCAAATATTTGTATGGATTTATGGTGCGGTCGTGGCAAAAACACCAAAAAAGTGAAAGATATGGTGCGCGGTCATCAAATGGCGAATATGGCGGGCGTACGCAAATTACAGCCTAATCTGCGTGCGGCGCCTATGGTCTTGGATCCTTTTGCCATCAATGAAGTGGACTTTATCTTGGCTTCACACTACCACAGCGATCATATTGACGTAAACGTTGCCGCCGCTATTGTCAACAATTCTAAATTAGATCATGTTAAATTCGTAGGTCCTTGGCATTGCGTGGAATTATGGAAAAAATGGGGCGTGCCGGAAGAGCGCTGCATTACCGTTAAGCCGGGCGATGTCGTCAAACTCAAAGACGTGGAAATTCATGCGCTAGATTCCTTTGACCGCACCTGCTTGGTCACTTTGCCTGTGGAAGGTGCAGAAGAGCAAGGCGGAGAATTAAAAGGACTCTGCCCGAGCGATGAGGAAATGGGACGTAAAGCCGTGAATTACGTTTTCAAAACCCCGGGTGGAAACATCTATCATGGTGCCGATTCGCACTACTCCATCTATTTTGCCAAACACGGCAAAGATTTTGATATTGACGTCGCGCTTAACAACTATGGCGAAAACCCTGTAGGCATTGCCGACAAAATGACGTCGATTGATTTATTGCGCATGGCGGAAGCGCTGCGCACCAAAGTCATCATTCCTGTGCATCATGATATTTGGACTAATTTCATGGCAAGCACCGATGAAATCATTGCTTTGTGGAAAATGCGCAAAAAACGTTTGCAATACAAATTCCACCCCTTTATTTGGGAAGTGGGCGGCAAATACGTTTATCCGCAAGATAAAGATTTAATCGAATATCATCATCCGCGCGGCTTTGATGATTGCTTTGAGCAAGAGCAGAATATTCAATTCAAATCTATGCTATAAACGACAGTTGTTAAACTTAAAAGCAAGAAAGGGAGCAAAGGTTCCCTTTCGTTTTTCTGTCTAATCTTTTTTAAGACTCCGACAATTTCTCCGCGATTAAAGACTTCAATTTCTCTACATCGTTCTCAATCACTTCTACATATTTAGGTAGGTTTTCAATGTCTGCAAAACGTGCCGGACGTTCGGCGGGATGTCCGACCGCTTCCATCACGGTGTCTTCAAATTTAGCAGGCAAGGCGGTTTCTAAGCATATCATCGGCACGTTTTCTTCCGCGAATTGCTCGCCGACAAATACGCCGTCTGCGGTATGCGGATCAATTAAGCGTGCAAAGCGACGTTCGATGCCGGCAATGGTGTTGAGACGGTCTTGGTGGGTGGAACGTCCTGCGCCCAATCCGCTTTCTTTAACGGCTTGCCATGTGCCGTGTTCATGAATACTGGGGATATGTCCTTGCTCGATTTCCTGCCACCAGCGCGTAATTTGCGCACCGTCGCCGTCGCTCATCAGGTAGATAAAGCGTTCAAAATTGCTGGCTTTGCCGATGTCCATAGAAGGGCTAGAGGTTTTGGCGACTTCTTTGCCGGGGCGCACGCGGTATTTGCCGGTGCTGAAAAATTCATGCAAGACGTCGTTTTCATTGCTCGCCACAATCAGACGACGCAGCGGTAAGCCCATGCTTTTGGCAAGATAGCCTGAAAAAAGATTGCCGAAATTGCCGGAAGGCACGCAGACGTCCACCGCTTCGCCAATAGCAACGCCGCTTGCCAAATAGGCTTTGAAGTAATACACCGACTGCGCCAGAATGCGCGCCCAGTTAATCGAATTGACTGCGCCGATATGGTACTGGCTTTTGAAGTCGGCATCGGCATTTACGGCTTTAACGAGATCCTGACAGTCGTCAAACACGCCTTGCACGGCGATATTCACAATGTTCGGCTCTTGCAGGGAATACATTTGCGCTTGTTGGAAGGCGCTCATGCGTCCGTGCGGCGAGAGCATAAAGACATTGACATTGTCTTTGCCAATCATGGCATATTCGGCTGCCGAACCCGTATCGCCGGAGGTTGCGCCCAATATGTTGAGCCGTTCGCCGCGCTGCGCCAAGACATATTCAAAAACTTCGCCGAGAAACTGCATGGCAATGTCTTTGAATGCCAGCGACGGTCCATTGGATAATTCCAATAGATACAGATTGCTCGCGCCTAAGCGCGACAGCGGCGTAATCGCTTCACTGCCGAATTTTTCCGCCGTATAACTACGCGCGATAATGCCGCGCAATTCCGCTTCGGGAATATCGCTGATATAGGGACGCATGACTTCAAAAGCGAGATCTTGATAGGATAATTTCTGCCAAGCGGACAAAGTGGCGTGTTCAATCTGCGGAATGTATTCAGGCATTGCCAAACCGCCGTCGGGCGCCAATCCTGCCAGCAAAACATCGCAGAAACTGCCTAAATCATGGCTGCTACGAGTGGATAAATAATGCATCTTCTCTCCTTCTGCGGCTAAGCAAGCGCCGCATGGCTAATCAATAAATTCAGGCGTTCATCGCCAAAAAAACGGTTGACCTGCATTTGGAACACCGCGCCTATGGTATCGCCATAGCGAAAATCCGCCACTTGGAAAAACCATGTGGCGGCAATCTGCTGCCCTGTCTGCAAATGGCGCAGATTCATGCGCGTATGTTGTGCGCCCAATTGCCGACATTCAATCACTTGAAAACGATTATAAAACTGCGGTGCGGGCAATTCGCTGCCCCAAGGCTCGAGTTTTTCCAAATAACGTGCCCAGTCGATGTGCAGCATATCAGGCGGCAATTCGCCGTCAACATAAATTGCCGCTTCAGGTGCTTGCAAGCCGATATGTTGGTAAAAAGCGGCATTAAGCGCCTCAATAAGCGCCGCATAATATTCCTGCTGCACCGTCAGCCCTGCTGCCAAGGCATGTCCGCCGAATTGCAGTACTTGCGGCGGTAGAGATTGCGCGGCAAGCGCTAGTAATTCATGGATATTCACGCCTTGTATCGAACGTAGCGAGGCTTTGATTTTGCCGCTTTCTTGCGCATCGGTCGCCACCAAAGCCGGACGGGCAAAGCGGGATTTGATTCTCGCCGCCACAATACCGATCACACCTTCATGCGCATCAGGCAGATAGGCGCTGGCAATCGCCTGTTTCTCATCAATCACTTGCATTGCGCGGCTGCACATCTCGCTTTCTAAGGCTTTGCGATCGCGGTTCAACAAATCCAATTGCTCGGCATAATCGCCGGCAGTCGCCCAATCATCGCATAGCAACAATTCCACGCCGTCATGCATATCTTCCAAACGTCCGACCGCATTTAAGCGCGGCGCAAGTGCAAAGCCGATATCGCTGGGCAGCAGCACCGCTGGATTCAGATTGGCAACCGCACATAAAGCGCGCAAGCCGAGATTGCCCTTAGCGCTTTGCAAACGCTGCATTCCCGCCTGCACCAAAATGCGGTTATTAAAATCCAGCGGCACAATATCCGCCACCGTGCCAAGGGCAACCAAATCCAGATAATCGGTTAATTGACAGGCAAAATTCCAGCCCTGCTCCACATAATGGCGGCGCAAAGCCAGTAAGAGATAAAACACCACGCCCACACCCGCCAAATGCGGCGAAGCGAATCGGCTGTCATGACGTTTGGGATTGACCACCGCCACTGCCGGCGGCAATTGCGCATCCGGCTCATGATGGTCGGTAATGATGAGTTTCACGCCTTGGGCAAGCAAATCCGCCGCCGCTTCATGGCTACGAGTACCGTTATCCACCGTAACCAGCACATCCGGCAAAGGTGAACAGGCGGCAAGCCCTGCAGGACTTAAACCATAACCATGCGCCATGCGGTTAGGCACAAAATAACGCACCCGCGCACCCAATTTGCGCAGCACCCGTATCATTAAAGCGGTCGCGCTCGCGCCATCGACATCATAATCGCCGTAAATCAGAATATCTTCGCCGTCGCGAATCGCTCGGGCTAAAGTTTCTGCGGCAAGCGCAATATCCGGCAAAGCCTGCGGCGATTGCAACAATTGCAGTTTTTTTTCTACTTCCGCCGCACTGCCCACGCGCGCTGCGTAAATATCGCGCACCACGGGATGCCAATCCGGCGAAAACTGCTGCGGCGCCGTACGAAAGGGACGGCGGATAATCTGCACCACGATTTAGTCGAAATATTCCACGCGGATATAACGCAAAGGCTCCGTTACCGCCACCATGCTTTCGATTTCTTTCACCGCATCGCGCAAATATTTTTCTTGCACAATATCGGTTAAGAAAATCAGGGGAATAACACCGTTTTGCTTTTGCTCGATTTTCTGAATAATCGATTCAATCGAAATTTTATGTTTAGCTAAAATCCGCGTGACCTCCGCCAACACACCAATCTCATCCCGCACGCTCATGCGCACATAATAAGCCGTCAAAAATTCTTCGGCAGGCAGAATCGGCAGAACGTTTTTATCGAAAATTTCCGTAAAACCGAATTCATTCAAACGGTTCTCGCTGTCCAAATTCAGCTCGCGCACCGCATCAATCAAATCCGCCACTACCGCGGAAGCCGTCGGCAAACGTCCTGCACCGGGACCGTAATACAGACTGTTGTCCACCGCATTACCCTGCACTTGCACCGCATTCATCACGCCTTTCACCCCTGCCAGCATCGTATTGCTCGGAATCAAAGTCGGATGCACGCGCACCTCAATGCCGTGTTCGCGGCGAATCGCCATGCCCAAATGTTTGATAACAAAACCCAACTCCGCTGCATTGACAATATCGGCAGGCGTTAAAGTATCAATACCTTCAGTGAAAACCGCATCAAATTGCAGGGGAATACCAAAAGCAATCGAAGCAAGAATCGTGATTTTATGCGCGGCATCCGTGCCATTGATATCGAAAACGGGATCAGCTTCGGCATAGCCTAAAGCCTGCGCCTCTTTCAGCACATCGTCAAATTGCCGTCCCTGCTCGGTCATCGCCGTTAAAATGAAATTGCCCGTGCCGTTGATAATCCCTGCAACCGAAGAAATCGCATTTGCCGTTAAGGCCTCGCGCAATAGCTTAATCACTGGAATTCCGCCCGCTACCGAAGCCTCATAAGACAACTCCACTTCATTGGCGCGCGCCAATTCAAACAGGCTTTGCCCATGCTTGGCAATCAAAGCCTTATTTGCGGTAATCACATGCTTGCGATTGGTCAAAGCCGTCTCAATCAAAGTCTTGGCGGGCTCATCGCCGCCCATCAGCTCTAAAATAATTTGAATCTCGGGATCATTGACAACCGTCATCGCATCATCGGTGCATTCAAAAGGCAAAGCAGCAGTATCGATCCCTACCCAACTGCGCTTAGCTACTTTTTTGATATGGATTTGATAACCGCCGCGACGTTCGATTTCGCGCGCGTTTTGGGTTAAGACCTCGACAACGCCTTGTCCGACAGTGCCATAACCAATAATGCCGATAGATACGCTTTTCATCTGATTTTTCCGTAAAAAAGATGCAGTATATTGCGCTTTATGCCGCTGTCAATTGCTGACATTAAATTTATTAGCACTGCATTTTCCCCAATACGCGATTGCTTTGCCGACTCAAAAACAACCGCTTCATACTGACCTATCCGGTTTTCTCGCTCAACTTAGCGCCGTTACTTAAACTATAGAAACGCTATTTAAATATCATCGACTATAAAAAATGGTAGCGAAATAAATTCGCTCTAAATACCACACAAATTCGCAAGATTTTCAGTGGTGCTTTTACTGTGCCGAGACTAGAATGAAAATTTGTGTTCCTTTATTTTAAGCTAAAAACACAGGGCATTTTGTCTGAAAAGTCGATATTTTTTTGCCGGTAGATAAAGCTTGAAAAATACTGAACAAGCAAGGAAAATGTATAGTTCCTCTGCGGTTTGAAAACGACAGACTTTATTATAATTTATTAATTATAATCAACTACTTAAATCTACCGTTTTGAAATTCAGGTGCTATAGAAAATGCTCTTATTTTGCAAAAAACTTGCTGAAAAAATGCTATAGGAGGTAGCAAAATTGACTTATCGACCCTTATTAAGCACGCCTAAGGAATCATTATCCACTTATGTTAGAAAACATTGCCGCGCTAAAAAAATCAGCCTTGACAAACTCGCAGAACAAGCCGGTATTGCACGCAGCACTTTGTATTACTTATTAGAAGAAAACAGCGTTCCCAAAATTCCGCATTTGCTGGCACTGGCAACAGCGATGGGCGTGCATCATTATTTTTTGTTCCGCTTAAAATGGCGGGAATTAGATCATATCGAATTGCCTTGTGCAGCATCACAAAAGATTGATTTAAGTGGTTTTATTGAAGAAACAATCCCCGACGGCACTTTAGTAATGACCGGCTCACATTTTGAAAAATCTTGGACGATTCAAAATATCGGCGAAGTCGTCTGGGAGAACCGCTATTTCATGCACCTTGATGCCCCCTATCACATTGCGCATTATCCCAATGGACAGTCTTTAGCGGATTATCAATTTTTGCCTGACGAGGTAATGGTGCCTTTGCCTGTGGTTTATCCCAAGCAAACCTACACTTTTAAAATGGGCTATACCGCGCCCAATATCGCCGGTCGCTATATTTCTTATTGGCAGATGGTCGATGAAAACGGCGAACCTTGTTTTCCTGATGGCGTCGGATTATCGGTATCGGTACTAGTCAAATCCTTTGGAAGCAATCGGCGGTCGTAAACTCAGCTTTCAACTATTTGCCGGGAAAAATAGACAATTTTGCCATCACTTAAACAATCCCCATCGCCGCCAATGCCGCGCGTTGCGCTTCGTTTAACTGCAAAACCGGCGTTTTTCCGCCCCCGTAGGGCAATTCCACCACATAATTCGGCAAAGCAATGCCCGAAACCAGCGCACGCAAATCTTGATATAAGGCGATGCCTTCGTCAAGGCTTAAGCGGAAATGCGAGGTACCGCGCGCCATGTCCAAATGATGTAAATAATAAGGACGGATGCGGCGCACTAATAAGGCATCGGTCAGCGATTTTAATATTTCTACGGAATCATTCACGCCTTTCAGCAGCACCGACTGCGACAGCAATAAGGCTTCATGTTGCAAGCGGGCAATGGCCGCATCTGCCGCCGCAGTGAATTCCGCCGCATGATTGACATGAATCACAAAGGCTAATTGCTTGCCGCTATCGCGCAGTACCTGCAAATAATCTTCGCGCACATCATCAGGAGCAACCACCGGCACGCGTGTATGAAGTCGAATCCGCTGCACATGCCCTATCTCACGCAAAGGCAATAAAAAAGCGGCAAGGCGCGGCGCGGATAAGGTCATGGGATCGCCGCCGCTTAAAATCACTTCTTCAATCTGCGGATGTGCGGCAATATAGGCTAAGGCGGCTTGGATATCGGCAGTTTGCGGATGCTCTCCTTTGCGCCCGATATGTTCTTTGCGAAAACAAAATCGGCAATATACGGCACAGGTCGGTGCGATTTTCCATAAGACACGGTTGTGATAGCGATGAACCAAAAACGGCAGCGGACTAAAGGGATCGTCGGCAATCGGATCGCTAAGTTCCTGCGGCAAAATGTTGAGTTCGCGTACATCGGGAATAAATTGCGCGCCAATCCCCTGTTCGGATTGGCTGAATGCCTGCCGCATAGTGTCAGTCATCGCAAATTGATAATTCTTCAGCAAGGCTTTGCGGCTTTGGGCAGGCAAATGCGCCAATAAGGCTTCTGTTTTCATGAATTATTTGGCTTGCAAGACAAAGCTACGATCGCCGCGGCGATTGGCAAATTCCGCTGCAATTTGAAAATTATCTTTTAATTCCGGCGGCATTTGCGCATGCCGCGATAAAGAATAAAGATACAATCCTTTATCGCCTAAATATTGTCGCGGCGCATATTTCAGCGTATCGAATTCCAAATAATCGACACTGGCGGGCATGGGCGAATAGCCCGCATAAAAAAGACTTTGCGGCGAATTGGCATACACGACCGGCGCCGCTTGCGCGCGCGCAAATAAACCTGCCTCACGCCGATGCCCCATTGAAGGAGCAAACTGAATCATGCTGGCAAGAGCATAGGCGACCAAAAGCCACAAGGCAATCAAGCGGCGTTCGGGTTTGCGGCTGGGCTGCCGCCATTGCTGAATTAAGGCATAAGCCCCATTTGAGGACAGCCATAACAGCAGCAACAACACGGGAATATAGAATATATCGCTGTGAATTCTGCCTTGATACAGCAAATTTATCGCATTCAGTAGCCAGAAAAAGCAGACGGCGAACCAAAAAAACAAACGCACACGACCATTTAGCACCGAAGCAGTTCCCGCCCGCATGGATAAGCAAAGCAGCGCCGCCAAAGGCAAACCGGCAATCAGCAGAGTTTTATAGGCAATTAAGAGCATGGCAATCAGCACCGCGGATATCGTGCTTAAACTCATGCCTTGATCCGTACTCATATACAGCGAGATTTCCAAAGTGGCGCGGCTAAATTGAAATTGCATTAGCCGCACAACATTTATCACGCCATCGCGCCAATCAGGCACTAAGGCAATCAGAAAAAAGACAATAGCATAATAAATCAACAAAAATTTTTCGCGATCGCCAAATGGCCTGCGCCAATTCCAACGCTCATGTCTTGGCCAAGCCAAAAACAATAGCGGAAAACCCAATGCCCAAATGACCGCTTGCGCGCTGAACAAGGCGGCAAACCACATCCAAGCCGCCCAAGCGATAAAGGCCTTTATCAGCGAATGCTCCTGCATCGCCAAGAAAAAAGTCACCGCCGTCAGCCATAGGCAGGCATAGACAAGCTGGGGATTCATTTCCAGCCTAAAATCATTATATTCTAAAGTAAAATTCAGCAGCAGCAGCAACAAACCCAAATTGATACGCCCGATGCCAATCTTTTCTCCGACCCATGCAAAAGCCAGTGCGATGTAAATATGCAATAAGGCGATAAAGAAAAACCAAGCCCATTCGCCGCCATGGGCAAAAGGCGCTAAAAGCCACTGAAAAGCATTGAAAGGTTTTTGCCGCGCCTGCCAAATGTGCCGCACGGAAGCTTCTGAAAAAGTGTAATCGGCATTCTGCCAAATGATAAAAGTCGTGAGAAAACTAACGCAGACTATCAGCCAATACCAACTTTGTCTTCCCGCTTCAAAAGGACGTAAGGCAGCAAAAAATTGCTGCCCTGATAATAGCCATTTTCGGCTAGTCTCAATTATCGGTTTAAAAAATAAATTACAATTCAAAGCCGAATATCCGGGTTTTGCGTGGATAATCTGAAGCATGACGCACTGTCGGCTCTAAAGCGGCACCTAGCATTTCTCCTACTTTGTCCGGCATAAAGCGCTGTGCCAAATCCACACCGTATTTCACAAATACTTCACGACGCGCCTGATCGCGAAATAAGGTTTCCGCTTTATTTAAAGCATCGCTCCAATCTTCAACAAACAAGCAATTTTTACCGTCTCGCCAATGATAGCGTAAACAGGCATCCGCCCCCGGATTCGGAATCAAAACAATCGCTCCGCAAGCTAAAGCGCGAATAATAATCGCAAAATCTTTTGTAGTCATTTTTTCTTCAGGAAAATAGATAAAAATATCTTGTTCATGAAGCAAAGATGCCAATTCTTCCGTATTCTGACAAAACTGCACCGTCATTTTAGGATGAGCTGCTTGGATTTTCTCTTGTATGAAAGGATTATTATGATGATATATAACACATTTTAAACCTTGCCCACTACGACGCACCCGATAAATACTAGACATATATGTCGGACGTATCCAATAAGAGTCATAACCCTTAGTATTGAGCTCATGTACTAATTGATGTTCGACTGTGATAAAACGCATCCAAGGCATCACATGCAAATTGCGCTTTAACAATCGCTTATCTTTAGGGGTATACGACGCATCCAAACATAGTACGGATAAATAAGGCAACTGTCTTAAAAACAAGCTTTGCTGATAAATCCATACTTGCGGTGCCTCTATCACAATCCGATCAAATTGCGATAAACGAATATTACGATTAAAAAATCGTTCTAGATTTTCTTGCTGATCATTAGTCAATGCAAAATATTCGCAAGTACCGATGCGTTGACGAAGTCCCGTCACCAAATACTGAGCAATAGATTGTTGTTGATACGTTGAGAGCAATAAGGCTTTCATTGCAAAGTTTGATAATCAGTAAGCGTCATCGAAAAGCGGCGTTCGCCTTTGCGTAATTGCTCTAAGCGAATCAAACGTAATGGATTTTCAGCAAAATAAATTTGAGTTTGTTTATTGCCGTTAGTTTGGCGGTAAACCTGCACTTTCATCGGTTTGCCAGCGGTATCCTTCCAATTTTCATCCGCTAGTTTTTGCACATGATAGCTATTGATTTCGTCTTCAATAACCAAAGTATGCTCTGTCGGCATACGGCTATTTTCAATATCAATCAATGATTGCGCCACCATCGACAAAGAATCCAAAGGATTGAGATCTTTATCATAGGCATGTGCTTTCGCTTCTTTGCCCTGTGCACTAATCTGAACTTGGAGATTATCCGGCTCATAACGATAATAAAGCGCATATTCGGGTTTGCCTTCCATCGAGCGTCGATAGCTTTGCGGTTGAACACTAAAGCCTTTTAGCAAACCTTTTACGGATTCCCTTGCTTCGCCGAAGCCGAGCATTTTTGCTGCTAACGAAGGATGAGCAACCGTATCAATACGATAGCTTACATTAGTAAAAAAAGCCTCATGCACAATTTGCCCTGCGCCGATACCGCGTACCTGTACATCATAGACAGCGCGATAACTCGAAACCGCCCAAGCACTCATACTTGCACTTAATGCGATACCTAATAAAGTGATTTTTTTATAAAGTCCCATATAAACGGTCTCCTGCGTCGCCTAAGCCCGGGCGGATATAAGCGTTTTCATCTAAGCCTCTGTCTATTGCCGCCGTATAGATAGGTACTTCCGGCAATGCCTCATGCATAGCGGCAATACCTTCCGGCGTTGCCAACAAACAAAGAAAACGCACATCTTGTGCGCCTAAAGATTTTGCTTGGCGAATGCTCTCAATAGCAGAAAAGCCTGTCGCCAACATCGGATCTACGACTAATGTCGTGCGTTCCTGCATGGCTTTGGGTAGTTTACAATAATATGCGCGTGGACGATGGGTTTCTTCGTCGCGTTCCATGCCTACGTAACCCACTTTCGCCGCCGGTAATAATTGCAAAACGCCTTGCAACAAACCGTTCCCTGCACGCAAAATGCTAATAATGCAAGTTTTTCTTCCTGCTAAAACCTGTCCTTCAGTCACCTCTAAAGGTGTTTCGATACTCACGCTTTGTAAAGCTAAATCGCGCGTTGCCTCATAGGCAAGTATCAAACCGATTTCGGCTGCGATGCTGCGAAATTCCATCGTACTGGTATGTTTATTGCGTAAAGTCGTTAATTTATGCTGCACCAAAGGATGATTAATCACATGCACATTTTCAGGAAATGGTTTGTTTTCGCGCATATTGCCTCCTAAGCGCTAATTAAATGGCGTAAAGCCTGACCGGGATTTTCTTCTTTCATCAGCGAGCCGCCGATTAAAAAGGCATGAATATCTGTCGCTTGCAAACGAGCAACATCTTCTTTTGCCGCAATGCCGCTTTCGCTAATTAAAAACATATCAGGCGGTAATTTTTCTTGTAAACGTAAACTGGTATCTAAGGATACACTAAAATCATGCAGGTTGCGGTTATTTACGCCGATTGCCAGAATCGGCAACTGTACCGCCCGCTCGAATTCCGCTTCATCGTGGACTTCTACTAAAACATCCATACCTAAATCTTGGGCCAATTGGGTATATTCGCGCAATTGATCATCGCTTAAGATAGCGGCAATAAGTAAAATACAGTCTGTACCCAATACGCGGGATTCTAATACTTGATAGCGATCAATAATGAAATCTTTACGCAAAATAGGCAACGGTACCGCTTCTCTTGCTTGCTGCAAATACAGCGGACTACCTTGGAAAAAATGCTTATCGGTCAAGACCGATAAACAGCAAGCACCGCCATCAGCATAACTTTTTGCCAAACTCGGCACATCGAAATCTTCTCGAATCACGCCCGCGCTCGGCGAGGCTTTTTTAATTTCGGCAATCACGGCAGGACGACCCAGATTTTGAAAACGCCGCATCTGATGCATAAACTGACGCGGCGAATCACATAAAGAGTATAAATGCGCAAGCAAAACCTCTTCGTCAATCATTGCTTTCTGCGCTTCGACTTCTTGTCGTTTATGCGCTACAATCTCATCTAAAATCGTCATTTATTATCTCCTTATCCCTTGACTGAATCTTGCTATTCGCGCCAATTGTGCTTTTGCTTTACCTGTACGAATCGTATCTTTAGCCAACACGATACCATCTTGCCAGTTTTCGCAAAGCCCTGCTACCTTAAATATGGCTGCTGCATTTAATGCCAACATATCCAAGCCGATAGCCGGACCGCCGCCGTCAAAAATCGCTTCAATCAACGCCAAGCTTTGCGCACTGTCTTGTACCTGTAAAGCGCGATGATCATTATAGCGCATCTCAAGTTCAAGTGGGTCAAGGCGCATTTCCAATAAACTGCCGTCTGCCTGCATTTCTACATAAGTATTTGGATGTGTTATGCTAAACTCATCTAATCCGTTATCACTATGTACCACTAAGACTTTTTTCGCACCTAGATTTTTCGCCACTTCCGCCATCGGCATCAGCCATGCGCGGCTAAACACACCGAACAGATGATATTTCACGCCGGCAGGATTGGACAAAGGACCTAATACATTGAAAACCGTACGGATACCGAGCGCACGGCGCACCGGCGCAACATGGCGCATCGCCGAATGGAAGGCTTGGGCAAACATAAAGCCAAAACCGCATTCCTCAATCATCTCTGCCACCGCCTGTGCAGACAAGGTCAGTTCCACCCCCGCCTGCCGCAGTACATCCGCACTGCCCGAAGCGCTGCTTGCCGCAATATTGCCGTGTTTGGCAATCTTAACGCCCGCCGCCGAAGCGATAATTGATGCTGCGGTTGAAACATTAAACAGACTTGCGCCGTCGCCGCCCGTTCCCACAGGATCGACAATCACCGCCTCTTTATCCGGTAGCGCTACCGCCAAAGCCAATTCGCGCATCACCTGCGCCGCAGCAGAAACTTCCTCAACCGTTTCGCCTTTGATTGTTAAGGCGGTTAAAAAAGCGGCAATTTCCGCCTCATTTGCCTGTCCGCTCATCATTCGGCGCATGCAATCTTGCATCATTTCGCCTGATAAATCTTGTCCTTTGACCAATTGCGCGATTGCCGATTTCATTATGCTATCCCTATTTTATCCGAATCAATCCGCCTAATGATAAATCAGCCAACCGCCAACTGCCAATAGCAATGCGTACCAAGCGCAGGGTCGGGAAACCTAGCGCCGCCGTCATACGCCGCACCTGTCGATTTCTGCCCTCGCTGATGCTTAACTCAATCCATGAAGTCGGCACGCTTTTACGAAAACGCACCGGCGGCTCGCGTGCCCATAAACAAGGCTCGGCAATCCGACGCGCTTGGGCGGGCAAAGTCAGCCCGTCTTTAAGCATGACTCCCGTACGCAAACGCTGCACCGCCGCCTCGTCTATCTCGCCCTCTATCTGCACCCAATAAGTTTTGGGTAATTTAAAGCGCGGCTCGCTAATGCGCGCCTGCAAACGCCCGTCATCGGTTAATACGACCAAACCCTCGCTGTCGAAATCCAAGCGTCCTGCCGGATAAATATTCGGCACCTCAATAAAATCCTTCAGCGTCCGCCGCGAACCGTCGCCGCTGAATTGACACATCACCCCGTAAGGCTTATTGAACAGCCATAAAGACTTACCGGCAGCAGGACGCAGAATATTTTGCTTCATCACTTGAGCCACATAAAAAAGATTGGGCATAATAGCGAGCCTGCGCCGCCGGCGCCAGCCTGCCCCCATAAAACATGACCGACACCCTGCTCTTTACCGCCTTTGCGCTCTGCATCAGCCTGATTAGCGCCGCCATGATATACATCAGCCGCGCCCTGCACAGCAACCGCGACAAACAAATCGAAACCCTACAGCAATTCGCCGCCCACCAGCAAAACCAATTCGGCAAATTGCAAGACTTCATCCTGCGCCAACAAGAACACGGACAACTCCTGCAAAGCCAGCAGCAAGGCGCACTGCGTAACGAACTCAATGCGCAATTGGCACGGCAAAACGAACACCTACACCGCGAAATCCATCATCTCTCCGCCATTACCGAAAAACGCCTGCTCGACATCAGCGCCCATGTCGGCGAACGCCTTGAACAAGGCTTTCATCAGCAAGACCACACCGTCAAAGACATCATTGAACGCCTTGCCAAAATAGACGAAGCCCAAAAACGCCTCGACCAACTGGCAGGCGACGTCGGTAGCCTCAAAGACATATTGCAAGACAAAAAAAGCCGTGGCGCCTTCGGCGAAAGCCAGCTGCACCTACTCATCGACAACCTCATTCCCGCCCAATACGTTTCCTACCAACACACCCTGCCCAACGGCAAACGACCGGACTGCCTGCTGCATCTGCCGCCACCCACCGGCGACCTCGCCATTGATGCCAAATTTCCGTTGGAAAGCTACCGCAAAATCGCACAAGCCCCGCAATATGCCGTCCAGCTGGCAAAAGACGTGAAAAAACACATTGACGACATCGCCGACAAATACATCTGCCCGCCGCACACGGCAGACGGTGCAATTCTCTTTATCCCTGCCGAAGCCATCTTTGCCGAACTGCACGCCAATTACCCCGACATCATCGACTACGCCCAGCACCGCAACGTATGGCTGACCTCGCCCACCACCCTTGCCGCCGTGTTGACCACCGCCAAAGCCGTACTCAAAGACGATGCCACGCGCCGCCAAGCACATCTACTGCGCGAACAACTCTACCTGCTGCGACAAGACTTCGTGCAATTCCAAGAGCGCATGAACGCCCTCGCCCGCCATATCGGACAAGCCCAGCAAGACGTCAACGACATACACCGCAGCGCCCAATCCATCTCGGAAAAATTCCACCAACTCGATGAATACCGAGGCGAATCTCCGCATTAAACTTGAGTAAAAATAACTAACTATTTTAGAAATGGTTGCTTGCGTCGCTGACTGAAAAAAGCCTGCATTAAGGCGCGGCTTTGCGCTGCCAATACCCCGCCCTTGACTTCATGCAGATGATGATTCAAGGTCGGCTCGCGGCTAAGATCATAGGCACTGCCGCAGGCACCGCCTTTTTCATTATAGGCACCAAAAATCAAGGCGGGCAGACGCGCTTGAATCATTGCGCCCATGCACATAATGCAGGGTTCGACGCTGACATACAGTCTGGCATCTGCCAAACGATAATTGCCGATATGCTGCGCCGCGGCGCGTAACACTAAAATTTCACTGTGCGCACTGGGGTCGCAGTTACTAATCGTACGATTGTAATCGGCGGCAATTATTTCATCATGTATGACAATAACGGCGCCAATCGGCACCTCGCCGACGGCAAAAGCCAATTCTGCCTGCGCAAGCGCATGACGCATCCAATACTCGTCTCGCGAAGGGGATAATGCTGACATCATAGAAAAAGCGGCATACGCCGCTCTGTGTTTAAAATTGCGCTTCTAAGCGCAGCATCGCGCCTAAATGATGATCGCGATCTTGTTTTTTATCATTGTAATAAGTGATTTCAGGCTGCACAAAGAACCAATTACGATACACGTTCATCCGCAAACCGGCAAAAGGTCCGTAAGTATTGAGCTTAGCGTGATTATCTTCAAAACTGCCGCCGGCATATACGCCGTAGTTAAACCACGTATTTTGCCCCGTCATATGCTTGCGCGACAAACTGTTGCCCCAACCCCAGCCTTCTTCGTCGTCACTATGACGATAATCAATATGCAATTGATTGCTTAGAATAATTCCGCTTGCCGGCACATGGCTGAAATCCCAATTGCCGCGCACATAATGTTTACTCTTCAAACCATAGCGGTAAAACACTTCGCCGAAGGTCTGCCAGTCGTTGCGATGATACCAAGTTTTATTCATTTTTGCCCGGGCATAAATATCGCCGCCGGAACGAATGCCCACGCCTAAATCGGCATCAAAGCCTTTGTCTTTACTGGGTGCCGACCAATTCAGCCCAAGCGAGGAATTATCGCGGCGAGTTTCATTAAAATTAAAACGGCGAGCATCTCTCAAATGCCGCGATTCCGCCATGATGTCATTAGGATTTCTTTGCTCGTATTCCAAGCGTTCATCACCGAACTCTACGCTCAGGCGGTTTTCCAAAGCCGGCAGACGCACGCTGCCGCGCACACGCGGGCGTAAAGAATAGCCGTCATATTCATTCCAACGATTATCCAACATCACGCGCAGTTTTACGCGCGCATCGCCGTCCTCGGTAGAACCGAACCAACTGTTAATCCCGTCGGCAGTATGCTGCAAAGTATCTTGAACCGCAGAATGGCTGCTATCCAGCCAATTGTCATTTACCGCTTGCCCCCAAACCTGAGCGGCTGCCGCCACCGTCAAACTCAGCCCTAACACACGTACATAAGCCATCATATTTAACATCCTTTTAGGAATAGAAAAATGTGGGCATATACTAAAAGTAAGCTCGGATTTATACAAGAAAAAAACCGCTTGCACAAAAAAAGGCTTTGCCTACACATTAAAAAACATTAGCATAGCTACCGCGCAATTGTGCGTACATTAATAAAGAGGATACCGATGACAACTATTTTTACGCGTAAAACCGCACTACTTTCGGCAGCGCTTTTGCTCGCCACACAATCTGCCCTCGTCGGCGCCAAAACCGCTGCGCCGGCGGCAAAACCCGTTTATAGCGATGCTATTTTCTCTGAAAATGCCATTCATCAGCCGGTATGGGCGGCGAACGGCATGGTGGCTTCGCAGCAAGAGCAGGCTTCGCAAGTCGGCTTGGAGATTTTACAGCAAGGCGGTAATGCCGTTGATGCGGCGGTGGCGGTCGGTTTTGCTTTGGCGGTTACATTGCCGCGCGCAGGCAATATCGGCGGCGGCGGTTTTATGATGATTTATGATGCCAAAACAGGCGAGACCATCGCGCTGGATTATCGCGAGATGGCGCCTGCCAAAGCGTTCCGCGATATGTATTTGGACGAAGCGGGCAATGCGGTGGAAGAAAAATCGCGTTTTCACGGCTTGGCGGTAGGCGTGCCGGGAACGGTTGCGGGATTACTCAAAGCCTTGGAAGAGCATGGCAGCATGAGTCGCGAGCAAGTATTGGCGCCGGCGATTAAATTGGCGGCGGACGGTATTATCGTTACGCCGGAATTTTCAAATTCCCTTAATGGATTGAAAGAACGTTTGGGCAAATGGGAAAGCACGCGCAAAATCTTTTTCCGCGAGGACGGTAATGTTTTGCAACCCGGCGAATTGTTCAAACAGCCTGATTTGGCGCAGTCTTTACGCCTGATTGCGGAAAAAGGCGCGGCAGGTTTTTATGAGGGCGAAACGGCGGAGAAAATCGTGAAAGCGGTGAATGAAGCCGGCGGATTGATGAGTGTGGAAGATTTTAAAAATTATCAGGCGATTAAACGCGAACCGGTCAAAGGACAGTATCGCGGCTATGAAATCGTTTCCATGCCGCCGCCGTCTTCCGGAGGCGCGCATATCATTCAAATCCTCAATATCTTGGAAGGTTATGATTTGAAAGCCAGCGGACATAATACTGCGCAGACCATCCACTATATGAGCGAAGCCATGAAACTCGCCTATGCCGACCGCTCGGAATATTTAGGCGATCCCGATTTCGTGAAAGTGCCGCTGAAAGGCATCATCAGCAAAGACTATGCCGAAGAATTGCGCGGACAAATCGATCCTGAAAAATCGCGTCCTTCCGCCGAGATTAAACCCGGTAAGCCGCAGCCTTACGAAAGCGACCAAACCACGCATTATTCCGTGGTCGATAAAGACGGCAATGCGGTATCCAATACCTATACCATCAATTTCAGCTATGGCACGGGCTTAGTCGCGGACGGCACGGGCATTTTGCTCAATAATGAAATGGACGATTTTTCCGCCAAACCCGGCGTGCCGAACGGCTACGGTCTCATCGGCGGCGATGCCAATGCGGTGGAAGGCGGCAAACGTCCGCTGTCTTCGATGAGTCCGACCATTGTGCTGAAAGACGGCAAGCCTTATTTGGTTACGGGTACACCGGGCGGCAGCCGCATCATTACCACCGTGCTGCAAGTCATCGTCAATGTCATCGACCATGAAATGAATATCGCCGAAGCCACGCATGCCCTGCGCATTCACGATCAATGGCTGCCGGATGAAATCCGCGTCGAACATGCCTTGAATAACGACACCGTGCGCCTCTTGGAAAGCATGGGGCATAAAGTCGAGCGTCGTGCGGTAATGGGCTCGACCCAATCGATTATGATTACGCCGCAAGGACTTTACGGCGCATCTGATCCGCGCATTCCGGATGCGGCAACCTTAGGCTATTAACTTCACAAGAAAAAGGCGGTATTTTTACCGCCTTTTTGCCAAGCGGCAAATCTGCTACTATTCTGCTACACCCTTAACCGAGAAGATAACTCATGACTTTACATCTTGCCGATACCGAACACATCCTTGCCGCCGCCCGCGCGCATTGCGAAAAACGCGGCGCACGCCTGACCACTATCCGCGAACAAGTGCTGCGTTTGATACTGTCTTATCCCTACGTTGTCAAAGCCTATGATTTGTTGAACGGATTGCAGAAATTGCGCGGCAATGCCGCCCCGCCGACCGTCTATCGCGCCTTGGATTTTCTGGTGGAAATGGGTATTTTACACCGCACGGAATCGCTGAACGGCTTTGTCTTCTGCCCCGATTTCGAGCACGAGCATCAAAGTCTGATTACCAATTGCCACCGCTGCGGCAAAACCACGGAAATCGCCGCCAATCAGGAAATTTATCAATTGATTGATTTTTGTGCCAAACATCAGTTTGCGCTCTCGCATGCGCCGGTGGTGCTGGCAGGGCTGTGCGCCGATTGTCAGCAAGAGGAAGAGGAAGAGGAAGGCGCCGATGTCTAGTCTGATTGCCGCCAAATTAGCCGCCGTTCAACAGCAGATTCAGGAAATTGCCGCACACTGCGACCGCAATCCGCAGAGTATTACACTGATGCCGGTCAGCAAAACTGTGGCGCCGGAAACAATCCGCGAAGCGATTGCCGCCGGCTATCCGCTCTTGGGCGAGAACAAAGTGCAGGAAATCCAAAGCAAAGCCGCCGCCTTAGCCGATATGCCGCATCAAGTGCATCTCATCGGGCATTTGCAGACGAATAAAGTCAAAGACGTGATTGGATTGGTCAGCTGCGTGCAATCGGTCGATAGTCTCAAACTGGCGAAAAAATTGCAGCAAAGACTCGAGTTTGTCGATAGCCGCCTGGATATTCTCATTCAAGTCAATACCTCCGGCGAAGACTCGAAAAACGGCATCGCTCCCGAACAAGCCTTAGACCTGATTGATGCCGTCTGCGCATTTGAGCGGCTCTCGATTAAAGGGCTGATGACCATCGGCGCTAATACGGACAATGAAGAAGCCATCCGCGCCTGTTTCCGCCAATTGCGGCAATTGCAAATCGCCGCGCAGCATAAATACGGCGCATACAGCGATTTCGCCGTGCTTTCTATGGGCATGAGCGCGGATATGAAAATCGCGATTGAAGAAGGCAGCACTTTGCTGCGCGTCGGCAGCGCCATTTTCGGTGCCAGAGATTACGCCGCATCATAACAGATAAACACAAGCTCATTTTCTTTCTCAATAATGGCAGAAAATGAGCATTTTTATTCGGTATCTTCAATAAAAACTACAATTCTGCATTAAACACTCACAAAAACATCATATTCCCTCAATTTCTGCTTGCAGGAATGTCATTTTTGCGTAATACTCTAGCCACTTGCGCAATTTGCCAAGAATTTGCAAACAATATAGAGGACATCACATGAAAATTTTCAAAACCCTAGCCCTAAGCTTAGCGATTACCGCCACTGTAAGTGCCCAAGCGGAAGTTGACCGCACGGGCTGGCCGAAAAGCTTTACCATCGGCACCGCCAGTCAAGGCGGCACTTTCTTCGTTTACGGCTCCGGTTGGGCGGGTTTGATTGCCAATGAATTGGGTATAACGGGCGCAGCGGAAGTCACCGGCGGACCGACGCAAAATCTGGCTTTAGTCCATACCGGCGAGATGGCCTTCGGCTTGACCACCTTAGGGCCGGCGGCAGAAGCGATTAAAGGCGACAGTCCCTTAGCGCCGGGTATGCCGATGAATAATGTCTGCGCGATGTTCCCGATGTATGAAACGCCCTTTTCTATCGTGACCCTAGCTTCTTCCGGCATTGACTCGATTAGTAAAATTCCGGCAAATGCCAAAATCGGCTTCGGACCTGCCGCCTCAACCGCCGATGTGTATTTCCCTGCCATGTTGGAAAAACTCGGCGCAAAATTTGAGCGCCGCAACGGCAGCTGGAGCGATTTATCCGGACAATTGCAAGACGGTATGATTGATATGATCGGCTTTGCTGTCGGTGTGCCTGTGCCGGCGGTCACACAATTAGAAGTGCAGGCGAAAATTAACATTCTGACCCTAAGCGATGAAGAGCTGCAAACAATTACGGACAACTTCCCGGTTTCCGCCTTCACCATTCCCGCCAATACCTATAAAACCTTAAACGAAGACGCCAAAGCAGTGTCGATGTGGAACTTCGCCATTGCCGCCTGTGATTTGCCGGAATCATTGGTCTATGAAGCCACACGCGTCACCATGGAAAACAATGAGCGCATGATCGCTATTCACAACAGCGCCAAAACCTCTATTCCGGAAAACGTATCTAAAAACAACGCTCTGCCCTTCCACCCTGGTGCCGCACGTTGGTTTACGGAAAACGGCTATGCCATCAGCCCCGAGCTGATTTACAAAAAATAAATAGCAAAATATAGAGACAAGCGGCTTCGGCCGCTTGTTTTTCCTATTACCACCATATTGCGAGATTTACATGACGCCTACAACACATAGCCCGCAGCACAGCGGCAGCGAAGCCCCTATCGCCCCCGTATTAGCCACAGACGTCGATGCCGAAGTCATCGAAAGCAACCGCCGCCTTTATCAAGGCTGGCACATAGGATTGATTGCCGCTCTAGGCATCCTCTATGCGGCATTTCATCTGATTGTGCTCAATATTTATCCGATTGAAACTTGGTCGTACCGTATTTTGCACATCACGGGCGCTTTAATCCTCGGCTTTATTTTGTTTTCGGGCAACCGCTTTGCCGAAAGCGCGGCAGAAGAAAGCCACAAATTATTTACCCTCCTCGCCGCCGCTCTCTATCTACCGGTCTTATACGCGCTCGGCAGCACCTTTTGGATGTGGCGCGCCTTTGCCAATGGTGCTAAACGCATCGCGCCGGCGGTCGAAACCTATCATTTCGGCTATCCCTTAGTCTTTGCCACCGCCGCCGCAATCATCTTGGCTTGGCTGACCCACAAACGCCGTGAAAAAATGCCTTTGGTCGAAGGCGTGCTGATTCTTGCCAGTATTGCCAGTGCCGTCTATCTGCTGCTGATTTACAATTCCAACCTGCGCATGTCCACCGGCACACCCTTTGCGCCGGTCGGCATCGCCTATGCCGCCATTGCCGCCTCATTGCTGATTTTGGAACTCACGCGCCGCGTGGCAGGCAGTGCCTTAGTCATCATTTCCGTGATTTTTCTGCTCTACGTCTTCTTAGGCAAATACCTGCCCGGCGTACTCGCCTTCCCCGGTTTATCCGTCCAACGCTTTTTCAGCCAAGTCTATACCGATATCGGCGTACTCGGACAAACCACCGCCGTATCCTCAACCTACATTATTTTATTTATTATCTTCGCCGCCTTTTTGCAGGCTTCGAAAGTCGGCGATTATTTCGTTAATTTCGCCTTCTCGATAGCCGGACGCGCCCGCGGCGGCCCTGCCAAAGTCGCCATATTCGCCTCCGGACTCATGGGCATGATTAACGGCACTTCCGCCGGCAACGTTGTCTCCACAGGCTCGCTGACCATACCTTTGATGAAACGCGTCGGCTATTCCGCTCGCAGCGCCGGCGCAATTGAAGCCGCCGCCTCCACCGGCGGACAAATCATGCCGCCGATTATGGGTGCAGGCGCCTTTATCATGGCGGAAATCACCGGCATTGCCTACCGCGACATCGCCATCGCCGCCCTTATTCCCGCCGCGCTGTATTTCCTCTCCATCTATTTCATGATTGATTTGGAAGCACAGAAAAACGGCATGCGCGGCATGAGTAAAGAAGAAATTCCGCAATTTCATAAGCTCATCAAACAAGCCTTCCTCTTTGCGCCGATTCTCATCTTAATTTATGCCCTCTTTATGGGCTACTCCGTCATCCGCGCCGGCACGCTCGCCACCCTTGCCGCCGCCGTCGTCAGTTGGTTTACGCCGCACCGCATGGGCATCCGCAGCATTCTTGAAGCCCTGCGGCTCTCCGCCACCATGTCGATTCAAATCATTGCCGTTTGTGCCTGCGCAGGGCTGATTGTCGGCGTGATTTCGCTCACAGGCTTAGGCGCGCGCTTTTCCTCTCTGCTCCTCGACTTAGCCGGTGTCAACCAACTGCTTGCCATGTTCTTTGCCATGTGTATCTCTATCCTGCTCGGCATGGGCATGCCTACTACCGCCGCCTATGCAGTCGCCGCCTCCGTCGTCGCTCCGGGACTCATCAATCTCGGCATCTCGCCGCTGATTGCACATTTCTTTGTGTTCTATTTCGCCGTGATGTCCGCCATCACGCCGCCGGTCGCTCTTGCCGCCTATGCCGCCGCCGGCATATCCGGCGACAATCCGATGAAAACCTCCGTTGCCGCCTTTAAAATCGGCTTAGCCGCCTTTATCGTGCCCTTCATGTTCTTCTTCAGCCCTGCCATGCTCATGCAAGGCGGCACAATGGAAATCCTCCATGTGGCGCTGACCGCCAGCCTCGGCATGTTCCTACTCTCCGCTGCGGTGCAAGGCTACTACTTCGGCCATTTGGCGCAATGGCAACGCGCAATGCTGCTTATTGCCGCATTGGTATTGATTTATGGCGGCATCCTCACAGATATGATTGGACTTGTGATTGCTATCGACCTCTTTTTCTTACAGAAACAGCGAAAAACGCAAGCATCCTAAATCATCACGCAAAAACAAGCCGATGCAGGGCATCGGCTTGTTAATTTTTATTTCTTATCTCAAGATAATTTTTGCAGAATAATTTTTTAGCAATGTATAGTCGAAGAATTGAAAAAGTATTACGGCGTTGGCTCGCCTTGCCGTACTATCTGTACTGTCTGCGGCTCGCCGCCTTGTACTACTTTTCCACTTCTCCGACTATAGAAAGTCGAGCAATGTTTCAACACACAGAGCGACACATAAAGCGTCGCTCTACGTGTTGCCCTGAATTGGAAGAGGTTACACCTCTCCCACAAGATTATCCTCCCTAAAGGGAGGGGTTTCAACCAGTAAGGAAATTTTGATGAACAATTCTTCAACTATAGCCGAAGAGTTTAAAAAGAGTTACAGCTTCGCCTCTCTTTTCTATACTCTCTACCGTCTGCAATTTGCCACTTTGTGTCAGTTTTTCAATTCTTCGACTATAGTCAAGGAAATCAAAAAGAGTTACAAATCCACAAGAAGTAAAAGAATAGTT
>ERZ1023499.6-NODE-6-length-137145-cov-115.295871_pt1 | contig 137145 bp, 143 predicted proteins | sample MGYA00380544_ERZ1023499 | MGnify/ENA primary metagenome ERZ1023499 (study PRJEB33173, sample SAMEA4830353) | metagenome | study: EMG produced TPA metagenomics assembly of the PRJEB25223 data set... | reverse complement strand
TTCAGACGTAAAAAAACCGCTTAAAACTAAGCGGTTTCAATAGGTTGGCGGAGAGGAAGGCTTTGTAAAGGAATAAAAATTACTATTTTTTTCATAAAGATATGATTTTAGTATCACGTCTGTTTCCCCTTTATTTCCCCATTTTTAGATACATGACTGACCTTAATTTAAACATAAAAAAATAAAAAATCAATGTGTTTGATGTGTTTGATGTGTTTTTATATTGATTTATAAGGGAATATCTATCTATATGATGTGTTTGATGAATGGTTTGATGTGTTTTATATTGATTTATAAAGATATTTCTATGAAAATCTGCAATAGAGCCAACTTATAGCAAGACAAAAAAATCCCGCTCGCTAGAGCAGGATTTTTCATCAAAAGATGGATAATCGTTATTTTCTAAAAACCCTCCAAAATCGCCGTTTAATAGGTTTCTGCTGGTGACTCAGCAAGTCAAAAAGCTCAGCTATCCGTGCTTGTAGCTCTCTGAGCATTTTTTCTGTATATGTTATGGTCAGCTGAACGTTTTCTTCAATCAATGACTTTTTGTACTCAGACATCTTCGAGTTAAAGATATCTAGCGATCTTGTAAGAGTGTCAATATCTTCAGATAGCTTTGTGATTTTTTCAGAGAGCGCCTGTACACTCTCTGAAATCTGAGTCATTGCGATATATGTATCACTGATCATCATTTTTTCATCAGAACGCTGATAGTTACTCATGACTTCTCCATTATTCGATTAAATATTTTTCTATAAGCGTCATGTAAGCTATTGACTTTCTTTTGATGTATAAATTTTTGCGCATACTCTCTTGAGAGTTGATTTTCGCCTATTGACTTAGCTTCTTTCATCAAAGATAGATAGTCTTCATTGTCTATAAGCTCTGATAATTGATGTCCGCGACTGTATAAGTTATGCTGGAAAATAAAATTATCTTCATTGACTTTAATTTCTAATTTATTAAGTGCGGATATCAGATCTGAAAATATTACCGAAACTTCACTATCTTCTGCAACTTGATTAAATATCACATGGATGTTTGATGCTCCCAAGGAATATACATCTCTAACGGTTTTAATCGTATCTGCTTGCTGTTTTTTTTGAGGTGTTACAGGGATGACAAACATATCAATTGCATCAATAAAATCTTCTTCTTTTTCACTGCTTTTTAAGTAGCTTTCAAGATTTGATGATCCTATATCTAGAATAAGGTCATCATTGACTAAAATTTCAGTATAAATTTTATCTCTATCATCACCGCGAATAATCATATGCTCTTTGCCATCGCTATTGATGGATTCTATGGTGACTAAATCATAATCTTGTAAATTATAGTGCAATAAATCTCTCGCGATAGTTGTTTTGCCAACGTTACCGCTATAGTTTAATACGGCAATTTTCATAATACACTCCAAAGTTTAAAGTTTGAGTATGTTTTCAACATCATCGTTGATTTTTTGGTTTAGATACTCACGACGTTCTTTGACCGTCATTGACTTCCAATTATCTGGTAAATTTTCTGATTCATAATTTTTCACTCCATTATCTTTTTTGCCTTTCTTTTCCTCTTTTCTTAAAATATTTACTAATTTGATCGCTGGCATATCTTCTTCAGAGATAGGGTAATTTTTCAGATATCTGTAGAGCGTTTTACGATCAATACCAAAATGCTCGGCGATAGCTGTTTTGCTGTGACCCATGCAAAAGAGCTTTATCAGTAGCGTTCTATCAATTTTTCTTACCAATTTTTCTCCTTCCCAAATTGGGCGTTTGTAAATGGCTTTATAAAATGCCCCAATTTGGGGCTTTTTCTGCTTATCTTTTGTAAAAATGCCCCAATTTGGGGAAGTTTTACTATGCAGCTATGACTCGAATGTCCCGTATTGGGGCATTTGTAAGCTGAAGGCGTAATGAAATGCCCCAATACGGGGCATAGTATTGCATCAGTGTGGAAGAAAAGCAATTTAAAACTGGATTTATGCAATCAAATATTGTATATTCATGGTTAAGACAGGCACGATGGCGAGTCACTACAAAACTGACGTTTTTTGTGTCTCGTTCGTGCCAAAGGGGATACCCCTTTGAAACCCCCACTGCCTAGCGGCAGCAAATCTAAGTCATCTAGGAGGTTCACTAACGTGAAGAAAGAAAAGCTTTCCAGTCCTTATCAAGTCCGTTTGCCAAGAGATACCGAGAATCTCATGCGCAAAATAGCGGAAGACTCTGGAAAGCCTATTTCCTTCATCATCCGTAACTGCTTACAAAGTAGCCGTCCCGTGTTCCGCGGGCGTGTTCCTGTTGCCGTGCAACGCGATAGATTAACGGCATTGCGCTATCTACAAAAATCCAGCAACAATCTGAATCAGATTGCGCGGCATTTGAATACATTGAATCTCAAACACGAATTGTCTTATGAAAACACGATCCATTATTTGAAGATTCTTGACACAATCGAGGCGCAGATGAATCTTTGTCTGCGGTTGTGCGATGCTCATTAGAGTCTCCGGCGGTTCGGGCGGTATTGTGGAATACCTTGCTCGCGGTAAAAAGTCTGGTCGCGATTATGATCGCGATGAATTAGACCAACGCATGGCTTTATCAGGAGCATTATCACAACTCGAATCTGTCTTAAACAGCTTTGATGTTGAAGAACAGCATCAGAAATATTTACACATTACCCTTTCTTTCAAAGAACCTCATATTAGTGAATCTGATCTGATGGCGATAGATAAACAATTCCATGACTTTATATTTTCTGCCTCGATTGATGGTGAATTTTATTATTACAGCGAAGCACATTTGCCCCGCTTAAAAGCATTGCCGGATAAACGCGGCAATGAATACGAACGGTTTCCGCATATTCATGTGATAATCCCGGAATATAATCTTTTTACTGGTAAAAAAGATAATCCGGTATTTAGGATAAATAATATCACAAAATACATTGATGCGTTTCAAGAAAAAATCAATGCTGATTTTAATCTTTCCAGTCCGAAAGATAATTTACGGGATATCCAAACGGGCAGAGAAGCTATTATTGACCGTTATCAGATTCATGCTGATATACCGGTTAAAGAAATTAAAAACCGTATTTATGATTTTATTCAGACGCAGCCGCAGATTACTTCTGTTGAAGAATTGGCAGTAGCCATTCGTCCATTGGGTGTATCTGCTAAAGTACGTGATTCAAAATCTTTCGGCGGTAAATATATCAATTTCGCTTTTGATGATTCTGGTAAGCGCAAAGCCATTAACTTAAAAGATCCTGTTTTTTTAGATGCGTATTTATCAAGCCGTGATAAGAATACGGCTAAAGCTTTTCTGGGTGAGAAAGTGCCGGAAGCCTTATTGTCTGAATGGCAAGATTGGGCTGCTTTAGAAGCACGGTTCGTAGGCATTGCTGCTGCAAAAGAGCGTAAGGCTTATTACGCGCTGAATGATTCTGGCAAGTGGGAATGGCTGCAGAACCGCTGGCAGGCGCATCAAAAGGTCATTGCGGAATTAACTGCTGAACCTGAACCGCTGTCAGCAGAAATTCCTTCTATTTTGGCAGATCCTGTTATTGCTTTGCGGGAATTTGACGATATTCCGCATATGGATGACTTACCGCATTTGGACGATATACGGCATCTTGATGAGATACCGCATATTAATGATTATCTTGATATTGAAGGTGTATATGCCGAATCAGAACGAGAATTCAGATATTCACGAACACGAGCCAGAGACACCGCCATTACGCAGGGAAGTGCCGAACACGCTGTGTACGGCCTGCATAGCAGCGGTAGTGATGGAGGTCAAAGGCAGGGAGAACTCGCTACTCTCACGGATCTACTGCAAACAGATCAATTCAATGGTTTGGAGCGAAACCAAGAAACCAAATATACAGACGTGTACTTGGTTTCAGATCAAAGAAGAGCAGTAAGGGCAGGCGGCAGTGCAGATGCGGTGATTGCCAGAGTGGAATCTGCATTCAGCTGGACGGATAAAATCAATCATATTGATGGCCGTGTGCTGCTCGATTACCTCAGCTATCACTATCATCTGAATGCGCGTGAAATCAGCGTAGAACGCAACAAAAACGGTTATGACCGTCTTGTTGTAGCTATGCCCAGTACTGCCGCCTCCAAACCTGTAATACGCCGCTTATCTGCTGCTGACATGCTAACAAAATATATGCACTTGAGCTGGCCAGATGCCAAGCGCGTGCTGGATAGCGTTTTGGAGCAACAAGAACGCGGCGGTTATCGCCAGCAGGCGATGACATCAAAAGTGATGTGGGTGCGTTTCCAAAGACATGAAGCGCAGCTGCCAGGATTATCAGGTGTCCGCGCGCAATATCATGCACGCCGCAAAGCGACCAAACTGCAATGGACATGGCAGTATGATCAAAGCCAAACAGCAGCATATAACGCAGCCAAGCACCGGCTTTACCGCCAGCAGCGTGATGCCGAATATGCGCAGGCAATGGCAGATTGGCAGTCTGCGCAGGCATATTACCGCCTGCGTCCGCATGAGCGTTATCTCAGCTATCTGCAGGCTGAAGCTGAGGCGGGCAATAACATGGCTCTTGGCGAACTGCAGCGGATTTATCCAACCACTGACAAACCTTTACACGATGCTTTAACCATTGAACTGCGTAATCCGCGCCAAGCCTTACCGGCTTTCAAACCCTTTGACTTGGGCTATCAAATCAGCGTACAGAAGAATGGCACGATTGAATATCGTGATGAACAGGCACAAGCGGTCATTTTAGACCGCTATCAATCAATACAAGTCAAAGTCCGCACAGAAGACGTGATCGCCCAAGCGCTGGAAATCGCTAAAACACGCTATGGCGTGAACGGTTTTGAAATCCGTAACGCCAAGCAGTCAGACATTGCTGCTATTCAGGCAGCGGTAAACCGTACCGGAGCTGAAGTTACTCTTATTGGAGCTAAAACTGCCCGGCCGCGTAATAACACCCATGAAAGAGATTAAGGAGAACAATTTGTTTTTTAACCGCCAGCAGTTTTTTGTCAAATCTATCATTTGTTAAATTATTTTTAGATTTTTTATTCTTATTTTAACTTTTTATTTATCGTTTTATATAAATATTTTAATTCATTTCCGCAGAAATAGTAAAAGCCCGCTGGCGGTGATTGCCGATATTGCAGCTTGCGCCGGCGGTTTTGTGGAGATGATAAAACCGCCAAAAAACTCTACGTTAAACCGCGTTGGCAAAAGCCAGCTTGGGAGCTTGCAGGTGCTACTGCGCAAGTGATAGTGCCAAGCAGCGTGATTGTCAGCATCAGCGGACAACTGCAAACCCAGCCGTGCTATAACGCCGTGCGGCTACACGGCAGCAGCAAAGGCAAACTGATTTACCGCCAAAATGAAGACAAAGCACTTGAAGCAGGAGTGCAACATCATGCGCTTTACACAGACGACGCGCCCATGATAGCCCAAGGCATCGCATTGCTATCAGAAAGCGGCAAACATAAGCAGGAAAGCATCAAAATGCTGTGGTCGGACAAATACCGCAGCCCACTGGCGCAATTAGGCGCAATCTGGCAAGTCAATGAGGGCAGCGAACAATGGACGGGCATCGTGCAAGGCATCAGCATCGAAATCGGCAGCGATAACGATGCGCCGACCGTGTGGCAACATATTGTATTGGATAGGTATTTAGACAAATAAAAAGACAAAAATAAATGCAAAAATGCTTGCATTAAATCGTATTAGCTAATATAATTACACCCATCAGCACAGGGCTGATACGGTAAAGCCCCTACCGAAGCGGGGGCTAAAAGAAGGAATGAAGACTATGAGTTATATACGACTCTTCATCTTGGTTCTGATATTAATCTTTAGCGTGCCAGCTTATTAATTTCAGAACTATGGGCGGTGGCGAAAGCTGCCGCCTCCTTCAAATCATAGCAAAAAAAGCGAGAAAAACCAAATGGCAAAAACCCAATATGAACGTCAAAAAGAAAGTGATGCCCGAAAAGGAATTGTCGCACGAGGCTATAAACTGCCTATCGCCGTTATTGAGCAAATTGCCGCTCTTGCGCAAGCGCGTGGCAAAAGCCAAGCGGCGATTATTACTGAGGCAATCGCTCTGCTTGCCTCACAGGAGCAAAAATGAACCTCTACCAGCAATTTAACAGCCTTTTTGCCGCTAATCCGCGAGGCACGGCAAAAATCATCATCAACAGAGGCGGTGGAGTCTGTGTCGCCCAAACGCCTAATGGCACAGAGATTATTCTGCAAGGCAGCGCAGAGGTCGGCAAAACGGTCTATTACAATATGGGCAGCCGCGAAATATTAAGCGAAGCCCCAAGTATCAGCTACAGCGAATTTGGTGTTTAGAAGTGCGCTAATTATCTAATACCGTCATCTGCTAAGTAAAGCATTTGTAAGCTGTATCTCAATTTAGTTCAAAACTTTATATCTTCCAAAATAAACAATAATAAAAACAGGGCAGAAGCCCTGTTTTATGCTTGTCTATAACTTAATTAAAATAATAAGTCTCTCCTAGCTGCACGCCTTTTTCAAAGATCTTGATGCGGTAAAAAGAGCCAATACATCCCTTGATATATTCAGGATCATCGTCTTTTCCGCGTCGGATATAGCAGCTGTAGCCTGCTCTATCATGCGCAGGTATGGTTTTATAGCCCATGCAGCTATATCCACCTTTACGGTCTCCTAAGATCTTATGCGTGCAGACTTTATGCTCACGAATTCGGATCACGCGATTAAAGGTATAAGTAAAATCCTTAGGATCAGAGCCTGTGGTTTCATCTTTAACCGCGCAAGACGAAAAATCGGGCAAAGGAGATTTGCCTTTTTTAATGCGTTTTATCATCGCCGACTTTGCTGCACTGCAACCTTCAGGAAATCCACCAGGTGCGCAAAGCCAAATGGCGCATTCGTCTTCTGATACCGCCAGTGCCGGCGTGCTGATGAAACTGCCGAAAGGCAGTATGAGGCTTAACAATAAGGCTTTTGATTTCATAGGGGTCTCCATGTTATTTAGGGCTGTTGTTGTGTTTTTTGCGTAAAGGCAGAGTCCTTCATAAATGTCTTGCGGCAGACGGACTTGCGTCCGCTTCCAGTCGTCTTGACGTTGCATTTTCCCTGAGAATAGATCTTTGGAAGACTTCATCGGCTGCGCTCTTCTTTTGGTTTGCGTTGCGCGCTATTGGCAGCAGCTTGAACCGCGGGATTTTTTGAGGGCGTTTGTCCGCTTTTTTCCGCCTGCCGCAGCGTTTTGGCTTGTTCAAGTTTTGCGGCTTGATCCAATTCTTGGCGTACCATCGGCAGGCCTTTTTTGATGTCGTTTTTGACTTTGTTGAGATCGCCTTTACCGCCTTTGACGGCATAAGTGAGCTGCTGCTCGATCTGTTTATCAAGCTCTTTGTATTCGTTTTCGTCCAAAGGAAAATATTTTTCCACTTCGTTCATGATTTCTTTTCTGGCAGCCGCCATGCGTTCATCGGCTGATGCGTCCCTTTCATCGGCTGATGCGGTTTTTGCCTTCGTTTTTGTTTCTGATACCGTCTGCTGTTCCGGCTGTATTGCAGTGTCTCTGACCGGTTCTTTGATTTTAGGATCAACCGTCACCGCAGGCGGCTGCTGGGTTTCAGGGCTTTGTTTTTCAGCTGCTGGCTGTTCTGCCGTCTGCGCTTTTTCTGGCGATGGCTCTGGTGTTTTGGCTTTGATGTCCAAATTTTCTGTGAGTTTTTCGGCTTGTTTGGCTAGATTTTCTTCCTGTGCTTGACGTTCGCGCTCCTGTGCGCCTAACAGCCGCTTCATGTCCTGCTCACTGGGTTTATAGCCACGCGTGTCTAACCCGCGCATCTGCGCCTGAAACCACAGCTCTGCCTGCGCCTGTTTTGTACCGCCTTTGATATTGATGGCTGTCCAGCCCTTATCTTGGGCAATGTCTAGCGCTGCCGTTATGTTCTCCGGCGTGTTATCAATGGCTATTTTGTTTTTATGTATATAGATTTTTGTTCCGTCACGTTTATTTTCATATACGGCTTCCTGGCCTCTAAGTTTTGACAAAAGACCATTTTTAGCTTCGGTGTATTGTTCGCCCGCGTTAAAACGGCAGTAACTGTAGTTAAGATCGATATTGCCCTCCTTGTGTTCATCTGCGCGGGTCGGCGTGCTTTTGCCGTCTTTTTCTGTTTCAGCGGTACGCTCTTCTGGAGGCTTGCTGGATTGGCCGACTGTGTGCGGCATCGGTCGTTGTTCCGGCATGGCGATTTGCGGGCGCAGATAGGCATTGTCTTGACCTTCCAGCAGTCCTTGTTTTTTCTCTTCTTCCGCTTCACGGCTGTAGTCAAAGATTTCAATTTGTTTCATGTTGTTTCCTTTTGTTTTCACTAAACGGTTGCGGCAGCGGTGCTTTCCTGCACGCTGTTTTCAATACTGCGGCCAATGAAATTGCCGAGTACGGTGATTTCGATATGCTTGTAGAGCGTGCCTTTGATCGTGTCCTCGAGAATTTGCGTTTGGCGGCTCAATCCATCAATGTCTTTGCGGACGCTTTCTCGGTCTTGCTGGTCTTTTTCTTCTGCATTTAAGCGGTCTTTGAGCGGTAAGACTTTGGCTTTGCCTTGATACGGTTTATAGCGCGAGACAAAGACGGGATCGTCGTAGTATTTATTTTTCTCGGCCATGATGGGATGGCTGATGCCCTCAAACATGATGATTTCTTTGTCTTTGCTCATTTCCCGTAACTCTTGCGGCATCATGAGGTCGCGTTGATTGACGCTTTCAGTGCGGGATACGCCTTTGTTGCCACCACCACGGGATTTTTGTGTGTCTTCAGTCACGGTGATTTTGCCCAGCAGTTTTGAATATTCTTCACTGTCTGCCACGTCATTGGGCTTGTACAGGACTTTCAGCGCGACGTTTGTGAGTATGTTGCGTGCGCCATGTTCGCCATAGACGGATTTGTCTTGCAACTGCGCTGGACTTTGCGCAATAAACAGCATGCGCATGTTGTAACCCGCCATATAACTCACGGCTTTTTCGAGTACGGCAATACGGCCTGGTGATGTGCCTTCGTCCATGAGCATGAGGCATTGGTATTTTAAGCTGTCATCATTCTGCGGTAGCACGGCGGTGTTTTCGTTGATGAGCTGGCTGTAAAACAGATTGATGATTTTCTTCGCTTTCGCCAAGTCCTTGGGTTGGATGCCGATGTAGATGGTCATGCGTTTTTTGCGCACGTCGCGCAAATCAAAGTCATCACCGCTGGTAGCGTTCACCACGGGTTCTGATAACCACGGCGTGAGGTTGGCGGTGAGAGTAGCAAGGATTGATGCAAAGGTCTTATCACCTGCCGATACCGCACTATTGATAGTCTGCTTGGCAAGCACGCTGACAAATTCATCGCCCATCAATGATGTAAAGTGGGTAATGGCTTCGCCCTCAAAGTTTGTCGCTAAGTCCAAAATTTCCCGGATAGTCGGCGTATAAATTAGGCCGCTTTTCCGGTAATAGGCTTCTTTATCCAGGCAGTGCAGCGCTAATCCTATAAAGAGCTTACGCGCAGACTCTTCAAAAAAGCTGTCATCACCGCCGCTGTCAGGGATTAAGCAAATAGCGATTTGATTGATATCGTCAACGCGCAGCTCATCAGAGCGGGAGACGTATGACAGCGGATTCCAGCGCGCCGTTTTGCCCTCAGGGTCAAATGGGTTAAAGAGATACACCGCTTGCCCGCATTTTGCGCGAAAAGCTGCGGTGATGTCAAACAGCTCCTGCTTAATGTCCAAAACCACCATAGAATGATCGTAAGACAGCCCGACAGGAATTACGACACCCACGCCTTTACCGGATCGTGTCGGCGCTGCCAGATAGACAAACTGCTGATCAGACAATCCGATGTAACGGTTATTCAGCCTGCCTACAATAATTGCTTTACCAGCAAATAAGCCGTCTTTGTGTAAGTCCGCAGGCAATTTTGCAGGCGGACGCTTGATGAATAAACCTGCTTTTGTGATTTCTGCCGGTGTGGCAAATCGGGCATCGCCGTACAGCGACGGTGTTTTTTTCACTGCCGCATAAATTGCCCATGCCAGCAGCATATGCGCAAATACAGATAGCATCCATGCCCATTTGATTTGCTGTGGGTATTGGCTGGCATATTGGTGATAGCTGAATATGCTGAACGGCATGCTATGCACTGTTGGGTTGAGCGTAATGCCGCCAAACAGGCTTTTCAGCGCGCTTTGCCCTGCGGGAAAGCTCATAAAGATGCGGAACAGCCAAGAGGCAGCCCAAGATACTGTGCTTGCGGCTATCGCGAGTCCGCTGAGTCCTAACAGCGTTTTTTTCGTTTGGGGTTTCATCTCATGCTCCTTGCAGCAGATTAATTTTTCGTTCGGGATTAAAGTCAATCGCAGTGATAAAGCGTTTACCGCCGTGGTTAGCGAAATGAATGGATATATCAATGGTCATCATGATGAGACGGCGAATCACGTCATAGCTGAGGCTTGCGCCCTCGGGACTAGCGTTAATCATCAGTGCCAGCTGTTCATACGCCATCAGCGCGGAATCGGCATGGCAGGAGGTAATGGAACCGCTATGGCCGTTCCCGCAGGCACGAATAAAATAAAACGCTTCATCTCCACGAACTTCCGCCAAAATAATGCGGTCTGGCTTCATGCGCAATGTGGCTTCTAAGCATGACTTTGCCGTTACCGTTGATTGGCTCATGCTTTTGGGATACATCAAATGCACTTTGTTCGGCTGATCGATAAACAGCTCTCTTGCATCTTCAATCGTGATAATCCGTTCTTGATAGTCGATGAGGTCAATCAGGGTTTTCATGAAGGTGGTTTTGCCCGAACCCGTCGCACCGCTGACTACAATATTCTTACGGTACTTAACGGCGCCTTCTAAAAAGCGGCGGTATTCACGTTTGGCCAGCAGTTCCTGCAGTTCGCGGTCTTCGGGGCTGATATGCCCGTCGCTTGGGATAATGTCGGCAAACAAGCCTGAAGCTTCATATTGATCCATGCTGAATTTGGCATTGCTGGGTATGCGCACGGTGAGACTGCATGCCTGCGCAGCGGGTTTGCGCACCAGTTGCGCGCGCTCACCGCCGGGCATGGTGAGCGAGAGCATGGGATTGTTCGCATCAAACTTTTGCGATTGACCAGCACGATTGACTAGCAATGTGCCTAAGCCTTCAATCAGCATATCGGAGTTGTTCACCACCTCTTTGCGTTTCCATTGGCTGTGCTGCTCAAAATAGATCACATTTGGTTCGTTGATAGCGATTTCGGTCACACCTGATTCACGCATCAGCGGCAGAATGCCGAGAGCATCAAAGGTATGATTGATCTGTGCAACGATTTTTGGCGGCAGTTCAATGTCTGTGGCGGCAGAGCCTTGGGATAACGGTAAAGCGCTCATCGGCTAATGTCCTTGTCTTGATTGCGGCTGCGGGTGTTGGTTTGGGCAGGAAGGCTGCGTACAGAGGCGAGCCAAACGTCTTTGCGCGCAATGGGGTGTAAATCAGCCGCTTTGATGAGCGCTTGCGCGTCAATTTGTTTGCCTGCGGCTTGGGCTGAGAGCATGAGCAAAGGCAGATGGGCAATATCGCCGCCAACGCTGTCGTGCAGCTTGCGCGCGGCTTCACGGTTGCCGAGTCCGCCTAAGTCAATCAATGGGCTGGGAACCGTGCGCTCAAGAAAATCACGCGGTGGCTCGAAGGTGTACGGATTAAGATGCTGAGAGAGGTCTTTCTGGTTGAATGCAATGATGTTTTCTGCTAGATTAACCACACGGGAAACACCAAGAGGCCGGATGGGAGTCAGCTTAGGTTCACTAAGGTCTGCGACCGCCACAGTAACTGGGGAGGTGTTTCCCGCTTTTTTTGTGTCTTCAAGAAATTTATCAATGATTTGCTGGGTATCTAGGATATTGATTGCTTCAACGGTATAAATGCGATTCCCGCCTTCTCCCAAGCTAAACAATTTAACTGTGGTTTCTGCCATATACATCTTATTTTCAAGCGTCATTGGGGCAAAAATTCTTGGAAGACCAATGATATTGGAATCATTTAAACGATCATTTTTTACCCACCCTAAGATGCCTTGAGTGAAAAGAAGATCAACGTTCACTGCCGCCGCAAGATGAATCAATCCCGTATTAGTCGTAAGCAGTGACTTTTCAAAAGCATCAGAAGATAAAATCTTATCAACGGAATTATTAGACAGATTGGCGACTATCCCGCTATCTGTATTCGTTAGCTCTGTCTTAGTTAGTGTTCTTAAAATATTGCGTGCATCTTTTTTATTTTGGCTGTGTCTATGTAGCTTGTGTTTACGGGCAAACTCCCAATCTCCATATTTCGCTTTAAAAGCAGGCGTGCGTACTTGCACCCAGCGGTCAAGCGGTAACTCTGTTGCTCCAATCTCAAGCGCCTGTGCATAGCCTTCGACTCCGCCGTAACGGTCGAAAGTGTCGCTGAATTGCATAGCATCGCACGGTAAAGCGCTCATCGGCTAATGTCCTTGTCTTGATTGCGGCTGCGGGTGTTGGTTTGGGCAGGAAGGCTGCGTACAGAGGCGAGCCAAACGTCTTTGCGCGCAATGGGGTGTAAATCAGCCGCTTTGATGAGCGCTTGCGCGTCAATTTGTTTGCCTGCGGCTTGGGCTGAGAGCATGAGCAAAGGCAGATGGGCAATATCACCTCCGACGCTGTCATGCAGCTTGCGCACGGCTTCACGGTTACCGAGTCCATTTAGGTCAATGAGCGGGCTGGGAACACTGTGAGTTAAAAAATTGAGGGTAGGTTCACCCGTTGCTGGATTTAATGTGGCAGCAATATCAGCTGGATTGATTCTGCCCTTGGTAAAAGGTAAAATTTCCTCTGATCGCTCAGGAGTATAAACTTGCGGTGGGCTGGATGTTACGCCAGCCGGCGATTTGACCCAGACTGTTTTTGTAGATAGTCTGGGTTTTTGACGTGAAGATGTCTCTAAAACGCGTTCAACATACTCAATTCGTCCTCCAGGAAATGCTTTACTGTATATCAGAGAGCTTCTATTCTGACCTGCTGGTTTAATACGCAAACTATCATATCCATCTAATACAACAGGAATGCGTTTTAAATCCATGAGTGTCAAAGAGCGCTGATTTTTTTCATGGAAAGAATCCCTATTATGCTGATTGAAAGCGTGTTTAAATTCATGGGCGACAAATTCATGGACAAAACCTGTTACATCAACCCCTAATTCTTTACGAATTTGATGAATTTCATGTTGGCTAACCTGCCTAAACTCTAACGTTTCCCGCGGGTCATGACTCGCAATCGCACGTTCAATAAAACTGTCTATTTTTTCCTGATGGATAAGCGTTTCCCAATCTCCATATTCCGCTTTAAAAGCAGGCGTGCGTACTTGCACCCAACGATCCAGCGGCAGATGGGTTGCGCCAACCTCAAGCGCCTGCGCATAGCCTTCGACTCCGCCGTAACGGCTGAAAGTGTCGCTGAATTGCATAGCATCGCACGGTAAAGCGCTCATCGGCTAATGTCCTTGTCTTGATTGCGGCTGCGGGTGTTGGTTTGGGCAGGAAGGCTGCGTACAGAGGCGAGCCAAACGTCTTTGCGCGCAATGGGGTGTAAATCAGCCGCTTTGATGAGCGCTTGCGCGTCAATTTGTTTGCCGGCAGCTTGTGCTGAGAGCATGACTAAGAGAAGGTGGGCAATATCGCCTCCGACGCTGTCATGCAGCTTTCTGGCAGCTTCGCGGTTGCCGAGTCCATTTAGGTCAATGAGCGGGCTGGGAACGTTGCGGGCGAGAAAATCACGCGGTGGCTCGAAGGTGTACGGATTGAGATGCTGAGAGAGGTCTTTCTGGTTGAATGCAATGATGTTTTCTGCTAGATTAACCACACGGGAAACACCAAGAGGCCGGATGGGAGTCAGCTTAGGTTCACTAAGGTCTGCGACCGCCACAGTAACTGGGGAGGTGTTTCCCGCTTTTTTTGTGTCTTCAAGAAATTTATCAATGATTTGCTGGGTATCTAGGATATTGATTGCTTCAACGGTGTAAATACGATTTAGACCGTGTTGCGTCTCAAACATCTTGACCGTAGTTTCAGCTAAATAAATCTTACCTTCAAAACCAATCGGGGAAAAAAGGCGCGGAAGACCTAAAATATTACGGTCTTGATTATTATCTGGCTTAATCCAGCCTAATATACCTTTAGTAAAGAGTACGTCAATATTCGCTGCCGCAGCAAGATGAATCAATCCTGTATCTGTTGTTTGTAATGATTTCTCAAATGCTTTAGCAGATAGAATTTTCTTAACAGAATTATTAGATAATGAAGCTATTAAACCACTGTCTTTATTGCTAAATTGCACATCTCGTAAACTTTTTAGAATAACTTCTACTTCACCTTTATTACTTGCTTTTCTTAATGGACGATTATTCCGCGCAAACTCCCAATCTCCATATTCCGCTTTAAAAGCAGGCGTGCGTACTTGCACCCAACGATCCAGCGGCAGATGGGTTGCGCCAACCTCAAGCGCCTGCGCATAGCCTTCGACTCCGCCGTAACGGCTGAAAGTGTCGCTGAATTGCATAGCATCGCACGGTAAAGCGCTCATCGGCTAATGTCCTTGTCTTGATTGCGGCTGCGGGTGTTGGTTTGGGCAGGAAGGCTGCGTACAGAGGCGAGCCAAACGTCTTTGCGCGCAATGGGGTGTAAATCAACGGCTTTTATCAGCGCTTTCGTATCCATTTGTTTGCCCGCAGCTTGGGCTGAGAGCATAAGCAAAGGCAGATGGGCAATATCGCCGCCAACGCTGTCGTGCAGTTTGCGCGCGGCTTCGCGGTTGCCCAACCCGCTGAGATCAATCAATGGGCTAGGGACGCTGCGGGCGAGAAAATCACGTGTTGGCTCGAAGGTGTACGGATTTAAGTGTTGAGAGAGGTTTTTGTTATTGAATGCAATGATGTTTTCTGCTAGATTAATGACTCGGGAAACGCTGAGAGACCGGAGGGAATTCGGGTAAGGGTTAGACTTATCTGTTTCCGCCATAGTTATTGGGTAGGTGTTTCCCGCTTTTTTTGTGTCTTCATAAAATTTATCAGTAATTTGCTGGCCGTCTAAGATATTGATTGCTTCAACGGTATAGATACGGTTACCGCCATATCTTTCATCAAGCAGTTTGACGGTGGTTTCTGCCAGATACATGGAATTGTCAAAAGTCATGGGCGTAAAAATTCTAGGCAGCCCTTTGACTTGTATGGCTTCTGCTCTATCAGACTTTACCCAGCCTAAGATGCCGTTGGTAAAGAGATAATCTACATTCGCTGCGGCTGCCAGATGAACAAAACCGCTACTAGTTGTTTCTAAAGATTTTTCAAAGGCTTTAGATGAAATTATTTTATCTATAGAACGGTTTGATAAAGCGGCTTTAATACCGCTGTCATGATTAAGAAACTCTGTGTTTTTTATTGCATTAAGTATTTCTCTTATATCTATTTTTCTTTTTGCTGTACGCAAGGTACGATGATTCCGCGCAAATTCCCAATCTCCATATTCCGCCTTAAAGGCTGGGGTTCTTACCTGTACCCATCGATCCAACGGTAAATCTGTTGCGCCTATCTCCACGGCCTGCGCATAGCCTTCAACGCCGCCGTAGCGGCTGAAGGTTTCGCTGAATTGCTGGGCGTCTTGAGGCAAACTCATCACTGCGCTCCAAACCAAGCATTGCGGGCTTGATAGACAGCAGACAAATCAACATCATCTGCCACATAGATATTGATGACTTCGCCTTCGCGGAGATAAATGATTGGGCTGAGATCGATATTTTTTTCCAGAATTTTTTCAGCCAGCGATTGCGAGGTATCTGCTGTACTGGAATCCACGATGACTTCTGCGCTGTCGCTTTTATCGCCTGCGATTTTGAGCGTATCGCTGATAAGACTCACCAACAATGCCGAGCCAATCCGCAGCCCCCAGCGGTTATCGACTTTGCCCGTAACACCTGATGCCCCTAAGCGGCCAGTGGACGGCGATTGAATCTGTACGGCAATGTCATAAGGCGTGATGAGCCTATCCCAGATGATTTGCAAGCGGCGGTCGCCGTTTTTCACGCTGCCGCTGTATTCGCCTGTAACACGCGTACCTTTTTCGAGCAGCAGCACACGGGCATTGCCGCTATACACGTCTTGGCTGATGACACAGCTGGTATAGCCGTCTTGTTCGCTGATAATATTGGTCTCCAGCACACAGGGGATTTTCGTGCCTTTAACCAGCGTATAGTCAATGTTCGCCATTAGCTTTACCCGTCTATCTGCTTGGGCATTGGCGTTTTCTGATTGGCTCACCGTATTGGTATTGGCAGCAGCGCTTACGGCTGTTGCAGAATGGCTATTGATGCCAGATGCCAAGCGTTTGCTAAGCAATTCATCCTGCGGATTAGCGGCTTGTTCGGTTATCGGTGCAGGTTCGCCTGGGCGGATAACAGGTTCATGCTCAGGTTCAGGCGCTGCCGCGGCGGCAGGTTCAGGCACTGGTGCTGCTTTTGGCAACTCCGGCGGAATGAATTTGCCGATACTGTCGGGCGCGCTGCTATAAGTGCGCGTTGTTTTGCTTTTGGGCGCATCATCACTGCCAAAATGCAAATGGCTTTTGATGTAATTAAAACCGCCCAAAATGCCCAGTGCCGGCAAAGAAATCCCCAGCGCAGCCAGTATGGCCAGTTTAGCAGGCGCAATTTTTATCCGGCTGCTGCCGCTGTTCAGGGCTTGATCTTGGCTTTCGTCAATCACAATCCCGCCGCTGGAATTCTCTGGTGTCACAGTTTTTTCAGTTTCTGGCGTATCTTCTTTATGTTTCTTTGTCATGGCTGTACTTCCGTGGCCTGAGAGGGCTTAGCAATGCTTAAGGGGATTTTTAAAGCTGGATTCTCAGCCGGCGGACAAGCATCATGCACACGCGCATAGTGCATGCCTTGATACATACCCCAGCCATAACCGATAGCTGCGGTTAAAAATCCAGCGAGCGCAAAGGCAAGCTGACGTTGGGTAAAGGCCGGTTTAAGAGTAAAAGCCGGTTTAAGGGAATTTTTGGACTTCATCGGTTTATTTCAGTAATCAATTTGGGTTTTGCAGGTTCAGAAATATTGGAAACAGCTTTCATCGGGGCATTGGCAATTTCGCGCTCAAGGGCGGAGTAAACGGCGCAGTACTCATCGCACTTTTTCGGGCTTTTTGCCGGCGGTTGATTCTGCCTGTTCGGCGGTTTTCTCTGGCGCTTTGCTCACGGGCGCACGGCTTACGGCTTTGGTAAACGCGTCTTGCAGCGTGATCGGATGACCTGCGGCGGCGCGTAAGGCAGGTTCGTCTAATTTGTAGCCTTTTTCGGCAAGTGCTTTGCTGAGTTCAGGGAGTTTCCGTATGTCGCCGTCTATGGCTTTGTAAGCCGCTTTGCCGATGTCCCGGGCGCATAAGCCGTCAATGTTTAATTCAATATGCTGCTGTGCGTGCTGGGTTTTAGGCTGTGCGGTTTGCGTTTGGATAGATTCCTCAGCCTGAAAATGCTTTACCGCATTTTGCATGCCTTCTTTTTGCAGATAGTCGTTCCAATCGGTGCTTTTGCCGTCAATCGCTGGCGGCAGGAAGATTGGCATATCTGGATGCTTTGCCTGCACTTGCCGTGCTGCTTCTAGTCCGGGATTTTTACCGCTTTTGAGTTCCGTACTGCGGTCATTGTCAGCCGCAATGATTTTTTCTGCGTGGGGGTAGAGTTCTGCGATTTTATCCGCTACTTTCACCAGATTACCGCAATCCACAGCAACAATGGCTAAGGTGCTTTTATCCTGCTGCGCTTGGGCGATTTGTAAGGCGTTTTCTGCGGTGGCGAGTCCTTCCGCGATGATGATGCGTTCGGGGTTTTGATAGGCGAATGGCGTGCTGGGCAGCGCAAAGAAACCGCCGCTTTTTTCGCCTTGCGCCATGAGCTTTTTCTCGCCTTCTGGGCTGATAGTTTGCAGTGAGCGGATCTGCATGCGCACTTGCCCTTCATGATCGCGATAAGCGTCTAAAATGGGCATCACGACGGTGCCGTCTTCCAGCCGTTTTAGGGTGCTGTGATGCTGCATGCTTTTATTTTTCAGGTACGCTTCATCTCCGCGCGCGGGCGGTAATTGCTGATACAGCATGATGGCATCAACGCCGCGCAGGTGCGCGACGGTATCGCGCATTTCCTGCATGGCCTGCTGCCTGAGTTCGGCATTGAGCTTGAGGGCGATTTTGTGTTCTTTTCCCAGTGAGCTTTTTCCTGCGCCGCGGTTAGACCAGGTGATTTCTGCGCCTGTTGATAGGTTGCGGGCGATGCCGCCAATTGTTCCGTCGGTGTTGTCATAGAGCCGTACGGCGCCGTCTTTATGGCGGTGATGTTTGCCGTCAATCGCCAGCCGTTGCCAATTGCGTGAGGTGCTGTCAAAACCGTCCATTTGTATGCCGATGCTGCGGGCGGCATCCACAAAATCTCGTATGTCTTTACCGCCGGTTACTTCTGCCAGTTTCGGCAGATAGTGCTGCAAAGGCGTTTTATCTATGCCCGCTGGCACATACCAAGAGCCGTTGCCTTTGTCCCATTTTGCGCCTAGGGTTTTGGCTGCGTGTCTGTCTTCATATGGCACGGCAAGATAGACAGGTTTGTCTGCCATGATGCTGTCGAGCATTTGCGCTTCGTCATAGCGCTGGTAAAAGCTTTGCCAGAATTTTTGATCGGTATTGGGTGCTTGTTGAGCGGGGGCAATGTGTTCTACTGTCTGCTTGGTGTGCAGCTTGCTTGGCGGTGCTTGTGGATTAGCAACGATGGTGCGTTCAGTCTGCTTTTTGAGCGTTTGCCGTGTTTCTTGCGGCGCGGCTTGTGGTGCTTGCTGTAGGGTTTGTTCGGCTTCTGCCTGCCATTTGGCAAAGGGTTCAGGGGCAAGGCCTTCAGGGACGTACCAGCTTTTGGCATCTTTATCCCATCTTGCTCCAAGCCCTTTTGCCTCAAAGCGTTCCATGTAAGGCACGTCAATGTAATGACGCGCTTGTGCGGTATGTTCTGCTGTTGCCGTCTGCGCGGTTTGTTTTTGTTCCGTTTGCGACTGCGCGGTTTGCAGGGTTTGTGCGGCTTCTTGCTGCCATTTGGCAAAGGGTTCAGGGGCAAGGCCTTCAGGGACGTACCAGCTTTTGGCATCTTTATCCCATCTTGCTCCAAGCCCTTTTGCCTCAAAGCGTTCCATGTAAGGCACGGCAATAAAGCGGCGCTCTTGTGCGGTATGTTCTGCTGCTGCTTCGGTTTTTACCGCTTTGGCGGTTTTTTGCGCCCGTTTTACCGCCAGAATGGGGGATTGTTCGGCAATGTAGGCGACCGTTTTTTCGATCGCAGTATCTTTGCCGGTGATTTCGGCATTTTGCCAAGGTGAATAGGCGCTTTTTAAGGTCTCTTTATTTGAAACTGAAACACGATAAATAGCGGCCTGATCATTGTTTTGACTCAGATGCAGGGTGATTTCTTCTGAGCCGCGCTCGAGTTTTTGAAAAATGCCGTAGTCTTTAATTTCGATGTCTTTGGCTTGGTAGCCTTGCTCAATCAACGTCTCGGCAATGCCCTGAAGATAAATTTGCCCGCTTTCGCGGAAATTTTCGCGGTCAACGGTATCGCCCCGAATGCTGCGTGCTTGCGCTTCCATTGCTGATCTAGCAAGGTCAATTTTCTGCTGTTCTTCAGACGGCAAAAAGTCATAAAAGGGTTCTAAGGACGTATCTTGTTCGATATACCAAGTATAGCCATCCCACTGTGCGCCAAGCTTTCTGACTACGTGACGCTCAAAATAAGAGGCATTTAAATCGATACGCTCAGGCGCGAAAAACTGAGCTTGCTTATCTTGTGTTTTAGGGCTGTCTGTCGTACTCATCGTATGCTCCCAAGTTGTTAGCACGCTAACCTGATGGCGTGATGTTAAGAATGCGGCGGCTTATGATATGAAAGGTCTTCGGTAACTTTCTCAAAGTCATCAGGCTTGGCAAGCTGTATTTCTAACGCTTCTATTTGCTGTTCCAGTGTTGCGCTGGCCTGTAAAAAGGCTTGTTCGCCTTCAAGCTTTCTTTGGCGCTGACTTTCCTCATCAAGCTCTGCAAAGTCTTTGTAGTTCTCTGGGTTATATTCACTGTCTTCCCATGTGGTGTTGATGGCTTCATTTAATTCGGCCAAGGTTCGGTGCGCTTCAAGCCAGCGGTCATAGTCAGTAATGTAGTCCATGCCTGCTTTTTGTCGGGCTTCTGCATAGCGCTGATGCTGTTCTGTGGTTAAGAGGGCTGCGGTTTGCTGATGTTCCATAAGGTTCTCCTTGTGACTTGTTACGGGTTAGACTGCTGATTGGGTTCAGCGGTGATGGTGATGATTTCAGGGGTGAATTTGCTGGCAGGCGCTGTTTCGAGTGCTGGTTCGTCTACAGCGGTTTCTTCTGATGCAGGTATGGTTGCTGGCTGTGTTGGTGCAGGCGCGAGCGATAATCTGCGTCCCAGCAGATTTTGATTTGACATGTTCGCGCCATAGGCTGTAGGCGCTGTATCGGCAACGGTTCTTACTGTGCCGTCTATGCTGGTTTTTTTGTCATTCTCAAAGCGTCCGCCTTGTGTGTTGCGGCGGATTTCTACCGCATCATCTCCTAAGCGGATAATGAGGTTTTGATATACGCCGTGTACGACTAATAAGCCGTTCTTTTCTGTGTGCTGATTGACGAGATGGCTTTTCCTGTTGTGGTCAAGCTCATAGACAACACCGCGCTTTGTGCCGGGTTTAAAGGCAATGTAGGTGAGTGTGCCGTTATCCCACATACGGTGCGGGATCAGATCATTGGCATGGCTGGTTGCACGGTAGTCATAATTGGTATGCAGATAACCGCTTTGCGGGCTGATGTCGCGGTTACGTAAAATGCTCTCTGCTTTGGCTTGTTCTGCTTTGACCTTCTCAGCTTCTGCTTTAGCTGCAAGAGCTGCTTTGCTTTGCCCATCGCGATAGGTCATGCGCATTGAATACACTGCTCGGCTGGAGTTTGGATCTTTTTTCCAGTCGTTGTTGCCGCTAATCACGGTGAAGAGATAATCGCGTTTGTTGGTGTGGACGATAAGGTTGGTTTCGGGCTGTTCGTCTTTGGCTTTGAATACTAGGATGTGATCGCGCACGATTTGGCTTTCCCAAGCGCTCGAAAATCCAAAGGTGCTGTACTCAATGGTTTCATCGTCTTCAAAGATAATTTCTGTCGCAATCCCTGCGGCCGTGACAATCGCGGGGATTTTGTCGCGGTTGTATTGCACGTACTGGATGCCGTGTGCTGATACGGTTTGAGTGAGTTGAGCGAGTGCTGCGCTTAAAGCAATAATCAAGGCGCAGTGTTTCATTGTGCTGCTCCTTGGACTTGGTCTGGGTCATAGCGGTAGCTGCTTACGGTAAAGCCAAACGGATTCATATTCCGGGCGCGTTCGTCCATATGCAGATCCGCGTCATAACCAAATGTAAGAGTGACTGTGCCGGTTGATTTTGACAGCACTTGCTCGCTGCTGCGGATAGTTTTTTCCACCCGTGCCTGCATGGTCACGCCACCAGTATCTGACTCTTTAAATGGCGTTGGGATATGCGACGGAGTCATGGATAAGACGGTTACGTCTAGCACTTTGTCACGACCTAATTGTTTTTCAATGGAGATCGGCGGCTGAAATTTTTGTGTGTAGTCTTTAAATACCTGCGGATCGGAATACAGCTGCACAGCTGCGTATGCTTCTCTGATCGCATAAAAGTTATAGCTGTCATGGGCGATTATGTAGCGCTGGGTAAAGTATTTGTTCAGCGCCTCATTGGCGGTAACATCTTTGATGTTACCAGTCTCAAATGATGATAAAGCAGTGATTTCTGATGGCAGTCCTGTATTTTTATCGACCACCAGCACTTTTACATCGGTCATCTTTAGCGGGAGCATTTTGACAATTGCACCTGTGAGCCCTAAACAAACTAGCGCTAATACCCCAGTGATTGTCCAGGCCGCTTTTTTGGATTTGATGTTTTCTTCATCAAGCCGCTGTTCAAAATATTTCATGCTGTGCTTCCGGATATAGTTAGAGGAGCTTTTGCAAGCGACGTAATCGGGATTAATGGAGACGGATAGATATGCCGGCGGCATAAGCATTACTAATTAGGCTGACAGTAATACTGATTGATAAGAGTGTTTTTTTCATGAGTTATCCTTTTAGATTAAGTTAATGATTATTTTCCAATAGCGCCTTCTGCAAGGCGCTGTACTTCAGGCTTACCGAAGTTTTCAGGATTTACAGGCATCCATGCTGCTTTGCTTTCCGGGTATGATTCGTTTTCATATTCTTTTATGCTTGTACAAGCAGAAAGAGTAATTAAACTAATAAATAGTATTAATGTTTTCATTTTTATCTCGCTTCAGAAATTTCTGACTTATCTTTCTTGTTATTAGCTTTATCTGATTTTCTTTGTTGTGCGTGCTTACGGTGTTCTTTCATTCGTGCTGAAAATTTAGAGCCAAATTTATAGCCTGAGGCAGCAAATACCGCATTAGTACCATCAGTAATATTCCCAGCACTAAACCAGCTGCTTGATAAATCTCCTATCCTTGAAACGACAGCTGCTAAGAAAACACAAGCAAAAAAAGATTTAAAGGTATCAAGCCATGTAAAAATATCCCCATTAAATGAATAAAAATATCCGCTTGTTAATTTAAGAAGGTATCCCCATACAATAAAAACACTAACAAATGTGAATAAATATCCTATCGTTGAAGATAACCAAGTCCAAAACCAATTTTTTGTTGCCTCAAAAGCAGCAAACATAAAAAATATAGGGCCTACAGCTATTGCAACATAAGCAAAAATTCTGCTGGTAAAAACAGTTAAAAATGAAACGATTGCTAGATAAACTGCTCCAGCAGCAATAACCATTAATTTTAAAATCAACATTACCCCTTCAACAATATCATTTATAGCTCCAGATCCTATAGGGGTAGTCATCCATTTTTTAAATCTTTGCCATCGAGACTGATTGGCTGCAGTAGCTTGCTTTTGCTGTTCTTTTAATTCTGTAGCCTGAACCATTGTCTCGGTAACATTGTCTAGCAATTGTCCTGCTTTACCAAATATTCCCAGCTCTTTTGAGCCTGAAATTTTTTCAGCTAAGGCAATAGTAGTATTAATAACTGGCGTAGCTAGGTTGTCCTTATAATAAGTTCCTCCCGTTGCTATCATGGTAAAAATTGCCACTTTAATTAAAAAACTTTTTATAGTTTCAAGAAATGGCTCTTGTGAAAATCCGCTTATAATTAATAATGATTTATATATAAACCATGTTCCAGTAAAGCTAACTCCTATAATACTGGCACCTTGCGCAAAAGTAGTGATAAAATCAAGAATTGGATTTAGCCCTGCTATGAAATTAGTTTCAATATCTTTGAGAAAACCCAACATACTCATTTTTATATCCTCTGCTTATTGAAAAATAGCACTATATTCAGAATTTTCTCCTGTGCTTTTTGTAGAGTTTTTCTGTTGATGATACAATTCATAAGCGTCATTAAAATAATTTTCTTTTGCTTTTTTGATCGCGATTTCTTTCTGTGCTTCCTGCAATCTTTCAAAGTTATCTGACTGTTGCTTGAGTATCGCAATGGCATTGGCTTCTAAGGCAATATTTGCTTGCAGTTCTTGCATGGATTTCGCATTATTGGCACTTTGTGCGCGTTGTGATAACTCCTGCACTTTTTGCAGGCGGTTTTGCAGTTCTGTATTAAGCTTTTCGGCATATGCCTCTTTTATAATTCCCTCATACTCTGCAGTGCAGAACGCTTTATTAGCACCGTCAGGGCAGTTAATGTTTTTGCCAAAATAATCTTGTACGCGCTGTGCAATATCTGCGGTATTGCCTTTCATTAAGTCTTCAAAGCTGGAGAGGATGTCATCACTAATCCCCCCATTTTTGAGAATGTCAGCAAAGCCCTTGTTGCCCGTAATGGCTTGGTATTGCTGTTTCATTTGCTGCAGCTGCTTTTGGGCTTCCGTCAGCTGTTTTGCCATTTGGGCAATATTTTCGATATGGTTGGTAACAGACTGGGCAATCGCAGCGCCATCAACAACAGGGATGCCTGTCGCATAAGCAGATGTACCAGAAAAAGCCATCGCGCTTGTAAGGACAAGGGCAAGGGCAGAACGTTTGGCGAGTGTTGTTTTCATCGGATTTCCTTTTGGTTAGAGGGGGCAGATTGGGTTTGTTTCACGTTTTTTACTTGGCTGTAGTAAGGCTCCAGCCAGTCTTTCGGATCATTCCCGTATTCGTGCATTAGCCGCTGTGCCAGCCGTGCGCGGTCTTCTGAGCCGCTCATGACGTCCACTTCGCGGATGCCTTTTAGGTTTAATTTGCAGTGCGTGGTTTCGCCCTGATAGCGGATTAAAAATTCACGTGAGCTAATTCCCATGTTCTTGATAATGTGATATTCGCTTTCATCTAACCCCAATGCGCCAAGATAGTCATCGCGTTTGGCTTTAGGGTTGGGCAGGAATATTTGGGTAGTGATCTGCTCAATCATTGCTTTAGGAACATTGGCAAAAAAATCACTGGGAGATTGTGATGTCAGTATCAGCAGCCCGTTTTCTTTACGGATCGTGCGTTCTTTGTTTTCAATATATTCACGGAATTTAGCGTCTTGCAGCGGTTTCCAGGCTTCGTCGAGGCTGATGATAATGGGTGTACCGTCGATTAACGCCTGAATGCGGTGGAAGATGTACATCAGTATCGGCGTGCGCAAGGCAGGAATATCGAGGAACTGCGTATAGTCAATACCGATAATTTGACTGCTGATGTCAAAATTATCTTGTGTGTTATTGAATACCCAGCTGTACTGCCCCTGCGTCCACGGATACAGACGCTGGCGGATGCTGTTGTCGCCGTCTGGCAAATAGTTTGCAAATGCCTCAATATCAGCCAGCTCTTTGGGGTTGCTCATGGTTTGACTGATAGCTTCTGCAATTTGGTTTTTTTCTGATGCTGTGGGTATGCCCATACCGTCGGCATTGAGAATCGTCAGAATCAGTTCATTGAGGAAAGTGCGATTGTCATCGGTATTCTCAAGCTGGAATGGATTGAATCCCGTTGGTTCGCCGAGCTTGATCTCTGAATACTGTCCGCCGATAGCTTTGACAAAGACCAATGAGCCTAAATCTTTATCAAAAATGACTGTGCGGGGCGGTACTGTATAGCGCTGCGCCTGTGCCAGCAGAAATGAAAGCAGTACGGTTTTACCAGCACCAGTCTGGCCAGTAATGATGGTATTGCCTGCCAGCTTATCGCCAGTATTGTCACTGTTCGGATCAGATTTTTGAAAATTAAAGTAAAAAATGTCATCACTGGTGGTGCGCAGCATGCTGATAGCCGCGCCCCAAGGATTGCCCATTGCTTTACCGCGGCTTTGAATTTGATACGGCATCATCTGTGCCGCATTGAGGGATGAGACTTTGGCTGCGCGCGGCTGTAAATGAATATTACCGGGCAGCTGTGCAAAGTAGCTGTGTAATTTAGCAACAGAGTTCGCAGAGGCGGTAATACCGCAATCAGCAAGCAATGCCGTGACTTGTCCGATTTTTCCTTTTAAGTCATCAATGCTGTCATCAATGAGCATGATTGACCAATAATAGTGTCCGAGCAAAAAGTTATCCGCACGCACACCTTCGCGCGCATCTAACAAGTCTTCTAAATCTTGCTCTGAACCGCTGTCCATGTTTTCCAGACGCTTGTATTCGCGACCAAGCCAATCGCTGGCTTCTGCCTTGTCAATCGGCGCAAAGGTTTGGCTGACAACCATGCGCCAAGGCAGCTCTAATACCCACTGTATTTGACCTGTACGCGTGCTGTCTGGATATTCTGAGATGGTCAAAATCGTAGCATAGTGTGTTTTACCTTTGCCTGTATCAACACGGATGATTTCACTCGAGCCGAGTGAGAGCGTAGCGCTTGGCAAATATTCGCTGATTTGCGCACGCATCAGCGGTACACGTCCGTTATCTAGATTGATAATCTTGTTGAAGAATTCTAGCGGCTCTGAATAAGTAATATCCCCATTTGCTTCATAGGCGGTTAAGACGCGGGGGGCGTATTCAGCAAAGCTGCTCAGCAGCTTGTCTTTTAGCGCAGACAAAACTTCTTCTGCTTGTTTTTCATATTCAGCAATTTGTTTGCGTGTGGTTTTAACCGCAGATAGTGAGCCAATCCGCTTGTATGGACGGTAAACGAGCGAAAGATAGTATTCGGTGGTAATAATCGGCGCACCGTGTATCACTTTATCTTCATATTCGCGATTTAAGCGATCTAAAAAGCTATCTGCTACAAAGTCATTGGGGAGTGCTGCATCGCTGTCGAAGTGTAAACAGTGACTTTGCAAATAAATGTTGTAGCGATACGGCGCGCGTAATTGCGACAGAAACTTATTGATCTGTAAAACGCGGTTATCTATCTCATCTTGCGATATACCGACGTAAGGCGCGCCGCGCAGGCGGAAGCACATCAGGTATCCGCCGCTTTTCAGTTTGATGATTTCTGGGCTGATATGGCTGCTGTACGGTATCAGTTTATTCATGCCGAAGGTTTCAGCCATGGATGTCCTCCGCTTTAATAAAGCGCTGATGCCGTAAGGCACAAGGAGGGATGACAGTTAAATTTCCTGTTCGATTACGCCTTTTCCAAGTGAGTCTTTCTTGTATTTCTAACGTCCACATATTCAGGAACTGATCGTCTTTTTTGGTGATTTGCCGCATGATCGGAATGCCAGCTAATACCGGAACGAGTAAAATCACGGAGGCATAACCGAGTACGTCGTAAAACAAAAAGAAAATCAATAACGGCGGTGCTGTCACCAGCAGCAGCGCGTTGATGGGTATGCCGAAAAACATAACGGGCTTAGTCGCCCCGCGAAATAGCGGGGCTTCAAGCTTTGTACTCATGACGGAATCAGCTTCAGCAGCTCAGGCGCAGCAATTAAAATGGCAGCACCGATAAAAAACGGGATCATGTCTTGCAGACGTTTGCTGCCAAACCAGATCATGATGACTGACCAAACAATTACTCCCCCGCCGATAATTCGGACGAGGTACTTCAGGCCTTTTGTAATATCTTCTGCGACGCTGCCCGTCTGTTGAGCCCAGGCTTGAGCCGCAGCATGATTTGAGGCAATCAAAGACAACACAGCAATTGCTGCAGCTGCCTTTGATACAGCAATTGCTGCAGCTGCCTTTGATGCAGTCTTTGGCATGTTGAGGGTACGGGATGGGAATAGTGTCATAGAGATACCTCTTGGTTAGGGTGAGTAAAAGAAGAGAGATTGGCGTTTAACCGCCGCTGCAATAGCGAAGGTGGCTGAACAGGAGGGACTGCGCGCGCCGAAGCTGTTTGCTTGGCAACCTGCTTGTGCGGAATAAGGACAATGGGTGTGCTGCTGGCGCTGGCGGGTGTAGGATTGAGGGAAGTCAAAAGGGGTTTGCTTTTGTTTGCTAACACTTTGCGCACATAGCCATGCGCAAAACCCGTTGTCGGGTTGCCGCTGTAGTAACAGCTATACGCTTTTTGCCAGTCTTGATACTGTGTGTAGCAGGCTTTAAGAATTTTTGAACCGGCAAGGAGATTATCGCAACGTGAAAACAACTTATCTTTGCTGAGATAACGCCCGAAATTGACTTTGTTAACTTGAGCCAGTCCTACGCTGTAGTTATGCCCGTTCGCTTGAAGTTGGGTAATAACTTCCAGAGCTTCGGCTTCGGATGATGGCTGCCGAGACAAATAATGCCCGACCACACCGATGGCGTAAGGGTTCGCAGAGCTTTCTGTACGCACAATGGCGCTCATCTGATGGGGAGGGACGGCAACAGAGCAGCCGAGGAAGTCAAACATAAAAAATCCAGATTTAAATTGAATGTTTGTAAAATATTACAATTTTATATTGTAAAGTCAAGTCTGTTTTGTCTTTCTTTTACGTCAGGAATATAATACTCCCCGAATTTTTTAAAAATACTTTGTTTTTTATGAAAGAATTAGATAAAAGAGCATTTATAGAGAGGCTGACGAAGCTATATGAAGCTAAAGGAATATCGTCAAAACATGGGTTTTATTCTGAATTATCAAAAAGATACAAGGTTAGCAAACAGACGCCTAATGACTGGTTTGATGAGAACAAGGGGTATCCTCAGTTCAATATGCTCATCAAGATTGCAGATGATCTGGATACCTCACTAGATTACTTACTCTTCGGGACGCAGCACGCTAAAGCGAAAATGATCCCGCTTTTGACCTTTTCAGAAGCAGTAAAATTTGGGAAAAATGATGATTTTTCAGTTCAGGACTGGATACCATCTCTGTTTGATGTCAATGATGCTTTTGCGGTAGTACTAGAAGACGAAAGCATGAAGTCATTAGAGGGAAAGTCTTTTGAAGTCAATTCGATCGTTGTGTTTAAAACGCAAAAAGAATCCCCAAAAAATGGGGACTTAGTTTTTGCTATTGTTGATCAGGAAATAGGCGTATTTGCAAAATATGTTAATCATGCTGGAAATAAGTATCTTTCACCGCTTAACAAGAGGTATGAAAACATCAAAAGTTCATTTGAAGTTATTGCTTTTTATTCATATAATATTGTTAAATAAATTGACGATACTTTATTAAAAAGTGTATTTATAAGGCTCTAGTCTAACAGAGTGATTCTGCTAGTCTAGAGCCTTTATAATTTTTTGTTGATATTGGCAACCAGTTCATCTAGTTTATCAAAGTAAGAAATCTTTATTGGCATACCATCCTTCTGCTCATAATAAAGGTAATTATCACTCGTAGTTGATTTCAGTTTAGCATTTGCCAGCTTTACAGGCAGATGGCGTAAAAGTTTGTTTTTACCATGCGATTTTCCTTGAGAAGATTGATTTAATATTGCATTCTATTTAGGTTTCCCTGCATTGTCAAAAGTCGTGTAAGTGCAACCACTTCTATACTCACTGCATCCCCACCAGAAAGCGTTTTTCTTCTTCTTGCTGGGGTAGCGTTGCAAGTAGCCTTTCTTGCATTCAGGGCATAGGTATTCTGTTCTCATGCTTTTGTTTTGTGGCGCACCGGGTTTCCCTTTGTCATCAGGGCGAGTGCATTTGCAGCCTGCTTGGTAGTTTGAGCAGCCCCAAAATGCACCGTTTTTCCCCTTGAGTTTGCGGAGTTGCCCTGTTTCGCATTCAAGGCATGGGTAAGTTTGCGCGTTGCCGTAAGGCTTGATCTTGGCTTGTGTAAAGTCAGCCAGTTCATCATTCAGGGCATTATCATAATGCCCGACAATCTCGCAATAAGTTGCGCGTCCTTGCGCAACGGCATCCAGCTGTGATTCCATCTCTGCGGTGTATGCCGTGTCCATGATTGCGAATCTGCCGTCCAGTGCAGATGATACCGCCTCGCCAAGTGCTGTAGGCTTAAATAAACGTTTTTCTAGTACGGCATATTGCCGCTTGAGTTGCGTCTCTATGATGTTGGCATAGGTGGCTGGTCGTCCAATACCATGTCGCTCCAACGCTTTGACTAATGAGGTTTCGGAGTAACGACGAGGTGGTCTCGTCGTTAATGCCATAATCTGACTTTCCGTTGGGATATACGTTTGACCTTCTATCAGGTTCGGAATGTTATTGTTATCTAACTCCTCTTCGTTAGTATAGTCATCACGCATCACCATTTGCCAGCCTTTATAGATACACTCACTGCCTTTGGCGATAAATTGCGCTGGCGCGGTTTGCGGGTTGGGGACGTTTTCTAGGGTTACAGGCGTTAGTGTTTCTAATACGGCTTTACGCATTTTATAAGTGGCATCTGCCATTTGGCAAGCAACGGCTGTACGCCAGATAAGCTGATACAGTTTATCGGCATTGCTATCACCAGTGTTCGCTTCGCGCGTGTTGAAGTCAGTGGGGCGGATAGCTTCATGCGACTCTTGCGCATCGTCTTTGGCTTTCCATTTATTCGGCGTTTTTGCGATATGTTGCGCTTGTCCTTTATTGATTAAAAATGTATGCAAAGCGCTGATGGCTTCATCAGATAAGTTCGGATTATCGGTACGCATGTAGGTGATTAAGCCAGCTTCAAACAAAGTTTGTGCGGCTTTCATGGTATCGCTCACGCTCATTTTTAGCTTATTTGCGGCTGCCTGCTGCATGGTTGAGGTAATCAATGGGGGTGGTGCTTTGCGTTTATGCTCGACTTCGTTAAAACTTTTAACGATTACGCCGTTCTCTGCGCATTGCTGCACAATCTGGGCGGCATGTTTATCCGTAATATAAGGATAGTCATCAGTGATAAAGGTTTCAGTTTCCCAAACTGCTTGCCAATCATCTGTTGCTCCATCGGTAAAATTAAGACACACGCCAAAATGTTCAGTAGCAACAAAGTTTCGGATAGCTTGTTCGCGTTCCACAATCAGCTTCAACGCAACGGATTGCACTCGCCCAGCAGATACGCGTTTTTCGCATAGCTTGGTAGAGAGTAGAGGAGAGATTTTATAGCCATAGAGCCTATCTAACACGCGACGTCCTTGCTGAGCCATGACTAAATCCATATCAATTTTGCGCGGATGGGCAATGGCTTTCTTAACGGCGGATTCGGTGATTTCGTTAAAGGTAACGCGTTTGACCGTTTTGCCGCGTCCGAGCAATTCATTCAGATGCCACGCAATGGCTTCGCCTTCGCGGTCTGGGTCTGTAGCCAGCCAGATTTCAGCGGCATCTTTCGCCAGCATTTTTAGCTTTGCGACCTGATTTTTACTGCGTTCACCGATTTCATACGCAGGTTCATAGTCAGGTGCAGAGACGCCCATATCATGCACAGGTAAATCACGCACATGCCCAAAGCTGGCTTCAACTTGCCAGCCTGCGCCTAAATAATGTGCGATTTTCTTGGTTTTTGAAGGAGATTCGACGATAAGAAGTTTCATACGTTCACGCAGCGTTACTAAAATCCAGTCAATTATTGACTTTTTCTATCCATTAAGTCAATATTTAATTGGATAGAACTGAACGTAACTGAATTTTACCGTGGAGAACACATATGGAGTTGTTGACAATGGATGACTTAGTACAGATGACACAGCTGAGACGAGGGCATATCTATCACATGCTAAATGCCGGAGAGTTTCCAGCAGGTTATAAAATTGGTAGAGCGCGACGCTGGGAGCGTCGTGAGATAGAAAGATTTTTAGAGAGTAAAAAGATGAGGAAAAACGCGCCAAAAGAAAATCAACGAGCTAAAAAACATTAGATTTTATAGGCGCAATTTCGCGCGGTTGAATATTTCAAGGAAATCAGTATGAAAACAACTGAAAAACAATTACAACAAATACTTGCCATTGCAGAGGCTGCGAGCATTGCTAGTGACCACCCAAGCCGTCAGCTGGAATCAGATACGGCTAGTGAGTTATTTAGCACTATTGCCCAAATTACCAGACATATATTGTCAGAGGATGGGCAAAATCCGAGCCTTGAACCTGATCAAAGGTCATAACAAAAAAGCACCCGTTGCTGCGGGTGCTTCTCAACTCAAACTATTTAAGGAGAATATAGTATGAGAAAATTATGTGCTAATTATAACAGGGTTGAAGCACAATGCACAAGCCAGTTATCCTCAGTTTTTCAGGTTGTTTACTTGACAAATAACCTCAAATTTCCCTATGATGCGCTTATCACAGCAACACCTGTGATCGGGAGTGGAATCCCGCTGATAGATAAGCGCACCAGCGCTGATAGAGCGCTATTTTTATGCCTACAGTTTCTATGGCAGTGTGCGTGGGAGAACCTTCGGGTTCGCCGTTTCTTATCTAGCGGTAATTCCACACCTGCGTACACTGTCGCCCTCTTAAGTGGAATTAATGGCGGCAGTCTTCAAATTTTAGATAAGGAGACTGCTATGCAAACGCATACTTCATCAATACCGCTATACGTCAATCATATTGACAATCTTCAAGATTTACTTTTAGCCCTCTTAGAATGTTTAGAGCTGGCTTCTGATCACCCTGACCGCGCCCTAGATCCTGCATTTCAAGCCGTGTTATTGCGCTTTGCTCAGCAATTAGTCAATGCTATTGAACAAGGAAGCGAGCAATGAAATTTCCAAGAACTAAAGCTTATGGTGTTAGCTCAATCAAAAAAGTTGCTGCATCCTTTTATAGAATGAACCGCCTTGAAGATGGAATCGTCTTATTTTATCAAGGTAGAATTTGCGGTTGGAAAAACACTTTGCGGAATCCTGAACAAGAGCGACCAAATGTTCTAGCAGTTGATTTTTATGGAAATATTTTCATGACAGCTGGAGGGGACGAATATCATGGTGCTGAAGAATGGAGGATTTATGGTCCTGCCTGAACAAGCGCTTTGCTTACGCGAAAATGCCGCCGCTATGATTAAAGCCGCCGCTTCTTTTCGGAGAATGATAGTCCATAGCGATAAAATAAAAAAATATTCGCTTGTAATTTTTGATGAAAAAATGCACAATGCGCTTATCACAGCAACACCTGTGATCGGGAGTGGAATCCCGCTGATAAACAAGCGCACCAGCGCTGATAGAGCGCTATTTTTATGCCTACAGTTTACGTTATGGCAGTGTGCGTGGGAGAGCCGCAAGGCTCGCCGTTTCTTGTTTAGCGGTAATTCCACACCTGCGTACACTGTCGCCCTCTTAAGTGGAATTAATGGCGGCAGTCTTCAAAACTTAAACAAGGAGACTGTTATGCAAACGCATACTTCATCAATACCGCTATACGTCAATCATATTGATAATATCCAAGACTTACTTTTAGCTGTCTTAGATTGCCTAGAACTCGCCGCAGATCACCCTGACCGCGCCCTAGATCCTACATTTCAAGCCGTTTTGTTACGTTTTGCACAAGCTCTTACTTTGACTTTAATGGAAAGTGATGAAAGTGAATAAAATGATCAAGATTAGCAATAGACGCGCAGCCAAAATCCGTGAACTTAACCAACACTGGCGCAGTATAAAAGACGACGTACCTGAAATTGACCGCAAAATGGGCTTTGTTTTAGTCAACCGAAAAATCGATAAAGTCGACGGTTGGATAATGGATCTGGTTGAAGACATTGGCGCATTAAATGCGCCTTGGAAAGTCACAGCAGGCACATATGCGGTCGACCCCTGTGACAAGATCTATCTCGCGGCAGGTGATGCTGGAGGCTGGGCAACACGATGGGAATCAGTCACTCCCCGCTCTGAAAGTTAATCAGAGGTAAAAATGGATATTAAACAACCGTATACCGTGGTTGAAGATCACGGGCAGGGAGATTTTATCTATCATTACCCTGTAAAAGCCGATGGCAGTGTGTATCTTGCGCCGATTCGTCTATGCGAAGCCTTTGACGTTGTGGGCTATGGCACAGACAAAGAAGGTCAGCACCATCACGTTATCGAGTACAACAATGGCGAGCATTGTTTAATCGCACGCGGCGACGTAGGAACGAATGAAGGTTGGCGCAAACTGCGCAATGTCATCAATATTCCAAGTCAAAGACGTAAGTTGGATTTGCTCACGGAATACATTCAAGAGCGGATCTCATGGGAACGCTGGGATATTCCAGATTCCGCCGGCTGGCATAAGGACGTGTATATCCTGCCAAACGGAGAGATTATCGGCGACAAAACCAACATTTTGTTCAACGGCAAGATACCCGATGATAAAAAGCGTGCATTTGGGACAAGCGGCACACTGACTGAATGGCAAGCAAACATCGGGCAATATGCCGCAGGCAATAGTCGTCTTTCTCTTTTCCTTGGTGCTGCGTTTGCTGCACCGCTGTTGAAATGGTTCAACATTGAAGGCGGTATTTTGCACATTTATGGTCAATCGACTGGCGGTAAAACCACCATTCAGCAAGCAGCACAATCGGTCTGGGGACATGGCAAAAATTCTGGTGAGGATTGGGACGCAACCGCCTATGCACTCACCAACGTTGCCTTAGCGCTGAATGATGGACTCATCTCGCTAGATGAAATCAGCAAGGACAGCGACGGTAACGGCGTTAAAAAAGCCATTTATGCGATTGCGAATGGCAAAGGGCGCACAAGAGGCAGCCAGGACAGCGGCAACCGCCCTACTGCAAGATTTCGGGTGCTGGGCATTTCAACGGGTGAAACGGATCTTGAAGCGCATCTGAAAAAGCATGGACACGGCACAATGGCCGGTGAATTAGTGCGCTGCCCATCAATACCGCACAAACTGGAAAATCATCATAACTTTGCGGATTACCGCGAGTTTGCCACTCACCTAAACAAATCAGTAACAAAATATTACGGCACCGCCGGCAGGGAATTTTTACACATTGTCGCCAATGACTTATCCAAATTTAAGTCATTGGCAGCAGCTCTCTATGAGCAGCATTTGGCCCGCCTGCAAAGTCAATATGATGTTAATGACCAATCTGCACGCACTGCACGGCTGTTTGCTGCTGCGATGACCGGCGCAGAGCTGGCCTGTCAGCTGCATATTCTGTCGCTGCCAAGTGATGGCGTTATCGCGGCCATTGAGAGCTGTTTTAGTGATTGGTTAGCGCTTCAGCCGAAGCAGGAAAGCTATGAAGAGAATAAAATTTTGCGCCAAGCAATCGATTTTTTGCAAACACATGATCTGCTGTTTAACAACCCGGAATCTCCGTTTATGCCTCTGCGCGAATGTCCTGGCTATGCCAAAAGGTATCACGAGAACGAAACGGAATACTACATCTACCCGAAAGTCTTCCGCGATGAAATATGCCACGGATTTGACGAAAAAAAAGTCATGGAGGTTTTACATCAATGCGGATGGCTATGCAAAGGTGCAGATAACCGCTGGCAATATCAGCTGCAGGGATTAGATCCGATGACCAAAAAACGCAAATGCCTTGGGCGCTTTTATAAATTTGTCGGCATAGAGCCGGAAACTCTTAGATAAGCTGTAAAAAAAGGAGTACATTATGAAAAATAACACATTAAAAACGGTTGATTTAAAAGCAGTTGATTTTTTCTGCGGCGGCGGAATGAGTTACGGCTTACAACAAGCCGGTATCCGAATCCTTGCAGGAATCGACTATGAAATCAATTGTAAAGAAACTTACGAAACGAATATCGAGAATGCGAAGTTTATTCATGCAAATGTTTTTGAATTAGGCGAAAAAGAATTGGAAAGTAAACTTAAGCTTTCCCAAAGCGACGACGACTTGATTTTAGTCGGTTGCTGCCCATGCCAATATTGGAGCGTGATTCGAACCAGTAAAGAGAAATCTGAAAAATCCAAAAGTCTCTTATCTGAGTTTCAACGTTTCGTCGAATATTTTGTTCCCGGTTATATCGTCGTAGAAAACGTGCCGGGAATTTTTAGCCGCCAAAAAGAAAGCGGGTTGGACGTTTTCGTCGATAAATTGGAATCTTTGGGTTATACCGTTCATTTCGGCATACATAATACGCAACATTACAACGTTCCGCAAAGCCGCAAGCGTTTCACTTTAATCGCTAACCGAGTAAGCGAAGATAAGCTGGAGCCCTTGGAATCCCAAGATAAAATCTTAACCGTCAGAGACGTATTGGGCGAAAACAACGACTTTCCGAAAATTACGGCGGGACATCAGGACGATACCGATTATATGCATAGTTGCGCGGGGCTTTCCGAAATCAATTTGCAACGGTTGAAGCTGATACCGAAAGACGGCGGTGATCGTTTTGCCTTCGCCGATCATCCTGATTTGCAACTGAAATGTTTCGTTGGTAAAGATGATTGTTTCAGAGACACTTTCGGTCGATTATGGTGGGATAAGCCTTCACCGACCATTACGACCAAGTTCTTTAGCGTTTCCAATGGGCGTTTCGTCCATCCGGAAGAAGATCGTGCCTTATCGCTACGAGAAGGGGCAACATTGCAATCGTTCCCGAAAACTTATATTTTTAAGGCAAGTAGTCGAGATAAAATTGCTCGCTTAATCGGTAATGCCGTACCACCTAAATATGCCGAACAAATTGGGAAAGCGATTATTAATAACAGCTTAGAAAAACAATAAAACGGAGATTAAAATGTCTGATTCAGAATTTAAAATGAGTTTTCAACCGACGGTAATCGAGCATCTAGGCGTAAAAATGTATAAGAATACCGTCCCTGCTATTGCGGAATTGGTGGCGAATGCTTACGATGCGGGCGCAACAGTAGCGGAAGTGTTTCTTTATGATAAACCCGAGCATAAAATTGTGATACGGGATAACGGAATAGGGATGAGTTTTGATGAAATTAATGATTTTTATTTGAGAATCGGGTATGTCTGATGTCAGCATACTTTTTGATGCACCACCATAATTACTGCTTTCACTGTGACTAACTGGATAAGTATGTAGACATCTCTTGGTTTGCCACCAAAAAGGCTAAACACATCAATGTTCCGTAGTGGTTGATTACAGTTTGTTTAGATTTCAAACACATCAAACACATCCAAACACATGCAAATTTTATATGTGTTTTGTTTTTTTCTCTTTTTTTTCAATTGATTATAGACATAAAACCACTAAAACACACTATTTCCCCGAATTCTCGATATATAGAAAATACAAGAAATAGAGCTATTGATTTATAAGGGAATTTATTTATGATAATTATTTTAAATTAAAAATATATTTTTGATTTAATAAAATCACTGTACCATTCCATCATTTTATGCCTTTCCTGAAGATACTCTGCACGATTGTAAGCAGCTCTTACAGCGTTATTATCAGCATGCGCTAATTGGCGCTCGATAGCATCAGGATTCCATAAGCCGCTCTCGTTTAAAATACTTGACGCCATTGCCCTAAAACCGTGCGGTACAGCAATACCCTGATAGCCCATTTTCTTCATAGCAAGAGATAACGTGTTTTCGCTCATCGGCCTATTACGGTTTCCTGTGACAAAATAGGGGCTGTTGTATTTGTTAATGCTTCGCAGCTCTTCTAGTGTTTCCAGCGCCCAATCTGATAAAGGCACGATATGCGGGCGTTTCATTTTCATTTTTTCTGCTGGGATATGCCATTCGTTGCCCTTTATTTCAGTCCACTCACCAAAGCGCAATTCCCCCACTCGAACAAAAGTCAGAATCAGCAAACGTAAGGCTAATTGCGTTTTCTTGTTGCTATAAGAGCTAAGTTGGGCAAAAAACTCTTGAATCCTCTCTTGCGGTAAAGCTGGATGGTATTTTACCCGTTTATCCGCGCTGCGAATGATTTTAGGAGCGGATACGGCAGGATTCAGTGTTGCCCTGCCTGTTTGTATAGCAAAGTCAAAAACGGCTCTTATACGCTGTTTTAGACGGCTTGCTGTCTCTGGCTTGTCTGCTAGTGCAGATAATAAATTGAAGATCTCAATAGGCGGTACATCAGAGACAGGATAATGCCCGATGCAGGGGAAGGCATATTGCGTTAGGGTATTGATGACTTGTTGCGCGTGTTTAGCGTTTTTCCACGTCGGTTTCACATGCTCATACCATTGCCTAGCGGCCTTCTCAAAAGTCATGATTTGGATGCGCTCATTTTCTTGCTTTGTCTTACGTTTCTCAGCCGCTGGGTCTTTCCCTTCGGCCAAACGCATTTTTGCCGCCATATGAGCGTTTCTAGCGGCTTTTAAGCTGACATCAGGGTATTTGCCTAAAGGTATGACTTTATCGCCTCCTGCAAAGCGATAACGGTAATACCAATACTTTCCGCTTGGTGTCAGGTACAAAAACAATCCGCCTCCGTCAAATAACTTCTTTGCCTTCTTCGGCAACTTTGTCTGTTTGATGACAATCTCTCTTAATCTCATATTGCACTCCTGCTTCAACAGGCTTCAGAGAAGAGAGGAAAGAACAATTTGTTTCCCCTTTGTTTCCCCTTTTCGCCGTTTATGGCAGTAACAATACAATTTAATGCTGATTTATCCAAGTTAAAATTGGATTTTTTGTCTTCTACTAGCTTCCTATTTCCCCTATAATTATCTTCCGCAAACCTACAAAAAAGACAATAAAAAAAGACGCTTAGAAAGCGTCTTTTTAGGTCAAGTGGCGGAGAGGAAGGGATTGTGAAAATAAAAAATTTTCCTTGTAAATCAGAAGTCATAAGTGACTTCTTACAACAAAATCCCACTTGGATACCCCCAATAGCGATAAGTCGCAGTAAGTTTTCATATTATAGATTTGTTCTATGTGGTTTATGTGGTTATGTGGTTATTTTTAAATATGTATATGTAATAACTGAATTTTTTTACAACCACATAAATTTTTATGATGTGGTTTGATGTGGTTTAAAATACAAGTAATCTTGGAATGAAAAATATTCCATAAAATTCAATGGATAAAAAAATGGCAGCGATTATCGCTGCCAAAACCATCTTTTTTTCATTCTCTCCGGAGGTTTTTCTTCGCGGAGGATTCTGCCTATCATTCTTTCGACTTTTTGCAATTGATCATCAAATGCTGCAATTGCAACGTTAGCGAGATGATCTGATGCTTTTATTTTCACATCATTGATGTGTTTCCCAAAGTCATGTAGTGACTTATTCAATATGTCAATATCTTGCTGTATCAATGATATATCACTCCTTAAGTCTTTGACTAAGTTAGATAATTCGTTTATTTCTAATATGCTATCAGCTAGCATCGCCTTATGATCTGATGCAGCATAAGTTGATTTAGGATTATCCATGACTTTTTCCAATTTATTTAGTTAAAATATTTTTATAACGTTTATTTTTCTTTTATAATGTTGCTAAATATTTTTTTATAACAATCTAGCAAAGAATTTATCTTCTTTTGTCTTATAAATTTACTCGCATATTCGCGAGCTAGATCGTTATTACCACTTCTTTTCGCTTCTTCCATGAGTTCACGATAATTTTCGTTACTAATTAGCTCTGATAATTGATGACCACGAGAATATAAATCATGACGGAAAATGGAATTTTCAAAATTAGTCTTGACATCAAGCTTTTTCAATGAAGAGACCAGATCAGAAAATACCTCTTTGACATCTTGGTTATCAGCGACTTGGTTGAAAATAATTTCGATATTTTGGGATGCTCCTAAAGCAAAAATATCTCTTACTGTTTTTAATGTATCAACCTGTTGCTTCTTTTCAGGAGTTACAGGCACGACAAATAAGTCAATACTAGATATAAATTCTGATTCTTTTTCAGAATTTTTTAGGTAACTTTCTAAATTTGAGGAGCCGATATCTAAAATTAATTTATCTGTTACTAAAAGTTCTGTGTAAATTTTATCTCCGTCGTCGCCTCTAATGATCATCTTCTCTTTACCATCACTATTTACTGATTCAACACTCAATAAATCATGATCTTGCAAATTAAAATGTAATAAATCTCTTGAAAGAGATGTTTTTCCTACATTTCCACTATAATTCATAACTGCAATTTTCATATTAATTATTCCTTAATTTAATCTAAAATTTTATCAACATCATCTTTTATCACCATATCCAAATGATCTCGGCGCTCACTTGGAGTCATGGTTTCCCAATTTTTAGGTAATATATTTTCAGTGTTTTCAATACTTGGTTTGTTATCGTCATTAGACTTGATTACCTGATCATTAGCACTATTTCTATCTATTTCATATATTCTCCCATCAATTCCTTTAAATTCGTCTTCTGTAATCGGATTTGCTTTAAGGTATCTATACAACGTTTTACGATTAATAGATAAATGTTCAGCAATTCTTATTTTAGGAACGCCCATTTTCAATAGTTTTATTATTAATTCTCTGTCAATCATAATGACTTTCTATTTTTTCTTACAAAGTTTTTTATTGCTATTTTGATTTCTTCAAAGTTAATTAAAATGACAGGGATTGTAACAATAATAACTATAACAATAAAATGTATTATCACCCCATTTTTTTCCATAAATAATCTTCCTTTTCGATTTTTATTCAACCGTTCTATTTCTTTTTCTAATATTTCAACATGCTCCTTAATGTAAGGGTTGTTAGATGATTTGTGTTTTTCAATATATTCAATTTTATCGTTCAATAACTGTAATTCTTTATATTCCTTTTCAGTACTACTTTCGATGTTGCCACCGCAGGCAGATAAGAAAGATAAAGATGATATTAATGCTAACAATCTGATCGTTTTTTTGTGTTTTGGCTTTTGTTTATTCATGAGTTGCACCTCTAAATTCTTATGTTCTCAAATTTTTTTCATGCCCCACATTTGAGGCTTGAAAGCTTTAATTGCCCCTTGTCTGGGACTGTATCGAAGCAAAATGCCCCACAATTGAGGCTTGAAGACTTCAAGTGTCCCTTATTTGGGACTTTGCTGAGGCAAAATGCCCCACAATTGAGGCAGCAACCAAAAAAATTATTTTTGACTTCATCTGCCTGCCCCAAAGTAGGGACATTATTTCCCTTATATGATACTAAAGTCAATAATAGAACGGATTTTTTTGCCAAATATGGTGTTTTTGTTGATTTTATTTTACTGTAGGTATAAAATCAAATGAGTGGTAAGGCACGATGCCGACTAGCCTAAAAACTGACGTTTTTGGCTGTCGTCCGTGCCAAAGGGGGAGCCCTTTGAAACCCCACGGCTAACGCCGCAAGTAATGAGGTTCACTAACGTGAAGGTTAAAAAAGAGAATTTATCAAAGCAATATAAGGTTAGCTTGCCAGCTTCGTTAGAAAAACAATTCTTAGAAATTGCGAAAGGCTCAAACATGGCTTTATCAGCTGTATTGAGAAAGGCTTTGCTTGAAAGTAAACCTGTTTTCAAAGCAGCCGTGCCAGTCTCTTTGCAAGAGGAACGCGTTCAGGCTATTCGGCTGCTTAGAAAGAGCAGTAATAATTTGAATCAAATCGCAAGGCATTTGAATACATTAGCCTTGCGAAATGAATTGAATTATGCGAAAAGCATCCACTATCTGCGGATATTGGACACTATTGAAGCTCAACAGCATATTCTTGTGAGGCTCTTCGATGTTAATTAGATTTTCAGGCGGTTCGGATGGCATTGTAAGTTATTTGTCTGATGGTATAAAAAGCGGCAGAAATCATACTCGCAACGAACTGGATCAACGTGTCCAGTTACAGGGTAATTTAGAAGAGCTGGACTTTGTTTTGAATAGTTTTGATCTTGAGTGCAAAACCCAGAAATATTTTCATATTTCTTTATCTTTTAAAGAGAGGAATATAAATGAAGATATTTTACGGCAGATAGATAAAGAATTCAAGGAATTCATTTTTGCAGCTTGTGTGGAAAATGAATTCCACTATCACAGTGAAATTCATTTTCCAAAAATAAAATCATTGACTGACTCTCACGGAAAATCTTATGATAGATTTCCGCATATTCATGTAGTTATTCCTGAATTTAATTTATACACTGGCAAAAGAGAAAATCCCCTTGGTTTTGTAGAAAACATCAATGTTTATATTAATTCATTTCAAGAGCTTGTGAATGAAAAACATGGATTGGAAAGTCCGAAAGATAATAGAAGAATTATTAGCACAGGTCGCGAGGATATTATCTCGCGATATGAATTAAGCCCTGATATGTCTAATAAGGAAATAAAGCAGAAAATATTTTCAATTATTCGTGATAATGAACAAATTTCATCTGTTAATGAATTGGCGCAGGTTATAAAGGGATTTGGCGAAGTTACTGTTAGAAACTCTGAAAAATTCGGACAATCTTATATAAATCTTAAAATTGCCGGCAAAGCTAAAGGCATCAACTTAAAAGATCCTGTTTTTCTTGATAGGTATTTACAAAGTCGAGATTTAAAGACCACTTATGAATTTTCTCATGCGGACAATCAGCGTTTGATTGACGCATGGCATGAGTACGCGGCGCTTGAAGCACGCTTTGTTGAAAAGTCATCAAAAAAAGAGCGGGAAGCCTATGCCACGATGGCTTTTTCCGAAAGAAAAAAATGGTTAGCGGCTCGTTGGCAAAAACACCTAGAAAGCATTGACTATGAAGAACCTGAACCTCAAATCAATCAGGAAGTCGTTTTTGAACATATCACAACGGCTAATGCTCATATTGAAGATATTCCGCATTTTGATGATTTACCGCATATCGATGATTTACCGCATATCGATGATGTAAGACACATTGACGATATTTCTTATTTTGATGATATTGGAGCATTAAATGAGCGATCAGGATCAGGTCGAATCGAAGCTACGCAGGGAAGCCGTGGATTCAGTTTGCATGAGCTGCGAATTCGCAGTGGTAATGGAGATCGAGGGCAAAGAGAACCATCATTTACGCAGGATTTATTGCAGGGTGACAAACAGTCTGACATGGTCGGAAATGAAAAAATCTCGTTTGAGGAATTGTACGCACCATCAAATGAGGACGGATACAGAATCTCCCATCGAATAATGGATAGTCATATTCAGCAGAAAGATAGCCGGAACTCGGAATGGTCATCAATAATCAATAATATTGATAGTCGAGGATTGCTGAACTATCTTAGTTATCACTATAGATTGGATACTGATGATTGTCGTATAGAAAAAAACAAATACGGCAATGAAAGGATTGTGCTGAATGATAGACGCTATAGCGCATCTGACTTTTTGACCAAACACATGTATTTCAATTGGTCGGAAGCTAAAACGATTTTACAAGTAGTCGCTGAACAACAACAAATTGGAGAGTATCGGCGGGATGCCATTACCTCTCGGCTAATGTGGCATCGCTTTATGAGGCATGAAGCAAAGCAAGAGGGGTTGGCATCTATAAAATCCATCTATTATGCCCAACGTAAGGTAATTAGAGAGCAGTATAAATATACTTACAATAAAAAGATTAGCCGTGCGGAAAACGCAGCAAAAAGGCGCTTGCTGCATATGCAAAAAACAGTCGAACTCTTAAGGCTAAAAGAAGAGTTTGAAGAACAAGCACGCTATTATCGCCAACGCCCACACGATCGTTATATGCAATTTTTGTATGAGGAGGCAGAGCAGGGCAATAAAGCTGCTTTAGGCGAGTTGAATCGCATTTATCCTTTGCGTGAATATGCTTATCCTGATGTATTTGAAATCATTATTAAAGATAAACAACATCCAAAACAACCATTTAGTCCATTGGATATGGGATATCAAGTCAAAATCAAACCTAACGGTATGATTGAGTATAAAGAGAACAATAAAACGGTCATTGTTGATGCTTACAGTAGCATCAAAGTGACAGAACGCAGCACAGATACTATTGCCAATGCAATTGAATTGGCGAAGTTAAGATATGGAGTAGATGGATTTGAAATTCGCAATGCCTCGGAACAAGATCTTGCTGCCATACAAGCAGCGGTGAATAAGACAGGTGTATCTGTAAAAGTAATTGATAAGGCTAGAGATTTTAATCGCTAGGGTTTTGGGATTATTTATGACTGAAGAAAAATATATAAAAATCAATGTTGAAGATATTAAATTCATGCTAGGAGAAGGGATGACTACAAGAGATATAGCTAGACAATTAGGTGTTTCGCATTTGTTAATAAATGAATTTATTAACAAAAATGAATTGTTATCTAAATATAAACAATTAGAGTTGTTTTGATTTGAAAAGGAGATAAGTTTATGCGTAAAAATAATTACATAAAAATTGCTGATGTTAAAGGTAATTTTACAAGGGTTTTAAAGTTGCATTACTTTAGAGACACAAATAAACCTTTTTATATTGAACCTGAATTTGAACTTTATAGTGGAACCATAATAAGAAAAGATCACATTTATGAAGCAATGGACATTATAGGTATCAATGGTTGCGGATTTTTGCCAAGTAGCTTGAACGAATTCAGAAAATATTGTAGATATAAATACTATAAATTTAAGGATGAAGAGGTTATAATCAATCCATTAGCGGTTTGGCTAGGCGTAGCGGAACCCAAGTATGATGATAAGGCAGTATGTTCAACAAAGTATCATATTTAAGGAATGTAGCGATGACTGATAAAATATATTCAGAAGAATTTGAAAATGACAATATTGTTATTGATTTAAATAAAAATTCTACTGAAAATAAACTTAAGGGCTATAAGTGTATTTACACTTATGACAAAGAACAAAAGATATGGGTTAGTGATTTTATTAATAAACCTGAGAATACAGAAAAAATTCATTTATTTTCCTTAGGGATGTCTTTGAGGCATTTATTTATTGAAGAAAAGCATGGATTTATTCTAAAAAAAATTATTCTTATTTCCTATTTGTCAATTTCTGCAATTATCGTTGCCAATATTTTTTTATTTCTTAAAGACTCTGCTTATAAAGAGGCGAGAAATTTGGATTTTATAGTTTGTTTACTACATATTATAGGCTTATGGTTTGTATCAAAATCAGCATTGACCGCTGCGTTCAATTATTTTTATTACCCTATTCCTTTAAGATCTAGATATATTATAATATTTTCTCGACCATTTAATTTAATGTTATTCATCCAGTTTTTATCACTTGTTTTGTATAATTACAACTATTATAAAACCATGTCGGAATACACTTATATTACAAGAATTGTTCTGTATGAACGATTATCGCTCCTGAATTTTTTTATTATATTTTTTGGTTTTATTTATGCGATTTTGGGTTTTTTATATATTAAAAATTATGAAAAAAATATAAGATGAAATTGTGGATTGTAATAATTGATTAAAACAGGGTATTTAGCCCTGTTTTTTATTAATTGCTGAATCTTGAACAGCCGACTTATTGGCTTAGGTTATTGTTATTTCTGATAACACTGGGAGTGGCAAGAAAACTTTTGAAAAAAATTAGTTTGAGCCAAATGAGTTATAATTTGTGCTCAAATATAATCTTCCACAGTGATCCAGTTTAAAGAATGACCATGTTCATTAATAATATCTAATCTTTGCTCTTCTAATTTAATAGAGATATTTCCTTGGGGTAAGAAATTCTGAAATTGAGATTTTAACCTTTTTGTATTAAGAATGACTTCAATACAATGTTCAATACCAGATTTTAATTCTGTCAAATCAATGGTGTTATAGTCTAATATGAATTTATACATCAATTGACCAGAAATTATTCTCTTAACTCCGTTAGACAAGTGAATAATTTTAAAATTTGTCGTATTTTCAATGATATCATCATTATCTAAAATATTACGATGATTCAACCTAAAAATGAGGTTTGAAGGAAATTTGCTTCCTTTTGATAATAATTCCAGTATTGCAGAATTGAGGGATAGATTGTTAATTTCGGCATAATTTACTAATTCCTGATAAAGTTTTTGTGGTAGTCTAAGTTGTGTACGTGTATATTTTTTGCTTATATCTTTTTTAATCATAAAAATTATTTTTAATTTATTATGTGTTAAATTCAATTTGAAAGAGGATGAGTTACAATCATCCTCTCACTCTAGACTTCAATTTTTATTGAAAATAATAAGTCTCTCCCAGTTGCACGCCTTTTTCAAAGACTTTAATGCGATAAAAAGATCCGATGCAGCCCGGAATGAGGACTGGATCATTATCTTTGCCGCGCTGTATGTAGCAGCTGTAACCATGTCTATCATGAGCTGGCACTGTTTTATAAGATGAGCAATAGTCTTTTCTGTACCCTGATGTCCAATGAGTGCATACTTGGTGCTCTCTTATTCGCAAAATACGGTCAAATGAGTAAGTGAAGTCCTTTGGATCGGTGCCTGTCGTGTCGTCTTTGACAGCACAGGAAGAAAAGTCAGGCAATGGTGATTTGCCTTTTTTAATCCGCTTGAACATGGCTTTTTTTGCGGCTTCGCAGCCACTGGGAAATCCACCAGGTGCGCAGAGCCAAATGGCGCATTCATCCTGCGAGGCGGCATTGGCGGATTGCATGCTAAAAGCTACAAATGACAAAGCAGCTAGTGTTTGTAATGCGTGTTTTTTTGTAGTCATAACTACCTCTCTCTTGTTTCAGGTTTATGTTTCTGCTCTTGTTGATGAGCAGTTTTTGCTTGTTGATGCTCCATTCTTGCAGCATTACCAAGTTCTTGCTTTAAAGCTTGCTTTAAAGTCGGCAACCCATTTCGGAGACCTTCTTTAAATTTTTGGATATCATTTGGCTTTCCTTTTTGCATGAGTAAGGTTAGTTGCTCATCGATTGAATTTTCCAAATGGGTATATTCTTTTTCATTCATCGGAAAAATTTTCTCTACTTCAGCCATGATTTCTTTTTTGACGCGATTAAAACGTTCAGCATCGGAGATCTCATGTGATTCTTTAGCAGCCGCTTTATTATCAGATTCAGGTTCTTTTGAGGGAGCGGCAGAAGAGGGAGATGGCGTGATAGTTTTCTCTTCTTTTTTCGGCTTGATGTCTAAAGCTTCGGCAAGATTTTCTCCTTTAGAGGCATCTTGCTCTTTTCTTGCACGTTCCTGAGCGCCGAGCAGTCTTTTTTTATCAGCTTCTGTTGGTTCATAGCCTGTTGTTTCTAATCCGCGCAAATTGGCGATATACCACATTTCGGCTTTAGCGCTTTTGCTGCCGCCTGTGATTTTGATGACATCCCATCCTTTATCTTGCGCAATATCAATAACAGCATGGAGATTACGTTCAGTGTTATCGCAGACAATTTTGTTCTTTTTAATCGTGATGCGGCTGCCATCGTTTTTATGCTCAAAAATCGATTCATTGCGATTGAATAAATTTAATTTGCTTTGTTTGACTTCGGTATATTCCGAGTTAGCATTAAATCTCTCAAACGTATAATCAATACTAATTTCGCCGCTAATTTTTTCGGGTGCTTTTTTTTGCTCAACCGGTTTAGGTTCTTCAGTTGCCTGTGATGATGCAGCCAATAAGGTTTCTTCCATAGGCTGTGTTTTTCTTTCTTGCGAGCGCACGGCATCAAATTCAATCTCAATTTGATCAAATTGAGATTCTGTAAGGGTTTGCTGTTCCGGTTCAGATTGGATTTCTTCTGCTGATTCGGCTAAATTTTTATGCTGTTTAGATTGAGATTCTTCCGTCGGTTCAGATAATTCCGGTCGTTGTTCAGACTGACTTTCCGAATAATTCATTGGCATCATGTCTAAATCATTAAGCATTACAACTTCGCTGTCATATCGTCCTGAATATAGATCTTCTTCATTTAACGGTATGCTTTCGCTTGCCCAAGACGGCACTTCTTCAATAGGGTATTCTGTATTGTTTTGCATGATTTCTCCTTAAGCTTCAGTTGCTTTTTCTGTCAAAATATTTTGAGCCACATAACTGGCATAATTAGTAACTGCCATCACAGTTAATCCGATTTCATCGCTTGCGGCTTTAACGCCATTGCGAATATCGGCATGGTATTTATTTATTGTTGTTTTTACCGATTTTTTTGCCATTTCTTGTACTTCATGATGCGGATTTTCTTTCTTTAGTCTATCTTCAATTTTTTCTGCAATCGGCTTGCCTTTGCCCTTGTAACGAGCGATAAAGACAGGATCTTGCCAATACACATTTTTACTTGCCATGATGGGATGTGAGAGTCCTTCAAAGAGGATAATTTCTTTTTCTTTAGACATCTCTCGCAATTCTTGCGGCATCATCAAATCCCTTTGCTGCAAAGATTCTGTTCTTGATACCCCACGGCTGCCACCGCCTCGAGATTTTGAGGTATCTTCGCTTACGGTTATTTTTCCAAGTAACTTAGAGTATTCCTCGCTATCCTTGACATCATTGGGTTTATAGAGGATTTTTAGCGCAATATTTGTGAGGATATTGCGCGTGCCATGTTCGCCATAGACTTTACGATCTTCCATTTGCGCCGGCGATTGCGCGATGAACAGTAGCCGCAAGTTGAATCCAGCCATATAAGACACTGCCTTTTCGAGAATCGCAATCCTGCCTGCCGCAGTACCTTCGTCCATCAACATTAGACATTGATATTTCAAACTCGGATCATTTTGCGGCAATGTCCGCGTATTTTCATTGATGAGCTGCGAATAAAATAGGTTGATGATTTTGCCTGCTTTGGCTAAATCTGCCGGCTGAATACCAAGATAAATGGTCATACGCTTGCGTCTAATTTCTCGTAAGTCAAAATCATCCGCAGATGTTGCATCTGAGACAGGTTTGGATAGCCAAGGCGTGAGATTAGCAGTTAATGTTGCCAAAATAGAGGCAAAAGTTTTATCGCCGGCGCTGACTGCGCTGTTGATTGTTTGAGAAGCTACTGTTGATACGAAGTTATCCTGCATGACGGATGAGAAATGCGCGATAGCATCGCCGCTAAAGTCCGTTGCGAGGTTAAGGATTTCTTTAATTGTCGGTACGAATACAAGTCCATTTTTTTGCCAATAATTCTCTTTATCTAGGCAATACAGCCCCAAGCCGAGGAATAATTTACGCGCGGATTCCTCGAAAAAGCTATCGTCACTGCCGCTATCAGGAATTAAACAGATTGCTATTTGATTGAGATCATCAACTCTTTGCTCTTCTGTGCGTGCAATATACGATAAGGGATTCCAACGCGCTGTCCGACCTTCCGGATCGAATGGATCGAATAAATATATGTCATGACCGGATTCAGCCCTATGGGCAGCTGTTATCTCAAATAATTCTTGTTTTATATCCGAGACGACCATGGAATGGTCGTAAGACAAGCCAACAGGAATTACAACACCGACACCTTTTCCTGAGCGCGTCGGCGCGGCAAGATAGGCAAATAGCTGCCCTCCCAAGGCAATATAACGATTGCCTATTTTTCCCACAATGATTTTATCGTCGGCAAATAATCCTTTTTTTTGCGTTTGTTTCGGTTCGATAAATAATCCGGCTTTTTGAATTTCTTTGACTGTCGCAAATCGAGCATCGCCATAAAGTTTTTGCTTTTTACTGAATAATTTCACTAAAATCATGAAAACGCATAAATGCAAGATTCCCGAAAGATACCAAGCCGCTTTAAATTTTCCGGCGTACAGATCGCCGTATTTCATTTGGTATATGATGATGCTGTGCGGGAAGCTACTGACTTTGTCATTCATGACAAAATCATGTTTAAAAAAAGCCTCGATATATCCAACATCAGGCGGTATGCTAATTAGCACCTTAAATGCAAAACTGGCACAAGTCAGAAATGAAACAATAAACGCCAGTATTAATATGATAATAATTATCGGATTTTTTCTTTCTTCCATATTTTTCTCCTATTGTAAAAAATTGTAAGTTGTCATCTCTCTTTTTCTTTATTGCTTGTTTTATTTTGAGAGTTTTCTTGCTGTTGGTTGCGAGGATCTATTTTTACCGCTTTCATCATGACTTCTTGAATAATCATAGAATGCTGCCCTTGAGCTGCAATAATGGCGTTGGTATCCAGTTTCAGTCCTGCGGCTGTAGCAGAACGCATCATAAGTGCTAATTGAGATACATCACCTTGAGTTTCTTTAAATAGCATTTTTCCAGCTTCTCGAGGGCAAAGACCTGATAAATCAATGATTGAAGACTTTTGTTCTACTGATGGGGCTTTATCTATTTTTTCTGCCACTTTACTATTGACAGTAAGCGCTGCATGGAGTAGATTATGAATGTCTGTTGATGTCAGCGAAGTTGGGTGCTTGCTAGGCGCTTTATCAATATAGTGAGTCCAACACTGTCGGGGCATCAGCAGATTTTCTTTTTCTATCACGCTATGCAAATACATTTTTTGGACATTAGCATCTTTATGTACTAATATAGTTGCTATCCGAGTGCCACTTTGCTCTTGGCTATCAATAAAAATTGGTGCTGAAATAAAATAACTTCTTTGATTCTCTCTTGCATCATCAACTGCAATCACAATTCCATTTTCAATTACATCTTTAACGGCTAAAAATGCCATATTCTTATATTTATTTACCTTGCCATGAGCGACACTCTTGTCGGCAGAACTTTTTCCTAATCCAACCATTCCAATTACTGGATGCTCTGCATAACCTCCTTGTTGCTGAAAAATATCAGCTGCCCATTTAGCTATAATGGTTTTATTAGCTGTCTGCGGCAAATCAATCTTACTTTCTTCCAGATAAGACACAGGCTCGGCATTTAATGCCTGATTGATTTGTAGGATATAGTCAGGGTGCTGCCAATCAATATTGGGCAGATTTTCACGCCATTTATGCTTTTTGCTCATCGTGAATTATCTTCTCTATCTTTACCCTGTTTGGCTATCTGAGTAGCAACCTTTCCTTTCTGAATTATTACCCATTTAGCATCTCAATTTTTCGCTCAGGATTGAAATCAATTTCTGTAATCCTTCTTTTGCCATGAAAATTAGCAAAATGAATTGAAACATCAATCGTCATATAGATTAAGCGGCGGATAACGTCATACGATAAGCCTTGACCTTCCGGCGCAGCGTTAATCATTAAGGCTATTTGCTCGTATGCCATTTGGGCAGAGTCAGCATGGCAACTTGTGATTGAGCCGCTGTGTCCATTACCACAGGCACGCACAAAATAAAAAGCCTCGTCTCCTCGGACTTCAGCGAGGATGATACGGTCGGGTTTCATTCTAAGAGTTGCCTCTAGGCATGATTTTGCCGTGATATTCGATTCACTCAGTCCTTTCGGATAGAGCAAATGAACTTTGTTCGGATGATCAATAAAAATTTCACGGGCGTCTTCGATTGTGATGATGCGCTCAGATCGCGGTATCAAATCTAGCATTGTTTTCATGAAAGTGGTTTTTCCACTGCCTGTAGCACCGCTAATCACGATATTTTTACGGAATTCAATTGCTTTTTCGATAAATTCTCGATAGTTTTTATTCGTTAGCAACTCTTTAAGAGTTTTATCTTCTTCTGTAATTTCGCCGCTAATCGGCACAATTTCATCAAATAATCCTGATCGCTGATATTGATCTAAAGTAAAGCGTTGTTTGGAGGGAATCCGTACTGTTAAACTGCATTTCTCAGCCGCAGGTTTGCGTACCAATTGGGCACGTTCTCCGTTCGGCATCGTTAATGACAACATTGGATTATTGTGGTCGAACTTCTGATTTTGACCGGCTTCGTTAATCAGTAATGTCCCTAAACCTTCGATTTTCATATCCGATTGATTATTGAGTGCTTCTTTACGTTTCCATTCGCTGTATTGCTCGTAAAAAATCACATTGGGCTCATTAATCACAATTTCAGTTACCCCATCTGTTTTCATTAAGTCATCAATGCCTAATTCCTTAAAAACGGCATTAATTTGAGCAAGGATTTTGGGTGTTACCATGACTTCGTGAGCATCTTGTTCAGTAATATTGTTCATTTTTTCTCTAATAGTTGAATTTGACTTTTTGCGCGCGATAAATAGACGATAAGTCAATATCATCAGCGACATAGATATTGAGCATTTGTCCTTCTTTGATATAGATAATCGGTGGCAAATTAATGTTGTTATCCAAAATCTTTTTCGCTAAGCCCTGAGAGGTTTCAGAGGTTTTTGAATCCACAATAACTTCTGCACTTTGACTGTTCTCGCCAAGCACATTAATGGCATCATTAAATAGAGAGACTAATAAGGCTGAGCCTATCCTTGTCATCCAGCGATTATCCACTTCGCCGGTAGCTCCCGATGCCCCTAAGCGGTCAGTAACAGGGCTATCCAGTTGTATCACCACGTCATAAGGTGTAATGAGTCTGTCCCAAATAATTTGTAAGCGGCGATCGCCATTCTTCACACTGCCGCTATATTCCCCTGTGACTTTTGTGCCTTTTTCAATCAACAATACACGCGCATTACCGCTGTACACATCTTGGTTGATGACACAACTTGTGAATCCTTGCTGCTCGCTGACAATAGTTGTTTCTAGCGTACAGGGGATTTTCGTACCTTTGATGAGCATGTAATCAATATTACGCATTAGCTTCACTTGGCGCGTTGGCAGGGTTTCAGCTGATGCTGTTGTTTGCGGTGCGTTATAAGGGCGTACAGTAGCCCCTAATCGCCGTTCTTTCAGCGACGGAGGCTCTGCTTCGCTCGATTCCGCAGGTGCTTGCTGCACAGGCATGGTTTCAATAATTAAAGGTTCCGGAGCTGCTGGCTCATCTTCAATTAGCGTTTCTTCAACTTTTTCGACAGGAGGGGGCGGAGGGGGTAATTCAAACTTGCCAATATCGTCGGGCGCCGCCGTCCATGAGCGTTGTCGCTTACTGGGAGCATCATTGCTATCTAAGAAATCAAAACTGCCAGTGATGAATTTAAAGGCTGCAAATGCGCCTCCTCCCAAAACCAATAGCGCCAATAAGATAATGAGCAGTATTTTTGCCGGAGAGACCTTTTTTCCGCCGGTTTGGTTATTCAAGTCTTGGTTATCGTTGTTATCAGATTGTGAATTGTTAGGGTTTTGAAAGCTGATTGTACTGTTAGTCATTTATCCCTACCTTTGAATAAAAAGGTCGTGCAGCTCCTAAAGGGAGCTGCAACGACAAAGAGTGGATTACGATCATCATGATCATTACACTCGCTCACGATAACGTTGCATCCCTGCAACATATCTATCATGCGAACCGTCAGGATCTAGGACATCATGCGCAGCCCAATAAGGTTGCAAGACCGCCAATCTTTGGCTTTCATTACTTGGATCAAATGCCCAAGCCTGCTTAATGACGCGAATTTCGCGCATGCTGAGAGGGCGATTCAGATTATTAATAGTTTCCGATACGCCGTAATAACGATTTTCATAATCGGCTGATTCAAGTCGTTGTATTAAGTCGGAAAAATCATAAATATCATAACCGTACTCCATAGAGGCTAATTCCGGAGACGGAATATCAGTGTTATTTGGTGTTTCTTGTGAAAATTCAGTTACTAAGTCATCCACATTAATTGTGGATGACAAATAATCGAAAACTCTGTCCTCTTCAGGACTAAGCACTTGTCTATCAGTGACTTTTGCGTTTATATGTAAAGACAAACAATGAAATTGCTCATTTGTTAAGCGCTCAGGGTGCTTGGCAGCAAATGACAGCAATTCGCTTGTTATTGGCAAAGTCATGACTTGCCCTTCGTCCAGTTCAGGGATATGGCTGAGGATAAAGATTTCATCGACGCTTAATGGCTCTAAATTATCGATTTTTAGCGCCAAATAGCTGCGCAGCAGCACATAGAAATGATCTATGTTCTGAGGATGTTGGCGTAAATAAGATAAAAACAGAGGGGATATATAACGCTGAGACAATCGGGGCTGATTGACGACTTCGGGCAGTTTGTTGATTAAATCGCTTTCGGTATCGTCTAAATAATCACGGTCGAAAATTTTAAATAGCAGCGTATCAATGACGAATTGATACTCTTGTGGTGTTACCGTTTCATGCAGTAATTCAGGACTGATGTCGGCATTCGCGAGGGTTTTTATTAAGGATTGGTAATCGTGAGTCATTGTAATTTTCCTATCATAATTAACGTTGATGGTCAGATTTGGCTTTAGTTGGATTTTTATCCACGGTCGGCTGTTTTCTAACCGCTTTTGCAAAGGCATCTTTCATCTCTATTGGATTGCTGATGCCCTGAAAATGCCTTTCGTCTAAGCGATAGCCTTGCTCGGCTAATGCGGATTTGACTTGCGGCAATTTATTCATATCTCCGCCTGTGGCTTCATAAGCGGCTTTGCCTATGTCGCGTGAACAGAGATTGGATAAATCAGGTAATTGAATGGCGGTCATTATCTGATTTATGTCCTTCTTTGTGTTAATACCTAATTGTTCGGTAAATTGATTTTGTGCAATTTCCTTACCTTGTTTGACTAATACGTCATTCCAGTCGGTATTTTTGCCTTCAATTGCCATAGGGATTGCGAGTTGAAAGTCAGGATAATTGGCTTGCACATGTTTAGCAGATTCAATACCTGTATTGCGCCCCATTTTTTGTTCAGTGGCAAGATCATTATCAACGGCGATGATTTTTTCTGCTGTTGGGTAAATCTCCGATAAAGTTTTTGCCACCGCTTGCAAATTGCCTGAGTCAATCGCAGCAACGGCGAGGATGTGGCTATTTTTATCCGCTAGACCTGAGTAAATTTGATGTGCCGCTTCTGCCGTGGCAACGCCTTCAGCTAAGATGATATGTGTTGGATCTTCGCGCGCCGTTTGACTGCCAATCGGAAAATAAGCCCCAATCTTTTGCGCATCTTTCATGAGGCGTTTATTGTCTTTTTCTTGAGGCAAAATCACTTGTAGCGAGACAACACCAAAATAGCGTTCTTCTTTTTTAACCCCTTTCAATGCACCCACCGCTTCGCCGTTGATCAAGGGGATGACAATCGCACCACCTGCTAAGCGTTTGATGCCGTGTTTTGATTGTATGTGCTTATTTTGCAAATAAGACTCATCACCGCGTGCATTTTCTAAGGTTTTGTATAAAGCCAAAGCGACGTGCCCACGCTGATGCTGTAGCTCTTCTCTGACTTTTAAGGCAATCGTTTGCTGAATATGACCATTTAAGTCATTAGAAATCTGAACCTCTTTAGGAATCTTTTTTCCAGCTACGCGATTAGACCAATTGATACTTTCGCCTGTGGCAAGATTTTTGACAATGCCACCGAGAGTACCATCGGCATTTTGGAAGAGCTTATAAGCACCATCTTTATTGCCAATGCCTCGACCTTGTAGAGATGTGCGATGCCATTTTCCTGTTTCTGTACTAAAATCCCTTGTGTTTAAACCAAGGCTGTCCGCCAGCACACGAAACTCTGCTATGGTTTTTCCGCCCTGTGTTTGTCCAAGATAATCTGAGGATCTTTTTAAATATTGAGAAAGGCTTGGCTGTGCATCAATATCCATGGCATACCAGCAACGATTTTCTTGATCCCATTGTGCGCCTAGCCTTTTGGCTTCATGACGTTCATCCCAGCTGACCGCAAGATATGTCCGCTCTCCTTGTCGATGTATATCCACCAGTGGCTGTGTATCAGTATCGGCATAAAAAGCTTTCCAAAAATCCGCTGTGATTTGCGCTTCTCTAGTGTTTTCAGCGCTAGGGGTAGAGATAGATTCAACAAGCGTAGGAGAGGCTTGTGTTTTGTCTGTTTCTACACTTTGTACCATTTCAGGCAGCGTTTTTTCAGGCGTTGATTCTGCTCGCGCGCTTTTTGCACCTTCTTCCTTCTCTTCCTGATAGAATTTTTCAGCTGAGTCTTGCGTTTTTTGGGCTTGCGTATTGTCTAGCTCAGCAATTGTCTCAATGACTTGTTCTTGTGATCTTTCGCGTAGCGGCGCATCGAGATAATTTTTGGCGTTTACTGCCTCTTTAAATCCTTGTCGCAAGGCTTCTTCCATTTCTTGCCCTGTTTTTTGCGCCCAATGTTGCAAGTAAGCCTCTGATTGGTTTGGCTCAAAAGGCAAACCGTGTTCTAAAGAGAGCATGTAAGAGGATAATTCCGCAACCAGTTCTTCGCGCGCATAAGCCGGCGTGCCAAAGCGGTTTTTTAAGTCACGATTGAGGCGGTCTTCATGACCAGTCCAGTGTGACATTTCATGCAAGACGGTACTGTAATAGCTGGCATCATCTTTAAAGCTGCCTTTCTCAGGCATGTAGATGGTGTCGTTACTTAAGCGGTAGGCAGGTTCCCCGAGCTGCATTCTAGGCTGATGATGCGCGAGCAACTGCGCAAACGCCTCAATATCAGGCTGCGTTTCGCGCATTTCTGCACGCGTGAGTCTTGGCAAATTGCTTTGCTCAATATTAAACACCGTTGAATGCTTGAGAATTTGGCGAGTTTTTTCCTCGCCTGTTACTGTGTCGATTTCATTTTTTTGGCTGAAATAAAGTATGCCTGTGCCATGTTCCCCTTTATTGATACGACCGTTCATCTTATTAATTTGATAGGCGGTCGCCCAACGCGGATCTTCATAACCTTCTCGCTGTGCTCTCAGGGAAAGGCGCAGGGCATTGCGTCCACTGTAAAAATTGCCGCTTTGTGCATTATATGGTGCAGAGATTTCGCCGGACTTCCAAGATTTTTGCCATGGCGCTTCATTCTGTTTTATCGCCTCGATGACTTCTGCAACAAAGTCATCAGCAAAACGTTGTTCAGCTGATTTTTTCTTTTTATCATCTGCCATTTTCATCTCCTATCGCGGTTCAATGAATTCAATAAGTTGCCGTGGCTCTTCTTTTTCCGGTTGTTCAGTAAATATCTGAGCACGCTCTAATTGCTCTTTTTGAGCATCCGTGTTGAAATTGAATTTGCTAGGGGCGTCGCCGGCAATGGTGCGGACAACATTTGGCACAGTGGTTTTCAGATGGTTTTCTTGCAATCCGCCCACTGCATTGCGCCGAATCTCAACGGCTTCATCGCCTAAACGCACAATGAGATTCCGAAATACTCCATGCACGACAACTAAGCCGTTTTTTTCGGTATGCTGATTAACGAGGGCTGTTTTGCCCTCTGATTGCAATTCATAAACCACGCCGCGCTTGCTGCTTGGCGCAAATTTAATAAATGTCATGATGCCGTTATCCCACATCCGAATCGGGATAATCGCATTAGCATGGGCTGTGGCTCGATAATCGTAGTTTGAATAAATGTAGCTTAATACGGATATATCGCTATTGCGTAATTCTGTTGATTCATGACGCGCTTTGGCTGCCATACTTTTATCGTCATGATAGCGAATTCTCATTGAGTAGTTTGCGCCCGAGTTATCAGGGTGTCTTTCCCAGTTATCATTACCGCTTGTCAGCGTGAAAACATAATGGCGTTTGTTGGTGTGGACGATAAGGTTGGTTTCGGGCTGTTCGTCTTTGGATTTGAATACTAGGATGTGATCACGCGCAACGGCAGAATCCCATGCCGCATCAAAGCCAAAGGTGTAATAGGCAATTTTTTCATCTTCTTCAAAGATGATTTCAGAAGCCACGCCTGAGGCGGTGACTATATTTGGGATACGGTCAGGATGATAATCAATGTACTTTATACCTGCCGCATGTGTTTGTGCGATTGTAAGAATAACCGCAGCAGCGATAATTTTTTTCATTGCGCTGCTCCTGTATTCATATCAGGAGTAAAGCGATAACTGGTCACGGTAAATCCAAATGGGTTGGTATTTCTCGCTTTTTCATCCATATCTAAATCCGCATCATAGCCAAAAGTCATAATGACAGTTCCTGACTGTCTACTCAGGATCTGATTACCCTCTCTGATAACCTTGTCGATTCTTGCACGCATCGTTATGCCGCCTTCGTTAGAATTTTTGAAAGGAGTCGGAATATTTTCTTGGGTAATGGCATTAACAATCACATCGAGATTGCGACCTGTGCCTAGCTGCTTTTCAATTGATATTGGCGGTTCAAATTTCTTTTTGTAGTCGTTGAAAACGTCTTCGGTTGAATAGAGTGCTACTGTGGCATAGGCTTCGCGGATGGCATAAAAATTATAGCTATCATGCGCTACAATATATTGATTGGTAAAAAATTTATTTAATGCTTCTGCGCCGCTCATTTGCTTGATATTGCCAGTCTCAAAATCGCTTAGTGCCGTGATCTCCGACGGCAGACCGGTATTCTTATCTACCACTAAGACCTTTACTTCTGTCCTCTTTAAAGGCGTTAATCGCATGATGGTTATTGCCAAGAATAGGCTAATTAAAGTCATTACAGCAAATGCAAACCACGCAATTTTGCGTGATTTGACGTTTTCTTCATCTAATCTTTGTTCAAAATATTTCATAATAACCCTCGTGAGTTTTTTAATTTGATTTAATTTCTAATTTTTTCCGTCTTGAATTCTTTTTGCCTCCTCAATTCCGAAATATTCAGGATTTATTGGTATCCAATCCCCCTTGGGGAAAACTTTACTTTCATATGTTTTGTTTGAAGAACAAGCAACTAATAAAGTAAAAATTGACAATAAAATAAATTCTCTTTTTTTCATTTTTTAACCTTCTTCCGCTTTTGGTTTTCTGAAATAATCCCAAGCTTTTTTACCGCCTATATAAGCGTTTATTGCGCCTCTGCCTCCCATTTTTGCACCATCAACACCACCTTGAGCAAGTGATTTAGTAATGCCAAAAGATTTAGCGGCAGTAGCTGTTACAGCCAAAGCAGTTCCATCAGCAATATTGCCTGCGCCAAAGAAACTACTTGCAAGATCTCCAACTCTAGCGATAATAACTGAAAATACCATGCACAAAACTAAACACATTAAAACTGAAGTCCATGTTAGATGTTCTGAAGCATTTGGTTGAAACACATTGTCAAATATTTTAAATATACCAGTCATAACAATTACAACCATTGGATAAGAAAAAAAATAACCTAGCGTCATGTTTAACCAAGAGGAAAACCATCCTTTTGTTCTTTCAAATGCTGCAAAAAATATAAATAATGGTCCGACAGCTATGCAAAGGTTAAAAAATACTTTATTCATTACTACTGTCATAAAAGTGGCTAATCCAAACATTAAAAACCCTAAAGATATGACAATTAATTTAATAAATAATATGACCTTATCCCATATTCCTGTAACTTTATCAGCAGTATTTGATAAAGCATCATGGGCTTTAGCCATCGGCAAAAAAATCCATTTTTGCCAACCGTCTTCTCCGTATTCCGATATTAACCCTGCATTATTTTGAGGTTCTCCATTTTGTAGTGTTTCTAGTCCTATAACAATTGAATGCAATTTGTTATCAAGATTTTTAAAAATAGATACATCAGCATCGCCTAATATATCTTGAGCCATTGAAATACTGGTTTCGCTAAGTGTTTTATGAACATATAAAGTATAGAGACCTTGAACAACAACTAAACTTATAATGGCTGATTTAATTAAAAAGTCTTTTAATATAGTCATGATTGGTTCGCTAATCATGCCCGTTAATATCAAAGCAGCCCTATACGTAAACCAGACTGTCACAAAAGAAACGCTTAAAATTGCCACGCCACCAGATAAAACCGACACAGGAGTTGCGACAAAATTATTAATTAACCCCATAATATGTCGTTCAGTTGCTGTAAAGACCTCAATCATATTATTTAAATAAGCTGTTGTAGTTTACTTTTTCAGAATTCGATTTAATCATCTCTGCTGAAACAGCTTGCCAACGTGTTTTATTCATTTGTTCTTGTTGCTGCTGAGCTACAATTTTTCTTTGTGCCGCTTGCAGTTTCTCAAAATTATCAGCTTGTAATTGCAAAGTAGCGATACTATTTGCTTCGAGAGATATTTGTGCTTGTAACTCTGCCATCGATTTCATATCTTGTGCCTGTTTTGCACGTTCACTTAAGGTTGAAATTGTTTGCAGTTTGTTTTCAATTTGTTTATTTAACTTTTCAATAAAATCAATTTGTGCGATACCACCAAGATTGACTTGCTCGCACATGGATTTATTTTTTGCATCTGTACATGAGGAAGGAAGATTATCTAAATAGGCTTTTGCTTTTTCCGTCAAACCAGCGGTATTGCCCTTTAACAAATCGTCAAAGGTGCCTGTAATGGCAGGATCTACGCCACCCATTTTTAAAATGTCGCTGAACCCTTTATTTCCAGTCAGTGCATTAACATTGGCTTTAAGCTGTTCAACCTGATTTTTTGCTTCGGTTAATTGCTTGCCCATTTCTGCTAGCTCTTTAAGGTTATTTGCCATGTTTTGCTGTATTGCTGCGGCATCTATAGTGGGAATGCCAGCGGCAAAGCTCTGTGTAATGGCTAAAGTCAAGGTAAGCGCCGTGGTTTTAATGAGTGTTCTCATGTTTATCTCCAGTTTGTGTTTGATCAATAATTTGTGCTTTTTTCGCTGCAAGTGCGGCGTAATACTCTGGCAACCAGTGATCGCCATGGGCTTCAATCAAGCGATCGGCTAAAGAGGATTTACTGGCTGATCCGCTCATCACATCAACTTCTTTGATGCCCTTGAGGGACAATTTGCAATGCGCCGTTGATCCTTGATGGCGAACTAAAAACTCTCTCGAGTGCTTGCCAAGATTTTTGATGAGCTCAAATTCTTCCTCTTCTAAGCCCAGATGATCGACATAGACTTCCTTTTTCGCGCGTGGATTAGGTAAAAAGATATGCGTGGCGATTTGCTCCAAAAAGGCATCAGATAAGCCCTTGTAAGCGTCGGAGGGAGATTGAGAGGCAAAGACCAATAAACCGCGCTCTTTACGAATGGTGCGCTGTTTATCATCTAAATAAGCTTGGAACATTGAGTCTTTGAGCGGTTTCCATGCTTCATCTAGCGTAATAATGAGCGGCGTACCATCAAGCATCTCTTGGATGCGATGGAAGAGATACATCAAAATCGGTGTTCTGATGTCTTCATTGTCTAAAAATTGCGTGTAATCAATGCCTAAAATATGCGCATCTGTTGAGAAATGATCTTCAGGATTGTTAAAGACCCAAGCATATTGCCCTTTTGTCCATTGCTGTAAGCGCTGGCGGATAGAATTGTCGCCATCAGGCAAATAGTTTGAAAAAGCCTCAATATCCATAATGCTTTTGTTTTCTAAAGTCATGGTTTGGGCGATGGCTTGTTCAATCTCTGATGCTTCTTTTGCCGTGATGGGATGTTTATCCGTTTGCAAAATGGATTTAATCAATTGAGCGATAAAGGTGCGATTCGTGGCTGTATTGGCTAAGTGGAAAGGGTTGAAGCCTGTCGGCTCTCCTAATTTAATTTGACTGTATCTGCCGCCCATGGCGCGTACAAAAACAGAAGAGCCTAAATCTTTATCAAACATCACGATTTTAGGAGGGGTTTTATATCGTTGTGATTGTGCTAACAAAAAAGATACTAGGACGGTTTTTCCGGTGCCTGTTGCACCGGAAATAAAGGTATTACCGGCAATATCTCTGCCTGATGAATCATCTTTTTCCGGATCGTGAAAATTAAAGTAATACACCTCATCATTGACTGTGCGCAGCATAGCCACCGCAGCCCCCCAAGCATTACCAAATTGCTTGCCATGATTTTGTTTTTGGAAGGGCATCATTTGCGCAGAATTAGCCGAACTCAGTTTGGCTTTACGCGGTTGTAAAGCAATATTGGCAGGTAATTGCGCAAAATAGCTGTCCATTTTGGCAATTTTATTTACGCTGGCTCTAAAGCCTGCGCTGGATAAAATCGCATCCGCTTCTGAGAGTTTTCTTTTGAGCGCTTCAGGGGATTCATCGATCAGCATCACCGACCAATAAAAATCGCCCAAAACAAAACGATCAGCAGAGACCGCTTGATTAGCATCATAAAGATCTTCTAAATCCGCTTCGCTCCCTGAATCGGTATTTTGTAAGCGCTTATATTCGCGATTTAACCATTGCTTCGCTTCTGCCTTGTCAATGGGCGCAAAAACTTGTGTTACAGTCATTTGCCAAGGCATTTCAAGGAATTTTTGCAGCATACCGGTGCTAGTTTCTTCGGGATATTCGGCAAAAGTCATGATCACGCCATAGCGCGTCATGTCATTATTTTCAATTTTGAGATATTCGTTATTGCCAATACTGATGCTTGCCGTCGGTAAGTATTCACTGATTTGCGCACGATGCACAGGCACGGGATTCTGATTTAAATTGCACAGGTAATTTAAAAATCTCAGCTGCTCGCTAAACAGCACGCCATCTTTTTTATAACAGCTCAGCACTTCCACATCGTATTCGGCAAAATAGCTCAAGATCATTTCTTTAATACTGCCAAGTGTTTCCTCAGCTTGCTTGGCAAGGGCAATGATCTCTTTTCTAGTGGATTTAAAAGCGGAGAATCCACCCACACGCAGATAAGGGCGATAAATTACGCTAATGTAGTAATCTGTCGCGATGATGGGCTGATCAAAAATGATTTTTTGCTCATAGGCTTTATTAAAGTCATGAACAAAACTGTCTTGTTCAAAATTCGAGGGCAGTGATGCACCACCAGTGGCGCGAATACAATTTGTTTGTAGATAAACATTGTAACGATAAGGCGCGCGCAATTGATTGATAAAATTATTGATTTGTATCACGCGTGCATCAACAACTTCTTGGGCTTGCCCGATGTAATTAATGCCTTTAAGCCGAAAATTCATCATATAAGATCCGCCTTGAATCTTGATAATCTCAGGCGAGATGAAGGATGAATAAGGGATATAGTCGCTGGCAGCGCGTAAGTATTTACTCATTGACACAGACTCTCTTGATTGGGCGAGGAGGTAGCACTTTGACGTTATCGACCGTATTAGGGATCAACTGCACCGCTTGACGTAATTGGATAAATTGCATGGCTAAATACTGATCATCTCGTTTTGTTAAGTCACGCATGATGATTGTGCCAACAACTACTGGAACAGCGAGAAGTAGTGCCCAAAATTTGATAAGTGGCCATAGCACAATTGCCAACAGAATGACTGGCGACATGACTTTCAACAACACTTCAGTTGGCACACCGAACATCATTGGAGGGCGAGTTGCCCCTCTAAAAAGAGGGGCTGTGAGCTTCTCAGTCATAATTATTTAGGAATTAGGTTAACTAATTCAGGGATTGCAATCAGTAGTGCTGCACCGACTATCCAATGCATCATGTCCTGCAGACGTTTGCTACCAGTCCATATTTGAATAACTATCCAGATCGCCGTGCCCGTGGCGATTGGATAACATAAATATCGTAAACCTTTGACAATATCGTCCGCGATACTTTTGGTTTTTTCCGCCCATGCTTGCGCTTGTGCCGGCTCGGCAACCATAAGTGTTACCAAAAGCAGCGTGCCTAGCCAAAAATAACGATTGGCGTTGAATGATTGAATCGCTGGCGTGAGTGTTTTTGATTTAAACATATTTTTCCTTAATATTTATTGGTTAGATAAAGAAGAACCTAAACGCCTTTGGCGTAGGCTTGGGGGAGTGGGAGAAACAGTTTGTGCTTTTTCGGTTTGACCTCCTTCTTTTTTATGTAGAAGTTTGATTGGAATATCAGTCTCATCAAATGATGGATGAATCGGGGTTTTTAAGATTGGAAGAGATAGATTTTTCAGTACTTTGGCAACATAGCCATGCCTAAAACCTGTGACGGCATTGCCGCTGTAATAGCAGCTGTATGCTTTTTGCCAGTCTTGATACTGCTCGTGGCAAGCTTTAAGAATTTTGCTACCAACGCTTAAATTGGTGCAGACATCAAACATATTGCCTTGATGCAAGCCGTATGTTTTGAAATTTGCCTGATTGACTTGAGTTATCCCTACGGAAAAGTTATATTTTCCATCAATAAGTTGGGCAATCACATTATTGGCTTCCACTTGAGAGGTAGGCTGACGCGATAAATAATGCCCCACCACGCCAATGGCAAATGGATGTGCGCTGCTCTCCGTACGAACAATGGCACTCATTTGCAGAGGCGGCACATCTATTTGACAACCTAAAAATTCAAACATTTTATTTTTTTCATCCTGTTTTTTTTAACATCATTTATGTGAACCAAAACATATTGGGGAGGAAATAAATCAGGACGCATATCAGCTAGACCGACTTCGCCTTCAGTCACAAAAAAAATTTGTACCGCCATTTCAGCTGAAATTTTTTTTCCTTTAAGCCACTTACTAATGGCTTGGGGACTAACCTGTATCTTTAAGGCTAATTCGCTCTTGCTGCCATGCCCTTGTTGAGTCAGATAATTTTCTAACGTCATTTTTAACCTACGGTATAAATTATCTGCATATTATGCTACTAAAGGTAAAAAAACAAGATGCAGCCCGATTTTAAAGGTAAAGTGAATTTCACAGTTCGCGAAAAGGCTAAATCGGCTACAATGTAGGTTTTCGACCCTAGAGTTAGCCGTTACATAGAAATGTCAAAAGTAAATTCAGAGATTGTTAAAAGAGAAATCGTTAACGCATTTGAAAGGATAGGGATTTCGGGGCGAGGTCTGCGCAGTAGAATTGCCGAAGTCTGTCAGATCACACCCGGAGCAGTTTCTGCATGGTTTAGAAATCATGATCAAAAACAACCGAGCATTGACAATTGCATACAGATTGCAGATGCAACTAATACAACCTTAGATCAGTTGGTCAGAGGAAAAAGTATTGCAATGCTTGAATATGACACTTTGTCTGATTTTTTGCAAAATTCAAATAATGAAGAATATAGAATACGCGACCTTATCTCAGAAGTGCTTAATAATAAGGGGCAGCTTATTTCTTTAATAGCAGATGATGATAGTATGTTGCAAATGGGTACAAAAAATTATTATCCTAAAGGCGCTATTTTAGTTTTTCGTATAGAGGATAAAAAACCAGCTCATGAAGATTTGGTGCTTGTTAAAATTATAAAAAATAATCGTGAGTTTTTTATGTTTAGACAATACATACAAACCGCAGGGAAAGAATACTTTTCTCCATTCAATCCAGCGTTTGAAAAAATAAGTGATTATGACAGTTATGAGATTGTTGGTTTTTTTGTTTATCAAGTTATAAAATAAAACCCTCAATAAGAGGGTTTTATTAATTAGCCTTGATTTTTTAAAGAAATAATATGATTAATTTCTAAATATTCTCAGAGTTTCTTCACTACCTCTTTTAATAAACTCATTTGAAGTATCTTCATTAACTTTTTTAATATTCGCGCAAATTGTGCGCGCCTCGCTGCTCAAATTTGACTTAGAACAATAATCAAATAAAGTTTCTCTAATATCATTCTGTTTTTCAAGCCTTTCTTCATAAGATTTTGTTTCAATTCCTGCAAATTCTCTTTTAATTATATCTTCATACTTAGCATCAATTTCTTGACATAACTCTGCCTCTAAGTTATGGCTACAACTGATAGGATAAGCTTTTTTCAAAATACTGAGCTTTTCTCTAAAACTGATATCAGTATCTAGCTTTGATAATTCATCTCGTTTAACTTGAATTTTCTGAATTTTAACTATTTCTTCCTTAGCTGTTTGAATTGATTTGCATAAATCTATAAAACGTTGTTCAGGGGTGTCTAATATACTAAAAGAACAACTTTTTTCAGTAAGCGTTAGGTCGTTTGCCAGAGCATTTTTTTCTTGAATAGACATCTCCGATAAATTTCCAAAACGTTTGAAAAGTAACTGGTAATGTGTATCTGCAATTTCACTACAACCCTGTTCTACAAGTTTTTTCATAGCTGGAATTGGAATGGTCTTAATATGCCTCGCGCTACACATTTGCGCATTATTATTTTTATTAAATTCAGTTATCGCCTCAGCAAATGGCTTTTCAACAATTTTTTTCAGTTCTTCTCGCATCGATAAAAAACCTTCGTTCATTTCAATTAATGTTGATACAAGCGATTTCCAACCTTTTTCTTCATTAGCTAATTGGGCTTTTTTCAGATCCCCCATTTGAATTCCCATGATTGCAAGTGTCGCATTTTGGCATTGCACATCATCCCTAAGCTGAGTCAGTGTTTCTACTGTGATCTCACTGGCATTTAACTTTGCGTTGCATTCTGTTGATACACGCTTTGCTTCTTCAGGCTTATCATAAAAATATTGTGCGTCTTTTTCGCCACAGGCAGTTAAAATTAAAGCAGATAGTGTCAATATAGTAAATATTTTTTGGCTTTTCATATAAAAATCCTATTTAGTCGTAAAGATTTATTGTTAGACAAATAATTTTCAAAGTCAATAATTAGGTGCATGACTTTGCGCTGACCACTGCGCTCTCATTTGTTTGCTATCTTCCCTTCCGTTTAACCACTTGAAATAGTTATCAGAAAAAAGCACTAGCCTTGCTCCATAATCATGGTACAGGGTGCGAGCTAAAGACTGGGAGAATCGCCACTCAAGCACACTGTCGCAGTGATCGGGTGTCCCATAATAAATAACAGCTATTTGGGCGGCATCTGTTTTGGTAAATTCCGATAAAATCTCTTTCCGCCGCTCTAATAATGCTGATATTTTTTGTTCAATATCAGGTTTTATCGAGCGTTCGCCGTTTTCAAAATAATTCCATGAGCGAGTGGTTACTCCACCGATGTATTCGGCGGCTTCCGATACTGTTAGCCCGAGATGCTCTCGGGCTATTCTAAGTTCTAAGGGAGTCATGAATATTGATTTTCCTTGGCTACGTAATAGGTGCCGCCTTTGCGGTTCTGCTTGCGTGTGATTTCAAATGCACGCTCTGATTTTATTGCAGATTTTAATCGTGCTTCGATATCGATAATCTCTTTCTCCGCTAAGAATGCTGCGGCGATTTTTTTAAATCCATGTTGGGTTGACATGGCGAATAAGCAGTACAAACGACCATCAGCAGTTTCGGCGATTACTCCATTGTGATCGGCGCCCCCCGCGCGGAGTTTGACTTTTGCTGTAAAGATGCTTTCGATATGTGCTTTCATTTTGTGTCTCCTAAAAACTCGGTAGCCCAATGCTTGCCCGATGTGTGTATTATGTTCTCAATCAAGAACAAAGTCAAGTATTATTTTTGGTTTTTTTTAATCTCCAAAGCTTTGCTTAGATATTCTGTAATCGCCTGTTTTAAAGTATTATTAATGCTGCCTTTGGGCAAATCGTCCAGCACTTTGATCAGTTCTGCATCCTGCTCCTTGTGCAGGCGTAGGACAAAACGGCGCAGCTTTTCGCTGTGTCGTTTTGCGTATTCTAACTGTTTTTTAGATGTTTTAAGCATTTTTACCTTTACCTATCAGTCAATTAGCTTAACTTGCTAACCATATAATCTACATGAGCGCCTAAGCCTGCCGCAAAAAAGATATTTCGCGGACAGATCATGTCTGCTTTGGTCTGTATCGTATTTTGATAGGCTAATATGTGAGCATAAGGGCTGTCTGGGTAATCCTGTTTGGCGATAAGATCGAGATAATCAATGATGCCTAGCGCATCAGATATTTTATAAGCTGTTATTTTGCTCTCTACTATCCAACAGCGCGCCGATACGACTGTGTTTTTGTCTGAGCATTTGGTCAATCTCAGACCATATACCCACAGGGATTTTGCCACCGCTCAGCCACTGGCGGATGCGGGCTGTGCCCGATAGGTTGAGAGCCTCCGCCAATGGCTTTTGCCAATGCTCGCCAAACAAAAGTTTGGCGCTTTCGGACAGTATGTCAGGGGTAAGTTGCCCTGCAATATCGGCAGTGTTCTTGCGGTGGTAATAGCCGATCCAAAATGAGCCTTGGGTTTCTATTTTTACCCCGTCTGCGGGGTCGGCAATGCCGGCAGGTAATTTACCGATGAGTAGAGAAAGCTCTTCCCCATCTTGTTTCATCGCTTCCCGCCATTCGTTGCGGTTTTTAAGCAAGCCCAGTGTATGCACCGGGCGGGTAACGAGTTTGTCAAAAATAGTGGGCGGCAGCTCGCCGTGCTGTTCGATGACGGCGGCGATTTTACCGATTGTATACATAATTTTTTCGTTCATAATTCCCTCTTTTTTTGAGAAAAGGCGGCTAAAACCGCCTGTGCTGTGTTGTTAAATGATGATGCTTTTGCCGAGCTGTTTTTCAGCGGCGATAATGGCATCTACCGCGCAGTTGTAGGCAGCGCGGAAGGCGCTACGCTTTTCTACCGTGCTGTCATATTCTTCAAGGTTATCAAAATCGCAGATTAAAGCGCCTCCCTCATTGCGAGAATGACTAAATACGCGCACAATGAAAGAGGTGGCAGATTCTTTTTTTAGGTCAACGTGGAATCCCGCATCACGGAAAATTTGGAATACAGGAGAGATGATTTCTGATTGAGTTTTAGACATGTTCGACTCCTTAGTCTTAACTTAGCCGCCCCTGTGGGCTTACTATATAGAGCCTGCTGCTCTATGGGGCGGATTATAGCATGACTTTTTACTATGGCAACATAGTTTTGAGATTTTTTTACATGCCATTGAATTAAATTAAAAAAATAATGCAGTGTAAATAAAAAAATAAGCCGATATTAGGAGGTCTTAATTCTTTGGTTTTCCATCATCATCAAAAGTCATGTATTTACAGCCGTTACGATACTCGGAACAACCCCACCAAAACTTGTTTTTATTTTTCTTAGACGGGTGTTTTTGCAGGAAACCTTTCTTACATTCAGGGCATTGATATTCTTTAGAGATTTCCATTGGTTTGCCGTTATCATCTTGGGCAATGTATTTGCAGCCATTCTTGTAGTTTGAGCAGCCCCAAAACTTGCCATTTTTGCCATTAATGCAACGTAGATAACCGCTTTGGCAGTCAGGGCATAGAATGTGCTCTTTTCCATTTGCCTGATAAAAGTCATGTAATTGATTGTCTAAAGCTTTGTCATATTCTGTAACAACGCCCACATAATTTGCTTTGCCAGTGGCAATTTCATCTAATTTTTCTTCCATTTCTGCTGTATAAGCGGTTTCTAATATATCAAAATGTCCTACTAAAGCCTTGATAACCGCTTCTCCTAACTCCGTAGGATAAAATTGTTTTTTCTTGATTTCTGCATAATGGCGTTTAAGCTGAGTATCAATAATATTGGCATAAGTCGCAGGGCGACCAATGCCTTCTCTTTCTAGCAATTTAACCAGTGAGGTTTCTGTAAAGCGTCGCGGCGCTCTGGTTTCTAACTCAAGCACTTCACCGCTCTTTGGCATGATTGTCTTGCCTTCTGCTATATCAGCATTGGCAAGTAGCATTTTTTCTTCATCCTCTTCTTCATCGGTATAGTCTTTTGCCAAGACTTGCCAACCTGCATAAATCAGCTCTCTTCCTGTGGCAGTAAATAGGGCTGGTTCAGGTTTTGATGGTGGATTAGGCGCATCGGCGAAAGTAAAGCTTTCTGTCGTATTGAGTTTGATCGTGATCACATGGTATTCCGCTGACTTCATGCAAGCGGCAATAGCAACTCGCCAAATCAGCTGATATAGATCATCCGCATCCATATCGCCGGTATTCGCCTTACGAACGGTAAAATCGGTCGGTCGGATGGCTTCATGGGCTTCCTGCGCTCCTTCTTTTGATGCCCATTTATGGGGCGGATCGGCAATATGCGCATCTTGACCAACGCTACGCAAAAAAGCTTGTGCTGCGGCAATTCCTTCTGCGGACAAATTGGGATTGTCTGTTCGCATGTAAGTAATCAAGCCTTCTTCAAACAGCTTCTGAGCAGCTGCCATTGTTGCGCTAACCGACATATTTAACCGATTTGCCGCAGCCTGCTGCAGTGTCGAGGTTATCAGCGGCGCCGGCGGTTTTCTTTGCTGTTGTGTTTTTTTGAAGTCAGATACAATCAATTCCTGCTCGGCGATGGACAGCACTTGTTCGGCAATACTGCGATCTAGTATATAAGGGCAATCATCCGTCACTAGCGGCTTGGTATCCCATTTTGCCGACCAGCCTTCATAATCTACCTGCACGCCAAAATGACTGGTCTTTTTAAAGTTTCGAATTTCAAGTTCACGATCCACGATCAGCCTAAGCGCAATTGTTTGCACTCGCCCAGCAGATACTCCTTGCTGACTTAATCGATCACTCAAAGCAGGAGAGAGTTTATAGCCATACAAGCGGTCTAAGACTCTTCTCGCTTGCTGCGCATTGACTAAATCCTCATCAATTTCTCTTGGTTGCGAGACGGCTTTTAAGATGGCGCTTTCGGTAATCTCGGTAAAAGTTACTCTTCGTACAGTTTTGCCTTTGCCCAATAGTTGATTGAGATGCCAAGCAATTGCTTCCCCTTCACGATCAGGATCGGTTGCCAGCCAAATTTCATTCACTTTTTTGGCTAAGTCTTTTAATTTTGCTGCTTGTTTCTTACTGCGCTCAGGCACTTCATACGTCGGCAAATAATCAGGAGCCGATACGCCAATTGCATGCAGCGGCAAATCTCGTATATGACCAAAGCTGGCTTCAACAAACCATCCTTTGCCTAGATAGGAGGCGATTTTCTTTGTTTTGTTAGGGGATTCTACAATCATTAGTTTCATCATACAAAACCTTTAATTATACCTTTGGTACATCAAATTCTAATATTATTTAACCTTTGGTTGAAATTGGCAAGTGATTATGCTCAAATAGCATGTAATGGCGTAGCAAGTACGTTCATTGACACATATTGGCTTGGCAACACGAAAGGTTTTTATATGACTCAAATATTGGGAGAAATTACGATCGGTTCGAACCAAATTTGTGAGCAGCTTGGCGTTGCTCAAAGGACGCTCTCGCGAATGGTCAAAGAGGGCAAATTTCCGCAAAGCTACAGATTTGGAAAAAAGAATATTTGGCTGCAAGCAGATCTTGAAGCCTATCTGATTTATAGATTCAACCTGAATGGAAGTGTACCTAACATTAAGGAGGAACGTTTGGTAGAAATCAGGAATTGTGCACAAAAGGCTAGAAGCTAGAGGGATTTATGATTATATCAATAGAAATCAATGAAGAATCGACGGAAGAATCGACAGATGCTTTAGTTTTAACGGCTACATCTCTCCTAAAAGCCTTACGTTATTCATGCGGCAATACGGCGGAGTCATTAGCGGCGCATGAGATTAGTGCAATAACTTTCGTCATTGAGCAATTTATTCTACAAATACCAGTATTCGCTCAAATTGAAAACAATTTTTTACAAAATCAAGACAAGGAATAAAAAATGATCGGCTTAAATGAAGTGTCTTTATTAGGTTATTTGGGAAATGACCCTAAAATCACTGAGACAGCGTCAAAAATCAAATGTGCGCGATTTTCAATCGCAACTAGCGAGGTATGGATTGATAAGCAAAGCGGCGAGAAAAAACAGAAAACCGAATGGCATCGGATTGTAGCTTGGCGCGAGCTTGCAGGAATTGTTGAAAGATTTTGTCGTAAAGGCAGCCGCATACATTTGAAAGGCAAATTAGAAACCAGCAGCTATACCGATGATAAAGGCATCGAGCGTTGGGTAACAAACATTGTGGCAGACAAGATTATTTTACTTGACCGCCCACCGGAATCAGAAAACGAACAGCCGGCAAATAAGCCGACAGAAGAAGTCAAAGAAAAGTCAGCTGTTGTTGATGCTGATGATCGATTTAGAAATGAGGATATTCCTTTTTAAATCTTAAAAATAAAAGCACCTACTGGCATAGGTGCTTTCGTCAAGGAATGTGTAAACAAATGCAAAATATTTACCGCAATTATAATAGCCTATTTAGGCTGATTGAGCAAATGCTCGTAACAACATCAGACAATATCGTCTATATCAACGCGCAAAACCTCTGCCAAACGTTTCATCACTGCGATAGATCCATCTTTTTTGCCTGTTTCGATATCCGACAAATAAGCAGAAGAAATCCCCACCGCTTCAGCCAATTGGCGCCCACTCAAACCGCGATATTCACGCCACACACGCAAAGGATTTTCATGGTCCAAATACAGGCGATTAACGATCTCAGCAGGAATTCTTTCCTCATCATTCAAGCGGGCCGTCAATTCATAAGCCAAGGCGCTATCAGCGTGTCCTTCGACAATATCCATCATGGCTTGATAGTCGGCTTCTTGAACCAGCACATATTTTTTATCATCCAAAATCAGAGTGTTCATGTTAATGCTCCAGTTTTAATATATCGAACCTCGGGAACCAATCTTAATCACATCGATCACGGTATCAAACTCATCAAAGACAACGCGCCAATCACCAATTCTCAAGCGGTAATGCGCCTCGCCCTGCATTTTGATGACATTGTTAGTCAAGCTCTCAGGATTCTCTGCATATTGGTTGATTTTAAGAACGATTTTCTCGCGCTCATTGGCAGGAAGTTTGCCCAATTTACGCTGCGCAGCGCGGCGATAAGTAATGGTTTTCATGGCATGATTTTAACAAATAGCGGAAAAAGCGCAATCAAAAGGCTAAATTTTCCTATTTATTTCTTGACTTCTCCAACTCTCTTTGTAGATAATGCGCTTACCGCAGCAAACTCTGCGGTCAGGATTAGCCTCCTGCAATTACGAAAGCGCACAGCGCTTTTACAGCGCATTTTTTATGCCCAGAATTTATCTGTTTTCTATGGCAGTGTGCGTGGGAGAACCGCAAGGTTCGCCGTTTCTTTCGTAGCGGTAAGGCTAATCCTGCGTACACTGTCGCCCTCTTATTTAGCCTTAAAGGCGGCAGTCAATCCTCAAATACGAAAGGAGACTGCTATGTCTATCAGTATTCAACTGCCTGTTGAAACTTATCAAGAATTATCTCTCTATCGCAATGTTTTATGCGAAGTCATGTATGAAGCTGAATTGGGAACATTTGCACTAAAATCGCCGCATAAATTAGCTTTGCTTGAGCTTTTAGTCACCATCAATCAGGCGCAAGATGCACTGGCTGAGCAGGGAGGCGAGCAATGAAATTCCCGAGAAGCAAAGCAAAAAATGCCGCCGCTATGATTAAAGTCGCCGCTTCTTTTCGGCGGATGAACCGCCTAGAAGAAGGAGTTGTTCTATTTTATCGAGGCGAGGTTTGCGGCTGGAAAAACGCCCTCAGAAACCCTGAACAAGACCGCCCTAATGTGTTGGCAGTCGATATTGACGGCAATATCTTCGTGACAAGCGGCGGCAATGACGACAAAGGTGCGCAAGCATGGCAACCATGGTCGGGGGAATAATTTATGGAGAAGTGTAAACCCTATACCGTTTTGACAGAAGACGGGATTTGGCATTATCCGATAAAAGCCGATGGTAGCGATTGGCTTGCGCCGATTAGGTTATGTGATCCTTTTGAGGTCATTGGCACCGGATGTGATATTGCAGGGCAGTATTATCATGTGATCGAGCATCAGGGCGAACAATGTCTGATTGCACGCGGCGATGTCGGTACAAATGAAGGTTGGCGCCTGTTACGAAATCTGATGAATATTCCCTCAGCACGGAAAAAACTCGATTTGCTGACCGAGTATATCCAAGAATCGCAATCTATTGAGCCTTGGGAAATTACCGATACAGCCGGTTGGCATAAAGATGCCTACATCTTGCCAAATGGCGAAATCGTCGGCAAAGCCGAACAAATCTATTTCAACGGCAAAATCAGCAGTGCTAAGCGCAGGGCTTACGGCAGCAAAGGCAGTCTTAATGATTGGAAAAGTCAAATAGGAAAATATGCTGCCGGCAATAGCCGTTTATGCCTCTTATTAGGCGCAGCATTTGCCGCACCATTGATGCAACATCTTGGCATTGATGGCGGCATCTTGCATCTTTATGGAGCTTCCAGCTCCGGAAAAACCACTGCGCAACGTGTTGCACAATCGGTATGGGGGCATGGAGCAGCGACTACCGAAAGTTGGAATACCACCGCTTTTGCGCTAACCAATAATGCGGCGGCACGTAATGACGGCTTGTTATCCATGGACGAAATCAGTGAGGACGGCAACGGATTAGGTGTGGATCACAGTATTTACGCTTTATCTAATGGCAAAGGCAGGGCTCAAGGCAATAAGGACGGCGGCAACCGCCCTGAGATTCATTTTCGCACGCTTTGCAGCTCAACCGGCGAAGTATCGCTAGAAAGTCATCTCTTAATGCATGGTAAACAAGTTAAGGCAGGGCAATTGGTGCGCTGCCCCTCTATACCGCATCAATTAGAAAATAAGCATGACTTTGCTGATTTTCGGGCATTTACTAACCATCTCAATCTCGCCGTCGCAGAATATTACGGCACCGCCGGACGTATTTTTATAGAGCAACTATGTGCCGATAAAGCGCATTGGTTAAAAGTGGCGCAAGAATGCTTTAACCAACATCATCAGCAGTTAGCAGTAGATTTTGCCCTAAACGCGCAACATACACGCACGGCAAGACTTTTCGCCGCAGCGATGGCTGGAATTGAATTAGCTTGTAAATTCGGCATCTTAAGTTTGAACAGCGAAGCGACAGCTCAGGGAATTTACAAATGTTTTAGCGATTGGCTTACACCTATACAAGAGCGCTCAAACGGTCAGGGGAAAAGCTATGAAGAGAATGCTATTGAGCAAGCGGCAAGAGATTATATGACAAGGCATCGCTTTGATTTTGTTGATATAGAACAGCCTTATCAGCCATCAAGCCATTTTTCAGGTTATACCAAAAAATTTCCTGATAAAGATGATGAATATTATGTTTTCAGTTCGATATTTAAAGAAGAAATCTGCAAAGGTTTTGATGAGGAAATCGTCAAAGCTGTTCTGTATGATTTAGGTTGGTTGCAGAAAGAACAGGAAAAACGCTGGCAATTTCAGTTATATGCTAAGCTAGGGAAGTCAATTAAGTCTGAGCGCCTTGGACGGTTTTATAAATTTAGTGGAATTAGCCCAAAAAATTGAGTCAATAATGAATAGAATATATCCATATAGTCATAATACTAGCTAAAAATCGTAATCTTTGGCTATTGCGATTTTTTGAAAATCGTGATTTTTTAATGCAACATATTGATTTGGTTTACAACCACATAAACCACATACAACCACACGCCTAAAAAACGTGTGGTTATTCTTTTTTCTGACTTAAAATCAATATATTAAGAATTCAGCAACCACATAAAAATAAAAACCACGCCGGAAAAACGATCCTATATATGAAAGCATAACAAAGAGCGAGTAATTTTATTTTTTCAATCGTTCTTTGATGTAATCGGCATACCATTGCATCATGCGATGTCGTTCGTCCAAATACTCGGCACGGTTATAGGCTGCCCGAATCTTGTTTGCTTCTTTATGGGCTAATTGTCGTTCAATGGCATCAGGATTCCATAGACCGCTCTCATTTAAGATGCTTGATGCCATTGCCCTGAATCCGTGAGGCACGGCAATGTCTTTATAGCCCATGCGTTTCATGGCGATCGCCAATGTGTTGTCACTCATCATTCGGTTGCGATTACCTACGATGATCCAGTTGGCACTTTTGTTCATTGACTTCAGCTCTTCCAAGGTTTCTAGCGCCCAATCGGACAAAGGCACGATATGAGGACGCTTCATCTTCATTTTTTCCGCCGGTATGTGCCATTCATTGCCTTGCAGCTCAGACCATTCGCCTTGCCGCAATTCGCCGACACGGACAAAAGTCAGAATCAATAATCGCAGTGCGAGCTGCGTCATTCGGTTCGGATATACCGCCAAGCGTTCAAAAAAGTCAGGAATCAATTCCTGCGGTAAAGCCGCATGATGTTCGACTTGCTTTTTGGCTATTTTCGGCATGGATAAAGCCGGATTATGTGTTGCCCTACCGGTTAAGACGGCATGTTCAAAAACGGCGCTGATTCGCTGTTTAACGCGATTTGCCGTTTCAGGCTTATTACTTACTGCCTTGAGTACATCAAAGACCATAAGCGGCAAAATAGAGGCTACTGGGATATGACCGATGTAAGGGAAAGCGTAAGTTTCCAAGGTATTGATGACCTGCTGGGCATGTTTCGGATTTTTCCACTCAGGGCGCTTCAGTTCATACCATTCCCTAGCGATGTCGGCAAAGGTATTGCCGTATTTCGCCCTTTTTTCGTCTTTTAAGCGTTTTTTATCCAAGACTGGATCAATCCCACTAGCCAATAATAATTTGGCTTGCATATGCGCATTACGGGCTGTTTTGAGGTTGATTTCAGGATATACCCCTAAAGCCAATGTTCTTTCTTTGCCCCAAAAACGATAACGATAGCGCCAGTATCTACCTGATGGCGTTAGGTAGAGGTATAAACCACCGCCGTCAAATATTTTTCTTGGCTTAACAGGTGTCGGCAAGGAGCGAATTATGGTTTCAGTCAGCTTCATAACATTACCTATTTGTAAAGTTTTAAGATAGCTTACTGCATAATTCGATACCCCCATAGATACCCCCATTTGCTTGAATAAGTCATTAGCAGACAATAAAAGACAATTGAGGAAATCAAAAGACATGAAATATTTTTATGATGCCAATGCAAGACAAAAAGACTTAATAAGTCGCTATAAGGCGTTAATTTTATTAATTAAATTTTTGTCATGTTGGGTAAAAATTCATGCCCTAATCTTCCGAAAAGATAAAAAAGGCAATAAAAAAAGCAGCTTAACAAGCTGCTTTTTATCGTTAGTGGCGGAGAGGAAGAGATTCGAACTCTCGATAGGGGTATAAGCCCTATACTCCCTTAGCAGGGGAGCGCCTTCAGCCACTCGGCCACCTCTCCGTAATGAGGTGGCTAATTATATACAAAAAAAAAGCTGCCGTAAAGTGGCAACTTTCTTTTTGTACTTGCGGCTTCATATTATCTTAATCTTTTGCGATCTCTTCAGTATTTTCTTGTAAAAGCCGCTGATAGATTTCCTCTCGATGAACAGCAATATGATTTGGTGCTTCAATTCCTAAACGAACTTGATTGCCTTTAACCGCTAGTACTGTCACTTGGATCTCATCATCAATGATGATGGTTTCACCAATCCTTCGCGTCAGTATTAACATGGCTTTAATGTCCTAATTCACAAATAAGGGAGACGCATTATAGCAATGTTCAATCTCAGTCGTGATAACTTTTGCTTATGTTTCTGTAATTTTTCTATTGTTAGCAGTGAGATAGTCTGCAAAATTCGCTTTTGCAGACTATCTTCATCCTGTTCGCCTTAGACGATTTTTTTCGGCATTGCCGATTTCAATTCGTCATTCGCTTGATTGATATAGTTTTTATTGAAATTATTCTCAAATCGTTCGACGAGATCGTTTGCTTGTTTGACATAATCTTCCTGATTTGACCAAGCATTTTGCGGCTGCAAAATATCGGAAGGTACATCAGGACATTGGGTAATAATTTCAAAACCAAAACGCGGATCAGTAATACTTGGAGCATCTTTGAGCTTGCCTGTATTGATGGCATCGACAATGGCGCGAGAATATTTTAATTTGATTCTTTCACCGCTACCGTAAGCGCCGCCGGCCCAGCCGGTATTCACCAACCAAACATCCACTTGATGCTCCCGAATTTTTTCCGCTAACAGTTCCGCATATTTTGCAGGATGCCAAACCATAAAGGGCGCACCGAAACAGGCGGAGAAGGTTGCTTGCGGCTCAGTTACTCCCATTTCTGTTCCGGCAACTTTGGCGGTATAGCCTGAAATGAAGTGATACATCGCTTGTGCCGGATTGAGTTTTGCTACAGGAGGCAGAACACCAAAGGCGTCGCAAGTCAGGAATATAACGTTTTTAGGCTGTCCTGCAACACAAGGAATGCGTGCATTATTTATAAATTCAATCGGATAGCTGACGCGAGTATTTTGCGTGATACTGGTATCGCTAAAATCCACATGATGGTTTTCATCAAGCACTACATTTTCTAATACTGCGCCGAATTTAATTGCGCCGTAAATATCAGGCTCTTTTTCTGCCGATAAGTCAATGGCTTTGGCATAGCATCCGCCTTCAATATTAAATACGCCGTCATTTGTCCAAACATGCTCGTCATCGCCGATCAAATCGCGGTTCGGGTCGGCGGATAAGGTGGTTTTACCTGTACCGGATAAGCCAAAAAGTATGGTGGAGGTTTCGCCGCCGCGCTCAACGGTTGCGGAGCAATGCATAGGGAATTCTCCCTCTAAAGGCATGAGATAATTCATAATGGTGAATACGCCTTTTTTCATTTCGCCGGCGTATTCCGTACCTAGAATTACCATTTCTTTGCGTTCGAAAGAAAGCGCAACGCTAGTTTTGCTGCTGACACCTTCGACGCTTTCATCTGCAGGACATTGTCCGGCATTAAAGATAACGTAATCCGGCTCGCCAAATTCGGCTAATTCCGCTTCAGTCGGGCGGATAAGCATATTGTGCATGAAGAGCGCGTGGTAAGGACGCGTGGTTATAACGCGGATTTTACGGCGATAACGCGCATCCCAACCGGCAAAACCGTCTAATACGTAGAGCGTTTCGGCATTGCTTAAAAATTTGGTTGCGATATCGCGGTTTGCCACAAAAGAAGCGTCGCTTAATTTGATGTTAATATCTCCCCACCAAATATTCTGTGAAGAATCGGCATGTTCTACAATTCGTTTATCCTTAGGCGAACGACCTGTTTTTTCGCCTGAATAAGCGACTAAAGCGCCATTAGATGTTATCGCGGCTTTCGAATCATGCTGCAGCGCTTGTTGGTATAAAGCAGCCGGCGGCAAATTACGAAATGCTGTTTGTGTAATGCCATATTGTGTGAGGGAAAAGGATTTCTGTGTCAAAACGCTCATTAGATGCCTCCATCTTTCTCATGTATTACCTTATCAGAATTTTAGCACTATTGTTTATAACAAGAAACACCCCATTCAAAATTTATTTTTTTCACAGAAAAACAACAAAAGAAAACTTTTACATCTCTAATTTTTTATAAGCATTAACGATAAGTTCACATAAAACTATTTTTTGTCTTCTGCAGCCGCTGCTTCCTTGCCGGGTAAACATAAGAAATCGGAAATAAACTAATAATTTTCGGCAAAGCCGAAAGGCTTCCGCTAAAATAAGCAGGTTTATCAAAAATTCGGCGGAGATATCATGCAGAAAGCAATCCTTGCGTTGGCTGACGGCAGCATTTTTCATGGGCGGGCGATTGGTGCCGAAGGGCAGCAATGCGGCGAGTTGGTGTTTAATACCTCTATGACGGGTTATCAAGAAATCCTAACCGATCCTTCTTATTTAGGGCAAATCGTGACCTTAACCTATCCGCATATCGGTAATACGGGCGTGAACGGTTTAGATGTGGAATCGGGCAAAATCCAAGCGGCGGGATTGGTGGTGCGCGATGCGCCGAGTTTTTACAGTTCTTGGCGTGCCGAAGGCTCGTTGTCGGATTATTTGAAAGAACAAGGCATTGTCGCCATTTCGGATATCGATACGCGCGAGCTGACGCGCCGTCTGCGCACGCAAGGTGCGCAAAATGCCTGCTTGATGTGCGGCGATAACATCGATGAAGCCGCCGCAGTTGCCGCCGCCCGCAATCATCCGAGCATGACAGGACAGGCGCTTGCCACGCAGGTTTCCGTACAGGACATCAGCCCCTACAGCCAAGAAAGTATTTGGGAGGTGGCAAGCGACAGCTATCCCGAACAATCGGGCGATTTGCATGTCGTCGCCTACGATTTCGGCATTAAACGCAATATTCTGCGCCTATTGGCACATGCCGGCTGCCGCATTACGCTTATGCCTGCCGATTGCTCCGCACAAGAAGCGCTGGCGCTGAATCCGCATGGCATTTTTCTATCCAACGGGCCGGGCGACCCCGAACCGCTGAAAGCGCAAATCGCCGCCATTCAAGTCTTTTTAGAGAAAAATATACCGATTTTCGGCATTTGTTTGGGACATCAATTGCTGGGCTTGGCGGGCGGTGCCACAACCCTCAAAATGAAGCACGGACACCACGGCGCCAATCATCCTGTAGCGGATACACAGACAGGACGCGTCATGATTACCTCACAAAACCACGGCTTTGCTGTTGACGAAAACAGCCTGCCCGCCAATGTGATTGCCACGCACCGCTCTTTATTCGATGGCACATTGCAGGGGCTGGCTTGGATGGACAAACCCGTATTTGCCTTCCAAGGACACCCCGAAGCCGGCCCCGGTCCGCGCGATGCGGAAATCCTCTTCTCGCGCTTTATCAATGCCATGCGCCAATATGCGCGCCAGCATTGATATGTTCAAAAACATCTAGTGCATCATGTTTGGGATTACCGACCTCGCCGCCTATCTGATTGGCACGACTGCGATTATCTTGGTTCCGGGACCAAATTCCATGTATTGCCTGAGCGTGGCGGGACAATACGGCGTGAAAACCGCCTACCGCAGCATTTTCGGCATTTTATTGGGTGACAGCCTGCTCATGTTGGCGACCGTCTTAGGCGCAGGTACATTGCTGAAACTCTACCCTGTGCTTTTTCACGGCGTGCAACTCTTAGGCGGTCTATATCTCGCCTATATCGGCTGGCAATTGCTCAAAGGTGCGGCACAGACGTGGAAAAACCGCTTGCGAGAACAGAGGGAGGCGGGCGAGCGCACGCCGCCCAAACACGTCTTCAAACGCGCCCTTGCCTTGAGCCTGACCAATCCCAAAGCGATTTTATTTTTCCTCTCATTTTTCGTGCAATTTATTGATCCGACTTATCCGCATCCAGCATTGAGCTTTTTGGTACTGGCGATACTGTTACAACTGATTAGCTTTGCCTATCTCAACGTATTAGCCTTTACCGGCGACCGCTTGGTACAAGCCTTTCGCACAAGGCGCAAACTTGCCGCACTGGGCATGGCTGCAGTCGGCGTGTTATTTATCGGATTTGCGATTAAATTATGGACAGCGGAAATGTAATGCAAGACAAATTCCAAATTAGCCGCATAAATAACCACAATTTAGCGAAAACAGCACTTAATTATTCTTTATTTGTGGAAAAAATACTGCTTATAAAGATAATTGTAGAATATTGCAGCAGCTATATATGGTTTGCATCGTCTTGTAATGTTAAGAAATGGAATATAAATAAATGACGAGATTACATGCATTAACTGTAAAAGGTTTTAAATCTATTAAATCTTTAGAAAATTTCAAACTAAATAATCTAAATGTTTTAATTGGCATAAATGGTGCTGGAAAAAGTAATTTTATTAGTATTTTTCACCTATTAAATAATATTCGCCGTCAAGATTTTCAGCTTTATGTGCAGAAACAGGGGGGGGTGGATAGTTTTTTACATTTTGGCAGAAAAATAACAGATGAAATAGTCCTAAAGTTTGAATTTGATGGCAATAGTTTGGAGCATAGATTATTGCCAAGCAATGATAATCGTTTGTTATGGGAAGATGAAACTTTGATATTGCCAAATCCTAGAGATAATCTAGAAGAATTAAACGATTTTAGAAACTATATAAAACATAATATTTCTCGTTGGAAAATCTATCATTTTCATGATACCAGTGATACTGCAAGAGTTAAAGGACAATCTGCTATCAATGATAATTTAATATTAAAAACAGACGGGGAAAATTTATCGGCATATTTATATATGCTATATGATAAATATCCTACTGAGTATCAAAGAATTGTTTCTACTATTCGTTTGGTTTTACCATTTTTTGATAATTTTGTAATTCGTAAAAATGTAGAATTAGTGGAACTGGAATGGTTTCAAAAAGGGCAGCAAGATACGCCTTTGAAAGCCCATTTATTATCAGATGGAAGTTTGCGCTTTATTTGTTTAATGACTTTATTATTGCAGCCGATTAATTTATTACCCGACACGCTCTTGATTGATGAGCCTGAGCTTGGTTTGCACCCTTATGCAATTGCGATTTTAGCTGATGTGATTAAGCAGATTGCTGAAGAAAAACAAATTATTATTTCTACGCAGTCAGTGAGCTTAGTTAATTATTTTGAACCCAATGATGTAGTTGTGGTTAATCAAAAAGAGGGTGTTTCTAGTTTTGAACGATTGAATAATGAAACATTAGCCGCTTGGCTGGAAGATTATGCTTTGGGCGAATTATGGGAAACCAACCTTTTGGGAGGAAGACCATAGTGATACGGATTTATGCTTTGGTTGAAGGACAAAGTGAGGAGGGCGTAATTAAGGAAGTGATCGCGCCGGCGCTTGCCAATATACAAATATATTTGACACCAATTCTTGTGCCGACATCTAAAACTCAAAAAGGCGGGGCGGTTAGTTTTGAGAGATTGTTATTTAATATTCGTAGCTTTACAAATCAACAAGATTGCATAGTAACGACTTTTTTGGATTTTTATCAATTAAAAACAGATTTTCCTGATTATGATAAAGCGATGCAGAAAAATGATATTTATGAAAAGATAGCAGTTTTAGAAACCGCTCTGCATAGGGAAGTAGTGGCTAAATTAAATTGCCAGCCAGAGAAATTTATTGCGCATATCCAGCCTCATGAGTTAGAAGCGCTATTCTTTTCTGACGTTGGTAAATTTCAAAATGTTGAAAGAAGCTGGGAGAATAACATTTCATCATTACAAGCAGTACTTGATCAATTCGACTCGCCTGAGCATATCAATAATAGTCCGCAAACAGTCCCGTCCAAACGCTTGAACAGTATTTTAAAACCAAAGTATTATAAAACACGCCATGCCCCATTATTGGCAAAAGCAATTGGGTTAAATCAAATAGAAAATAAATGCAAACATTTTCATTCTTGGCTAGAAAAATTACGCCAACTGAATCCGTGAAATTAAAATTGTTAATAGAGAGATCTACATTATGCCTAAAAGAAGCGATATTCAATCCATCCTTATCATCGGTGCCGGACCAATCGTGATTGGTCAGGCCTGCGAATTCGACTATTCCGGCGCGCAGGCTTGCAAGGCGCTTAAGCGCGAAGGTTTTCGCATTATTTTGGTCAATTCCAATCCTGCCACGATTATGACCGATCCTGAAATGGCGGATGCGACTTATATCGAACCGATTCAATGGCAGACGATTGAAAAAATCATTGAAAAAGAACGTCCTGATGCCATTTTGCCGACCATGGGCGGGCAAACCGCGCTTAATTGCGCCTTGGATTTGGCAAAGCATGGCGTATTGGCGAAATACGGCGTGGAATTGATCGGGGCTTCGGTGAAGGCGATTGAAACCGCCGAAGACCGCGATTTGTTCAAGCAGGCGATGGATGAAATCGGCTTGGGAAGCGCCAAATCTTTTGCCGTGCATACGATGGAAGAAGCGCGTGCGGCGCAGGCGCAATTGGGCTTTCCCGTGATTATCCGCCCCTCTTTTACATTAGGCGGCTCGGGCGGCGGTATTGCTTACAATAAAGATGAATTTGAAGAGATTACCGCTTACGGCTTGGAGCTTTCGCCGACCAATGAAGTCTTGCTCGAAGAATCTTTGCTGGGCTGGAAAGAGTTTGAAATGGAAGTGGTGCGCGATAAAAACGACAATGCGATTATCGTCTGCTCGATTGAGAATTTCGATCCGATGGGCGTGCATACCGGCGATTCGATTACCGTCGCCCCCGCCCAAACTTTGACCGATAAGGAATATCAAGTCCTGCGCGATGCTTCGATAGCCATTTTGCGCAAAATCGGCGTGGAAACCGGCGGTTCTAATGTGCAATTTGCGGTCAATCCCAAAGACGGTCGCGTGATTGTGATTGAGATGAATCCGCGCGTCAGCCGTTCTTCCGCCTTGGCATCAAAAGCCACCGGCTTCCCGATTGCTTCGGTGGCGGCGCGTTTGGCGGTGGGCTACACCCTCGACGAGCTGAAAAACGAAATCACCGGCGGCGTTACGCCTGCTTCATTTGAACCGGCGATTGACTACGTGGTAGTTAAAATTCCGCGTTTTGATTTTGTGAAATTCAAACAGACCAACCGCCGCTTAAATACGCAGATGCGAGCGGTGGGCGAAGTGATGGCGATTGGGCGCACCTTTAAAGAATCGCTGCATAAAGCGATTCGTTCTATGGAAGAAGGGCATTTGGGCTTCAGCCGTATGGATACGGCGGGGGAAGACTTGCAAGGTTTGGTCTCTACGCCGACTCCCGAGCGGATTTTCCATGTGGCGGAGGCGTTGCGCCAAGGCTGGAGCGTGGAGCAGCTCTATCAAAGCACGGCGATAGATCCTTGGTTCTTGGCGCAAATGGCGGAAATGATGGATATGGAAATGGCATTATGCGACGGCGATGTCGATTTGCAAGATGCCGGCAATCTGTATGCCTATAAACGAGCGGGATTTTCCGATGCGACTTTGGCGCAATGCACAGGCAAAAGCGAAAAAGAGATTCGGGAATTGCGCCGTGCCTTAAACGTGCTGCCAGTGTATAAGCGCGTGGATTCCTGTGCGGCGGAATTTGCCAGCAGCACCGCCTATCTCTATTCCAGCTATGAAGAATTCTGCGAAGCCGAGCCGAGCGATAAGCGCAAAATCATGATTTTAGGCGGCGGCCCGAACCGCATCGGACAAGGAATTGAATTCGACTATTGCTGCGTGCATGCCGCTTTAGCCCTCAAAGAAGACGGCATCGAAACCATTATGGTGAACTGCAACCCCGAAACCGTTTCCACCGATTTCGACACCGCCGACCGCCTCTATTTCGAGCCGCTGACTTTAGAAGACGTGCTGGAAATCGTGCGTGTGGAGCAGCCCGACGGCGTCATCGTGCAATACGGCGGACAAACGCCGCTGAAACTGGCGCGTGCTTTGGAAGCCGAAGGCGTAAACATCATCGGCACCTCCCCCGATGCTATCGATCGCGCCGAAGACCGCGAACGCTTCCAGCAATTGCTGCAAACCCTGAATCTGCGCCAGCCGCCGAACCGTACCGCCAGCGACACCGCGACCGCTCTGCAAAAAGCCCAAGAAATCGGCTATCCCTTGGTGGTGCGTCCGTCCTATGTTTTGGGCGGTCGTGCTATGGAAATTATCTATAACGACCAAGACCTTGAGCATTATATGCAGGAAGCCATTCATGTTTCCCCCGATGCGCCGATTTTGCTCGACCGCTTCTTAAACGATGCGATAGAAGTCGATATCGATGTCATCAGCGACGGCAAACAGGTAGTTGTCGGCGGCATCATGGAGCATATCGAAGAAGCCGGCGTACATTCCGGCGATTCCGCCTGCTCTTTGCCGCCCTATCGTCTGCCTGCCCATATCGCCGATGAAATTGCGCGTCAAGCCAAAGAAATGGCATTAGCGTTGAACGTCGTCGGACTGATGAATACGCAATTTGCCGTGCAGGGCGAAGACATTTTCGTCTTGGAAGTCAATCCGCGTGCTTCGCGCACCGTGCCTTTCGTCTCGAAAGTAACGGGGCGTTCGCTGGCGAAAATCGCCGCCCGCTGCATGGCGGGGCAAAACCTGTCGGAGCAAGGCATTCACGCGCCGATTGCCGTGAAAAAATATGCCGTCAAAGAAGCCGTCTTCCCCTTTGCCAAATTCCAAAACGTCGATCCCATTCTCGGGCCGGAAATGAAATCCACCGGCGAAGTCATGGGCGTGGGCGAGAGCTTTGCCGAAGCCTTCCAAAAAGCGCAGCGCGGCGTGGGCGAACGCATGCCCAAACAAGGCGGACGCGTCTTTATCTCTGTGAAAAACAAAGATAAGAACAAAGCCGCCGAAGCCGCGCGTCTGCTCTTGGGGGCGGGCTATCAATTAGTCGCTACAGACGGCACCGCCGCCGCCCTGCAAGCCCAAGGCATTGCCTGCGAACGCGTGAATAAAGTCGCCCAAGGCAGGCCGCATATCGTTGACCACATCATCAACGGCGAGATTGACCTCATCATCAATACGACCGAGGGTAAGCAGTCGATTGCCGATTCCTACGACATCCGCCGCCAAGCCCTGATGCACAAAGTGCATTACACCACCACAATGGCGGGCGGTATGGCTATCGCTACCGCGCTGGCGCGCGAGCAAAGCGAGGAACAAGTCCGCTCCTTGCAGGAAATCCATGCCGAATTGGCTGAATAAGCCTAGCGCCCAAGCCCCGTGCTTGGGCTTTTTTCGCCGATATGGTCGAAGCAATGCAAAAGTCGGCGCAAGGCTTTGCCCTTAGCGCGGACGCGGTATAATTCGCTTTTTAGTTTTGGGAAAGAATCATGCGTGTGATGCTCTTACTCGGCGGCGCCCTATGCCTTAGCGCCTGCCAATATTTCGACAGCTATTTTTCCGCTCCTGCCGAGCTGAACCGCCCCATTCCTGCTTATGATCAGCATAGCCTGATTATCCGTTATGACGAAGAAAGCGGTAATGCCGCGTTGCTTGCCGCGGTTGAGGAATACGGCGCAAGCATCTTAAGCGATTATCCGATGCTCTCCACGATGATTATCGGCATTGCGCAGGACAAGGATATTCAAGAGGCGCAGCAATATTTCCGCGGCATTGAGAGCGTGCAGCAGATTAATTTTGATTTGCTGCAGAATGCGTATTAATCCATTCGGCGAAAGGCTTTACATAGTCGGAGAAGTGTTAAAAAGTAGTACAAGAGCGTAGGGCAAGACGAGTCAAGTTCGTCATACTTTTTCAATTCTTCGGCTATAGCATCTGCAATCTTTTTCATCGAAGACCTTTACACAAACCCCAATGCAAGTCTTGTTTTCAGTCAAAAAACTGAAAAAGCACTAGGACTTGGCTAAGCTTACTTGTACGCACAGTCAATTCATGACAAAGACGCATACTTGAAACATTAGGTCTTTTCAAATAATGCTCTGTTTTGAGACATGAATTAAATTAACGGCAGCTCGGGCACTTATGCCCGACAAAGGCAGACTTTTTACATCGAATGCTGCAAAGAGCTCGATTCTTATTGCAATAAGGATGCCGCGCTACCTTGCGAAATAAAGCCGTCCGGTACTTGTCCGTTTGCCGCCTGCCACAAAGCAAAAGCATTGCGCGTATTATTGCCTAAAATCCCGTCGCTGCCTTTCGTATCATAGCCTATTTGCGTCAAACGGTTTTGCAATTGCTGCACTTGCGCGCGCGATAAAGCTTTTTCATGACGCGGCCAAGCACTTTGTAGACCTGCGCGTCCGGCAATCCCGTCGCCCAATAAAGCCACCGCCAAAGCATAGCTGCTTGAATTGTTATATACGCGAATCACGCGAAAATTTTTCGTCAGCAACAAGGCAGGACCATTCACCCCTGCCGGCAGCCATAATTCCGCCGCTTGATTAAGTGCAGCAAAATTCTCTCCGCTCAGACTGACCAAGTCCATTCGCGCCCAATCGCTCAGCGGCAAGGATTGCCCGATTAATTGGGCGTCAAAACCTTGCGGCAACTGTACTTCATAACCCCAAGGCAGACCGCGTATCCAACCGCTGGAGCCGAGATAATGCGCCGTCGAAGCCAAAGCATCGGCTTTCTGCCAAGGATTGCGTCTGCCGTCGCCGTCGCCGTCGCTGCCGTATTGCCGCCATGTGGCGGGAATAAACTGGGTATGCCCCATGCCGCCCGCCCAAGAGCCCTGCAATTGCGACCATTCCACATCGTCGCGCTGCAATAAATCCAAGAGGGCTAATAATTGCTGCTCGGCAAATTCGCGCCGCCGCCCCTCAAAAGCCAAAGTCGCCAATGCATTGACCAAATCCGCATTACCCGTATTTGCCCCGAAGCCGCTTTCTATCCCCCAAATGGCGGTAATGATTTCTGCCGGCACACCGCTTTGCTGTGCAAAACGATTCAATAAATCGGCATTTGCCTGATAATGTTCGCGTCCTTTTTGAATCCGTCCTGCCGTTACCGCCGAATCGAGATATTCCCAAGGCATTTTGGCAAATTCAGGCTGTTTTCTGTCCTGCGCCACAATCCGCGGATTTTCCTGCGCCGCATCAATCAGTCTTGCCAACATGTGCGGCTGATAACCTGCGGCAATCGCACGCTGTTTAAATTGCGCCTTCCAATCCTCAAAATCTCGGACAGTTTGTGCCGTCTGCGCAACAGCTGTCGTTTTTTCCTTAAGATCTTCCGCCTGTGCAATATTGCCTGATTGTCCGCTTTGGCAGGCATTTAAGAGCAAAACGGCTGTCGCCGCTACCATGAATCCTCGCATATCATTCCCCTATGAAAAAAGCACTTCAGTATAAAGCCTCTTGCATCAATGTTCAGGCATTAATCGCATATCATTGCAATTTTAATCGACTATAAAACAAAAACCCGACTTCCCATAAAAGAAAGTCGGGCTGTGTTCGGAATAATCGCTTAACGTTTTGAGAATTGCGTTGCGCGACGGGCTTTGTGCAAGCCGACTTTTTTCCGCTCTACTTCACGCGCATCACGAGTCAAGAAGCCCGCACGGCGCAAAGGTTCACGCAAGTTTTCATCATAAGCACGCAAAGCACGCGCGATGCCGTGACGAATCGCACCGGCTTGACCGCTTGAGCCGCCGCCTGAAACGGTAATGTAGAAATCAAAGTTTTCTTTCATATCCACGGTTTCTAATGGCTGACGAACGACCATGCGTGAGGTTTCGCGACCAAAATACTCATCTAACGGTTTTTGGTTCACAACGATATTGCCGCTGCCGCGACGAAGGAATACGCGCGCTGATGAGGTTTTGCGGCGTCCTGTGGCGTAATATTGCTCTGACATTGTTAATCCTTAAATTTCAAGCGCGATTGGTTGCTGAGCCGCATGTTCATGTGTTGCACCGGCATAAATTTTCAATTTTTTCAATTGGGCACGACCTAAGGGACCATTAGGCATCATACCTTTAACCGCCAATTCGAGGACTTTGCCGGGGCGGCGTTCTTGCATTTGGTCAAAATTGGCGCTTTTCATATTACCCACGAATCCTGTGTGTCTGTAATACATTTTGTCTTGGCCTTTTTTGCCTGTTACTGCAATTTTATCTGCATTGACAACGATGATGTAGTCGCCGGTGTCGATATGCGGGGTGAATTCCGGCTTGTGTTTGCCGCGTAAACGGCGGGCAACTTCAGTTGCTAAACGACCTAGGGTTTTCCCCTCAGCATCAACCACATACCAATCGCGGCTTACGCTGCTTGGCGTAGCGCTAAAAGTTTTAAACATGATAAGTTTCTCCGAACACGAAAAATAAGGGCGCAAATGCTACATGTTTTTTGCCTTAATAGCAAGATTTATCACACGTCTTTTCTATTTTTGCGCCGTTTGAATAATTGAAAAAGCGTAAGCAATGCAATACTGCGGCGGCAGACGCTGTTTTAAATGTCTTCTCAGCTGCGATTGAGCGGATTTTTACCCCCCTGCTTTGCATAATTATGCGCACTCCTTTGCTATTGATTCTCTAATAAACGGGCAAGATTTTGCGGTGCAACATAGCCTCGGATGAGGCTGCCGTTTTCAAGCACGAAGGTCGGGGTGGCGTTAACGCCCATTTTCATCCCCACAACATGCGGTTTTTTAATATATTCCTGACAATTAACGGCTGATAAAGCCAATCCTTGATTGACTTGCTGCATGGCTTGCTTGCGATCGGATGCACACCATACCGCCGATAATTGCGCATATGCTGTAGAATTCGGCCCATTACGCGGGAAGGGCGCAAAGTGCATTTCTATATCCAATTCATTATATTGATCGGCTTTGTCATAGATGACACGGCAATAAGGACAGTCCACATCAATAAAAACCGTAACTTGATGCTGTGCTTTTTTAGGTGCGAAAGCGATGACGTCGATTTCGTTAAGTTCTGACAGCAATTGCCTGCGCATTTGATTGCGACGGTGATCGGATAAATTTTCCCTGCTGCTCAAATCCAATAGATTGCCCTCAAATAGATAACGTCCGTCGCGGCTGAGATAATAAACGTCATTAGCGATAACTACCTGATACAAACCGGCAATCGGACTCAGGCTGATTTCCTCCAATTCTTCAGGGTTATGCATCAGAGCTTGCAAATGAGTCAAATCCGGCAATAAGGTATGAAATTCAGCTTGATTGGTAAACTCAGGCCAAATATGTGCCGGCACTTCTGTTTGTCTATCATTTTGTTTTTCTTGCTTAGGAACGGCGGGCACCGGCGTGAGATTGCTATTGCGACCTAAAAAGGGCAAATCGACACCGTAATTGAGTAAATTTTCCACTCGTTGATTCGGCGGCGAGAGCGTATGATTTTGGGCAAAGGCTTGCGCAGAAAAGCTTAAGCTCAAGATACTTAATAGGATATTGGCAGTGATATTACTAGATGTTTTCATTGGCGCATGATAACGCTTTCCGCCGCTGGAAAAGCGGCTTTTTATGCAAAATTAAGAGAACGTCATTTTGCGGCGTATTTCCCTTTTAAGCACGGGGATGATGCTGTTGAAAAATTTGCTTTAATCTGGCGTCTGCAATATGGGTGTAAATCTGCGTGGTCGAGAGGCTGCTATGCCCCAATAGCAGTTGTATGCTGCGCAAATCCGCGCCATGCGCCAATAAATGACTGGCAAAGGCATGGCGCAGGGTATGCGGCGACAGATTTTCCGCATCCAGTCCGGCGTTTGCGGCATGTAATTTAATCCGATGCCAGAAGGCATGCCTTGTCAGCGCCGTGCCTCTTGCCGTGACAAAGACCGCTTCGCTTTTGCGTCCGTTAAGCAATGACGGACGCGCGCGGCGCAAATATTCCTGCAATGCCGCCAATGCCATTTCGCCCATCGGTACCAAGCGTTCTTTGCTGCCTTTACCGATAATGTGCAGATACCCCGCGTCCATGGCGACTTGCCGCAATTGCAGCCCGACCAATTCGCTTACGCGCAAACCGCAGGCATAAAGGATTTCCAACATCGCGCGGTCGCGCAGACCCAAGGCTTCATTCGCATCGGGCGCGGCTAATAAGGCTTCCACATGCGCCTCCGTTAATAAAGGCGGCAATTGGCGGCGAATTTTCGCCCGCCCCAATTCTGTGACGGGATTATCCTCGCGCCAATTCTGCGCAAGGGCGAAGCGATAAAAACGCATTAAGGCGGCACGCATGCGCGCGCGCGTTGCCGCCGATTTGCCGCTTTCCTGCATCACCGCCAGCCATTGCGCCAATTCTTCCCGACTCGCCTCGCGCAAAGGCACGCTCAAATACGCCTGCGCCAATTGCAAATCGCTGCGGTAGCTGTGCAAACTGCTATCCGCCAAACCTTCTTGCAGCCATAAATAATCCAATAAAGCGGCAATATCCTCCGCCCCTTGCGGCGCTTTTTCCATTACAATATCCTTTTTTGCTTCAGTATAACTGCTCATGCGCTTGCTTTCCCGTTCTCTGCTTTTTGTATTGATGTTGGCTGTTTTGCTTGGCGGCGGCTATTTATCGCTGAATTTGCGCAGCAGCATCACGCTGCGCGAACAACCCCTGCTCACGCTCAATACGCGGCAAAGCGCCCAATTGGCGGCAATTGAGGCGCCGATTGAGATTTATGCCTATATCGACCGCAATCCCCGCCTCATCCGCGCGATTGAAGACAGCCTGGTTCCACTGCGCCAACATCTACCGCAATTGCAATTGCGCATTATCGATCCCAACACCGACCCCGTCGCCGTAAAAAATCACGACATCAGCCGCATCGGGCAAATTTATGTGCAAGTCGGCGATAAGGGAGAACGTTTGGAATTCGCCTCGCCCGAAGGCATTGCGCGCAGCATCTTAACATTGCAAGGCGCAGAAGCGCGGCAAATCGTGCATCTGCAAGGCAACGGCGAACGCGCACCCTTTGCCGACATCGGCGGTTCGTGGCGGGACTTATATGCCGCCTTGCAAAGCCCGCAGCTGAATATCGTCAGCATCGATTTAAAACGCCACATCAACCTGCCCGAAAACGCCGACCTTGCCTTTATCGCCGACCCCGATGCGCATAATAGCGCGCATCTCAATGCCGCCATCGACACCTACCTCCGCCAAGGCGGAAATCTCGTCTTTAGCACCGATACCCAACAACATTTCCTGCCTTCCGTCTTGCAGGCCATCAGCGGACTGCGCGTCCTGCCCGGCGTAGTCGTCGATACGGCAGGACAAGAAATCGGGCTTGCCGATCCGCGTGTCATCCCTGCCGCCACGAACAATCAACATCCCATTACCGCCGAACTCACGCAATTGCCCTTGCTTGCGGGCAGCGTCGCCTTTGCGGATGAGGCAGGCAGCGCCGAAGGCTGGCAACGCCATCTTCTGCTCCAATCCTCGCCGCGCAGCTGGAACGAAACTGCCCCCATCACAGGACATATCGAACACAATGCGGATGCGGACGAACAGGCAGGACCGCTGGGACTTGCTTATCTGCTCAGCCGCGACATCAACGGCAAAACCCAAACCCTGCTCATACTGGGCGATAGCGACCTATTTACCGCTGCCGCCTTACATCGCGGCGGTAATCTAGCCCTCGCGCAAGCCATCATCTCGCACATCGCCGACACCGGCGGCAGCGAAACCATCGCCCGTCCCCCACTGGGCGACCAATTCATCAGCCTCAAGCGCGGCGAAGAATTCCTCTGGGCAGGTCTACTCCTCGGCTTTCCATGTCTTGTGTTACTCCTCGACCTGTATCTACGCCGCCGCTTTATCCGCCGCTACCGTCTCTCATGACATGAAAAGCATCACCGCTCTTTGGCTCTTTTGGCTCGGCGCCGCCCTGCTCTGCGCAGGACTCTATCGCTATGAAACACAGCTCCGCGATACCGCTCTACCCCTGCCCGAGCCGCTGCACAGTCTGGACATCATCCGTGCCGACACCCGCTTAAGCTTCCAAGCTCAAAACGATTGGCAGCATCAAAGACAAACCGTGCCCAAACTCGCCGTATGGCTAGAACAACTCCGCCACGGCTGCCCGCAATCCTATCCTGCAACGGCGGTCAAACTACCGCCCGAAGAAGCGGCGATTACCCTGCGTTTTAACGGCGGGGACGACTGGACATTCGGCGCCTACAACCCCTTTAGCCGCAGTCATTATCTGCAACATCAAGACCGCGTTTACCTCTGCCACGAGCAACTCAAACCGCGTCTATCCCTGCCTCTATCCTATTGGCTTGACCAACACTGAGAATCATCATGCCCGAACTGCCAGAAGTCGAAACCACCCGCGCCGGACTCGAACCCCACCTCATCGGACACCGCATCGCCCAAATTGAAAGCCGCGTGGCGAAACTGCGCCAAGCCATAGACAAGCAAGCTCTGCAAAAACTGATTGCACGCCAATTCACCGCCATCCGCCGCCGCGGCAAATACCTCATCATCGACAGCGACAAAGCCGACACCAGCCTGCTGATTCATCTCGGCATGAGCGGCAGCCTGCGCATCGTGCCGCTGACCGCGCCGCGCAAACCCCATGACCATATCCTGATCACCCTCGACAACACCCAACAACTGCGCTTTCACGACCCGCGCAGATTCGGCAGCTTCGCTATTATCGATCCGCGCCAAACCCCGCCACAACTCGCCCGCCTCGGGCCGGAACCCTTAAGCCAAGACTTCACGGGCGACTACTTCTACCAAAGCAGCCGCAAACGCAGAAGCGCCGTCAAAACCCATCTCATGAACCAAGAAACCGTGGTCGGCGTCGGCAATATTTACGCCAGCGAAGCCCTCTTTTTAGCCCATATCCACCCCAACCGCCCTGCAAACAGCATCAGCCCCAGCGAAGCCGAACGACTCGTGCAACAAGTCAAAGCCGAACTGCAACGCGCCATCGCCCTTGGCGGCACCACATTGCGCGACTTCGTGCAACCCGACGGCACCAACGGCTACTTCCAACAAAGCCTGAACGTTTACGGACGCGCCGGAGAAGCCTGCCCGAACTGCGCCGCCATTATCGAAAAACAAAGCATTGGGCAACGCAACAGCTTCTTCTGCCCGCATTGTCAGCGCTAATGCGGCAGCCGCATAAGACTTTGCTATAATGCCGCGTTTATTTACAAGGAGAAACTATGAAAAGAGAAGCTATGAAAAAAACTTTATTAAGCTTAAGTTTAGCCCTTAGCGCCTTCGCCCATGCGGCGGATTTGGACAACAAACCCGACGTCACGCAGTTTGACGTCGCCGGTGTACGTCTAGGCATGAGCGTGGAAGAAGCGCAAGCCGCCTTAGCGGCAAAATATCCCAACGGAGAACTGGGCAAATTAGAAACCGGCGGCAGCCCCTTTGACTACAAAACCAAAATCGCTAAAAACCTCAGACTCAAAGACGGCAAGCAAAGCGTAAACGTCTATTTCAGCACCGACACACTCAACGGCAAACGCGACAGCATTGTCGTCAGCCGCATCATGTACTCCCTGCCGCGCACCGATGAAAACCTCGCCGCTCTACAAGCCGCCGCCAAAGAAAAATACGGCGAACCTACCTTGGGCGGCAGCGACAGCAATTATTGGCGCTGGTGCCAAGAACCTGAAAAAGTCTTTGCTTACGAATGCTCTTCGCATAAAAAACCCACGCTTACCCTTGCCAGCATGATGGATACACATCTGGATTTACAAAATCCCGAATACAAACAAGCCGAACGCGATGCTCTGGAAGCGGAAAAAAATACCAAACCCAGCATTTAAGACAAAACAAAAAGGCTGCCTCTATAGTCGGAGAAGTGAAAAGTAGTACAAGGCGGCGAGCCGCAGACAGTACAAGAGCGTACGGCAAGGCGAGCCAACGCCGTAATACTTTTTCAATTCTTTGACTATATGCAGCCTTTTTGCCTGAATATCCACTTAAAGAGTTACAGATTCGACTCACCTTGCTTTAATTTCTGTAATGCTTGCCACTCATCACCTTGTGTCATTTTTTCAATTCTTCAACTATAGTGGCTGAACTTCTTATTCTCAATACCGCCGCCATGCTGCATTTTCTGATTCCGCTCGCCGTCTTTGCTACGACCAACATCGCCAAACATTTCGTTACCGAACAAGAAGAAGAAGGCATTGCCGCCGGCATCACCCGCGGCAGCGAAGAAGCGGTGCAAGAAGTGCAAAGTCTGCTCAGCCGGCAATTTAAACATGCACTCATCAGGCTAAGTATCAATAGCTTGCTGCTGATTGCCGCGGTTTTGCTCATTCCCGTATTATTCAGCCACGCTGCGGCCGTATTTTTAATTGCTCTAAGCTATTTCATCTCGCTCTTGCAGGGCATTTGGCGATCTCTGCACTTTCTGCGCTTTTTCAAAGATTTTTACCGCAGCTATCGTCTCAATTTCAAAATCTATCTGGAAGCGTGCATTTACGAACGCGTTTATGAAATCGCCGCCGCAGAAGCAGCGCAGAAAACCGATAACCTTTGGCATCAGTTCTTCGGTTCGCGCAGTGCGCAAGACATCGCACAGACCATTGCCCGCCACAGCGCCGTCAATGCCAGTACTCTTATTTGGGCTTATTTGTGGAGAAAGGGGCTTTTATGGTTCATCGCATCCATCACCTATTACCTGCTCGCCCGTTTTCTCGTGATTCCCTTTCTTATCAGCCAAGAAACGCAACTCAGCTTATTAGATACCCTGATATATCCGATAGTCTTCACGCTGAATTATTTCGCGCATGGGTTTTATCACCCCTGATATCTATCTCCTGTTTTTCGGCTATAAACCTTTAATATCACTGTGATCATGCAGCCACAACCCTAAGCCGATAGCTCGCGGACCGATATGCGCACCCACAACCGGCGTAATCGGATAAGCAGGCACTTTTACCCCGTAGCTGCGCTGCAATTGATCTTCCAGCCTTTTGTATAAAGCACTATCGCCGCTATACATGCCGATAATTTGCGCGCGCCGCCCTTCCTGCGTTTCTTTCGCCAATTTCATTAAATGCTCAATCGCATTTTCAATTTTAGCGATTTTGCCGGCCTGCTTGAGCGAACCGTTATGGAAATGCAAAATAGGCTTGATATTGAAAATCGTACTTAAAGCGCCTTTCATCGTGGAAATACGCCCGTTTTTCACCAAATATTGCGTGGAATCCAAAACAAAGAAAATGTGCATCTGCCGCGCCATCACCGTTAAACGCCGCACAATCTCCAAAGGCGTGTAATGCTCATTAAGCATTTGATTGGCTTTTAGAGAAAACAAGCCTTCCATAATGCCGACAGTGCCGGTATCTACCACATGGACGGTAACCTGCTTGCGCATCAAACGCGCAATATCGCTCACATCGGCATAAGTGCGGCTCAAGGTAGAAGAAATCGTCGGCACGATAATATCGGTATAACCTTTTTTGGCCAAATATTCAAACGTTTCTACAATAGATTCCATATCAGGCGGCTGTGTGCTAGGCAATAATTTAGGGTTATTTTGCATCCAACGGTAAAAGCTTTGCGCGCGCAGATTTTGTCCGTCTAAATAATCATTATTAGGCGGCGTGTGGACATGTAAACGCAAGACCTGAATATTTTTAGGCTTACCTTCAAAATCATCTAAAGAAGAAGTGGACGCGCAGACAATCGCACATTGGTGTTTTTTGCTTTGCATAGAAATAAAAGAATGAAAATCAGCGTATTTTATCTAAATTTTGAAATTTTGCACGGATGTTTTTTGCATGAGCAAAAAACTGCACGATAAAAAATTTCACTACTCCTGCAGTCTTGCCAACGATTGCACGACCACATAATTCTGCTGCTGCCATTGTAAAATCTCTTCGTTTTCCAATTGGCGAATCAGCCGCGACAAGGTTTCTGGACGAATAGCCAAATACTGCGCCAAATCTTTTTTCGGCATAGGGATATACAAACGATAGCCGTCGCCGGCATTGACGGGCAATTGCTGACGGATATATTGCACAAAACGGCTGCGTGCATCTAAAACGCTCAGCATCTCAATCTGCTGACTGAGCAAATGAATATGTTCGCAGCATTTTGCCAATAAGGCGACCGCCAAATCCGCATGTTGGCTAATCATCTTGCGGTAAAAATGGCTATTAACCACTAATAATTTGCTCGGCATCACCGCCATCGCATTGGCGGGATAGCTATCGCGTGCCATAAACATCAAGGCTTCGGCAAAGCTGCTGCCCTTTTCAAAAATCCTGACGGTTTTCTCCTTGCCATCTGGTGCACTGAAATACAGACGCACCGCCCCTTCCAAAATAAAGAAAAAAGCAGAAGTCGCTTCATTCTTATTAAAAATAAGCGCATCTTCTTGGTACTGCTGCACACGGCTATTGGCAAGCAGGCTTTTCCTTTGCTCGGCATTTAAGGGAGCAAATAAATGGTGATTCTCAATCTGCGCAAGGATTTCTAATTCCCGCATGCATTTCCCTCAATTTACTGAAATTATAATAAAAATAGTAATCCCACTATTTCTGTCGCTATTATAGAACATACTTAGCATATTCGTTAAGCACTCTTTAATTGATAACTATACTCGGGAAAGGTGACAATCAGTATAAAGCGACAAGTCGCAGAGAGTACGGCAAGATGAGCCAAGGGCATAATTTTTTCAAGTCTTCGACTATATGATTCTATAGTCAATTCATGACAAATACGAACATTATATTTTTAACCTTAGCTTAGGCGTTTATGCCAGAAAGCACTCGCATGACAAATTGTGTTGGATATAAATATCTAAACTACTAATTTATAAGGAAGTAGGTCGGATTCTTGAATCCGACAAATTTATATTTTAAGTAATGTCGGATACAAGTATCCGACCTACCCGATTGAAAAAAATGATTAATTTTTTCATGAATTGACTATATATTTCTATTTGGCAAAAGCAGAACTCTTATACAGATATTTAAGCCGTTATAGCAATAAAAAACGCTGCCGAAGCAGCGTCTTAACTCAGTTTAGCGCGGTCTGCTATTTGCTACGCGCGCTTTGAGTTTTTGTCCGGCTTTAAAGCTCACGACGCGGCGGGCGGTAATGGGAATTTCTTCGCCGGTTTTCGGATTACGACCGGGGCGTTGGCTTTTTTCGCGCAGTTCGAAATTGCCGAAACCCGATAATTTGACTTCTTCGCCGGAAGCCAAACAGGTGCGGATTTCTTCGAATAGTTCGTCGACCATTTCGCGCGCATCAGGACGCGCCAAGCCGACTTGAGTAATAATGGATTCAACGATATCTGCTTTTGTAAGTGTCATATTTTTCTACCTTAATTCAGCACCATAGGTGCGGTTTACTGCTTGCACAAGGCGCGTAATAATACCTTCAACTTCTTCATCTTGCAAGGTTTTTTCTTGGTCTTGCAAAATAAGTCCCAAAGCCAGGCTTTTCTTGTTTTCCGCCAGATTACCGCCTGTGAAGACATCAAAAACAAAGGCTTCTTGTAAGAGTCCTGCGGCTTCTTTGCGCAAACAGTCCAATATATCCGCCGCATCGACCGTTTTATCCAGCACCAATGCCAAATCGCGGCGCAGCGCAGGATATTTGCTAATTGCGCGGAATTGCGGCGTATATTGCGTAGGCAATGCCTGCATATCCAGCTCAAAGACCGCGAAATCGCCGCCTTTTGTTCCCAGTGTTTTCAGCATCTGCGGATGCAAAATTCCCACTTGCCCGATTAACTGTCCTGCCAAATAAATATCGGCGCTTTGCCCCGGATGCAGGTAGGCGGCTTGGCTGCGTTGATATTGCACCGGCAAATCGCCCAGCAATTGCTCCACCACGCCTTTAACATCAAAGAAATCCACCGCACGCGCTTTTTCGCCCCATTGCTCCGGACGTACCAGCCCGCTCATCACGCCCGCTACGCGATAAATTTGCGCGCATTCCACCGCCTTGTCGCCGCGCGGATGAAAAACGTTGCCCAGCTCGAACAAACGCAGCTCGTTTTGCTGACGGTTGCGGTTATAAACGGCGGTATTGAGCAAACCCGGCAGAAGACTTAAGCGCATTTCCGCCATTTCCGCGGAAATCGGATTGAACAGATTCACGGTCGGCGCATCGGCAAAAAACGCCACATGTGAAGCGCGATCGATAAAGCTGTAGGTAATCGCTTCTTGGAAACCTAAGGACAACAATTGCGTACTAACATGCGTATCAGGGCGCGGCGGCTGGCGGTCTTTTTGATAATCGACCTGCGGCAGACGATTTGGAACATCGTCATAGCCATCAACTCGCGCAATTTCTTCAATCAAATCCGCCTCAATCGCCAAATCAAAACGCCAAGTAGGCGGCGTAATCAGCCAGCCTTCTGCCGCTTGTGCAATTTGACAACCCAAAGCCGTAAAAATTTTCTCTACCGTCGCCGTCTCATAGCTGCGACCGATACGGCGGACAATCGCCTTTTCTCTTAATGTAATCGGCTGACGCTGAGGCAGATGCTGCGGATGCACATCCATAGCCACTTCCCCTGCCTGACCGCCGCAAATCTCGATAATCAGACGGCTTGTCAATTCCATTGCCGCGCGCTGCAAAGCATAATCCACGCCGCGCTCAAAACGCTGGGCGCTATCGCTTGACAATGCAAACTGCCGCGCTTTGCCGGCAATGCTCACCGGCTCAAACCATGCCGCTTCCAAGACGATTTTCTGCGTGTTTGGCGAACAGGCGCTGTCAAGTCCGCCCATCACGCCGGCAATTGCTAGAGGCTTTTCCGCATCGGCAATTAAGAGAACTTTCTCGTCCAATACCGCTTCATTACCGTTAATCAGCATCAATTTCTCGCCTGCCTGCGCCTGACGAATCACAATGCCGCCGCTGATTTTCGCCGCATCAAAAGCATGCAGCGGCGTACCCAAGAGTAGCATCACATAATTCGTCACATCTACCAGAGGATCATGCGTACGCAAACCCGCGCGGCGCAGACGTTCTTGCAGCCATAGCGGTGTCGGGCGCGTATTATCCACGCCCTCAATCACGCGGGCGAAATACTGCGGACAAGACTGCGGCGCTTGATTGCCAATCGCCACCGTCTCTCCGCTTTCCACTGCCACAGGCTGTACGCCAAGCTGCTCGGCGGCAAAATCCGCCGGCAAATCCTGTCCCAGCAGCATCGCCGCCTCCCGCGCCACGCCGCGCATCGAAAAACAATCGGCACGGTTCGGCGTTAAATCTACATCGATAATCACATCTTCCAGCGACAAATAGCGGCGCAAATCTTCGCCCACCGGCGCATCGGCAGGCAAAATCAGCAAACCGCTATGATCTTCGCTCATGCCCAATTCGCGCGCCGAACACAACATACCGAAAGACTCTACGCCGCGCAGTTTGGATTTTTTAATCGCCAATCCCGGCAACTGCGCACCAATCAAAGCCACCGGTACTTTCACGCCTTTCGCCACATTCGGCGCCCCGCAGACAATTTGCAAAGGCTCCCCGCCGGCATTCACCGTTGCCACACGCAATTTATCCGCATCGGGATGCGCGACCAAATCCAGCACCTCGCCGACCACCACACCGCTGAATTCAGCAGCGGCAGGCAATAAACCATCGACTTCCAAACCCGCCATCGTCAAGCGCTTGCTCAATTCCTGCGCCTCTGCGGCAATAGCGAAATCCGCTTGTAGCCAAGCCTTACTTATTTTCATTTTAACCCTCAGAATTCATTTTGGAATTGACGCAAAAAGCGCACATCGTTTTCAAAAAACATCCGCAAATCTTTCACGCCGTAGCGCAGCATCGCCAAACGCTCGATACCCATGCCGAAGGCATGGCCCTGATATTGCTCAATATCAATGCCCATATTCTGCAAGACATCGGGATGTACCATGCCGCAGCCCAAGACCTCCAGCCATTTTGCCTCCGCCTCGCTGCCCTCATCGAAAAAAGCAATATCCACTTCCGCGGAAGGCTCGGTAAAAGGGAAAAAAGAAGGACGGAAACGCACCTGCAAATCCTCGCGCTCGAAGAAATCGCGCAAAAAATGCACCAGCAAACCTTTTAAATCGGCAAAAGTAGAATGCGTATCGACCACCAAGCCCTCGCATTGATGAAACATCGGCGTATGCGTCATATCCGAATCGCTGCGATACACGCGCCCCGGCGCAATAATGCGCAGCGGCAGCGGCTCGTTTTCCAAAGTGTGAATTTGCACATTTGAAGTCTGCGTGCGCAAGACCGTCTGCGCATCAAAATAAAAAGTATCCTGCATCGCGCGCGCCGGATGGTGCTCGGGAATATTCAAAGCAGTAAAATTATGATAATCATCGTCAATTTCCGGACCGGTACGCACCGTAAAACCAAGCTTGGCAAACCAATCCTCAATCCTTTGCCGCGTCAGCGTCACCGGATGCAAACCGCCGCTAAAGCCGCGCCGCCCCGCCAAAGTAATATCCACCTGCTGCGCGGCAAAACGCGCCTGCAACTCCTGCGCCTGCAAGAGCTCTTGCCTGTCATTCAAAGCGTTGCTGAAAGACTCGCGCGCTTCATTGATGATTTTCCCCATCTGCGGACGCACAGCCGCATCCGCTTTGCCCATTGCCTGCGACTGCTGGCTGAAATACCCTTTTTTAGACAAATAAGTATTTTTTACCGCCTCAAGCGCCGCCATATCCGCCGCTTCTGCCACCGCCTGCAAAGCCTTTTGCAGATTAAGCTGCAAACCCGCTTCTAATTCAGCTAATTCACTCACAAGAATTTCCGTTTGTTATTGTAAAGGCGCGGATTGTAGCAAATCTCCAATCAAATCTGTAGTCAAAGTCCTGTTCAAAAGCGCCAACAAATCTCCGCCTAAAAACCTATAGTTATCTGTCCATACAAAACAAAAAGGCTAAATCCCATAATGGAATTTAGCCTTAAGACTACTCAGTCAAGCAATCGCTTATAAAGCCGCTTTTGCTTTTTCTGCCAAAGCGCTGAAAATCGCTTTGTCATATACCGCTAATTCAGAAAGAATTTTACGATCTACTGCAATGCCTGCTTTTTTCAAACCATTGATAAAACGGCTGTAAGACAAGCCATGAATACGGGCAGCCGCGTTAATACGCACAATCCACAATTGACGGAATTCGCGTTTTTTCGCTTTGCGGTCACGGTAAGCGTATTGACGCGCTTTAATTACCGCTTGATTGGCAACGCGAAATACCTTACGGCGAGCGTTGTAATAACCTTTTGCTGCTTTTAATACTTTTTTATGACGAGCGCGCGCCTGCACACCACGTTTAACTCTTGCCATCTAAATTCTCCTTAACCAATCATTTGTTTAACTGCTTTCACATCGTTTTCGTGGATTTGCATCGTGCCACGCAGTTGACGCTTACGCTTGGTTGATTTCTTGGTCAGGATATGACGGACATGAGCATGACCGACTTTGTAACCGTTTTTGGTTCTTTTGATGCGCTTAGCCGCGCCTCGATGGGTTTTTAATTTTGGCATTATTGACTCCGCATTGTTTGCCGTAAAAATATATTGCACAAAACGTGCAGCCTTTTATAAAGCGAGCCGTTATTTTTTCGGAGCAAGCACCATCACCATTTGGCGACCTTCCATGCCTACTTTCTGCTCCACCGTGCCGACTTCGGATAAATCCGCTTCAATACGGCTGAGCAAATCACGACCGAGATCCTGATGCGCCATTTCACGACCGCGAAAACGCACCGTTACTTTGGCTTTATCACCGCTTTCGAGGAAACGGGTCAGGTTGCGTAGTTTGACCTGATAGTCTCCCTCGTCTGTTCCGGGACGGAACTTGACCTCTTTAACTTGAATGCGCTTTTGATTTTTGCGCGCTTCTTGTTGCTTTTTCTGCTGTTCAAAGCGGTATTTGCCATAATCCATGATACGGCAGACTACGGGTTTGGCGGTCGCCGCCACTTCCACTAAGTCTAAATCCTGCTCATAAGCAGCGTCCAAAGCCTCTTCGATAGAAACGACGCCGCGTTGTTCTCCGTCGGCGTCGATTAAACGAACCTCTGATTCGCGAATCTCTTCATTAACTCGCGTTTCGTTTTGCTTAGCTATTGCTAATCTCCTGTGATTTGCTGTCGATTAGCCGGCGAATCATGGCGATAACGTCCTGCACCGCCATAGAACCCAAGTCTTTGCCTTCGCGCGTACGCACGGAAAGCGTGCCGGCTTCCTTCTCTCTCTCGCCTGCGACCAATAAAAAAGGCACGCGTGCGAGCGTGTGTTCGCGGATTTTATAGCTAATCTTCTCATTACGCAAATCTTTTTCAATGCGCAAATCTTGCTCGAACATTTGACTTGCAACATCAGCCACATAATCGGCCTGCGCGTCGGTAATCGGCATCAAGACGGCCTGCACAGGCGACAGCCATACCGGCAGCCAGCCGGCGTATTGCTCGATTAAAATACCGATAAAGCGTTCCAATGAACCCAATACCGCACGATGTATCATCACCGGCGTTTGTTTTTCGCCGTTTTCATCCACATATTGCGCGCCCAGACGCTCCGGCATGGAGAAATCAAGCTGCACGGTGCCGCATTGCCAACGCCGCCCGATGCTGTCTTTTAAAGTGAATTCGATTTTTGGACCGTAGAACGCGCCTTCGCCCGGTTGTAGGCGGTAATCCAAGCCCTGTGCTTCCAAGGCTAATTTAAGCGCGGTTTCCGCTTCGTCCCAAATCTCATCGCTGCCTACGCGTTTTTCAGGACGGGTGGACAGCGCCAACTCTACTTCCGTGAAGCCGAAATCTTGATAGACTTCATAAACCATGCGGCAGGTGTTTTCGATCTCGCTGCGGATTTGGGCGCGGGAACAGAAAATATGTCCGTCATCCTGCACAAAGCGGCGCACGCGCATAATGCCATGCAAAGTGCCGGAAGGCTCATTGCGGTGACAAATGCCGAATTCCGCATAGCGTAGCGGCAATTCGCGGTAGCTGCGCAAGCCCTGATTGAAAATCTGCACATGCCCCGGGCAGTTCATCGGCTTAATCGCATAGTCGTGTTCGTCAATGCAGCAAGTAAACATATTGCCGCCGAATTTATCCCAGTGCCCCGATTTTTCCCACAAACTGCGGTCAAGAATTTGCGGCCCCTGCACTTCCTGATAGCCGTATTTGCGCAATTTCTGCCGCATGTAGTTTTCGATTTCGCGGTAAATCGTCCAGCCCTTGGCATGCCAGAAGACCATACCCGGCGCCTCTTCCTGCAAATGAAATAAATCCTGTGCTTTGCCGATTTTGCGGTGATCGCGTTTTTCCGCTTCGGCTAATTGCGCCAAATAGGCATCGAGTTCTTTTTTATTGCGAAAGGCGACGCCGTAAATTCTTTGCAAAGGCTCGCCTTTGGCATCGCCGCGCCAGTAAGAGCCTGATAATTTAGTGAGTTTAAAGGCTTTGATTTTGCCCATATCCGGCACATGCGGCCCGCGGCACATATCGATATATTCCTGATGATGATAGAGTCCGACCTGCTCAACGCCGTCGTCAAAATCATCAATCAGACGGACTTTAAAATCTTCGTCGCGCGCGGCAAAAATTTCGCGCGCTTCTTTCACGGGCGTCCATACTTTTTGCACGCCGTAACCTGTGGCGGCAAGGCTTTGCATACGTTCTTCCAAAGCGATCAAATCTTCGGGGCTAAAACGATGTTCGCTGTCGATGTCATAGTAAAAGCCGTTTTCAATCACCGGCCCGATGACCATTTTTGCCTGCGGATACAGTTGTTTTAAGGCATGCCCCAATAAATGGGCGGTAGAATGACGGATAATTTCCACACCGGCTTCATCTTTATCGGTAATGACGGATACGGCGGCATCTTCGCGGATGTCATCGCTCAAATCGCGCAATTTGCCGTTCACTTGCACGGCAATCGCCGCTTTTGCCAAACCCGCACCGATGGAAGCGGCAATCGCCGCGCCCGTTGTCGCCCCTTCAAATGACTTAATACTGCCGTCAGGGAGAGTAATCGCCACCATATGTTTATCCTTTCTTACTGCGCCGCGCGCAAAATCCAAAGCGGTTATTGTACTGCGTTTGCCGATTTAGGCAATTGCTTATTTGGCGGGTTTTTGATGTTTTGACGGAGAATTTTGCTTTGACGACGGTACAAATGCCTGCACCGTTTTGCTTGCGGTGCAGGCATTGCCCTTCCTCTTTATCACTTGGCAATTATTGGCCTTGAGAAATGCCGCTTTATTGTTTTTATTGTTGCTCAAGCATTGCTCTAATTTCATCTTGCAATAAGTTCAGTGAATATTCAATACGGCTTAGCAATTTTGCATCAATTTATTTTTACTTATATTTTGTGCAAACGCACAAAATATAAAACCATTTATTTTCATAATGTTAAATAAATCTTGTTTTATTGTGCAAATGCAGCATTTCTTCTTCAGCGACTAATGACTTAGCCACGAATCTCACCGCATTTTTAAGCGCGGCGATTCTTTACAAATCCTTCATCTTCATCTTACAATCGCGCCGCTTAAAACGTGAACAATCTATAGGAGCACAGATGAACGCCCTGAATTTCATTAAAGAATATTTACAGCAACATCATGATTATTTTACAGAAGTCAGCGAATATATTTTCCGGCATCCTGAAACACGTTTTGAAGAATATCAGTCTACCGCCTATTTGGCGGCACAATGCGAACACATGGGTTTTGAAGTCGAGCGGCAGGCTGGCGGCATCGAGACGGCTTTTGTCGCCACTTGGGGCAGCGGCGCGCCCGTCATCGGTTTTCTCGGCGAGTTCGACGCCTTATCCGGCTTGGGACAGGTGCCGAATCAAACGATTTACCAAGCCACTCCCGAATGCAGTATCGGACACGGCTGCGGACACAATCTCTTAGGCACGGGTGCCTTTGCCGCCGCCTGCGCCGCCAAAGCCTATTTGGAAGCCAATCAACTCCCCGGCACGGTCAAATTCTTCGGCTGCCCCGGCGAAGAAGGCGGCTCCGGCAAAACCTTTATGGTGCGCGAAGGCGTGTTTGAAGGCACGCATCTCGCCCTCACTTGGCATCCTTCGCCCGCCAACTGCATTATGAGCCTAAGTTCGCTGGCAAATTATCAAGTCTATTTCCGCTTTAAGGGCATCACTTCCCATGCCGCCAACTCGCCGCATTTAGGGCGCAGCGCCTTGGATGCGGTGGAGTTGATGAACGTCGGCGTACAGTATTTGCGCGAACACATCATTCCGACGGCGCGCATTCATTACGCCGTAACCAATACCGGCGGTATTTCGCCGAATGTGGTGCAGGCGGATGCGGAAGTCTTATATCTGATTCGCGCACCGCAAGTGGCGCAGGTGGAAGAGATTTATCAGCGCGTGATTAAGATTGCCCAAGGCGCGGCATTGATGACCGAAACCGAGCTCAGCATCCGTTTCGACAAAGCCTGTTCCAATTATATCGGCAACCGCGCTTTAGAAGCTCTGCTATTCGAGAGTTTGCACGGCATCGGCGTCGAAGCGCCCAATGCGGAAGAAATCGCTTTCGCTAAAGGAATTTACGACTCCCTCACGGAAGGCGAGCGCCGGAATTATCTCGGACTCATGCGCAGCTTCGGCTATGTGGGCGACGGCAGCGAATTCGCCGGCAAATACCTCTCCGACAGCATCTCGCCCTATGTCGCCTCTGAAGAAGCGATGGCAGGCTCGACCGATGTGGCGGACGTGAGCTGGGTCGTACCGACGGCGCAACTGACCACTTCCACCGCCGCACTCGGCACCGCTTTGCACACTTGGCAAATGACCAGCCAAGGCATTTCTTCCAATGCGCACAAAGCCATGCTGCGTGCTGCCGGGGCTATGGCATTGGCAGGCGTGCAAGCCGTACAGGATGCCGCCGTCCTTGAAAAAATTCAGGCGGAATTTGCCCGCTTCCAAGCGGCAAATCCTTACCGCAACCCGATTCCCGCCGATATACGTCCCTCAACCTTAAATAAATAGGAGATTCCTCGATGACAGAAACCAAAACCAAACAAGGGTTTTTCAACCGCTTTCTCAATGCGGTGGAATTTATAGGCAATAAACTGCCCAACCCTTTCATGCTCTTTGTCTATTTGACCCTAATCGTCATGCTCGCCTCATGGTTGATGAGCAGTCAGGGCTTATCCGTCGTCCACCCCGGCAAAGGCGAAGTGCTGCCGATTAAAAACCTCATTTCCGGCGAAGGCGTGGAATACATGCTGACCTCGCTGCTGAAAAACTTCACCGGTTTTGCCCCCCTAGGCTTGGTGCTGGTTATGATGATGGGTATCGGGCTGACGGAAAAAGTCGGCTTGTTCGACTACGCCATCCGCCGTTCCATCATGCGTTCTCCGCCTGCCCTGCTGACCTATTCGATAGCCTTTGTCGGCATTATGGGCAATATCGCCTCGGATGCCGCTATGCTCCTGATTCCGCCGATTGCGGCAATGGTTTTTTATAAAGTCGGGCGTCATCCTTTGGCAGGCTTGGCGGTCGGCTATGCCGCCTCCAGCGCCGGCTTTACCGCCAACCTTTTCATTGCCGGCACTGATGCGCTCTTGGCGGGCATATCTACCCAAGCGGCAAAAATCGTGGATACCAATATTGAAGTCACACCTGTTGCCAACTGGTATTTCAACATCGCCTCCGTCTTTATGCTGACCTTATTGGCAGGCTTTATTACCACCCGCATTATCGAGCCGCGCTTAGGGCGCTATGAAGGCGAAGAAGTGCACGTGGAAATAGAAGAAGACTCACCCAAAGCACCTAAAGCCCTGCGCAATGCCTGCATTGCCGGCTTGATGTACATTGTCTTTTTCACGGTAGCGATTGTGATGGAAGGCAGCATTCTGCGCAATCCCGACTTCAGCCTGACCCCGCAACCGCTCTTCCTCAAAGGCATTATTCCGATTCTGTTCGGCTTCTTCCTGATTGTCGGCGTTACCTACGGTATTACCATCGGCAAAATCAAATCCAGCAATGACATGGTCAATTACATGAGCGAAAGCGTGCGCGATTTAGCAGGCTACATCGTCTTGATTTTCGTCATCGCGCAATTTATCGCCTTCTTCACCTGGTCGAACATCGGCACATGGATTGCGGTCAACGGCGCCAGCTTCCTCAAAGACATCAACTTCACCGGCATCGAGCTGATTATCGCCTACATCATCTTTACCGCTTCCCTGAACTTTATGATTACCTCGGGTTCGGCGAAATGGGCATTGGAAGCGCCGGTCTTCATTCCGATGTTTATGGCATTGGGCTACAACCCCGGCTTCGTGCAAGCTGCCTATCGGATTGCCGACTCCTCCACCAACATCATCACGCCGCTGATGCCTTACATGGTCATCATCCTGACCTTTATGCAGAAATACGACAAACGCGCGGGCATCGGCACCCTCATCTCCCTGATGCTGCCCTACTCGCTGATCTTCCTCGCCAGCTGGATTGTGCTGATACTCATTTTCTTCTATCTCGGCATTCCCTTCGGGCCCGGCGTCGGCGCGCACCTCTAAAATCATTCCCCTCTGCGCAGGGGAATCTTATTTGTAAGGAATCAATATGTTTCAACACACAGAGCGACACATAAAGCATCGCTCTGTGTGTTGCCCTGAATTGGAAGAGGTTACACCTCTCCCACAAGATTATAGTCTCTTAACTTCAAAATGAGATTATTCTAAGCGCTTCTCCTGACAAAATATGTATCTCTAAGTCTCATTTTGAAGTTAAGGTACTATATTCTCCCTAAAGGGAGGGTTTCAACCAGTAAGGAAATTTTGATGAACGATAATCTCAAACAACAACTCATCGCTTGGCGGCGCGATTTTCACCGCCACCCCGAACAAGGCTTTTTGGAAATGCGCACCGCCTCCCGCATCGCGGCAGAACTACATCAACTCGGCTACGCATTGCGCCTCGGGCGCGAAGTGATGCGCGAAGACGCCATCATGGGCAAACCCGATGCCGCCGCCACTGCCGCCCATGCCGAATGGGCATTGGCAAACGGCGCACAGCCTGAATTTTTTGCCCATTTCAAAGACGGCTTTACCGCCGTCGTCGCCGAACTGGATACCGGCAAAAGCGGACCGACGACCGCTTTCCGCGTCGATATGGACGCCCTGCCGATTCTCGAAAGCAGCGAAGCGGCGCACCGTCCGCAGCAACTAGGCTTCCGCTCGATTAAGGAAGGCTCGATGCACGCCTGCGCCCATGACGGACACAGCGCCATGGGGCTGGTGCTGGCGCATCTCATTATGCAAAACAAAGACCGCCTCTGTGGCAAACTGCGCCTGATTTTCCAACCCGCCGAAGAAGGCGTGCGCGGCGCAAAATCCATGGTCGCGGCGGGCGTTGTCGATGATGCCGACTACTTCATCGCCGTCCATCTCGGCACGGGCGTTGCCCACCGGCATTTTGTCGCCGCCTCCAGCGGCTTCCTCGCCACCTCTAAATTGGACGTGCAATTCAAAGGCGTCGCCGCCCATGCCGGTGCCGCGCCGCAGGAAGGCAAAAACGCCCTGCTCGCCGCCGCGACCGCCGCGCTGAATCTGCACGCCATCTCGCGCCACAGCGCGGGGGCATCGCGCATCAACGTCGGCGAACTGCATGCCGGCAACGGACGCAACATCATCGCCAACCATGCCAGTCTAAAAATCGAAACCCGCGGCGCCAATGCCGAAGTCAATGACTATGTGGAAGCCCAAGCACGGCGCATCATCGCCGCCGCCGCGGATATGTACGCGCTGGAATACGACATCCGACTGGTCGGCAGCAGCATTCATTGCCAACCCAGCCCCGCACTGGCAAAACGTCTTGCCGCCCTTGCCACCCAATCGCCCCATTTCAGCCATGTGATTGAAGAAGAAAGCAGCTCGCTGGGCTCGGAAGACGCCGCTTACTTCGTGCAACGCGTGCAAGACCGAGGCGGCGAAGCCAGCTACTGCATCGTCGGCACCGAACTCGCCGCCGGACATCATCACGAACGCTTCGACATCCATGAAGACTCGCTGATTGCCGGCGCCGACATCCTCTTCCGCGCCGCCTGCGACATCAACGCACTCAAATATAGTACCTTAACTTCAAAATGAGACTTAGAGATACACATTTTGTCAGGAGAAGCGCTTAGAATAATCTCATTTTGAAGTTAAGAGACTATAAAAAAGCCCATGCGCAAGCATGAATGAAAAAGCGCAACAGCACCGCCGCATTCACTGCCGCGGTGCTTTTTACGCCTTGAATTGTCAAACCAATAAAAAAAGCGACTTAAATAAGTCGCTTTTTGGGTATAGTGGAGGCTGGGGCCGGAATCGAACCGGCGTCCGCGGATTTGCAATCCGATGCATGGCCACTTTGCTACCCAGCCAATGTGAGTTGATTAAAAAAGCCGCATCTTTGCGGCTTTTTTGGAATTTGGAGCGGGAAACGAGGCTCGAACTCGCGACCCCAACCTTGGCAAGGTTGTGCTCTACCACTGAGCTATTCCCGCGTTGTGGGGGCGCATTTTAAGCAGCTTGCCGCAGACTGTCAAACTTTTTTTTACACCCCGACAAAGAAATTAGATAAACCCATGATATTTATTAGCAAGAAATGAGAAAAAACCTTTGCGACAAGCCCAAAAAACATAAGACATACGGAGATTTTGCCAGTCCGGATTCCGCATCGCAGCAAATACCGCCTTTTGAGGTCGTGATTCTCGAGAAGAAAGGCGGCGGGGCGCAGCAGTTTTCCAGCCTCGAAGTGCTGCAGCGTTTACGGCTACAGATGTTTATAGTCGAAGAATTGAAAAAGTATTACGGACTTGGCTCGCCGCCTTGTATTACTTTTCCACTTCTCCGTCTATATTCGGAAAAATGTAGTCAATAAAAGGAAAATTGGCTGCCATGAGGCCTTGCAAATAGGCATCAAAACTATCCGCCAATACCCTGATTTCTTCGTCATAGTAAAAATATACGAATACTTGCCCGACACTTCCCTTCTCAGAGGGGGAAAAATCAATGAATAAATCCGCAGGTTCGCCTTGGCTAAAATCGGTAGCAAAGTATAAGCAATTTAATTCTTCTGCTTTATCAGTGACTTTATCATCAATATCGCGTCCCCAAGGCGGAACGAAGTCGCCGTTTATATATAATTTCAAATCATTCAGCATACCGTTATTGAGCATTTCATCGCTGCTGTTTAAATAACAGGCATTATCAAAATGTTCAAATTTATCATATGGATCCCACAAAGGATAGCCGAACAAATAGCCGTCAAGATATTCGTCGTTTTTTGAGCCGTCGCAGAATCTCAGCAATTCAATTAAAGATGCCGGTATCAGCGGAAATGTATTTCGCAATTGCTGTATCCGACGCTCATCTGCGCCTTTGGCATGACGAATAAAATTCTGCCAATAATCCGCATAATCACTGTTTATATAGCGCTGCTCTATATGCGCCAAATAGCGTTGCACGATAGACATGGGCATTTCTTCAGAACAATAGTGGACACAGCGCTGCCGTGATCATGCGGCAGCGCTACGGTTTTCAGATTAAATATCCAAGCAGTATCGGCTGCCGCTTGGCACATCCGCGATTTCTAGCGGCCATTCGGGCAGATAGGCGATGCCTCTGCCTTGGCAGCATAGGGCGGCATGGCTGCTGCTGTTGCCTTCGCGCAGGCAAACGGCTTTAACGTGCGCAGGCAGCGCCAGCACTTGCGAGACCAGCAGTTCTTCTAAGACCCAAATCGCATCTTCGCTGCTGTCCGCCGTATAGTGCGGACGGGCAATGCCCGCCAAGGCGAATGCCATTTCCACGGCAAGATCGACGATATCGGCGTCGCGCGCGCGCAGATAGGGGTCGCTGAGCGATTGGAAATCCGCCTGCGCGGCGGCGCAGCTGGATTGCCATGCCTGCGCCAGATGCGTGCCTTGCTCGAGCAGGTCTTGCGCCTGCATGACAAGGTCTTCCAGTAAAAAGGCGTGGGCGGCAAAGATTTCCGCCAGTTCGGCATTAAGGATTTGCTCGGCTTGGCTTTGCCGTGCTTGCAGGGCGGCTTTGCTGTGGGCGGCGGCTTGGGCCAGTTTGTCCTGCGCCGCCTTGCCTTCAAGGGCGGGAATTTCCGGCAAGGCAATGGCAGCTTTGCGCTCGATGATGCCGCAAATGCGGCGTTTATCTGCCGCGGGCGGCGGATTGGCGGACGCGCTTGCGCTGCTCTCTATTTTGTCGCCGAAATGCTGCGCGGCAAGTTCGGCAAAGCAAGCAAGGGCGGCGGCGGCGTCTTTGCCGTCGGCATGCAGGATGACGTCTTCGCCGTGGCGCACTTGCAAGGCGGCGATTTCATTCAGGCTGCGGGCATCGGCAAAGCGTCCGTTTTTCTCCAAAATCAGTTTGGCATCAAAATCGCGCAGAGCAGCAACGATGCGTGCGGCAGGGCGGGCGTGCAAGCCCTGCGCCGGTTCGACGCGCACGCTGATGCGCTGCGCCTGTTCGACGAGCGCAGCATTGTCGGCGGTGCTTTGCGTCGCTTCGGCGACGGTGTATCCGAGTTCGCTTTCTTTGCTTTTGAGGGCGCCGGCGGCTTCGCGCAATACGCTGTCGCGGTCGGCACCGTTGGCGGCGGCAATCGCGGCGCTAATCGCCCCTTCGACTAAGGGCGCGGCGGCGATGCTCGTTTTGGCGGCAATTTCCGGTTCAAGCAAATCCAGCGCAGTTTGCGCGCTTAAGATGGCGCTGCCCAAGTCCACGAGAATGACGACACCTTCGTCGCTCATCAGGGTTTCGACCGCAGTCATGATTTTGACGGCGTCCGTGCCGATGGGGTGCTCGGGGTCGTCCACGCCGGCGGCAAGCGCAAGCGGGCAATTCGGCGCCATTTCGCGGATTAAATCGCCCAAGCCTTCGGCGATTTTAGGGCTGTGCGAGACTAAGACAATGCCGATCATGCCTGCACCGCTTTGGCTAATGCCGCAATGATGATGGCGGTGGAAGCGGCGCCGGGGTCTTTGTGTCCGATACTGCGTTCGTTGAGATAGCTGGCGCGTCCTTTTTTGGCGAGCAGGGGAATGGTGGCTTCGGCGGCGGCTTCGGCGTGTTGCTGCGCTTGTTTTAGGGCTTCTGTGAGGTCGCCCTCGGCAGGCAGTCCGCTTAAATAGTCGCTGACCGGCAGCCAGACGTCGCACATGGTTTTGTCGCCCGCTTCGGCGCGTCCGCGGCTGATGATGCCTTGTGTGCCGGCTTGGAAGAGGGCGGCGAGATCGCCTAGGGCGAGGCTGCTTTTATCGCCGACGGCTTGCGCGGCTTTGATGAAGAAGGTGCCGTAGAGCGGGCCGCTGGCACCGCCGACGCTGGAGAGCAGGGTCATGCCTGTGGTTTTCAGGACGTCGGCAAGACCGAGTTCGCCTGCGCTTGCTAGTTTTTCCGAAACTTTGCCGAAGCCGCGCGCCATGTTCAAGCCATGATCCGCATCGCCGATTTCGCGGTCGAGATCGGTTAAGAGATCTTGGGCGGCGTGCAGGTCTTGGTCGCAATGGTTCAGCCAGTCGCGTAATACTTGAGCAGTAATCATGAGGTTCTCCATAGTGTGAAAAGTGAAAGTATAGATATTGTGTCGTTTAAGGCGCATATTCTCGGCATGATTTTTTACATCTTATTGTTTTTCATTGTTTATAAACGACTAAAATGTTGCTGACAGACTTGAAAAACCTCTTGATAGACCCGCGCGCCGTTCGTAATGACAGACACATACTCAATACCTGCGCTGCCGAGCGCCGATTGTTTAATCTGATCGCGCTGCTCCGCATGATTGCCATAATGTCCTGAGCCATGAATTTCAATTACCATGACAGGATTAAATTGCGCATCCGTCAGCAGAAAATCCACGCGTTTGGACATAATGTCTTTGTAAAGCCGATAATTTTGGTGTCTAAGAATTTCGCCAAGCGATACCTGTGCAAAAACACGCAGTTTTCTCTCGGCTCCGGCATCTAAAATGGCTTTATAGGCTTGTTTTTCCGTTTCGTTTAATAAAGGCTGTTTCCGATAACCGCCGCCTTGCACGCGTTGTGCTTGCAAGGCATAGAAATCCTTCTTTCCTTTTAGGAATTTAGCAATAAAAACCATACACAAAACAATAGCAATCAACAGCACCGCCATCGTTTTGATATTCATAAATGCGTCCATAGTACTTCTTCGGTGATAAAGAATGATTTCAAAGTATCAGCTCGCACATGGCAAAATCCATTTGCAGTTCTTCCTCATCGGCTTGCAATCTTAATATTTCGCCCTGCGGCCGCCAGTCGCCCAAAACAATGCGCTGTCGCCCCTTTTCAAGCGCATGCACGCAAGGGCGATGCGTATGCCCGTGAATCAAAACATCCGCCTGATAACGCTGCATCATTTCCTGCAGGGCGGCAGCGTTTACGTCCATAATCTCTGCGCTTTTTGCAGCGGTACACTCACGGCTTTGGCGGCGCAAAAAGGCGGCAATCCGCCGCGCTAATGCTCGCGGCACGCAAGCCGCAAAGCGGTAAAAATAACGATGACGCAGAATGCGGCGCATTTTCTGATAGGCGATGTCGTCCGTGCATAGCAAATCGCCGTGCATAAGCAAAAGCGTTTTTCCTGCGTATTCAAAGCAATACACATCAGGCAATAAATTCATACCCGAACGCGTGCAATATGCTGCCGCCAAAAGAAAATCACGGTTGCCGCGTTGAAAAAAAACCGGACAGAGAAGACTCAAAGCGCGAATTTCCTCGGCAATGCGACAAGCCAATTCATCTGCCAGCGCATCGCCTAACCAAGCATCAAACAAATCGCCCAAAATAAACACCGCCTCAGGCTTCTCTGCTTTGAGGCGGTGCAGGCAGGCTTGAAAAGCCGCCGTGATGTCCGGTGTTTTTTCGCTCAAATGCACATCGGCAAGAAAAAACACCGCCATATTTACAGCACTTCTGCGCGTTCGATGATGATATCTTCTGTCGGCACATCGCTGTGATAGCCCATGCGCCCTGTTTTCACGGTCGCAATCGCATCAACCACGTCCATGCCTGCCACGACTTTGCCGAACACCGCATAGCCCCAGCCTTGCAGAGATTTGCCGCTATGATTTAAAAAATCATTGTCTTTCAGATTGATAAAAAATTGCGCACTGGCAGAATGCGGGTCTTGGGTACGCGCCATAGCAATGGTACCGCGGTCGTTTTTCAGCCCGTTATCCGCCTCATTTTCAATCGAAGGACGCGTAGCTTTCTCTTTCAATCCCGGCTCCATACCACCGCCCTGAATCATAAAATTGGGAATCACGCGGTGGAAAATCACGCCGTTATAAAAACCTTCTTCTACATATTGTTGGAAGTTTTGCGCGGTTTTCGGCGCCTGCTCGAAATCAAGCTCGATATCGATAATGCCTTTGTTGGTATGAAAACGAATCATATATGCTCCTTTAAAAAATTACGGTGTTTTGCTGCTGTCTGCGGCGCTTGCTTCCTCAGCGTTCAATTGTTCGATGATGCTGACCGATTCAATCACTATCGGCTTGGTCGGCACATCTTGCGCAAAAGGTCCTGCCGCCGCCGTGGCGGTATTGGCGATTTTATCCACGACTTCCATGCCTTCCACGACTTGTCCGAAGACGGTATAGCCGTAATTATCCGTGCCGCCGGCATTCAAGAAATGATTATCCACTTGATTGATAAAGAATTGCGAAGTAGCGGAATGCGGGTCTTGCGTACGCGCCATAGCAATCGTGCCGCGCAGATTTTTCAAACCGTTCTGCGCTTCATTGGCAATCGGGCCGCGCGTAGGACGTTTGGCATAATCGCTGTCGTAGCCGCCGCCCTGAATCATAAAACCTTTAATCACGCGATGAAAAATCGTGCCGGCATAATAGTCGTCTTTGACATATTGCAGAAAATTCGCCACCGTCTTCGGCGCTTCATTCTCATTTAATTCCAAAAGGATAGTCCCTTCCGTGGTGCGCATTTCCACCCAAGGCGCGGCATGCGCCGCCGCCGATAAAGCCAATGCCAATAAGCAAACCTTACGCATAATCGAACCTGTCTTTGTTAAAATGACCGCTTATACTATCAAAATCGCTTAAGAACAGGAATGAATATGCACGCTGCGCTGCGCTTATATAATAGTCTCACTCGAGAAAAAGAACTCTATCAACCGCTGGTTGCAGGCAAAACCGGCATGTATGTCTGCGGCATGACGGTGTATGACTTCTGCCATATCGGGCATGCGCGTGTGATGGTCGTCTTCGATACCCTCGCCCGCCATCTGCGCGCCAGCGGTTACGATTTACGCTATGTGCGCAATATCACCGATATTGACGACAAAATTATCGCACGTGCGGCGGAAAACGGCGAAAGCATCGAGCAATTAACTGCCCGCTTTATTGTCGCCATGCATGAAGACGAAGCCGCGCTCGGCTGCCAACGTCCCGATCTTGAACCCAAAGCCACCGAGAGCATTTCCGCCATGCAGACATTAATCGCTACGCTGATTGAAAAAGGCTATGCCTATGCGGCGGAAAACGGCGACGTGTATTACCGCGTCCGCCAATTTGCCGATTACGGCAAACTTGCCAACCGCAGCCTTGAAGATTTACGCGCCGGCGAACGCATCGCCATCAACGAAGCCAAAGAAGATCCGCTGGATTTCGTGCTGTGGAAAGCCGCCAAAGCCGGCGAACCCAGTTGGGACAGCCCTTGGGGAGCAGGTCGCCCCGGCTGGCATATCGAATGCAGCGCCATGAGCAACCAAAGTCTCGGCGAACATTTCGACATTCACGGCGGCGGCATGGATTTGAAATTCCCGCACCACGAATGCGAAATCGCGCAAAGCGAAGGGGCTTGCGGACACCGCCACGTCAACTATTGGATTCACAACGGCTTTGTGCAAATCGATAATGAAAAAATGAGCAAATCGCTGGGCAATTTCTTTACCGTGCGCGACGTATTAAAGCAATACAAAGGCGAAGTTATCCGCTTTTTCATGCTGCAAACCCACTACCGCGCGCCGCTCAACTATTCCGATGCCGGCTTGAACGAAGCCAAAAAAGCCCTGACGCGCCTGTATTCCGCCTTAGATGGCAAAACTTGCGAAGCGGAAATCGATGCGCAAAGCCTGAACGCCTTCTGCGCCGCGATGAACGACGACCTCAACACCGCCAAAGCCCTTTCCGTCCTCTTTGAACTGGCGCGCCGCATCAACAGCGGCGAAAACGCGCTTGCCGCCACCCTAAAACACTTGGGCGCAAGACTGGGCATTTTGCAAGAAGATGCCGCCGTCTTTTTAAAAGGCGAAGCGAGTAGCTGCGCATTAGATGCCGCCGCCATCGAAGCATTGATTGCCGAGCGTGCCGCCGCCAAAGCCGCTAAAAACTATGTCCGCGCGGACGAAATCCGTCAGCAGCTTGCCGAACAGGGCGTGATACTCAAAGACAGCCCGACAGGCTGCGAATGGTCTTATCAATAAGAAAAGCCGCTGATACAGCGGCTTTTTTCTTGTCAGGAAAAATCATTTAAAAATAATTTCCAAGATAAGTTTTACTTGCTTTAGATAATGCGAGCAAATATCATTAGCCCTCTTTTTTAGACCGATAAGAGATTACTATGTTACGCAAAAGCCTTGCCGCCGTCATCTTAGCGGCAGCCATTCCGAGCTTTGCCCTGCCTGTACATACCGCGCGCGGCGACGTTGAGATTAGCGAAATGCCGAAAGTCATTGCCGCCTACGATCCCGGCATTATCGATACCTTGACCGCCTTGGGCGTGAAAGTCGATGCCATGCCCGACATGAAAGAAGACACCCTCAAAGACGCCAAAACCGTCGGCACATTATTCGAGCCGGATTTGGAAGCCTTGGCGGCAGTCAAGCCGGATTTGATTTTTGTCGGCGTGCGCAGCGCTAAAAAATTCGACGACGTCAGCCGCGTCGCCCCGACCGTGGATTTAACCTTAGATAATAAAAACGCTTACGAACAAGCGATTGCACGGATGCAGAATTTGGGCGAATTGTTCGGCAAACAGAAAGAAGCCCAAGCCCTGACGGAAAAACTCCATGCCCTGCGTGATGAAACCAAAGCATTGGCGAAAGGTCAGGGTAAAGTTTTAGCGGTATTAGTCAACGGTCCGAAACTTTCCATTTACGGCAAAGATTCACGTATCGGCTGGATTGAACCGACTTTGGGCTTGGAACTTTTAGATAAAGTTAAAACCACCGAAGGGCACGGCAATCCGATTTCCTTTGAATACATCGCCGAAAACAATCCCGATTGGATTTTCGTGATTGACCGCGCGGCAGCAATCGGCGCGCAAGACCTTGAACCGGCACAGAAAGTTTTAGACACGCCTTTGGTTAAGAATACCAATGCCGGCAAAAACGACCGTATCGTGTATTTAAATCCGCGCAACATCTATATTTCCGTCGGCGGCATCAGCGCATTAGAACAAAGCCTGACTGAAATCCGCGATGCCCTGAAAGCCAAAGGCGGCAAATAAGGCATTGCCCATCGATGCGTAAATTTATCGCCGCTCCGCGAGCCGCCGTCGCTTCAGCGATTGTCGCTTTAGCGGTGCTGGTTTATCTGTCTGTGCATACAGGCGTGGTTCAAGACAGCCGTTTCGGCGACGAAGTCTTTTTCATCAGCCGCCTGCCGCGCACCCTTGCCGTATTATTAAGCGGCGCGGGCTTGGCGGTGGGCGGTTTAGTGATGCAAATGATTGTGCACAACCGCTTTGTCGAACCCAATACCACCGGCACGAGCGAGGGCGCGGCAATCGGACTATTGATTAGCATGATTTTCTTTAATCAATGGCCTTTATTCGCGCGCATGGGCTTTGCCAGCCTCTGCGCCATGCTCAGCATGTTTGTCTTTATCCGCCTTGCCCGCGCCCTACCTTTTAAAGACCCGCTGCTCCTGCCGTTGGTCGGAATGATTTACGCCGGCATTCTCGAAGCCGGCATGACTTTTTTTGCTTATCAATACGAACTCTTGCAAGTCCTGCAAGTCTGGACGAACGGCGATTTTTCCGCCGTCTTAAACGGACGCTATGAATGGCTGTGGGGCTGCGCCCTGCTTATCGCATTGCTCTATTTGCTTGCCGATCAACTCAGTATCATCGGCATGGGCGAAAAAGCCAGCCATTCCCTCGGTTTGAATTACCGCCAATTAGTACTCATCGGCATCTTACTGGTTGCCATGATGACCGCTTTCATCGTCTCCACCGTCGGCATGATTGCCTTTTTGGGTTTACTTGTACCTAATATCGTGCGGCGTTTTTGCGGCGACCATCTGCGCCAAGCCCTGCCTTGGGTGGCATGGACGGGCGCGGCTTTATTATTGCTATGCGACCTGCTGGCGCGCACCGTCAATGCGCCCTATGAAATCCCCGTCAGCCTGATTTACGGCACCCTCGGCTCGGGCTTATTCCTGTTCCTACTCTTAAAGCGAGGCGCATAATGCCGGCATTACACCGTCGCCTATGGATTTGCGCCGCGATAGCCCTGCTGCTCGCCCTGCTGTTTTGGCTTTATCCTAAAAATCTCAGCCTCTTTGCCCTGCAAATCCGCGCGGAAAAACTCGCCGTGATTGCCCTACTCTCGATTTGCGGCGGCGTATCCACCTTAGTTTTCCAAACCCTCAGCGGCAACCGCCTGCTCACGCCGCAACTCATGGGCATCGACGGCATTTACCGCCTCCTGCAAGCCTCGCTAATCCTGTTGGTCGGCGCACCGCTGTACACGCAACTCTCGCCCTATGCCAAATTCGGACTCAGCGCTATCATTTCCATGCTCGTTTCCAGCTTTTTCTTCATTTATCTACTGGACAGACTGCGCGGCGACCTGTTCCGCCTCCTGCTTATCGGCGTGATTTTTTCCGGCTTCTGCCGCGCCATGAGCGGCTTTATCGGGCGCATGCTCGACCCGCTTGCCTATGCCGTCTATCAAAGCGCCAGTTTCGCCCAACTCAGCCAAGCCCGCGTCGAACTCATCGGCATTGCCGCCCTGCCCTGCCTGCTCAGCTGCGCCTTTCTCTGGAAAATGCGCCATGAATTGGACGTACTGGCATTAGGCCGCGACAGTGCCATCAATCTCGGTCTGCCCTATTTACGCTGCGTCATGTTCGCCATGTTGGCGCTCTCGCTCCTCGTTGCCATTGCCACCGCGCTCGTCGGACCAATGCTCTTTTTCGGACTGCTTGCCAGCGCCCTGACCTACCGCCTCTTCCCCTGCGTACAACACGGCATACTCATTCCTGCCGTCGCCCTTATCTCCTTCTGCATCTTACTCGGCGGACAACTGATTTTCGAACGTCTGCTCAATATGGCAGGCACACTCAGCATCGCCGTGGAATTTATCGGCGGACTGCTCTTCTTAGTCCTCATTCTGCGCAAGGCGAAACAAACATGATTGAAATCCGCAACGTCGATTACCACATCGACAAAAAACCCATTTTGCAGCCCATTTCCCTCGACCTGCCCGAGCGCCAACTCATCGCTCTCATCGGACCGAACGGCGCCGGCAAAAGCACCCTGCTCTCGCTCATTGCCCGCCTCAATACGCTACAAAACGGCGACATCATCATCGACGGCAAAAACATCCGCCACACCGACACGCGCGAACTCGCCAAACACATCGCCATCTTCCAGCAACACACGCAAATCATGAGTCGCCTGCGCGTACGCGAACTCCTCATCATGGCGCGCTTTCCCTACCATCGTGGCTGGCCCAAAGCCCAAGATCGCGACATCTGCGCGCGCATCCTGCAAGAATTCAGCCTTGAAAACATCGCCGACCGCTTTTTAGACACCCTCTCGGGCGGACAACGCCAACGCACCCTCGCCGCTATGGTCTTCGCCCAAGACACCCCCACCATCCTGCTGGACGAACCGCTGAACAACCTCGACATGCGCCATGCCAGAGAACTCATGCTCATCTTGCGCCGCGCCGTCGACGAACAAGGCAAACGCGTCGTACTCGTCCTGCATGATGTGAACTACGCCGCCCGCTACGCCGATTACGTCGTCGCCATGGCGAAAGGACAAATCCGCCACCACGGCAGCACCGCCGAAGTCCTGACCGCAGAGCGGCTCTCGGCGCTCTACCAAATCCCCGTTGACACGCTTGAACACCAAGCGCAACGCCTTTGTCTTTACTACTAATAGGAAAAGCCATGAACTTTCACAATGTAAACTACTTCGACTTCCTAAAAACCCACATCGACCACATCATTTTCGCCATTCTCGGCCTAATGAGCTTCATCATGCTATGGAAAACCTTAGAACGCGCCATCTTCTACTGGCGCATGAACCTCAAAGACTATGCCGACGAACACCAACTCGACATCGCCCTTGAAAAAGGACTGACCCCCATCTATACCGTCGGCTCCAACGCCCCCTACGTCGGACTCCTCGGCACCGTCGTCGGTATCCTGTTGACCTTCTACGAAATCGGACAACAAGGCGGACAAATCGACATCGCCCAAATCATGGTCGGACTCGCCCTCGCCCTCAAAGCCACCGCCCTCGGCATCTTAGTCGCCATCCCCGCCATCGTCTTTTACAACATCCTCACGCGCAAAGCCCAAGTCCGCCGTCTGCAATGGCTCTCCCTGCAGGCGCAGCAATCCTGATTGCCTAGGGAAAGACCATGAAAAAATTCGACCAAATCAACGTCATCCCTTTTATCGACATCATGCTGGTGCTGCTCGCCATCGTCCTGCTCACCGCCAGCTTCAGCAAAAACGGCAAAATCGACGTTAGTCTGCCGGCGGCGGACAATGCCGAAGAAGTCGCCACCGACAGCCTGCCGCGCATCATCAGCGTTAGCGAAAACGGTCAACTATATTTAGACGACAGCGAAAGCAATTTAGACAGCATCGAAAAAAGCATGGCGGACTGGCCAAAAGACCAGCCTATCCTGCTAAAAATCGACCGCAATGCATCATTTGATTTCTTTGTGCAGCTCAGCAGCCGGCTAAAAGAATACGACCTCAAAAATATTAGCGTACTGACCGAAAATCACTAATTATGCGTAACTTTCTAACTTTTTCTTTTGCTTTAACCTTACATTTTGGAATTTTTTATTATTTTTTTATCAATACAAAACCCATTGTTGTCATTATTCCCTCGCCGCCCAGCCTCATAGATTGGGATCAAGTCGCGCAAATCCAATTTACCTCCGTCGATCCGGTCGCCGCCGCCCGCGAAAAAGCAGCAGCCGAAGCCGCCGCTGCGGCAGCGGCACAGGCTGCCGCCGAACAAGCCGCACGCGAACAGGCGGCAAGAGAAAAAGCCGCCGCAGAAGCCGCAGCGCAAGCCGCAAGAGAAAAAGCGGCGGCGGAAGAAGCGGCACGCCAAAAAGCCGCTGCCGAAAAACAGCGCCAAGAACAGATTGCACGCGAAAAACGCATTGCCGAAAAACAGCGCCAAGAACAGATTGCACGCGAAAAACGCATTGCCGAACAAAGAGAAAAAGAACGCCGCCAACGCCAAGCCGAAGCGCAAGCCCAACGCAAACGCGAACAAGCCGAAGCCAGAAAACGCGAACGCGCCGAACAAGCGGCTAAAGAACAAGCCGCCGCAGAGCGCCGCCGCATTGAAGCCGCACAACGTGCCGCAGCGCAAGCAGCTGCCGAAGCCGCCGCACGCGCTCAAGCAGAAGCAAATGCAAGAGCCGCTGCCGCAGCAGCAGCCAAAGCCGCACAAGCAAGCAACGGCGGCGGTAATCATGGCGGCAAAAGCAGCGGTGGCGGACAAAGCATGGGCTCATGGCAAGGCGGACTGCAAGCCGCCATCGAGCGCAAAAAACGCTATCCGCGCAACGCCCAAAGAGCCGGCAAAACCGGCACCGTTCGCGTCGCCTTTACCGTGCAAGCCAACGGCGCCATCAACAACGTACGCATCAGCAGCAGCTCGGGCAACAGCGACCTTGACCAAGCCGCCGTGCAAGCCGTACAAGCCGTCGGCAGCTACAAAGCCCCACCGAGCGGACAAGCCGTTGCCATCACCGTACCGATTAACTTCCATCTGCGCTAAAAAACGACCGCCCAAACGGCGGTCGCACATCATTTACAGCCAGAGAAGTAGAATAATCACACAAAGTATAGTCTCTTAACTTCAAAATGAGATTATTCTAAGCGCTTCTCCTGACAAAATGTGTATCTCTAAGTCTCATTTTGAAGTTAAGGTACTATAATAGCTTCTTCAGATTAAAATGAGACAATAAAATTTTTCAACATATTGAAAAATATTTCAATTTGTTGTTTTAAAGCGTATCATTTTAATCTGAAGAGACTATAAGATGAGCAAATCCTTATCCAACCTAGGCTTGCTATATTGACATCCCAAATAAATAAATAATAGGATTGAATTGCATTAGGGTTTTGATTTAAAATTCACTTCTCATTTCCAAACCATTAAAGGACTGCCATGTTTCGCCCTTCTTTATTGACCGCTGCTGTGTGCGCAGCACTCTATACGCCTGCTTTTTCTCAACAAACTAATACTACCACCTCCATCGAGCTGAATCCGATTACCGTCAGTTCTTCGCGGGAATATTCGCCGCTGAACAAATTGGCCAATAACATTACGGTAATCAACGACAAAACGCTGGAGAATCATCTGGCATTAAGCGTGGAAGATGCCTTGGAAAGCGTGCCGGGGGTGTCTTTTGACGGGCAAGGTCGCTACGGTTTAAGCGATGTGACGATTCGCGGCGTGAGCGGCAACCGCGTCAAACTCTTGGTTGACGGTCAGGAAATCGCCAATTATTTCAGCTTCGGGCCTTTTCAAACCGCCGGTCGCCAATATTTGGACTTAAACAATATGAAGCAGGTGGAAATTATCAAAGGCCCCGCTTCTTCTTTGCACGGCTCTGATGCCGTGGGCGGCGTAGTAAGTTTTATAAGCAAAACGCCGGATGATTATCTGCAAGCAGACAAACGTTTCGGCGGCAGCGTCGGGGCAAGCTATCACGGCGACAGCAATACTTTCGCCCAAGACGCAACCTTGGCTTTCGCCCTATCGCCGCAATGGGACGGCTTGGTGAGTCTCGGTTTTTCGCAGGGACATGAACGCGAGAATCATCATGGTAATGACGCCATCGGCGCCAGCCGCAGCAGCCCGAATCCTGAAGACAATAAAAGCCACAATATTCAAGGACAATTGCGCTTTAAACCCAATGAAAATCATACCTTCAGCCTCAAAGTCTCGGATTACCGCTTTGAGCATGATAGCCAAATGCTGAATCAACTGAAAATTCCTTTTTCGCGCCGCAATATTTATAGCTACGATACTTATCGCGCCGAAAACGAACAAAAACGCCAATCGCTGGCTTTGCGCCATGATTTTACGATTCATCAGACATGGGCGGATAGCGGACATTGGCAGATTTTCGCCCAAAAACAAGCATCACAGCAAAACAGCATCATGAATGGCGTTTATACAAATACCGTGCCGAATTTAGGTCTGATTGCCACTAATGCCGCAGCGCAGCGTTGGCGGCAATCCGATTATGAAGTCAAAGAAATCGGCGGCGAATTGCAATTGCATAAACATATTGCAGGCAATATCAGCCAAGATTGGGTATATGGCATAAATATCCATCAAAAAGAGATTGAAATGCTAAGAACGGGCAACGATCAAATCAATACGTCAAATCAGAGTATTAGTGAAAGAAATGCGCCCAATAGCGAAGTGCAGCAAATCGGCGTCTTTGCCCAAAACCGCCTGAGTTTCGGCGACAGCGGCTTTTCTTTAATCCCCGGCATCCGCTACGACCGCTACCGTCTCAAAACCTCGCCTGATGCAATATTTAATGCAGGAGCGGGCAGAGATTTTGCAATCAATGAATTTGACGAAGGAAAATTCTCTTTCCGCTTAGGCGCTTTATACGACATCAACGAGCAACACAGTCTTTATGCCAACTATGCCGAGGGCTTCCGCGCGCCGAATTTCAGCGAAGCGAACGTCGGCTTTACCAATTACGCACGCGGCTATGCCTATATTCCGAATCTAAACTTAAAGCCTGAAAGCAGCCGCGGTATCGAGCTGGGCTGGCGCAGCGACAACGGCATTTTCCATCATGATTTAAGCCTGTATTACAACCGCTATAAAAACTTTATCAAAACCCAACATGAGGTTGGACGCAATGCAATGGGATTGATTCAATATCAATCTATCAATCTGCCCAGTGCGGAAATTTATGGAGCAGAACTCGGTGCCGGATTGGATTTCGGCGCGATGAATCCTCAATTGGAAGGTTTTTCTGCCGATATTGCCCTCGCCTATGCCAAAGGAAACACCAAAGGCAAAGACAGCAGCGGCGCAAGCGCCAAAATTCCTTTAACCCAAATCAATCCCTTATCCGGCTACCTGCACCTGCAATACGATGCGCCTAACGATATCTGGGGCGTGGCAGGCAAATGGCATTTTGCCCGAGGCAAATCCGCCAATGATATTGCCACTACCGACCATGAAGGCAAAGCACTTGACTCGCCGCGTGCCAAAGTCGTTCCGCTACCCACCGGCGGCTACGGCGTCTTTGACCTCACAGGCTACTACCGCCCGATTCCGGACCTGACTGTCCGCGCCGGCATCTTCAATGCCTTTGACAAAGCCTACATTCCTTGGAGCGATGCCAAAACCTTGAGCAACAGCCGCGATCAGCAAATCTACTCCGCCCCCGGTCGCTGGTTCGGTGCTTCGATTCGCTATGATTTCTAAGCAAACAACTATTATCTGAACCCAATGGCAAAAAGTTTCGGCTTTTTGCCATGATTTATCATAAACAACTTAGCAATAATCTTTTTCAGGCAGTTATCTATATAGTACCTTAACGTCAAAATGGAATTTAGAAATGCGCATTTCATCAGGAGAAGTGCTTGGCATAATCTCATGTTGACCTTAAGAGACTATACATCTCCAATTAGCAAAGAAACAAGCAAGAACAAATAAACGAAATGATTTCACGAAGCCTCCCACATCCCCTTTGCGGCGCTGAGACAATGCAGAATTTTTCGGGAATCAGCGTACCATGTTTGAGCGCAGCGAGTCTGGCACGCGCCGAAAAATTCAAATTGGCGAAGGCAGTTCGCAAAGCGAACCGCCGCAACGGGGTTGCTTTTTTTGGTTACTTTTTTGGCAAGACAAAAATTTACAAAGAAAGAAGTTAACCTTATGAAATGATAGGGTTTTTAATTTACTTAATTATATTTTGGAGAATCTCATGAGAAACTTAATACTTCCCTTATTAGCGGCAGCCGTTTTTGCCGCCCAAGCCGAGGCGCCGCAGCGCGTCGTCTCCACCGCCGGCAGTGCCTCGGAAGTGGTCGCCTTATTAGGCAAAGCCGATGTATTGGTCGGCGTGGATACTACTTCCATGCGTCCGCTCGATGTCATGGAAGACAAGCCCAAAATCGGCTACCGCCGCCAATTATCCGCCGAGGGCATCTTATCCTTGCAACCGGATTTAATTCTGATGGCGCCCGATGCCGGCCCGCCGGCGGTAGCCGAGCAAATCAAAGCCAGCGGCGTACGCCTATTAGCCCTGAAAGACGAGCAAAGTCTTGAAGGGATTCGCACCGATATTGCCCTGATTGCCGAAGCCTTAGACGCACAAGCTGCCGGCGAAGAATTGATTGCCGAGATTCTTGCTGATGAAACAGCACTTGCCACCATTGCCGCACAATATGCGGGAAACAGCGCATTGGTGCTTATCGACACTGGCACGCAAGGCGTATTCGGGCTGGGACGCAACAGCGCAGGTGCGCATCTTTTAGAGATTTTGCGGCTAGAAAACCGCTTTGATGCCGAAGGCAACAAACCTTTGGCAAACGAAGCATTAGTCGCCTTAGATGCTGATGTGATTTTCCTTGCCAGCCGCGAAGGGGCGCGCAAATCCATCACGATTGAGCCGCTTGCCGTTGAGCATCCGCAATATGCCCTACTCAGCAACACGGCGGCAGGGCGCAAAGGCTGCGTGTTTGCGGTCAATATCTTAGATGCGCTGGGCTTTAGCGCTTATACTGCCCGCTATGCCGCCGCCATGTTGAAAACCGCCGCACCTTGTTTGCGCACCGACATCACACATTAAAGGATAAGTCTATGAACGACCGTTTTTTTACCCATAGCCCGCAGGCGCAAGCCAAAGCCGCACAAGGCATCAAACGCGCGCCCGAAGACCGCTACACCACACTCAAAGCCATGCAGGATTTGCGCAACATCTGGTTTTCGCAATTTGCCGGCACCCTTTCCACCATTTACCGCGACGAACTGCCGCTGGCGAGCTATCCTGCCGCTTCGGTCGTGCCCTATGTTTTAGACGATGCCTACCGCCCTGTGGTACTCATCGGGCATATCGCCGAGCATACGCAAAACGCCCTGCACAATCCTAAAGCCTGTCTGTTTATGCGCGAACATCGTCCGCATGGCGATGTGCAAAACCAGTGGCGCTTAAGCGCCATCGGCGATTTACTGCCCGTGTCTGAAGCGGAAATCCCCGCCATTAGCACGCGCTATTTCGCCCACTATCCGCAGGCACAGGATTACGATGCCACGCACCATTTCAGCTTCTTCCGTCTGCACAGCAAAAAATTCCGCATCATCATGGGATTCGGCGATATTCGCTGGGTCAGCGCCGATGCACCTTTCAGCCACCCCGCCTTGGCGCCCGACATTTGCGAACGCATCATCACGCATATGAACGAAGACCATCACGATGCCATGCGCGGCTATCTCCGCCATCTGCCTGATGCGCCGCAAAATATTCCCGACGATGCGCAGGTGCTGATGACGGCGGTCAATCCCTACGGCTGCACCCTCAAATACGGCGACGGACTGTATTTCCAGCCCTTTGAGCAGCCTGCCACCGATGCCAATGCCGTGCGCGATGCACTGGTCGCCTTGGCACAAGCGCATCGCGACTAAGCCGAAAAGCAAAATCATGCGGTATTTGCCGCATGATGTTTCGCCATGCCGCCGCTTATCCTCGCCAGTATTTTTGCCCTTGCCGCCCTTTTGCACGGCGCGGCGGGCATCGGATTTCCCCTTGTCTTGACCGCCATACTCAGCCTGTCCCTCAGTATGAAAGAGACGGTGGTACTCAGCGCCCTGCCGATCCTGCTCGTCAATCTCATCAGCATGTTCAGCGGCGGCGCGCTGCTTCCCATACTGCGCCGCTATGCGCCGCTGGCAGCAGCAGCCACGCTGGGCAGTTTCGCCGGCGTCAAATTACTGCTGATTCTGCCTTCCGCATGGCTGCAATGCCTGCTCTCGCTGCTGATTGCGCTCTACATCTTCTGCGCGCGGCGCAACATCGTCTTGGCAATGCCGAATACGCTGTCATTTACCCTTGCCTACGGCTTGTTTGCCGGCATCATCGGCGGCGCGACCAATGCCATGTCCTCGGTATTGATGATGTATCTGCTCGCCGTCAGTCAGAATAAAAACGAAATCGCGCAGGCGGCGAATCTCTGTTTCGGACTGGCGAAAATCGTGCAAATCTCCCTCTTATGGCACGAGATTATCACGCTGCCGCATATCGCCGCGACCCTGCTTCTGCCCACCCTCGCCGCCGTTGCCGCCCTGCTCTGCGGCATCCGCCTGCGCAAACGCATGCCCTTTGCCCTGTTCCGCCGCTTAAGCCTAGGCATACTTGCCCTTCTCGCTCTGATGATGTTCGGCAAAAGCCTAGCGCATTTACTATGAGAAAACGCCGTGAAATTCCTCTGTAGCCTGCTTGCTTTATTATTCATCAGCCTTGTGATTTGCGCCCATATCGGCGCCAGCCGACTGCCGCTTGAGGCGTGGTGGTGCGGCGAGACATCCTGCCAAAACGCCGCCTATATCCTTTGGCAAATCCGCCTGCCGCGACTCTTGGCGGCCGTCTTAATCGGCGCCGCCCTAGCTATTAGCGGCGCGACCATGCAGGGACTGTTCCGCAATCCCTTAGTCGAACCGGGCATTATCGGCGTATCCTCCGGCGCAGGACTGGCGGCGGCATTATATTTAGTCATCCTTCAACCGCTGATACCCAAATCCCTGATGCTGTACGCCTTACCGATCGCCGCTTTTGTCGGCGGTTGGGCGGTTACCTTTCTGCTCTATCAATTCTCGCGCCGCCAAGGGCAATTACATATCGCCATCATGCTGCTCATCGGCATCGCCATTGCCGCCTTCACGGGCGCCATGACCGGTATTTTGGTCTATATCGCCGACGACAACCAATTGCGCAGCTTCACATTTTGGAGCATGGGCTCACTGGCGGGCATTAACTGGTCGATGGTGGCGCTGCTTGCTGCCGCCCTCACCTTTTCCGCGCCCCTGATTTGGCGCGAACACCGCGCGCTTAATGCTTTCACGCTCGGCGAAGCCGATGCCGAACATATCGGCTTTGCCGTCAAACACATTAAACGCCGCCTCGTCTTCCATGTCGCCCTGCTGACCGCCTGCAGCGTCGCCTGCGTCGGCGCAATCGGCTTTATCGGCTTAGTCGTTCCGCATCTGATGCGCCTTGCCGGCGGCGGCAATCATCGCTACCTGCTGCCGAGCAGTCTGCTCGGCGGTGCTATCTTATTAGTGATTGCCGACACCCTCGCCCGCAGTCTCGCCGCGCCTGCGGAAATACCGGTCGGCATCTTCACCGCCCTATTCGGCGCGCCCTTCCTCGCGCTCATGGTCTGGAAAAGCGGAAAACGCCTATGAACACTATCCTGAAACTTCATCATCTCCGCATCACACAAGGCAAACGCGAAGTGCTCTGCGTACCGCAACTACATATTGCGCAAGGACAATTAACCGCTATCATCGGGCCGAACGGCGCCGGCAAAAGCACTCTGCTCAATGCCCTAAGCGGCAACCACAGCCACAGCGCCGCGCAGATTTTTCATCAAGAACACAGCCTCGCCCAATTCGGCGGACTGGCGCTGGCGCAAAAACGCGCCATGCTCAGCCAACACAGCAGCATCGCCTTTCCGCTCTCGGTTGCCGAACTGGTGCGCTTGGGACGCGAACCCTACCGCACACAGGCGGCGCAGCAACAAGACCAAGCCGTCTGCGACTGGGCAATGAACGCCATGTCGCTCAATACATTGCGAGAACGCAGCAGCGCCGAACTCTCGGGCGGCGAACAGCACCGCGCCCATATTGCGCGCGTCCTCGCACAACTGCTGCCCACCCTAGATGCCGATTTAAGCGACAAATGGCTGCTTTTGGACGAACCCACCAACCATCTCGATATTCATCATCAATATCAACTCTTTGCCCTCTTACAACAATTGAAAATGCGCGGCTTAAGCATCATCGCCATTCTGCACGACCCTGCTTTGGCGATAAACCAAGCCGACCGCATTGTGATGCTCAAAGAAGGACAAGTCTTCGGCGAATGCCCTGCCGCCGAGCTGGCGCGCAGCCAAGCCTTGGACGCGCTTTACGGCATGCAGATGCGCTGCCGCTACTGCGACAGCACGCAGCAATACTATCTCGCCCCGCAATTATCTGCATAAACAGAGACAAAACAGCGAACTAGAAAAAACATTAAAAAATTATATTCATTTTGTTATAGTTTTCCGCCACCACTTTTCAGGAGGAAAACAACTGAAACAGAAACCTCAGCGCGATTGGCTGCAAAAAATCGAATATATCGGCAACAAACTGCCCGACATTACGATACTCTTTGTCTATGCCCTCGCCATTTGCTGGCTCTTATCATGGGGATTGTAGGTTCAAAGGTTTCAAGCTGCCTATTTATGCTGGTCATTTGTGTGAAACAGAATGTTTTTTGCTTGCCTGCTTCACAATCTATGCCGATGACATACCAAATGCCGTTGCGGTTGAGCAATGAATAAGGTTCCAGTGTGTAATATTTACCTTTTTCATGTCCTGCTTTGCGGTAGTGAAATTCAATGGTGTTTCGGTTTTCAATGGATTGGCGAATTAAATCAAATTCAGGCTGCCTGTTTTTAATATCTTCGTATTGGAAACCTTTGATTTGTATGCTTTGTGTTAAGTGTTCTTGGTAAAAGGTGCGGTCTATTTCAGGCAGCAGGTCTTGTATGCTGCAAAAGCGGGCAAAACGTTCAATGTCTTGCGGATAAAGATGCCCGAGTTTGGCTTTGTCCAAGCTGTAATAGCGTCCGCCGTGTTCGTTCCATGCTAAAAAATCCAGCCGTTCATTGAGGTCGCGCTGAATGGTGCGGATGTTGATTTGAAATTCTTCGGCAAGTTGGTGTAGTCTAAACGTTCGCCTGTATTCAGACGGCATAGAATGATGGATAGACGGTAGGCAAGTTTTTCGTGTTTGCTCATGATGTTCCAATTGCTTATTAAGGTAACAACAGTATATTCAGGCTGCTTGCGCGGTTGTGTCGCATTCCAAACTTATTTTGTAAAAAAATGTCATTATGATACACGATTTTTAGGCTTTATATTCTTTTAAAAGAATATAAAGCCGTTCTTGTGGCGATTTGAATGTTGGATAGTAAGAGATTTAATAGAAGCAGAGGAATGGCTCGTGAAATCCACTATCAAACAAAGCATTGGTCAAGCGGTTGCCAAGCAACGCAAAGCGGTCGGTTTGACGCAAGCGCAGTTGGCAGAACGTTTGAATTTAAGCCTTGATGCCATATCACGTTTGGAGCGTGGCAATATTGGTTTGACGGCGGAACGAATGGTTGAGCTAGCGGAAATTTTTGGTTGTGAAACGGTAGATTTATTGCATGAAGGCAGCACTCGGGTGCGCGACCAAGCTAGGGAATTGGAAGATTTGTTGCAGGAATTGGCAGAAGAAGAACGAATTGAGTTGCTAAGCTTGGTAAGACAAATGATTGAATGGAAAAAGCGTTAGCGGTTTTTAGTTGAACTAATTACATAAAACAGGAGTTAAAGGCAGTCTTTATACAAAAAAAGGAGAACCTGCAAGATTTAAAGTAGAAGGTGTCAGAGATGGGGTAAAAATCAGAGTAATCGTTGAACCTGCTGGTAGTGGGGTAATCACAGCATTCCCCATTAAGTAAAAGGGGAGAATGATGATTGCCCGCATAGTTAGGAACTTAAAAATAAAAAACAAGTTACTTTTTATTTTTGATAAATATAAAGAACAATTTTCAAAAACAGATTTACCTTATTTCATCAATGATGAAATAGAATTGGTTGAGTATGGTGAATATGCAATAGCATTGGAAAATTTCTGTTCAAATTTATATGAATTTAATGTAAAAATTTTTCAAGAAGATTTAGAAATCATTAAAGAATGTGCAACTCTGATGAAACTAAAAGAAGAAACTTGGAATTTTATTGAAACAATATAGCAAGCAAGGTAGCGTGGGCAACTTGTTGCCCACGCGTTTAATCAATTTCAGGCAGCCTGAAATCAGTTTATTGAGTTTGTCAATAAACTATTTTATGTGGCGAAAATTTATCCAAGTTAGTTAAGGAAAACAACAATGTACTTAAAACCCAAATTAAAACGCGTGGGCAACAAAGTTGCCCACCCTACGCTTGCTGTTTATAAAACATGTTTAACAGAAAGTCCAATTGCTTCATTGAATGACAACCGTAATGTTCTAGCCATGTTCTCAATATTGAACTAATTTAAGTTATTTAAGGAGTTTCATCATGAACAAAACCCTTTATCGCGTTATCTTCAACCGCAAACGCGGCTGTATGATGGTTGTTGCCGAAACCGCCAAGCGCAAGGGTAAAAGCTGTGCTGATACCGATTCAAGCAGCGTTCATGTTGAAACCAATCCTATTGGCAGTATTGCCCTTCGTTCTCGCGCATTCTCTATTTCCCTATTGAGCTTTTCCCTATTTTTGGCTTTAGGTACAGCAAGCATCACCCATGCGCAAGGCATTGTTGCTGATAAACATGCGCCCAAAACCCAACAAGCCACGATTTTGCAGACAGGCAACGGCACACCGCAAATCAATATTCAACCCCCTACTTCGGCAGGGGTTTCTGTCAATCAGTACCAGCAGTTTGATGTGAACGGCAAAGGGGCGATTTTAAACAACAGTCGTGGCAATGTACAAACAAAACTGGGCGGTTGGATACAAGGTAATCCTTGGTTGGCAACCGGCGAGGCTCGGGTGATTGTCAATCAAATCAACAGCAGCCATCCTTCGCAATTGAATGGTTATATTGAAGTCGGCGGTAAACGTGCTGAAGTGGTGATGGCCAATCCTGCCGGTATTGCGGTCAATGGCGGCGGTTTTATCAATGCGTCTCGTGCGACGTTGACGACAGGTGTACCGCAATATCAAGCAGGTGCATTAACGGGCTTTCAAGTCCGTTCGGGCGAAGTGGCCGTTCATGGGCAAGGTTTGGATACACGGGATACGGATTACACACGCATACTCAGTGAACATGCCAAAATTGATGCACCCGTATGGGGACAAGATATTCGTGTTATTGCGGGACAAAATGATGTGGCGGCAACGGGTGATACGCATACAGTTGTATCACATGCGCCAACTGGTTCAGCATCTCAAACCTCTCCCGTATTTGCCATTGATACCAGCGCATTGGGCGGGATGTATGCCAACAAAATCACTTTAATCAGTACGGCTGAACAAGCTGGTATTCGCAATCAAGGGCAATTGTTTGCCACAGCAGGCAATGTGACGATAGATGCCAAAGGGCAGTTGGTTAATAGCGGTACGATTGCCGCCAATAATGCCGATAACCCAAAAGGCGAACATCAAATCCATCTCAACAGTCAAACACTGCACAACAGCGGTACGATTGCTTCACAACAACGTACACAAATCCAAAGCCAATCTATTCAAAACACCGGCACAGTATTATCTTCTGGTGAATTAGACATTCACAATGCAGGCAGCCTGAAAAACGAAACATCAGGCCATATTCAAGCAGCGCGTTTGGCTGTTTATACCGATACACTGAATAATCAAGGGACGATTGCACAAACAGGTTCGCAAAAACTTCATATTCAAGCCAATGGTCAATTAAGCAACAGCGGCAAAATCGGTTTGCCGGATACAACACCGACTGCATCAAATGGCTCAAGCAACCATACAGGCAATCACCACAATACACCTTCTCACTCATCCGCTACCGCACCGACAACGGCAACAGGTACGGGTAGCGCAAGCATTTCTACTTCTTCAACTATAAATACACCTATCTTTGCTGATGGGGCAATCCAAACTCGTGGTGCATTGAATAATTCAGGCAGCATCATTGCCAATGGTCAAACAAATGTTACCGCTCAGCAAGATTTGCACAATGCAGGGCAAATAGATATTCATCAGTTAAACGCCAAAGGTTCGGCATTTAACAATCACAATGGGACGATTCTCAGTGATAAAGCCCATATTCAAACCGACAATCTCAATAATCAAAACGGCAACATCACAACACGCCAACAATTAGCGATTGAAACCGCTCAGCTGAATAATGCCAATGGTCAATTGTTGTCGGCAGGAAAAGCAGATTTAGCGGTTTCAGGTAGCCTGAATAATACGCAGAAAGCAGAAATTCAAGCCAAGCATTTAAATCTTGATGTCGGTCATTTAGATAATGCAGGTCATATTCTTAGCGAAAGTGGTCGTATTGCCAGTCAAAACAGCTTACGCAACTCGGGCAATATTGCTGTTGGAGAACTGGCAACAAAAGGGCAGATTTTAGACAATACCCAAGGTCAAATTGCCGTAGATAAAGCCGATATCCAAAGTCAGCAACTGCTCAATCAAAACGGCAATATTACAAGCACAGAACAACTGACTGTCCATAGCCAAAAGGTAGAAAACCAACAAGGCAAACTTTTGTCTGTTGCAAATGTACAATTGACCGTTTCAGGCAGCCTGAATAATCAAAATGGCGAAATCGCAAGCAATCAACAACTGAGCATTAACGATAACCAGCAGCATACCCTTGCCATTGATAATACGAATGGCAAGATTCAATCAGGTCGTGATGTTGCTATTCAGGCAAAATCTTTATCCAATAATGGCACGCTTGCAGCGGATAATAAGCTCGATATTGCGCTAAAAGATGATTTCCATGTAGAGCGCAACATCATAGCGGGCAATAAACTTTTGTTCAGCACACAAGGCAGCCTGAAAAATTCACATACCTTGCAAGCAGGCAAACACATTCAGATTCAAGCGAGCAACATTGATAATACAGCGCAAGGCAGTATCCAATCCAGTGGTACAACAGACATCGCCGCGCAGTACAATTTAACCAACCGCGGCTTGATTGACGGACAACAAACCCAAATCCAAACTGGGCAAGTACATAATCTCGGCACAGGTCGGATTTATGGCGACAATATTGCCATTGCTGCCACGCGTTTAGACAATCAAGATGAAAACGGTACAGGTGCCACCATTGCTGCACGAGAAAACCTGAATTTAGGCATCCGTCAATTAAATAACCGTGAAAACAGCCTGATTTACAGCGGTAATGACATGGCAATTGGCGGTGCATTGGATGCTCAAGGTCAAGCCACAGGGAAAGCACAAAGCATACACAATGCCAGCGCAACCATTGAATCAGCAGGCAAAATGCGATTAGGCGTAGCAACACTGCGCAATACCAATGAACACTTGCAAACGCAATTGGTAGAAACAGGGCGTGAGCATATTGTGGATTACGAAGCATTTGGACGACACGAATTATTGCGCGAAGGCACGCAACATGAATTAGGCTGGTTTGTTTATAACGATGAATCAGACCACTTGCGCACCCCCGATGGGGCAACACATGAAAATTGGCACAAATACGATTATGAAAAAGTAACCCAAGAAACCCAAGTTACCCAAACTGCACCTGCCAAAATCATTTCAGGCAGCGACTTAACCATTGACAGTAAAGAAGTTTTCAATACCGACAGCCAAATCATTTCAGGCGGCAATCTGCTGGTACAAACAGATAAAGACGGTTTGCACAATGAGCAAACTTTTGGCGAAAAGAAAGTCTTCAGTGAAAACGGCAAATTGCACAACTACTGGCGTGCGCGTCGTAAAGGACGGGATAGAACAGGCCATAGCGTACAAAATTACACTTTACCAGAAGAAATCACCCGCAACATTTCACTGGGTTCGTTTGCCTATGAATCGCACAGCAAAGCATTAAGCCATCATGCGCCCAGCCAAGGCACAGCTCTGCCGAAAAGCAACTGGAATAATATCCGTACCGCACAAAACAACGGTATTTCGCTACCTCATTCGCCCAATCCTTTTACCCAATTGCCCAGCAGCAGTCTGTACATCATTAACCCAGCCAATAAAGGTTACCTTGTTGAAACCGACCCACGCTTTGCCAACTACCGTCAATGGTTAGGGAGCGACTACATGTTGGGTAGTCTTAAGCTGGACCCCAACAACTTGCATAAACGTTTGGGTGATGGTTATTACGAGCAACGCTTAATCAATGAACAAATCGTCGGATTGACAGGACATCGCCGTTTAGATGGTTATCAAAACGACGAAGAACAATTCAAAGCCTTAATGGATAAGGGCTTAAGCGCTGCACGTTCCATGAATCTCACGATTGGCATTGCACTAAGTGCCGAGCAAGTCGCACAGCTAACCAGCGACATCGTTTGGTTGGTACACAAAGACGTTAAGCTTCCTGATGGCAGTACGCAAACCGTATTGGTGCCACAGGTTTATGTGCGTGTGAAAAATGGCGACATAGACGGTAAAGGTGCATTGCTCTCGGGCAACAATGCACAAATAGACGTTGCAGGCAGCCTGAAAAACTCGGGCACGATTGCAGGGCGCAATGCGCTTATCATCAACACCGATACACTGGACAATATCGCTGGGCATGTTCATGCACAAAAAGCAGCCATTTCTGCCACACAAGACATCAACAATATTGGCGGTAACCTTTCTGCTGAACAGGCATTATGGTTAAAAGCAGGCAACAACATCAACAGCCAAAGCACCACCGCCGGCAGTCAAAATACACAAGGCAGCAGCACCCACCTAGACCGAATAGCAGGTATTTACATCACGGGCACAGAAAAAGGTGTTTTAGCAGCACAAGCTGGTAACGACATCAACATCATTGCCAGTCAAATCAGCAATCAATCAGAGCAAGGACAAACCCAGCTGCAAGCAGGGCGCAACATCAATCTGGATACCGTACAAACCGGCAAACATCAAGCAACCCATTTTGATACCGATAACCATGTTATTCGCGGTTCAACTAACGAAATTGGTAGCAATATTCAAACGCAAGGTGATGTTACCCTGTTAGCAGGCAATAACCTCAATGCCAAAGCTGCCGAAGTCAGCAGTGCAAACGGTACACTCGCTGTGTCTGCCAAAAATGACATCAACATCAGCGCAGGCATCAATACGACCCATGTTGATGATGCGTCCAAACACAAAGGCAGAAGTGGCGGTGGCAATAAATTGGTTATTATCGACAAAGCCCAGAGCCACAATGAAACCGCTCAAAGCAGCACCTTTGACGGCAAACAAGTTGTATTGCAGGCAGGAAACGATGCCAACATAAAGGGCAGCAATGTCATTTCTGACAATGGCACCCATATCCAAGCAGGCAATCATGTTCACATTGGCACAACCCAAACCCATAATCAAAGCGAAACCTATCATCAAACCAAAAAATCAGGATTGATGAGTGCAGGTATCGGCTTCACGATTGGCAGCAAGACAAACACACAAGAAAACCAATCCCAAAGCACCGAACATACAGGTAGTACCGTAGGCAGCCTGAAAGGCGATACCGCCATTATGGCAGGTAAACACTATCAACAAATTGGCAGTACCGTTTCCAGCCCGGAAGGCAACAACACCATCCATGCCCAAAGCATAGACATTCAAGCAGCACACAACCAATTAAACAGCAATACCACCCAAACCTATGAACAAAAAGGCTTAACGGTGGCATTCAGTTCGCCCGTTACCGATTTGGCACAACAAGCTATTGCCGTCGCACAAAGCAGCAAACAAGTCGGACAAAGCAAAAATGGTCGTGTCAATGCCATGGCAGCTGCCAATGCAGGTTGGCAAGCCTATCAAACAGGTAAGAGTGCACAAAACTTAGCCAACGGGACAACCAATGCCAACCAAGTCAGCATCTCCATTACCTATGGCGAGCAGAAAAACCAACAAACCACCCAAATTCAAGCAAGCCAAGCCCAAGCAAGTCAAATTCAAGCAGGCGGTAAAACCACATTAATCGCC